>Ga0182012_10001890_pt1 | contig 22809 bp, 14 predicted proteins | sample 612S2SmetaG_FD_120486 | JGI IMG/M metagenome (GOLD analysis project Ga0182012, IMG submission 120486) | Permafrost microbial communities from Stordalen Mire, Sweden - 612S2S metaG | ecosystem: Environmental > Terrestrial > Soil > Wetlands > Permafrost | place: Sweden: Stordalen | collected... | reverse complement strand
TGCATCCCTGAAACCATGCGCTTCAACGGCCCCGGCATCGAATACGAAACCTGGAACCCCAAAGAGCCAATCATCGGCTTGAACTGCGATGCCGGCTCCAAGCCCTACTACAACGCCCGCACCATTTCAACCGGCGCCGAAGTCTCGCTCTGGATCTGGCAGCAATACCTCGCCACCGGCGACCGCACGTTCCTCGCCCGCAACTTCCCCGTCATGGCCGCCGCTGCCCGCTTCCTGATCGCCTACGAAACTGCTGGACCCGACGGCCTCAAGCACACCGATCCCTCCAACGCGCATGAAACGCAGTGGGACACCGAAGACCCCACCACCGACCTAGCCGCGCGAATGTCTCTCTACGACGTCACAGCCCAGGCCGCTCAAATCCTCGCCGCCGAGCCAGCCCTGGCAGCCCAGCTTCGTGCGGAAATCGCCAAGATCCCGCCCCTCCCACGCACCGAATCTGGCTCCGCCAAAACTCTGCTCACCGCAGACGCAACAGACGACGTGATCGCCGACTCCTACCACCCCGCCGCCGAAAATCACAACGTTGAAAACATCGGCCTTGAACCTGTCTGGCCCTTCAACCTCATCGGAGACGCCTCACCGCTCTTCGCCGTTGCCCAGCGCACTTTCCAGCACCGTCCGTACCCCACCAATCAGGACTGGAGCTTCGATCCCATCCAGGCCGCGCGCCTTCAAATGCCTGCCGAAGTCCGCTCCACACTCATCACTCTGACGGAAAAATATCAGACCTTCGTCAACGGTTACGCCAACTGGGGCGGAACGACCGGCGAGTTCTATATCGAGCAACAGGGAGTCGTCGCCGCCGCGCTTTCGGAAGCCCTCGTGCAGGACTACGACGGTCTCATCCGTATCAACCCTGCCTTCCCTGCGGACTGGGACGTTGACGGACAGGTCGCCGTTCGCGGCAAATCTCGCGTCAACGTCAGCATTCGCGGCGGCAAGGTTGTCAAAGTTGAAATCGAGGCGGGCGTGAACGGCCCCATCAAGCTGCGCAATCCATGGGGCGAATCCGCCGTGGCGTTCACCGCTGCAGGCCAGCCGTCCATCAAGCTTCACGGCGCAACTTTGGAATTCGCAGCCGTCGCAGGCCGTAAATATCAGGTAATCCCACCCGCCGGCAGCAAAGCACAAATCAGTCCGATCCCGGACGCACCCGCGACCACGGCCAAAAAGCTCGGCCCGGTCCAGATCGGCATCTTCCCGGGCGATAAGTAGCTACTCTTTCCCGCCCGGCGAAGAATACGAGAAATTCTCATAGACTCGCTGAAACTCCGATAACGGCAGCCGGAAAACTCCATCCGGCCCCGGCTTGGTTCCCCACGGATTCCGCAGCAGCACCATCCGTGCGCCCTCGTCGTAATCGAGCACGGTATAGGCGTGCGCCGGAACATACCAATCCGCCCCGCTGCCCGGGCCTCCAGAGGCCTTCGTACCCGACACCATCGCGACGCTTCCAGCATGCAGGTTGCGCAACTGGCCCCCCAGCGCCGAATCCGTTACCGGTATCGAATGCGCCGTTCCCAGCAGCGCTTCCAGCACGTTGAACGGAATCCCACCCTGGCCAAGGCTGCGGTACGCCCCGAATACTTCGCCGTTCTCCCGTACGCTCTTCGCGATCGCCTCGTAAAGTCCGCCTTTTTCCAGCATCCCGCCAACCACCTGCGCCTGCGCCGGAGGAACACCAAGAGCAACGATCTCTTTATTTAACTGGGCTTCAAATGTGGCCTTGTCCATCTGGCCATCCTGGCTCACCACCGACCGCACCGCGCGGTCATAAGCCAGCAGCAGAGGCCCAGTCTGCGCAAGCGCATTCAAGACAATCGGCTTGGCGAATGGAGGAATGGAGGTCGAGCGATTCACCGCCTCCACCATGCTGTGCCGCAGCGCCCGCTGCGCATACCCGCGCATCAGCACGGTAACCCACTCGCCCTCGGAGCGGTCATACGCGTGCTCGTGCGCGTAGGCAATATCCTGCGGATAGACCACTTCGTCCGGCCCGGTCAAAAAGTGGACCTTATAACCTCTCTGCCCATTTCCGCTGATCGCGCTCTTGATCGAGGAAGGCGAAACCTTGGCCACCGCCGCAATCGACGCATGAAAATAGCAACTGCCAAGCGTCCCCTGCTTGACGGCCATCGGGCTCACTCCGCTGGGCCCGTAAAGTGCACCGCCCTGGGCCAGCGCCGTTTCCGCGAGCAGCAGTGCAGCCGCGCCCAGCAGCGTAGCCATCAGCAGGCCGATGCGGCCCAGTTCCATTGCGTGCTCTTTATTCGACTCCCGCAACTCGTCCTCCTACAAATATCACCTTGAAATCCTTGTACTGGTAGACCACCTTGCCACCGCCCGGCTTGACGCCGATGGGGTTGCCCAGGATCGCGATCACCTGTTGAGGCGTGTCGCCCATCTTCACCGTGGGACCCGCCGCCGCCGGCGGTGCTGGTGGCGGCGCCGCATCGGCTTGCGCCGGCTGTGCCGCAGAAGCCGGAGGAGCGGCCACCTCACCCGCCGCCGCAGCACGCGTCGCCTCCGCATCCGGAGCAAACACCTGCCCAATCACGTCTGTTACCTGTCCCGGCTCAGCGGTGTCGAGAAATTTGGGCGCAAACTCAAAGCTGACTTCTACCTTCATCGAACCCGAAGTTCCATTGCAGGTGTCGCACTCCACCAGGTTGAAAGAGATCTTGTTGTCCTTCTCTTTCACCTCAAACTTCGTAATGTAAAGCTTGTCGCCGACGGGCAGAAACTTCGCCCCCAGCGAAGCTGCGGCGCATCCCCTTTTCACGCTCAGAGCGCCGTGCTTGAAAGTGTTGTTACACAGTCCGAAAAGATCCTTCGAAGGCGTATGAGGGCCGGCATTCTCCGTAGCCATAATCGCAGGATTCTTCGTCACCACGACCGTTCCCGGTTCCAGTACCTTGAATCCGCCCGAGTCGGAACCTGCCCGCGTCAATTTGTACTGCGTCTTCAGCAGATCCTGCAGGGTCGGAGCCGCCGCATCCGGACTCTGTCCCTGAACCGCGCTGGCCGTTCCCAGTAACCCTAACGCAATCCCCAAGCCGATCGCACTCCACTTCACCGTCTTCATGATCCCTGTCTCCCTGGCGATTCCCTGCCACTGTCCTGGACCGAAAAGCATGAGCATTTTCGGTTTTGGTATCTCTCAAGAAAAACGGGGAGGAAGTTGTCCCTCATCCTCCCCGTGCCTGTTGCCTTTGTGTCGCTATGTCCCTGCTGTTCCGTGCCGGTTACTGTCCGCCGCCATTCACCTGCGCCTGCATGCCGGAGACATCCGTCCCCTGCTGCTGCATGGCGCTTGCAAGGACGCCGGAGTCGTCCGGAGTTCCCTGGCCAGCTGGATTGGCCACTTTTCCGGCGTTGGGCGCGGCTGGAATTCCGTTCTTGCCCGCCGCCGCGTTCATCGCTTCCATGCCCGCAGCCTGCTGCTCGCTGTAGCTGTTGTACCAGTCCTGCAAGGTATCCACAGACAGGCGAACCTTGGCGCTCATGCCGCAGTGGCTGGCGGAAGGCCTGGCAATGGCCACGACGATCACGGCTACCGTCTTCTGCCCATCCGGCGTGTCCTCGTCCCGCTGTACAAAGTCGCCGCCAGTCAGCGCGCACTGCTGTCCGCTCGCGTCGGTCGCTTCCACATCCGAGTAGCTCTGGAAGAGCTTGTGATCGGGAGCCAGAGCGCCCGGTACGTCCTGCGAAACCGGCTGTCCCGTGGCCGCGGCCTGCTCATGCTGCACCGTAGCCTGTACTTCCACCGAGTATGTGTCGCGGACCTGCTGCGGAATCGGCTGAGGCTGCGTTGCCTGCGGATCCGCCGCCGGCTGCGTTCCATCGGTCGCCGCGTCCGTCTGCGCGTCCTGCTGCTGGGCCGCATTGTCCTGCAGGTTCTGGTTGATCATGTAATCGGCCACATACGCATTTGGCGAAGTGTACCCGGCAGCCGGCACGAAGTATCCGCCGTACACCGGAGGAGGCGCACCCCAGCCAGCCGATACCGAAACTCCCCAGGGTGTGCCAAACCAAGCGTAAAATCCGGGCGAGTACGTGTAAGCCGGAACATAAACCGGATACGCTCCATAGCGGCCAAACGTCTGATCGTGGTAAATCACCACCCTGCTTTGGCCGTTGGCAAAGTAGGTCCGCTGGCGGTAGCCCGGCCGGCGCAACAGGTCGCGCTCCCGATAGCCGCGATGTCCATCTCCCACCGTCGTGACAGGATGTCCGTAAGGGTCCCGGTTCACCGTCTTGATGGTCGAGACGCCCGTCGGAGATCGATGCATGTCGGTTATGCTTCCGTCCGTGCCCACCTTGTGCATCGAAGTCAGGTGCCCTCCGTTGAAGCGCGCCTCGGTACCGTCAGGAGCCTTCAGGTGGGTCAACTGGCCCTTGCTGTTTGTCTCCATCACTCGCCCATCGGGAGCCTTGATCGTCTCGCCACCACCGGGCCGAGGCGACCTGACCGAACCGGCGGGAGGCAGCGGCCTTCCGGTGCGAACATCCACTGGAGGCGCCGTGTGCACGGGCCTCGGCCCCGGTCCGGGACCAGGAATGGGCTTGGGTCCAGGCCCGGGCTTGGGAAACGACTCAGGTTTGGGACCTGGCCCCGGCTTCGGTCCTGGCTCAGGTCTGGGAGCCGGTATCGGCCTCGGGACAGGCTGTGGCCGGACCGGCTGAGTCTGCGGCACAGGCCGTACAGGCTGCGTTGTTGTTGGCCGCACCGGTTGCACGGGGGGCTTCACCGGCGGCGTCGTCGTCCTCCGGACCAACGGGGCCGTCTTCACGGGCGGTGCGGGCTTGGTCTGAGCGGCGTTGGCTATTCCGTCGCCAAGCATCAGCGCTCCAGCAACTGCCAATGCCGAACACGTTCCGGCCCCGATCCAACTGAATTTGGGATTGCGCATGACTAACTCCTTCAACATGTTTCTCGCGGTGGCTAAGTTCCGAGGGTCTCGCAAGGTGCGTCCGCAATGTGCGTTCGCAGCGCGTTTACTTAAGCCGGGCGCCCGGAGCCTTGCGGGTTCGGACTTGCGATTCTCGGGCCCTGATTTCACGGCTCTTCCTACCTAGATAAGCGGAAAACCCAGCCAGAAGTGCTCATGCCTCCCTCAAAAAATCACGAGGGAAAATAGTCGCTCACAATCGGGATTCCAGCCTAACATGGATCGATTGCGTCGCATGCCTAAACTAAGGTAATCGCATTAACGATGACCAATGTTTGAGCACTGCGAAGTGGTGCCCGAGAGATACCGGAAAGTCGAAGTTTCTCGACACAAAAAACAGCGCGTTAACCAATGGACGCTCACGCGAATTGAACCTTCGTCTGCCGCACCCTCGCCGCGCCTTTTTTCCTGGGCAACCGAGGCATAAAGCCACCTCAAATCAGCGTCCTCTTCCGTTGGGCGCGATATCAAAGCATTCCGAACAAACCATTCTGCGCTAAGCCTTGAAAAGCGGCGCGACTTCACACACGTTGAGTCGCACATCGAATTTCACAGGGTTTGATCACCTGAACTACCGCACCCGCCTAAGCCCCCGTATCCTCACCCGCCTGCGCCGGCGGCTGCACCGACACAAACGTCCAGTACGTTGACCCGGTGCGGATCTTGGCATAGTTGCGCAGCGGCACAAACTCCGTCTCGATCGGCTCTCCATCCACATCTGTGCCGCTCATGCTCACCTTGTCGCCAATCAAAAAGTGACGCCGGTAGGTGATAAAGGAATTCACAGCCGAAAGCGTCGCGTCCTGGGGAATGGCAATGTCGCACTGATCGGGATCCTTGCCGATCAGGTTACGACCTTCAAGGATCGGAAATACCTGCCCCGACTCCTGCCAGCTATACGTAATCAGCACGCCGACGATCTTGCGGCCTGGGTCGACCGCAACCGTCTGTTGCCGCCGCGAACCGCCAGCCAGAGGAGTCGGAGTGGGGATGGAAACCGGCGGAGCCGGAGCCTCGGATGGAGCTACCCCGGCGAACACCGTTCGCCTGCGCTGCGCCGGATCGGACGCGGGCGCAACAGCGTCGCTCCACCTCGGCGCCGCTGGCGCAGGCGTTGGAGCCGCAACTGGCGCAGGCGGCGGCGCTGCCGGGGGCGTCACACTCACCGGCGGCTGCGGCGAATAGGCAGGCAGCGGCGGAGGCGGTGGCGGCGCGTAGGATGGCGCGGAAAACGAGGGCAGCGGAGGAGGGGGAAGCGGGTTCGAGTCCGCAACTGTCGGACGCCGTACGCCGCCAGACGGCAGATTGTTCTCGTTCAGCGTTTCGCTGCGACGAATTCCCGCCGCAGACTCCAGCGGCGACTTGCATTGGACGCAGATCGTCGCCGTGTCCGGGTTCCATCCATAATTGCACTTCCCGCAATGAATCATCGTCACTTCCTCCAGGCTCTCTAATCCCTATTCCCTGAATCAAACCCTGTCCAGCACCAGCACCGTCTGCCCGATTCGAACTTCATCTCCAGGCCGCAGCAATTGCCGCCCCGGACTCAGTCGCATCGTATTGAGAAATGTCCCATTGGTTGAGTTCAAATCCTCCACCTTCAGGATCGAACCCTCCCAGAAAAACTTCAGATGCTGTCCGGAAATCGTGGCATCTCCCGGCAAAATCAGGGAATTCCCCGCCAGCGCCCCCAGGCTGAAGGTTGTCGCGGTCATCGGGATCGTCGTCCCTGCCATATCGCCGTTCTGCACCCGGATCAGCGCATACGGCCCCCCATCCGGAGCATCGAAAAACGCCGCCAGCCTGGTCTTGCCCCGCTCTTTCCCCAAAATATCCTTGCCCGCGCCCAATTTCCCGGCGGCCTCTCCGGCGCCGATCTCGACCTGCGCGGTTCCGGCCATCGGAAATTGCGACTCGATCGAAGTGACCGCCGGCTTGCCCGCCCGTGGAGCGAAAGCGCCCGGCGCGGGCAGCGTCTCCGGCGCCGTCGGCGTTCTTCCTCCCGGCCCGGACTTCGATTCAAACGTAGTCGGCGTCTGGCGCGGAGCCACCAGAGGGGGCGCCGGGGCAAACCCCGCAGGAACCGGCGGAGGTGGCGGGAGGGGCGCAGCCGGTGCAACTCCAGCCGCTTGCCCCTTCGCGCCGGATTTCGAACCGAACCATGAAATCGCCAGCAGCACCATGCCCGCCAGGAAGCATCCGCCCAGCACCCATACCAGCGGATTCTGCCACCAGTTCCGCTGCGGCGTGCTCACGAACGCCGTGGCCGTCAGATTACCGGGCTTCCAGCGCAGCTGTGTGGAATGCAGCGCATTGTCCGCCGCGAGGTGCTGCGTCTTGAACGAAGCCACCGGCGTCTGCCGGTTCGCCTGAATCCCGGCGTCGATATCGTGGTCCAGATCCTCGGCGGTCATCGCTCTCTGGTACGTGCCGCCGGTATCGTTCGCCATCTGCTGCAGGCTGGTCAGAAACTCTCCGTGATCCCGCGTCAGCCCAATCCCGTCGATCACCACACTCAGCTTGTTGGCTTTCACCACCACATCGGCCAGTGTGTGCGTCGAACCCTCGTCGTGGCCGTCCGAAATCACCACAATCTGCCGCCGCTTCGGCTGGTTGCCTTTGAACTGATCCATCGCGTCCAGCAGACCGTCATACAAGTGTGTGAACTTCCCCCGCGGCTGCACCGTTTCGAGTTCCTGCTTCAATGCATCCTGGCTGGCCCCAAACGGAACGTCGTACTTGGTCTCATCGGCAAAGGTCACCACCTCCACCCGGTCCTGGGTGCGCGCCTGGCCAACAAACTTGGCAATCGTTGCGTGAATCGCGTTGATCGGCGCGCCTCGCATCGAGCCGCTGGCATCCAACGCGAGAATCGCCGTCAACCCATGGCCTGTCTGCTCAAACGTGTGGATCGACGTTGCCGTTCCCAGCTCTGTCCCTTGCGAAAACAGCTTCAGATCACCAGGCTTCGCCTGGATCGGCTGGCCATCCGGACCGGTGAGTGTGAAAACCACATCCACATTGGGAAACTTCGGATCGCTCTTGCCATCGGAGCTCTTTCCATCCGCGCTGGTATAGGTCGGCCCCGCCGTCATTCGCTGCCCGCCCGGCGCCGGGTCCGGCTGTCCTGCACCCGCCTGCGCTGGCGCCGCTTTTGCTTTCGGAACCTGTCCCGGAGCGCTTGTTGCCGTTAACAACACAAACGCGCACACCAGCGCAGCCGCGCCGGTATGCCGCATCCCTGTCCCATTCATCCAGCTAACAACCAGCTTCTTCCCAACCAGCATTCCCCGCACCTCAATGCAGCTCTACGCAGGCACCCCGCCACCGGCCCGGTCGACGACCACTCCAATGGCGGGCTCCTGCTGGAACAGATCTTCTACTGCGGTTTGTCCTCGTCCTTCTTCGGCTTCGGCGGCGTCGGGAGAAACTTCAGCGCAGCCTTGCACGCGTGGAAGCCCATCGAATCCGTTTTCGCGTCCGGAGGAATCGTGACCAGGGTGATCTCGTGTTTCATTGCCGCCAGCCGAGCCGGTGTCGGAGGATGATCGGAAAGGAACGGTATCGGACGCCCGCCCGAAGCCTTCTCCAGCTTGTCGATCAGCTCAAACTCCTTCACAAATCCATGCGGATCCCATCCAGCCCGCAGGCACTCGTAAAATCCCAGCAAATCCGCCTGAGCCTCATCCTCGCGGCTGAAGTGCAGCATGGCAATCATGGCCAGCGCGCCGCCCATCTTCAAAATGATGTTCTGCACCACGCCGTTGTTCTTGTTCAGGTTGTCCAGCACCGGCTTCAAAACCTGCCGCGCCTGGAAGCTCAACACCAGCCGGTTGATCACATGCCGACCCACTACATGGCCAATCTCGTGGCCCAGCGTCGCCGCCAGTTCATCCTCGCTGGTCAGCAGCTCCAGCAATCCGCGATTCAGATACACGCCGCCGCCCGGAATCGAACACGCATTCACATCCATCGTGTTCACCAGCTTGATGTAATATGGCATATTCGGCCGCTGGCTCTTGGCCGCCAGATCCCGCACCATCGCGCTCAGATACGGATCGATCACTGGATTCGAAACAATCTCGACTTCCTTTTCCAGTTGCTCGCCAAACTGTTTGCCCAGCTCAATTTCCTGCTCGTCGGTCACATTGCCCCGCGAGTGATCCGCCACAATCGGCTCGTCCGCCCAGGCCCGCTCCGGTAAGAGACCGCCCATAACGCCAGGAGCCACGGACAATGCAGCCGCGCCCATCCCCGCTCGCCTCAACCACTCACGCCTGCTCCATACACGCATACTTTCAGTGCCCATGGTGAATACTCTCCTCATTGATGAATGTGAAGTTTCAGTGCAGTTTCCAGCGGTGCAGCTTCGGGGAACACGATTGTAGACCATTTCCCACAACAAGGCCTACCGCAGATTCGAAGTCGATCGAGCGCCCCGCCCCGGAAACCGGAGCTGTCCGCATCCTCTACTTCTCTAAAGCGTGTAAATTTCCCGAAACTGCCCAACCAGGCTGTTCTTGGAGTGAAGCGTAATTTCCAGTCAAAACCCCTCATCGCCCCGCAACTACCGCCAAACAGGCACCCGCCGGAGATTCCGCAAAGTTTCACCAAGATTATGGTTGCTTTTCTTCGCCAGGCTCGTGCTATCGTGATCCCAGTTCCAGACACATCCCTATGGCATCCAACCCACAAGAACCAGTTGAGTCCTGGATTATCGGTCGAGCGCCGGACTGCGACCTCGTCTCGCCCGAACCCACCGTTTCCGGGCATCACTGCCGCCTCATCCGGCAGGGCCAACACCAATGGGTCGAGGACCTCAACTCCCCCAACGGCATTTATGTCAACGGCGAACGCGTCCCCGCCGGGCAAACCGTCTATCTTCAACCCGGCTCGCAAGTCACGCTGGGCCGTCAGATTCCCATGCCCTGGCCTCCGGCCCGCACGCTGGTCGACCCGGCTTTCCCGGCTCCCATGTCGAACTACGCCCCCAGTCCCGCGTCCGGCACGGTCTACGGCGGACCACCCCCCGCCTCCTTCGGATCCGGCGGAGCCGCCGTCGCCGCGGCTCCGCCAGGCGCTCGCGTCATCACTATCGGCCGCGATCCCGCCTCGGACGTCCAGGTCGACATCCCCACCGTGAGCTGGAACCACGCCCGCATCGTCATCGAAAACGGCCGCGCCACGCTCGAAGAAGTGAACGCCCGCAACGGCACCTCCATCGACCGCCTCGACAATCGCATCACCCGCGCCCCGCTCGACCCCCGCAGCGAAGTCTTCCTCGGCTCCTACAAGATCTCCGCAGCGCAGCTACTCGCCGGCAAGAAAGTCGAAATCGGCGAAGCCGCCTTCCAAAAGGTCTCCTTCCAGGGCAAAACCACCATGGTCCTGGGGCGCGATCCGCAATGCGATCTCCCCCTCGATTTCCCCATGGTCTCCTGGCGTCACGCCCGCCTCACCCGCGACGCCAACGGCATCCTCGTCGAAGACCTCGGCTCCCGCAACGGCACCTTCGTCGCCGGCGTCCGCATCAGCGGCAAAGTGCTGGCCAAGCCCGGCCAGGAGATCGGACTCGGCAGCTACCGCTTCCAGCTCCTCGAGGGCGGCGAACTCGCCCAGCGCGAATACCACGGCAACCTCACCATCGAGGCCGCCGGCGTCGTCGTCAACGCGCCCAACGGCAACCGCCTCATCGAGCCCGTCTCGATGACCATCTTCCCCTCGGAGCTCATCGCCCTCATGGGCCCCGCCGGAGCTGGAAAAACCACCCTGCTCAAGGCCCTCAACGGCTACACCAAGCCCGCCGCCGGCCGCGTCCTCTTCAACGGCGCCAGCCTCTACGACTACTACGACCGCTTCCGCCAGCAGCTCGGCTACGTCCCGCAGGACGATATCGTCCACGCCCAGCTCACGGTCGGCGAGGCTCTCTACTTCTCCGCGCGCCTTCGCACCGACCTCAGCGACGACGAAATCCGCACCCGCACCGTCAAGGTCCTCGAGCAGCTCCGCATGCAGGATAAGAAGGACACCATCATCGGTTCCGCCGAGCGCAAGACCCTCTCCGGCGGCCAGCGCAAGCGCGTCAACATCGCTCTGGAACTCATCAACGATACGCCGGTTCTCTTCCTCGACGAACCCACCTCCGGGCTCTCCTCCTACGACGCCGAGTCGGTCATCGAACTGCTCAAAGACCTGTCGAAACAGGGCAAAACCATCATCACCACCATCCACCAGCCCAGTATCCACATCTACAAGCAGTTCGACGACCTCATCATGGTCAATCGCGACCAGGGCGGCAAGACCGGCTCTATGGTCTACTTCGGCCCTGCCTATCCGGACTCGATCCAGTTTTTCAACCCGCCTACTCCAGGCAAAGAGGCTACCGCGGAGCTTTCGCCAGAGATGCTGCTCAGCGGCGTAGCGCAAAAGACCTCCGCCCAATGGCAGGAGCTCTACCAGGCCTCGCGCTACAAGCGCGACTTCGTCGACGCCCGCTCCGGCAAGCAGCCCGCTTCGAGCAGCGACGGCACTCCCGGCGACAAGCCCAAGCGCCACTTCGACCTCACCCAATGGATCGCCCTCGTCCGCCGCAATTACAAGGTCAAAGTCCGCGACAAGGCGCAGACCGCCATCCTGCTTCTCCAGGCGCCGCTCTTCGCCACGCTCATCTTCATGGTCTACCGGCCCTTGCGCGCAGTGAACGGCTTCCCGGAACTTACGCCGAAGCTCGCCGGCGTCCACTTCCTCATGGTCGTGGCCGCCATCTGGTTTGGCTGCAACAACTCCGCCCGCGACATCGTCGGCGAGTGGACTGTCTACAAACGCGAGCGCATGGTCACGCTCAAGCTCGGCTCTTACGTCTTCTCCAAACTTGCCGTGCTCTTCGCCCTCGGACTCTTCCAGTGCTTCTCCCTGCTCGGAATCGTCTACCTCGCGCTCGGCCTCAAGAGCAACTTCGGCCTCGACCTGCTGGTGCTGGTCATCTCCGCCATGGTCGGTACAGGCCTCGGGCTATGCATCTCAGCCTTCTCCAAAACCACCGAAAGCGCCATCGCCCTGCTGCCCATCGTCCTGCTGCCGATCATCGCTCTAGGCGGCGGCATGCGACCTATTTTCCAGATCGACCAGAAATATCGCTGGGTCACCGACGTTGTCCCCTCTCGCTGGGGCTTTGAAGCCAACATGCTGCACGAAACCGGCGAAGACGGATGGAAGATCAACGACGACAAGAAAACCCTCGACAACCTGCCGGATACGGGCGATCCTCAGCAAGTTTCGCAACGTGCAACTCAGCCTCCGCCAGCTCCCACTCCCGCGCCGGCTCCTGCGGCGCCGCGCCCCTACCCATCCGGCTCGATGCAGGGAGTCTCCCATCCTCCGGCCATACCGATCCCCGCCGGCACGATCCCCAAAGGAGTCAACATCCCCGCAGGCGTTCCGGCCGGAATCCCGGCAGGCTCGATTCCCAGAGGAGCCATGCCCGGCCGTACGATGCCCGCGCCAGCTCGCCCCGCCGCGCCCAAGCCAGCCGCCCAGGCCACGCCGCCTCCCGCTTCCGACATCCCCGAGCAACGCCTCAAAGGCGACGTCGCTGAATTGACCATTCCGCACTATCTGATCACCTGGAAAGACGAGAACGGCAACGATCGCATCGATCGCGCCTACGAGACCGAAGCCAAGACGATCAATGGAGAAACCTACAAAGCCAAAAACTTCCGCCACGACTTCCGGGTCTCCCTTGAAGTCCTGCTAGGCATGCTCGGCGGACTTATCCTGCTGGTAATCGGCATCCTTCTGAAGCGCGACAGCGACCCGCAATAAACTCGTATCTGAGACCCTGCCGAAACTCCGCGAACCCCTCGTCGACGAAGTTGATTCAGTCACTGAAGAGAATCCGACTTTTCATCACCGATCCGGAGGGGTTGCTGCGGTGTTACCGGGATCGGTGGACGCAGTTTCGGCTTGCTGCTTGTAGGTCCAGGAAATAGCGGTGTAATTGAACGTAACCGTCTCCAGCGGTTTGCCGCCCCCACCACCTCCCACCCAGATGGAGGAGATGAGAGCATTCGTGAGCACGTAGACCCAGGTCGGCGTCACTTTGCCGTTATCGTTCTGGCCAACGGTGATGGTGACAGTGGGAATTGGCGTAGCAGTGTTGCAGTTGTTGATGAGATTGCACGAGGCAAGATCCTGGTACTTGGTGACCGTGAAGTCCTGGTGATTGGGCTTTCCCGAGTTGCGCTTGGCATCGCTTTGATCGCCTGTGATCTGCTGGGCAACGCCATGGCTATAGGACAGCAACTCAATTTTTCCCTCATAGTTGATCAGCGCACACTCGCCTCTTATCGAATCGCCGCAATCGAGAATCAATACGTCCATCTAACTTCTCCTGGATGTTCCTGGTGGTTGCGATATTTCCTTATCGTGAGATGTTTATTTTGCCGGAGGCGGCAGTTTCGCCACCTGGCGCAGCGAGACAGTAAGCTCGTCGAGCTGGAAGTGCGGCTTGAGAAAGACTATCGCCTTGTAGGCGCCCCACCTCGCCCTTACTACTGGAAAACTTGCGCGATGCCGACTTGCCGTTAGTAATCACACGGGGAGGATCGGGAACTGCCGTTATTCTTCATCTTCGGAGTATCGAGAGCGAGCTTCCGAGCGATTCGATCAGATCACCAGCTGTACGTGTAGCCAATGCTGGATGTCGTATACCATGGAACCGTGACAACCTTGCTGTAGGTCTCCTGAATCCAGATCGAGCTGTTGTTGTTGATGTGCACGATTGCGCCCAGCGACAGGCCGGTGTCCAGCCGATTCTGCACTCTAATATGGCCCGTATAACTGGTGATGCCTTCCTGAATCCAGGTGTACCCTGTGAGGACTTTCGTCTTTGGGAACGAGAAGTTCTTCATCAATCCCGCCTGCTCGGAGTGCTCGCCAAAGTTGGTGTGAAGAAAGCCGTGGCTGCCGCTATTTTCGTATGTGTAGGCGAAGGTGAGTTCGTCGCCGAATGGATCTTTCTTCAAGAATCCGAAGGTATGCCCAATGCCTATGTTGTAGTTGGCTCGGGGCAGAAGTCCGGGACGGTCGAAGTCCGAGCCGATCATCACGAAGAGGTCGGTGCTGGTGCTGGAGTCTGCTGCAGCCGGCTTCGGTGCCGGTGTCGGCGTCTGGGCAAGACTGGTGCTTGCAAAGAGCACGAAAGCCGCCGCACCAAGGAGCATCGTGCTGACGCCTCTGTGCCATAACCTTGTCCTCGGAGATAGGCTGCGAGTGCTGGGCACGGCAGCAGTGCGTTCCACTGAGCCTGCCAGGATAGGGACATCAGAGCCTGGGTGGACTACGCTGAAGTCGATGACATCAACTTCAGGCAACGTATTGAACAGCCGAGACAACACGGAATCCGTATCGGCGAGAGACTGTTCAGTGAATTGGAACTCATGATTCGCGCGCTCGCTGTCGCGATCCCATGGGTGGATCTCTCTTGCTCGCCATGCGATCTCCAGGCGATGAGTTGCCCGGATCAGAGTCAGGCCATCAGTCCGTACTTCGCCCCGGTGGTGAAGCGCTAATGCATTTCCAATCTCTCGCCTGTTGTCATACTTGTTAAGTCTTCGCAGAATGTTCTTGAAGAAAGTCATGGTGGCTGATCCTCGGTAGTCTTGAATCGACTTTAGGCAACCCGAAGACATTTGCTGGCAATTTTCGGACGTATTGGCTCTGTCGTCCGGCATGATGTCCGAAAATTGCTACTATCGGACGAGAGCGTGGCTAGGATTTCCATATGGACTCAACCCGCGAGACAGCATCGAACGCCAACAGCAGCTCCGCAATCTCGGTCCAACACCCTTACTCCAGGAAGGTTATAGGCCGCAACTTCACTTCTGAAGCGTCACAGTCTCTCGATCCTGCGATCTGCTGGCAGGCGATGTACAGCCGTGATCAACGCTTCGATGGAAGATTCTTTGCCGCTGCAACAAGCACAGGACTCTACTGCCGCAACATCTGTCCAGTTCCATTTGCCAAGCCAAAGAACATCGTACTTTTTGCGTGCGCGGCAGCGGCGGAAGCGGCAGGATTTCGCCCCTGCCGACGCTGCCAACCACAAGCGGCTCCCGGAACTCCAGCCTGGTTGGGTAGTTCCGCCGTGGTCTCTCGCGCCTTCCGATTGATTCTGGAGGGTGCACTCAATGATGGAAGCGTCGATCAACTGGCCGGACGGTTGGGAATCGGATCGCGGCATCTTCGTCGTTTGTTTGTCCAGCATATAGGCGCATCGCCAATCAAGATTGCCACGACTCAACGGGTACATCTGGCTAGAAAACTGCTCGATGAATCTCGAATACCGGTGACACAGATTGCGCATTATGCAGGCTTCAAAAGTATCCGCGAATTCAATCACGCAATTCGCCTCTCTACGGGCCTGTCACCCAGCGCCCTTCGTCGCCTTAGCGGCGAATCCTCGTCGCCCTCGCGTCAGACGGGTCTAGCGTTGCGCTTGTCCTACCGTCCGCCATTCGATTGGGACCATCTGATTGATTTCCTCCGGCAGAGGGCGATACGTGGGATCGAGGTGGTCTCGAGGGATTCGTATTCACGAACCATCGAAGCGGGCGGCGCGTTCGGCGTCCTACGTGTGACGCAGGATAAAGCAGCTTCCCGGTTACTGGTTCATCTGGACCTACCCAACTACGAAGGCTTGTCGCAGATTGTCGAGCGTGTTCGACGCATCTTCGACCTGAACGCAGACCCAATTCAGATAGCCGGCCACTTGTCGCGTGACCAGCGATTGAAATCGATAGTGGCGCATCATCCAGGCCTGAGAGCTCCTGGGGTTTGGGACGGTTTTGAGGGCGCTGTTCTTGCGCTCCTGGGCCAGAGCTTGACCAGCAGAGGGAGAACTGGAGATGTCGACAGACTGATCAAGCATTTCGGAATTCCCTTTGAGTCTTCCACACCCAAGCTCGCGTATCTATTCCCCCGTCCAGAGGATCTTGCCGAAGCGGACCTTTCAAGATCCGGAATTGATCCTGATCGTGCAGCTGCCATCAGAAGGCTTGCAACTGCGGTAACTCACAAGAATCTCACCTTCGATAATTCGAAGCCCCTGGAAGAAACGATCGAGCGGCTGCGGACGTTATGCGGGGTTCACGAGAGTGTGGCTCAATGGATAACGATGCGATCCTATGGCGAGCCCGACGCATTCCCCGCCGGAGATATGGCCCTGCGGCGTGCGCTGGGAAGGGGAACCGCGATTACGGCCAGGTTGGCTCAGCAAGCCGCCGAACAATGGCGCCCATGGCGAGCATACGCAGCGATGCACCTCACCATGTAATGGCAACGAACCCGGGTGAAGTGTGCCGGGTCATCGTCGCCAGGGATGGCAAGCTGGAAAGCACCGCTGAATCCTCGGCTGACGAGAACAGCGGCAATGCACTCATTGACAGTCGGTTACATGGGATTGCCTGGATTACTCCCCGAAAACGCCGTTATCGCAACATGGGTACCGGGCAGGTGGTCGATGTGGAAAATGCTCTGACAGCAACAAGCGTCCGATCAAAGAACTTCGCAACGCCCTCCTAAGGACTGACCCGCAGCACGTTCGCAAACCTCGGCGCCGAAGCCCCGCGACATCCCTAAAATCCGCAGGCGCAAAATGTTGATTTGACTGGTAGACTGGCATCGCAAGATTTCCACAAAAGGTTTGCGCAGCTTGCACCCCTCTTCGCGCTTTAGAAACAAGCAGGGGGTTTTTCCTGTCTGCGAGGTACATCGATGAGCGAATTTCCGCCCCGTGGAGCCTTGACCGTCAGCTACGGCGAGGCCTGCGACCGAGGCAAGGTCAGGGAAGAGAACCAGGACAGCATCCGTAGCGCGGCCATTGCGCTGGGCGATCTCTTCATCGTGGCCGACGGCATCGGCGGCTACCAGGGCGGAGCTACGGCCTCGCGCATGGTCGTGGAAGGCTTCCTTTCGCAACTCGCCGCCCGCCCCGCCAACTATCCCGCCGACCACGCGCTCGCGGAAGCCTGCACCTACACCAACGCGTCCATCCACGCCGCCGCCAACACCGGCGATCCAGCATTCCAGCGCATGGGTTCGACCGTCGTCCTCGCGCTCATCCAGGCCGGTGGCGCTGCCGGCGGCAACTCCGGCGAAGTGGCCAGCTTTGGTCCCAACGCCTGGATCGGCCACGTTGGCGACAGCCGCGCCTACCTGATCCGCGGCGGCCAGATGACCAAGATCACCAACGATCACTCCGCCGTCCAGGCCCTCATCAGCCGCAACCTGATCACCGAAGAAGAAGCCAGGAACCACCCCGACGCCTCGGTCCTCACCCGCTCGCTCGGCCATCGCCCCGACGTTGAAATCGAGATCGACCGCGTCCCGCTCCAGGGCGGCGACTCGCTTCTGCTTTGCTCCGACGGCCTCTGGGGCTACGTCCACGACGCCGACATCGCTGCCGTGGCAACAGATCCCAATCTCAGCGTCGAAAAAATCGCCAGTCACCTCCTCGATCTCGCCCTTTCCGCCGGCGGTCACGACAATATTGGCATTGAATTCCTGCGTATCGGCGGCATCGCGCCCACTCTCATTCCAGCCGTTCCGCAGCCTTCCCGAACTGCCCTGCGCTCCACAATCCCCGACATGGGAGCGGTGAACTCCGGGCCATTCGCCGCCAGTGCACCGGCTTCGTCCTCGGGTTTTGCCGCAACTGTCCCGCCGGAACCCCCGCGCAGCAATCGCAAACAGATTCTGCTGGCTGTCTGCCTGTTAGCTCTCGCCATCGGCGGCGGCCTTGGACTCTGGGCCCGCGGCCACTGGAAGAGCAATCACAAGACTACGGACAACTCCGGTTCGAATTCCAACTCGGGCTCCAACTCCAGTCCAGGCAACGGCGGCGGCACAACTGCCAACCCGGTACTTCCGCCCGGCCCTCCCAAAGGGCGTATTCCCAAGACGCCGGTGCAGCCGCCCACGCCGGGTCCCAATCCAGGCCGGAATCCCGCGCAAGACGCTGGAGGTCCCCGAATCTTCGGCATCGTCGGCGAAATCGATTTAGGGCAGCCGGCCCCAGACGAGGTCGCCCTCAAAAACACCACCATCCGCCACGAAAACAAGCCCGCCTGCCTCAGCCTCGCAACCGCCGAAACGGTGGCGTACGTCAAGAGAGACGATCTCAGCGAGCGAATCGTCGTGGATGCCATCGAGAAAAGCTATCCAAAAGCCAAGGGAAAAGTGAAGGTGCCGGAAGTCAAGCACAGTCCCATGACAGAGCAAGTCAAAGCAGCCTGCGGCAGCGACTACGACGCTATCGTGATCCTGGCTGTAAAGACTCCACCGCCCGGTGGGAACGATGCGCCGACCAGCGTTCCGCACACCACGGACACGCACGACCACCCGTCGTCCCAGTACGTGCATCCTCATCCGCACCCCACGCAGCACGAGCCGTAGGGATAGTGGACGATATATCGAAATATATCGGGAATCGATGGATCGGCTTAAGCATTGAGCGACGAAATCGGGACAGAAGCACCCTCCTGTGCCGGGAAACACTGCTCTACGTGGAGCATTTTCGTCTCTGTGGATCGGTTTTAACCACCAGTGCCCGCTTGCCCCCATGAGCCCCAAAACTGGACTTCGAGACTGTTCCACGTGGAACAATTTCCAGCGAATGGGAACGGACTTGGCGAACTTTGTTGTAAGTGGTTGTGTTTCCAGGAACATACAATTGCGTAAAATTAGGCCCATTTGTGCTTCATTTCAGCGAACGGTAATTTTCGCCATTGGAGCGGCCGCGAGCGATTTTTCTTAAATCGCGACAGTGTTGTCACGATTTATTCAGCACATATCGCCGAATTCAAGAAATTCTGAGACAACAGGACCCGGTTTGGATTAGGCTTGGCGTCATTCGCAGCAGTCTCCAACCAGCCTTCGCGACGTAATCAGCCAGTTTCCCACACTCAATTCCTCTCTGGAACGGCGAAACGATCCGGCGCGCAAGAACACTTCCCAATAGACGCGCAGAACCAACTCTCAGGAGAGTCCCCATGAACGCATCCCTCAGACGCCCAATTCTGCTTACTGCCGCGCTTCCGATCCTGGCCTGGGTCGGCTCCGCGACAGGCTTCGCTCAGGCAACGAAACCTATTCTCTTGCTGGAAAAACAGGATGTCTCCCAGATTCGCACGGTGGATCTGCCGGAGAGCGAAAAGTCTCTGATTGCCAGGCTCACGCCAGACGCTTATGAGTTCGGGGCTGCCACAGTGGGCGAGACCGCGGACGTGCAGGAGCTTACGCTGAAGTTCACAGGGGAGGCTAAGCTCGCCGGAATGAAGAGCACACCGGATTTCAAGATCGAGCCGGGCGGCACCTGCATGGAAGGTCGTTTGTATCAGGAAGGCTCCAGTTGCAAGCTGCTGGTGAGGTTCACACCGCAGGGGCCAGGGCACCGTTTTGGCAGGATGGAGTTGAGATCCGAGGGAGACGCCAAGCCGTTTTCGCTGGGGCTGAACGGCTATGGATATGCCCCTGTGGCGAGCTTTACTCCGGCGGTGATTTCGACGGTTACCGGTAGCAATCCGAACGGGAAGGGGCTGATTTCGGGGGCATTCAGCCTGGCTGTGGACGGTGGCGACTCGCTCTATGTGGCGGACACGGGCAACAATGTCGTCCGCTACTTGAATTCCGGCGGAACGTTCCAGGTCGTACCCACGATTTTTTCAGTTTCTGCTCCGGTCGGGGTTGCAGTCGACGATTTGGGTTCGGTTTACATAACGCAGGACTCGCCGGCCGCGCTGATCGAAAGTCAATTCAACTCGGCGAGCTATTATGCAAGCGGATCGGATACATGCGCGGTGAATGCGACTTGCCCGCTCTATCAACAAACCCTGAGTAATCCGGGAGAACTGGCATTCGATCATAACGGAGGCATCTTTATGGGAATGCCCGGCGAGCCGGCAAAGCTGACAAACCAAGCCCTGGGCGGTGGTTTTCTTGCGGCGCTGAACATCACTCCGCTGACGGACGAGTTCCTGTACTCTGGAACCTCAGCGCCAGCGGCGATGACGGTGGATGGCAGCGATGACATTTACTCCTTTGAAAACATCAACGTTACCAATGCGTGCACGATTGTCGTTCAGACCCTTTATAGCGCGGAGAACAGCCTTGGCGAGTTTGCGAAGGTTGCCGGAGGAAACGGAAGCTGCGGCTTCAGCGGTGACGGCGGCCAGGCGCGCAATGCCGAAATTGGAACAGCGGTTGGGCAGTTGGCTTTCGATATCGCGGGCAATCTCTATTTCTCGGACACCGCGAACCAACGGGTTCGGCGAATCGACGCATCAACGGGGATCCTACATACCATCGCAGGAACAGGAATTGCAGGTTATGGCGGAGATGGTGGACCGGCCACAAACGCTGTACTGAGTTCGCCTACAGGGGTGGGCGTGGACTCGCAGGGGCAGGTGTACATCCTGAGCGGGGCCGCCGCAACCGGTACAGGCCAGTTGATCCGCAAGCTAGGCCCCAATGGCGCGCTGGCCTTTGGCAATCAGCTAAGGGGCTCGGTCAGCGCGGCGTTGCCGATGACTTTGTCGAACACTGGCAATGCTGAGATGGTGTTCACGAATGTGCTGATCAACGGGACGAACCCGAGCGACTTTTCGATCGACCCGAACACGACAAGCTGCATCCTGACGCAGGGTAGCGTTCTGCAGCCTGAGCAAAACTGCAAAATCGGTATTCTCTTCAAGCCGGCGGTGAGCGGAGCGCGCTATGCGAATCTGACTTTTCTGGACAATACTGTCACCAATTCGAACGTGGTGCAGTTGTCCGGAGTGGGGACACTGCCATCGCCTACGATGGCCATTACGGCTCCGGCTTCCGGGGCTACGGAAACCTCGGGCACTGCGTTCCCTTTCACGGTGACGGTGACTTCGACGACGTCTCCGGCGCCGACCGGAACGGTGAAGTTCAGCGTGAACGGGACGGCGGTCGGCGGCCCGGTGGCGCTGACTTCTGGCGCGGCCTCGATCAGCCTTAAAGAGACGACCACCGGCAGCGTTACGCTTTCGGCGGTCTATAGCGGAGATACCAATTACGCGGCGGCAGGGCCGGTCAGCCGGGTGATTACCGTAGCGGCCGCGACCAAGCCGGCTTCGACGGTGACACTCCAGGCGAAGACGAACCCAGCGTCCTCCTGCGAATCGGTTGCGTTTTCGGCGGCAGTAGCATCCAAGGCTACGGCGAAGGCTTCGGGCAAGGTTGAGTTAATGGAAAGCTCGACGGTGCTGGCGACGGCCACGGTGAGCAACGGTATTGCGACGCTGACCGTACCCAAACTGGCCGCCGGGGCGCATGTGCTGAAGGCTGTCTACCTGGGCGACAGCGAACATGCTGCGTCGACTTCGGCGGCGTTCACGGAGACGGTGAAGGAGTTCGGGTTGTGCGCTGCTTTGCCGAAGCATCCGACGCGGAGGCTGGATGCGCCGGTGGTTCCCTAAGAATTGCAACCCTGGAACGGGATTTCCATGCGCTGGTCTGGATAAAGGACCAGCGCATGAGGCCGTTGAACCTTCATCTGGAAGGGTTCCGGTTTGTCGAGTCCATCGGCTGGTGACTTCGCCTGGTTCAGGTTTGGGTTGCGGGCGAAGGATTGTGCCAGCTCCTCCCCGCGACGAGCATCTCTGGGGACGTAGTCAGGCCGATTGGCTGCATGGATCGTCTGTGGTTCAAGGATGGGCTTGTCTTGGGGCTTGTCCGTGAAGCCCGGAACTGTGCTTTCGAATTCGACTAACTCCTGTGTGATTACAAGAATTCGTCCAAGGCTCCGCAATTGCGCCCAAAAACACAGTCGTCTCGTGGTAGTTACGGCAAAACCAGCCAATTTCAAAGACGAGAAGGCTTGTGGAGGAATGAGCCTGACCGACCAAGGAGCGGGAGGGGTGCCGTCAAGTAGCGCATTTACATCGCCATTGTTGGAGGTTTGGCCTAAATAGCTCTCTGCGGTGTCTAAGTTTAGAGATCGAGTCATTTCTATTTTCTGTTAGGGATTTCGGCGTATGCGTGGAATGAGGTGTGCGGTCGTACTATTCGTCGTGCTTGTATCGTGTGCAATTGTCCCCGCGTGGCAGGGGGCATCTGAGTATTCGTTCGACTACAAAATTGCAAGTTCGCATGAGATCAAGCCTCACCGCCGCACGATTCCCATGACTGGAATGCAAGATGGTTCCAGTCAGTTGCATATCTCCGTTGTTGTTTCTCCTGTTGGAGCGGTTGTGGATGCGCGGGCTGAAAGCTACGATGGCTCGATGGAGTTCTGGCCCCGGATTGAACCTGAGGTGCGCAAGTGGAGATTTACTCCATTCGAAGTCGAAGGGCGTCCAGTCAGGGCCAGAGTAGAGGAATACGTCGACATCGTTCCACCGGAGCGTTTTCCGACGGTTCATTCGACTCCGCCAAAAATTCGCGAGAATTCAAAGATCAGGATAGCGTTGGAGCGGACCGTCTGCTATGGGACCTGTCCCGGATACACAGTCGTAATGGACAACGAGGGAATTGAGTTCACGGGGCATCACTATGTCGTCGCCGAGGGTAGGCATAAGGCCTCTATCGATGTGGATAAGTTGCGGGCGCTCGCAAAGCGATTCGTGTCCGCCGATTTCTACTCCATGAACACATGTTATCGAGCTTCTGTGACCGATAATCCGACTTACCTGCTTTCCGTTGACATCGACGGCCACAAGAAGAACGTGCAGGACTATGTCGGTTCCTGGGTTGGCATGCCGGAGGTGATTGCAGACCTTGAGGACGAGGTTGACGCCACTGCCGAGACTTC
>Ga0182012_10001889_pt1 | contig 22817 bp, 20 predicted proteins | sample 612S2SmetaG_FD_120486 | JGI IMG/M metagenome (GOLD analysis project Ga0182012, IMG submission 120486) | Permafrost microbial communities from Stordalen Mire, Sweden - 612S2S metaG | ecosystem: Environmental > Terrestrial > Soil > Wetlands > Permafrost | place: Sweden: Stordalen | collected... | reverse complement strand
GCTGCGGCCCGCTCCATCAATCCCAAATCAAACGCAAATCATCAAGGCTCTTTGGTCTCGATCCGTTTCACCTTCGTCCCCCGCGGCAGATCCTTCGTCTGCTCGCAAATCTCGCCCAGCAGCGAATAATGCACCGACAAATCCGTCGGCTCCATGTTGTCGACTTCATAACTACCGCCCAGCATGGGAGGAATCTTGAACCCATAACACTGATTCGGCCCAAGCTTAATGCCCGCCTTCACGCAGGCATTCACCAGGCTCACCATCATCCACGTGTTGGCGTGGTCGTCCTGGTCGATCCGCGTCACAAACTGGTCGCAGTTATCCGCCACGCGTTCCAGTGTTCCGCGCCCCACGTCGAGCATGTGCACCGAGCCGTCCTCAAACACCGCAAACACATCGCCCACGCGGTTCACGAGCCACACATTGAACGTCTTTGGCAGCAGGAATCGCCACGCCGACAAAAGCTCTTCCCAGTCCTTGTCTTCCGTGTCGATCAGGTAATCCATCACGTCCATTTGCAAAGCCCTCGCAAAACAAGAAAGCCGCAACCCCTTCCAAGGTTACGGCTCTATGTGGCTATTCATCAGCCAAACACTACATCTCTTTGACGCCTTCCACAAACGCCTTCAGCTTGCGGCTGCGCGAAGGATGCCGCAGCTTGCGCAGCGCCTTCGCTTCAATCTGACGGATGCGCTCGCGCGTCACCTGGAAGCTCTGTCCCACCTCTTCCAGGGTGTGTTCGGAGCCGTCTTCAAGACCAAACCGCATCTTGATCACCCGCTCCTCGCGCGGCGTAAGCGTGCGCAGCACCTGCGAGGTGTACTCCTTGAGATTGACGCTGATCACCGCCTCGCTCGGCGAAACCGCCTGGCGATCTTCGATGAAGTCTCCAAGGTGCGAGTCTTCCTCTTCGCCAATCGGCGTCTCCAGCGAAATCGGTTCCTGCGCAATCTTCAGCACCTTGCGCACCTTGGCAACCGGAATGTCCATGCGCCGTGCAATCTCTTCGCTCGATGGCTCGCGTCCAAGCTCCTGGACCAACTGCCTGCTGGTGCGGATCAGCTTGTTGATGGTCTCGATCATGTGCACCGGAATACGAATCGTCCTTGCCTGGTCGGCAATCGCGCGCGTAATCGCCTGGCGAATCCACCATGTCGCGTACGTCGAGAACTTGTACCCGCGCCGATACTCGAACTTGTCCACCGCCTTCATCAGGCCGATGTTGCCCTCCTGAATCAGGTCGAGGAATTGCAGTCCGCGGTTGGTGTACTTCTTGGCGATCGATACCACCAGCCGAAGGTTGGCTTCAATCAACTCGCGCTTCGCCTGCTCGGCGTCCATGTCGCCCTGGATCATCTCGCGCTGCGTGCGCTTCAGCTCGGTAATCGAGACGCCCGCGTCCGCTTCGATCTTCTCGAGATCGACCCGGCAGTTCTTTTGCTGGCGCCGGTACTCTTTCTTAAGCTCCTCGCTTTTTGAAGCTTCATGCTTCTGATCCAGCGAGCGAATCTGCCGCTCCAGCGTGCGCATGGTGTCCACGGTCTTGTTGACCTTGTCCAGCAGCCGCTTCCGTTCCAGGGTGGTGTATTTCAACTCGCGCACAATCCGCGAAATGAACACCTTCTCGCGTGCAATCAGCCAGCGCGCATGCCGCGCTTCCTTAGCCTTCGCCTTCGTCGCGTTCGCGGGGGCAACCTGCTTTTCTTCCAGCGCGGCAATCTTCTTCTGGTGCTTCACCAGCGCGTCGATGCGAATAACAGTAGCCTTGACGCGGGTCTGCACTACCTCTTCGGTGAGTTCTTCCTCGTCGAAAACTACAACTTCCTTCACGTTGCGCACGCCGCGCTTCAGATCCTCGCCCAGAGCCACAATCTCGCGAATCACAATCGGTGAACGCGAAATCGCCTTGAGCACGCGCAACTGCCCGCGCTCAATGCGCTTGGCAATCTCCACCTCGCCCTCGCGCGTAAGCAAGGGAACGGTGCCCATCTCGCGCAGGTACATGCGGACCGGATCGTTGGTTTTTTCCAGCGTCCCTGGCGTCAGGTCGAGCTCAACGTCCTCACCCTCTTCCAGTTCAAAGTCCTTGTCGCCGCCAAACTTCGGCCCGTCCAGCAGGTCTATGCCCTGGGTGCCGATGGTTGTGATCAGATCGTCCAGATCGTCCGCGGAGCCAATCTCTTCCGGCAGCATGTCGTTCACGTCGCCGTAGGTGAGATAGCCCTTCTCTTTGCCCACTTCGATCAGGCTGTCAATGTCATGTTCGAATTTGTCGTCAATCGCCAAAATTATCCTGCTCTCTTGCGCAAAACAGTTTGATGCGCCGGTTTGCGCACCGGCGCGTGGCCTGGTTCGGGCGCGAAAAAAGATTTCCAGAAATCAATCATGGAAAATTTCGCGCATGCGAACGCAAACCTGCGGTCACCCGCAAAAAAGGAAGCGGTCTCAGGTAGTTGCTCGGAACAGGATGACTAGCGCTTCAGGTCTCACCTGGTTCGCCCGCGAGCCGGAGCTCATATGTGGGGCAGAGGGGGCGCGCATCCTCACAGAGATCAATAGATTACCACAGTTCGACCCGGTTTCACATTGCAAAATCCGGCCGGCTCCACGGTTCTTTTCAGACCGTTTCCCAACCGGACCGGGCCATGCACTCTTTCAGACCCTTCCCGTCCTATCCATTAGACGCATTTCGGACCCGAAGCGATGCACGCCTTGCGGTTTCCCGTGCCGCTTTGGAACCCGCCCTCTCAAGGGGCGCTACGCCTCCGGGGGTCTCTGGTTGTGCAAGTTCCGCAGCGCCCGATCCAACTCCAGCTTTTGCTGTGTCAGCACCGCCAGTTCCGCAAAATCCCCGCGCCGCTCGGCCTCGGCAATCAGCTCCCGCAGCTCCCGCAGCCGGTGCCCCATTGCCCGCTCCTGAATCTCCTGGATCGCGCCCAGAATCTCGTTCTCCTCCGGCGGCTTCACCTCGGCCAGCAGAGCCTCGGCCAGCAACGCTCGCTGCGCCTCGTCCTCTACCACTTCCATGGGATCGTTGGCCTGCCTGTTGATCAGCGCCTGCATCGCCGTAAACGTGCCAAGGTGCTCAAACCACGCAGGTTGCTCCGTCAGCGCCTGGGCCGCCAGCCGCCGTCCGCGCTCAAACTCCGGATCGGTAATGGCCAGCGCCCGCAGCAGCACCCGCTCCACCTCGGTCAGTGCAACCCCCCGCGCCTCAATGTGGTCACGCCGCCGCAAAGCCGCCTGCCGCAGTTCTTCGCGCAATACGGCCGAGTCAATATTCAGCTTCTGCGAAGCGTCGGCGGCAAACTGGTCGCGCGCCAGCTTTTCCGGCATCCTGCGTATGTGCGGCAGCAGGAAATTCATCGCCTTCACCTTCTGCTCCGCGCTTGCGCCCGGAAACGCAGTCCGAGCCCGCTCAATCAGGTAATCCGCCTGCCGCCGCGCCCCGCGCAACGCACCCATGTAAGCCTCGACGCCCCGCTCGCGGATGAATCGGTCCGGGTCCAGCCCCCCCTCCAGCGTGACAATTTTGATCGTGAACCCCTCTTCCGTCAGCAGGGCAATCGATTTCTCCGCCGCATTGCTGCCGGCCGCGTCCGGGTCGAAGTTCACCACAACTTGAGAAGTATGCCGCTTCAGCAGCCCCACCTGCTGCTCGGTAAAAGCCGTTCCGCTGGTGGCAATCACGTTCTGAATTCCCCGCAGAAAGACCGAAATGCAATCCATCTGCCCCTCCACCAGCACCGCAAACTCATGCTTCCTGATCGATGCCTTCGCCTTGTCCAGGTTGAACAGCACCGAGCCCTTTGAATAGAGCGGCGTCTCCGGAGAATTGATGTATTTCGCTCCAGCCTTGTCGCCTGTCTCCAGCGTCCGCGCCGTAAACGCAATGACCCTGCCGCTCTCATTCGCAATGGGAAACATCACCCGCTTCCGAAACCGGTCGTAGATCGGCCCCAGGCTCCCATCCCCTTGTTCCTTTGAACTAAACAGCCCACTCGCCCGCAGCGTCTCGTTGTCCGCCATTCCGCTCAGCCGGTCCCTCAGCGCGTTGAAGCTGTCCGGCGCGTACCCCATCCGGAAAGCCTTGATCCCCTCCGGCGTCATTCCCCGCCCAGCCAGGTACTCGCGCGCCACAGCCCCCTCGGGCCCCTGCAACTGCTCCTCAAACCACGCCGTCGCAGTCTCGTGCAGCTCCAGCAGCTTCACCCGCAGCCGCGCTTCCGCCGCCTCTTCCGGCGACGAAAACTCCCGCTTCGGCAGCGGAATCCCGCACTTCTGTGCCACAATCCGCACCGCCTCGGGAAAGGTGACGTTCTCAATCTTGCCCACAAAGCTGAACACATCCCCCGAAGCCTGGCACCCAAAGCAGTGGTAGAACTGCCGCACCGCATGCACGCTGAACGACGGCGACTTTTCCTTGTGAAACGGGCACAGCCCCGAGTAGTTCTGCGCCCCCGCCTTGCGCAGACGGATGTACCCCTCGATCACCTTGACGATGTCGGCCTGCTGCTTCACGGTTTGGGCAAAATCGGACACGGCTTGGTCTCTAATGAGAATAAGCCTGACTCCGTGGACAGGTGGTGGATAACGGGCACCACCGGGTTGATGAAGGCCATTCAAAGCCACCGTTTGCCGCATGACTCGCTTTTGCGGTATGGCAAGCAAGAAAGGCCAGTGCGAGCGGGTAGCGAGCGTCTGCCGCACCGCAGGTGCCGTCTGCCCCACCGGGGGTGCCTGCGAAATAATGGGTAAATGCCGCAACCGAAGTATCAGCCGGACAGTGTTGGAATCGATTTCGGCACCACGAACAGCTCCGTAGCGCTGCTCGCGGGCGACGCCCCCGTCCAGCTCGCCACCTTTCCGTTCCTGGGCGCCGAAACTCCATCCTTTCGATCGGTCCTCTATTTTGAACAATTCAAAACCGCCTCCGGACTGAACCGAACCCACTCGCTCACCGGCCCCGCCGCCATCGAGCGCTACCTTGAAGCCGACGAAAAGGGCCGCCTCATCCAGTCGCTCAAGTCGCATCTGCCCAACCGCCAGCTTACCGGCACCGAGATCTTTGGCCGGCGCCACAAGCTTGAAGACATTCTCTCCCGCCTCATCGGTGACCTCCGCCGCCAGGCTGAGAATCAGTTCCAGCGCCCCATCCGCCGCGCCGTCGTCGGCCGCCCCGTTCAGTTTGTCGGCGCGGAAACCGAACAGGACAACGAATTCGCCGAATCCCGCCTGCGCGAAGCCTTCACCCTCGCCGGCTTCGAGCAGATTGAGTTTGAACTGGAGCCGGTAGCCGCCGCTTCCGCCTATGAATCCACTCTCGACCACGACGAACTGCTCTTGATCGGTGACTTCGGCGGTGGCACCAGCGATTTCTCCCTGCTCCGCGCCGGCCCCGAAATCCGCCGCGGCGGCCGCACCCCGCAACACCTGCTCGGGAACAGCGGAGTAGGCCTGGCCGGCGACGCATTTGACGCCCGCATCGTCCGCAAGCTCGTCTCCCCGGCCCTCGGATCGGACTCCGAAGCGCGCTCGCTCAACAAGCTTCTTCCCGCCGTCCCCGCGTGGATCTACGCCAACCTGGAGCGTTGGCACTATCTCTCCTTCCTGCGCACCAACAACGTGCGCGAAATCCTGAAAAGCGCCCGCATCCGCGCCCTCGAACCCGAGAAGATTGAAGCCCTCATCAGCATCGTCGACGAGGATCTCGGCTACCGGCTTCATCAATCCGTGCAGCAGGTCAAGTTCGCGCTATCGCAAAGCGAGCGCGCCGAATTCCGCTTCCGCGACACCCCGAAGAGCCACGCCAGCATCGACCTGCGCATTCCCGTCACTCGCACCGAATTTGAAGCCTGGATCGCCGAAGACCTGCGCTCCATCGAAACATGCATTGACTCGCTTCTAAGCAAAGCCGGCGTCCATCCCAGGGAAGTCGACCGCGTCTTCCTGACCGGAGGAACCTCCTTCGTCCCCGCCGTCCGCCGCATCTTTTCCACCCGCTTCGGTGAAGACCGCATTCGCTCCGGCAACGAATTCACCTCGGTAGCCCACGGCCTGGCCCTGCGCGCAGCCGAAGTCTTCCGCCAGGCTCCGTGACCCGTCAGGACTTCCGAGCACTTGTTCACTTTTTCACTCGTTCACTTCTTCACTGTAATTACTTGTTGCAACATATATCCCGCAACCGCATCAAAGAAGATGAATCAAAGGAACTGAAAGGAGCATTTTCACATGGACACAACCATCGCCGCCCCCGGCACCGTCACCACCTGGAATCTCGACCCCGCGCACTCCGTTGCCGAGTTCAAGGTCAAACACATGATGATTTCAAACGTGAAAGGCAGCTTCAGCGGCCTTTCCGGCGTCCTTCAACTGAACGAAACCAAATACGCTCACTCCGCTGTCGAGGTCTCCATTCCCATTTCCTCATTGAAAACCGGCGACGACCAACGCGACAGCCATCTCAAGAGCGCCGACTTCTTCGATGCCGAGAAATTCCCGAACATCATCTTCAAAACCACCAACATTGAGTCCGCTGGAGGCCCCAATTATGCCGTCACCGGCGATCTCACCCTGCACGGCATCACCAAGTCGGTGACCCTCACCGTCGAGGATGTCAGCGAGCCTTCCAAGGACCCCTGGGGCAACCACCGGATCGGTCTCTCCGCCACGACGAAAATCAACCGCAAGGACTTCGGCCTCACCTGGAATTCACCCCTCGAAACCGGCGGCGTCCTGGTCGGTGAAGAAGTCTCCATCAGCCTGGAAGTCCAGTTCATCAGGGCCGCATAAAAGCAGTGAACAAGTGAAGGAGTGAAGCCGCAGGCATCCTGTTAACGTATTCACTCTTTCACTCGTTCACTCTTTCGCTTCTTCACTCATTCACTTCTTGACTAAGAATACTTGTTGCAACGAATATCGTCCTCGCGCATCCAATGAATGTAGCCTCAAAAGGAGGTCAACCATGTCCCTTCGCCCCGTGAAGGAAATCATTCAAACCACGCCGACCATCGAGGGCGCCGGCGTCAAATTGCAGCGCGCCTTCGGTTTCGGCAAGACCAAAGAGTTCGATCCGTTCCTGTTGCTCGACGATTTCCGCAACGAAAATCCGGCGGATTACCTGGCTGGATTCCCGTGGCACCCGCATCGCGGCATCGAAACCATCACCTATGTGCTGGCCGGCGAGGTCGCGCACGGCGACAGCCTGGGCAACAAAGGTCGCATGACGGCCGGCGACGTCCAGTGGATGACCGCTGGCAGCGGCATTCTCCACCAGGAGATGCCCAAAGGCGACGCGCAGGGCCGCATGCACGGCTTCCAGCTCTGGGCCAACTTGCCCGCGGCGCATAAGATGACCGACCCGCGCTACCAGGACATCCCTGCCGCCGCCATCCCCGAGGTCACCGAGGACGATGGCACCCGCGCCCGCATCATCTGTGGCGAGTTCTGGGGCAAGCAGGGCCCGGTCGAAGGCATCGCGACCGATTCGAGTGTCGCCGCACGTTATGTCGACATCTCGGTGCCGCCCTTCAAGCGGAAGCGCATTCAGGTGGAGACCACGCGCAACGCCTTTGCCTATGTGTTCGCGGGCGCAGGCACGTTTCGCGATGCCTCAGATCCGCAGGCCGTACTTACCGAGTCAGGCATAGACCCCAACGCGCAGCCGGTCTACGACGCGAAAAACCATTCGCTGGTTCTCTTCGATCGCGGCGATGAGATCGTAGTGCAGGCTGGCCCCGAAGGCATTCGTTTCTTGCTGGTTTCCGGCAAGCCGCTCGAAGAGCCGGTCGCGTGGTACGGCCCGATTGTGATGAACACTCAGGCTCAACTCCGCCAGGCCATGACCGAGCTACAAAGCGGCAAGTTCATCCATCACAAGTAACGCGGTTTGCGGCGGCCAGAATCAACCTGTCACTGGCCGCCGCAAATGAATCGCCTGTTGCGGCGTCCCAAAGATGAGAGGATACTGTTTCTATGGCGACACAGCTCATCAGCGAGCCGCCCGGCGGTGGTGGGTTTATCTCCGTGGAAGAGTACCTGTCCACGGTCTACGAGCCCGACTGCGAATACGATGATGGCGTTATCGTGGAGCGGAATTTGGGCGAGTTCGAGCATTCCTTCCTGCAAATCCTTCTTGGTGCAATCTTCACTAACAACATGGAGAGTTGGGGAGTCTTCGGGCTCACCGAACAGCGGGTTCAGGTCAAGCCCCGCCAGTTTTTGATTCCAGACGTGTGTGTGCTGCGCCTCGGATCTCCAACCGAAAACATTCTTACCCACCCGCCGCTCATTGCCATTGAGATTTTGTCACCCGAAGACACAATTCGTCGCGCAGCAAACAAGGTGGCCGAGTATCTTCAGTTCGGAATCGAACATATCTGGGTCATCGATCCCCATGCTCGGGTTGCCTATCGGGGCACAGCTTTGGGATTAGAGCGTATCCCAAGTGGCGAACTTGTCGTACCCGGAACACCAATCCGGGTCCAGGTGAGTGATTTGTTCGAGAAACTCGACCAGATTCGTGCCAGGGGTCAGAGATAGCCAACAGCTGCCTCACACCTCTACCGGCAGCTCCGCCGACAGAATATTCATCGGCGTCAGCCCACGCTGCCGCAGCGCGCTCAGGCTGAGCGAGTCGTGCCGCTTGGCCAGCCGCCGTCCGTTGTGGTCCACCACCAGCGCGCAGTGAAACCACGCCGGATCATCAAATCCCAGCGCGCGGTTGAGCAGCATCTGGCGCGCGGTCGACTTCAGCAGGTCCGCCCCGCGCACCACTTCCGTAATGCCCATCGCCGCATCGTCGGCCACGCACGCCAGTTGATAGCTGGGCACGCCGTCGCGACGCCACACCACAAAGTCGCCGAAGTCGCGCCCAGCCATAAACCGCTGCCGCCCAAGATTGCGATCCTCAAACTCAACTACCTCGCCGTCGGGAACCCGAAAGCGCCAGTTAATTCCTTCTCCCAATGCGTCCGCCATTGACCCGCCGCCCTGCAAAGGCCTGCATGTTCCCGGATAAATCGGCTCGTCGTCTGCCGGATCAAGCAGGGAATTCCCCACCGCACCCGGCAACGCGCTTTCATGCGGCGCGGCCAGTGCATTTTCCAGGTCTTTCCGCGAACACCGGCAGGGGTAAAGATACCCGTTCCGCACCAGCCTGCGCCACGCGTCCAGATAGACGTCAAGCCGGCGGCTCTGCAGATAAGGCGCGAACGGCCCGCCCTTGTCCGGGCCCTCTTGCCAGCGAATCCCCAGCCAGCGCAGGTCTTCGATGGCGGCGTCGGCATACGACGCGCGGCAGCGGTCCGGGTCCAGATCTTCCATCCGCATCACCAGCGTGCCGCCGGCCTCGCGCGCCCTCTGGAAAGCGGTCCAGAAGGTGCGCGCGTGGCCCACGTGCAGATAGCCGGTAGGCGACGGCGCCAGCCGTCCGCGATAACCCGAAATGGTCGATGAAAGGATGCCGGCCATGCTGCAACTAAGTGTAGCCAGCCACAACGGCGCGGTATAGCCGGAGTTTCACTCCGTTCCTTGAGCGGGACCAAACTCCTAATCCGACTCGTCCTTATCCCGATCCTTGCCGGCATCATCGTCGCCGCTCTGATGGTGATGGCGATATTGCCCGATGTCGTCGTCGATGTGCTTCGGATCGACGGATACCTGCACCACGTCCATCTCGTTGCCGTCTTTATCCACCACAAACAACCCCATCCGGTCGCCCTCGGGATGAATGAAGATGAGCGTCTGGTCGGCGCCATGCCTGCTTGTGTCGCGAATAATCCGCTCCCAGCCCGAGCCGAGCTTCTCCTCGACCATGCGATTCAGTTCGTCCCCATCAATCTTTTCCTGGAACGACTCGATCTCCGCCACGTGCAGGTTGCTTACGCCGCCGTGCGTCGACTTGCGCGCAATCAGGCTGACCACGCCGAGAAAGGGAATGCGTGTGGCCCGCACGTGATACCGGCTCTCGATCGAGTGCACCACGCCGTCAAATCCGCCTTCGCCGCCGCCCGCCAGCACCGCTACCGGAACCAGCAGCGCCACAAATCCGATGGGAATCAACCAGAACCGTCTCATTCGTTCTCTCCCGTCTTTTCCTTTGCTTTTTCCTTTGCCTTTTCCTTTGATTTTTCCTTGTCCTTCTCGTGTTCAACCTTCGTTACGTCATCCAATGCGCTCAGCCCGCTGAGGCCTCTCAATTTCCCCAGGTCTTCCATCTTGATCGGCCCAAGAATCAGCACGATCGTCAACTCCTTCGGCTCGGCTGTCAGAATGAACATCCCGTGCGATTCGCCATTCACCAGCTTCACCATCACGTCGGTGGTTTCACCGCTCTTGCGCTCGCGTTCGCGCACAATCGGCGTCCACTCGCTGGTCTCGAAGTAGCTGCGCAGCTTCTCGATCTCGTCCATCGAGTACTCGCCTTCCTTGTCGAACTCGTACTCGCGCACGTAGATTCCGTCGAGCCCGTCAATCAGCTTGCGCGTGGCGGCTTCATCTTCGTTCTTGCCGCTCATCACTTTGGAAGCAAACGACAGCATCGTCTTGCCCAACGTGACCTCTGTAACATTCGAAGCGCGCGCCGCCAGCTCCTTCTCAACCGCGGGCGGCAGCGGCAACGGCGACGTTTGTGCCACCCCGGTTGAAGCGAGCCCGGCGGAGGCCAGCCCCACAGTTGCCAATACGAAAACAAGAATGCGGTTCTTCATCATTTCTCCTTATTGATCCTGTCCGTCGCGGCGGTGGGCCGCAAGCTGCATATTCATCTGGTTCAACGCGTGACTGGTAATGCGCAACGCGGTCAGCACCTGTTGCCGGGCCGCTTCGCCCCTGGCGCGTTCCTCCAGGCGATCCTCATGGGTGCGCCACGCCACGCCCCCAGCCAGCACCGCCGCAAGCAGGATCGCCGCCGCCAGCCGCTCCCAAATCATGGTGTACGTGTGCAGCCGTTCCGTGTGGCGCCGGCTTCTCTTCTCCATTAGCCTGCGCTTCAGCCCCGGAGGCGCCGGCCTCCGTTCCAATGCCTGGCGCAACTCCTGTTCGAATTCGTTCCCAGGCTCAAACTCCATTCACCTGCTCCTTGTCCCTCACAAATTCCTTCAAATGCGTTTGTGCCTTGGCCCGCAGCAGCTTCAATCCCCGCTGCAGGTGGCTTTTCACGGTAGCCAGCGGCGCATCGAGCGTGGCCGCAATCTCTTCCGGCGTCAGGTCCTCCTGGTAGCGGAGAACCAGCGCCGCGCGTTGCGGCTCAGGCAGCGTGGCCAGCAGTTGTTCCAGCCGCGCACCCAGCGGAGAACCCAAACCCGATCGGTGATCATCCGCCGGCGCGCCATGATTCTCGTCAATCTCCACCCACAGATCCACGCCGCGCACCTTGCGCCGCCGCAGGGCGTCTGTTGAACGATTCATAGCAACCCGCCGCAGCCAGAAGCAGGCATGATCTCCGGATTCCATCCTGCCCAGGTTCCTGTCCAGTTCCAGAAACACATCCTGAGCAATTTCCTCGGCCAGGCCGCGGTCGCCGGTCATGCGCCATGCCAGCGAAAACACCATCGACTGGTGCGCGTCCACGAGTTGTTCAAAATCCGCCTGCCAGTCGTGGGCCATAAGTTTCGCTGCTACTCTCTTATCCGCAATCAAACGCAGCTGGGGATGCAGAGAATACGCTTTGGGGCGGGAAAAGTTCGAAGAAGCATTTGGGAGCGGGGTTGCGACTTGTTGCCGTGGTCTCCCAGGTCAGAAGCGAGACATGGGAGCACCCGCTCATTTTTGGTCGGATGTGAGCCGTAAGATGAGGGCAGCCACCATGTTCGAAAGCTGGACTGCTGTTTCCGGCTCGGGAGAGTCATCGGTCCATGTCATGCCAGGCATAATTCAAACAGCACACCGCATATCGCGAGATTCGGGATACAATTGAGCAACTCTGAGCTATCTATTCTAGGTTACGGGGTGTCGGATGAGAGCTTTTATCGGTTGGCTAGTGCTCTCACTGCTCTGCCTTTGCCTCTCGTTCCTCCTCTTTTATGCTATCGCCCACCCGCAATTGTCCCTCGCGCACTACGCATGGGAATTCCGCGCGCTCGGAATTCTGTTTGGCTCCGCGACCGCCATCACCGGATTCGCAGCGTTTTACCGCTGGCCTGCCAGAAGACGCAGGAGTCTGCCAACAGCGATCATTGAGCCGTTCAGGTGTGTCAATGCGCCAGCTACCCTCGATGGGAATGCGATCTCCATCCTTCTGCATGGGATGATGGAACAGGAAGGGGTCAAGAACCCCGCCCTGGAGGTGCTGTCGAGTTCTCCGGAACCTTCGTTTGAATTCAAATTGGGACAAGGGGGTTTGTCCGTTTCGCTGAGTGCGCTGAAAAGCGCGTGGAACGCGATACGGGCGCGCGAAGTGATTCGGGTGCGCGGGATTATCTTCGATACCGCGAAGCCGGTATCCATCGTCGTGAGCATCAAAGGAGTTCGCAGCCGATACCCTGTAGCTGACAATTCTCCCGATATGGAGGTGGCCCTGTTCGGTATCGCAAGAGTGCTTCTGCAACATCTGGCTCCTACTCTTCTTGCCCGCAGATACTATCTCGAAGGCAATTACCCGAAGGCCATTCAGGTCTATCACAGGTATCTGGCTCAGGTAAGAAACCTGCGGGAGATCGAACTGGATCTTTCGCGCGTGGAGCTTGAAAGTTTCCGTATTAACAGAGCACTGACACGCTTGAAGCATATTCACAAGAAGGGGGTTCCCCGCACTGCGCGGGTAGAACTGTCGCGGCTGATGGCGGACGCGCATTTCAGGATGGGCGATTACGAGGAATGTAAGAAGCTCTCTGAAAAGATGCTCAAGGAGGTGCGGCAGGCCAGCGCACCCTCCTGGCGCGACAGGCTGCTAACTCGAGGGAGAGCCGTTGCACTGGTGACGCAGGAGGCTGCCTTTTGCCAGCTCTTGGCTTCCGTATACACCTGCCAAGATAAATTCGGTGAGGCGGCAGAGCAATGGGGAGCGGTCACACGAGCCATCGTAAAAGAGCTTGAACGTCAGTTCCACTCCTCTCTGGAAGACTGGTCCCACGTGGAAGACGAGATAAGCGCGGGGGCGGAAACGAGCGAGTTGTTCCCGCTTGTCTACAACCTGTGCTGGGCCTGGCTGAACAGGGCGCTTTGCTTCGAAAGGCTGGGCGCCTCAGGGCGAGACGCAGCAGTTCAAGGATTCGAGAGCGCTCGCAACGCCCTGAGACCTCTGAATGTTGTTGATTCGGTAAGCGCTCTCAGGCTGGCAACCCGATGCTATCTCGCGTATGCGCGCCATTGGGAGCGGCAGGAGAACAAGGCAAATATGACTACGTGTCTGGAAACTGCGCTCAAGCTTGGTGACGAGGCAAGCAGAAAAATGAGCGCAGACGCCCCGAATCGTCCCGACGATATTAGCGTAACCATCAACCTTGCATGGATCCACCTCCGCAGATTCGACAGTCTGCATCGCATGATACAGAGCGGTATCCGGCCCTCCGGATCGGACCCGGAAGAGTTGAAGGATGAGGCTCTAAGAGAATGCGGCAAAAGCCTGACGCTGCTGTCCGGGTATCACGACAAGTCCTATCAGGCGGAGGCGGGCTATGGCTGGGCAGGTCTCTGGGCTGTTCAGTCCGATGCCCCGCAAGCGGCGAAGTTTCTCGGGGATGCGATCAGGAATACAAGCATCAATAACTTTTCCCACATCACGAATTCGGCGAGGATGGATGAGACCTTCGACTTGATTCGAGAGACCCCGGAGTTTCAGAGGGCAATTGCTCGTCCTCCTATAGCGCCCGCTGCGTAGCGCGACCTGCGTGTCTTATCGCGCCGGCGTTGCTTTTGATAAGTCTCTGGCATTTGGTTGTTAGCAAAAATACGCGCATCGGGGTGAAAGGCGCAAGCCGCGCGATAAGTTCGTGCCTGGGATTTTCGACAGCGAGCAGGAGCGAGCGATCAAAACAAATCCGGAATGCTATGAAACGCAATCCGAGTCGGCGCGGCCTTGAACGCGGTCGGGATCGTCGCCTGGATGTACATACGAATTTGCGATTTGTACATATGCGCGCTAGACTGAAACAGAAGAGAGATGAATTATGCCCATTCGAACTCGTCGCGCTGTTCCCAAGAACTTCCGGCTTGATCCTTCCCAAATCAATCGTGCCAGGAAGGCTCTCGCTGCCACAACAGAGACTGAAACCATCGTGCGCGCTCTTGATTTCGTAATCGCCGAAGCCGCCCGAAACCGCGCAACGGCCAAAGCAAATCAGACGTTCCTCAAGAGTGGGATCAGCATCCGTGATGCGTTCGGCAGCCTGGGCGAGTAGAAGATGCCCATCCTCTTCGACTCCTCCGTTTACATCACGGCACTCCGGGCCAGGAACAATTCCGCCATTGTCCTTGAAAGATGGATCAAGGAATCTCCTCTATGGTTGAGCGCGGTTGTGCTGGAGGAACTTTATGCGGGTTCCAGTTCCGCCGACCGGAGAATCGTTGAGAAACTCGAGCGCGACTTCGAGAAAGCAAACCGATTATTGACTCCAAACCTCGGTGACTGGACCTTGGCCGGAAGAATCCTCGCCTCCGTCGCACAGCGTCATGGATACGAAAAAATAGGAAAAGCACGTCTCACCAACGACGCGCTCATCGCCACCAGCGCATCTCGCTACGGCATAACCGTCATTACGACGAACCCCCGCGACTTTGCGCTGCTGGCAGAGTTCTGCCCCATTCAATGGCAAACGCGGACCCTGTAGCCCGACAGGCTTCCCCGCCTCAAAACAGCTCCGGAATGCTATGAAACGCAATCCGAGTCGGCGCGGCCTTGAACGCGGTCAACATCGTCGCGGGCGCAAGCGTGCTCATGCCATATTTGTTGTTCAGCGCATCCATCGTCTCCAGCAGCTTTGTCCGGCTCTGCGCGTCCTCAGTCCCCTCAAACAAATTCAACGAGTGCAAACGGTCCGGAACCAGCCCATTCAAATGAACCCCGATAAAGTACGGTTGAGCCGACGCCGATCCCGCGGGCTGGCTCTCCCACAACCGCCTCAGCGCGGCAATCAGCGTCTGATTGTCCTGGCACTCGCTCAGCTTCAGCTCGGCCTTCCACCCTTTCTTCGGCACGCCAAATCCCACCGCCGGCGTCCCTTTCGACTCCGGAACTCCGAAGCCCAGAACCAGTCCGATGCTGCTGGCCCACAACCCGCCCGCCCGCAGCCGCATCGCCGCCTTGTGCAGCAATTTGTGCGCCACAGCCCATGCCTTTTCCGGCGTGCGCATCTCCGGCGCCAGCACGTGCTGGTGGCTGATCGACTTCAAATGCTCCGTCTCCGACATATCGAAGTCTTCGCCCTGCAGCCAGTGCCACAGCCGCTCGCCCCACACCGATCCCCAAAGCTGCCCCGCCTTTTCGCAGTCGAGCTTGAGCAAATCCTCCATGCTCCTGATCCCCTGCTCGTTCAGCCGAATCTCTGTTCGCGGCCCGATCCCAGGCAGATCGCGCAGCGTGAGCTGCCGCAGCGCTTCAGGCAAAATGTCCAGCGGCAGCGCCACCAGCCCATCCGGCTTTTCCATGTCACTGGCCACCTTGGCCAGGTACCGATTCGTCGCCAACCCCACCGAACTGCGCAGCATCGATCCCACGCTCTCGCGGATCCGCGCCTTCACCCGCCGGCCCAACTCCATCGCCGCCAGCAGGCTTCGTTCGCGTCCCATCAGCCGGCAGGCCATCTCGTCGATCGAGAGCACCGCCGTCACCGGCAGACACGATTCCACGGCCTCCACAATGCGGCGGTGGTAGTCGACATAAATCTCGTGCCGCGCCTCCACCAGCACCAGGTCGGCGCACATCCGCTTCGCCTCGCCCACTTGGGTCCCCGTCTTGATCCCGAAGGCCTTGGCCTCGTAACTGGCGGCAATGCAAACAGTGGTATCGGCCATCATGGGGACGACGCCTACCGGCCTTCCGCGCAGCTCCGGCCTGACCTCCTGCTCCACCGAAGCAAAGTAGGAGTTCAAATCGACAAAAAGCCAATTGAGTCCCGATTCGGGAGCCGGATGCGGCCGAGCGGAGCGCTCTGTATCGTTTGGCACAGATTCTCCTCCCCAATCCGGAGTAGGTTCGCCCTCAAGACCCTGATCCATCAACGGGCCGGGCAACGGATTGGAGGCAGCCGCCATCTCGCAATTATTTTCGCCTTTTATTCTCTGCGCGGCAAGTGAAAAACGAATGGATGACCGGCTACAGCGAAATCAGAGTCCCCGTATCCTGAAGCCACATCGCTCAAGTCGATGCGACCAGCAGGGAGCAGCGACCCTGCACAAAACTCAACCGGGCACATTAACTCTGGTTTCGCTCTCAACCTGCGAATGCTAAACTGGTCGCGCAGGGGTTCCGGCTCTCCGAGACCCGAAAAATGCGTCTATCGCTTTGGGCGTGTGCGGACGGTTTGCAGTGAATTGAGGGGTTTCCCTGACTATGCATAATCTGGTTCATTGGTTCGAGATGAACGGCAGTGTGCTCGCAGTCCTGGTGACGGTGGGTGTTGCCGTACTCCTCGTCTGCTGCCTGGGATGCTCCAACTGCCCGGCCCGCGAGAAGGACGACCTCTTCCGCCGCCGTGAGCTCTAAACGTTCGCCTTACCTCGAATCGCCCTTCACCGCCGCCTTCAGATACGTCTCAAACTCCGCCAAGATCCGATTGAACAGGTGCGTCCGCACATCCGGTCCCGCAATCGAGTGCGTCTTCCTTGGATAGAGCTGCAGATCGTACGGAATCCCCGCTTCAATCAGCTTCTGAATAAACTGAATTGAATTCTCCAGGTGCACATTGTCATCGCCCGTTCCCTGCGCCAGCAGCAGATGCCCCTTCAAATTCGCCGCCGAGTTCACCACTGAAAAGTTCTTGTACCCATCGGGAAAATCCGCCGGCTCGCTCATGTAGCGCTCCGTATAGATGGAGTCGTAGTTGCGCCAGTCGGTCACCGGCGCCACCGCTACCCCCGCGCGGAAGCGATCTGAATGCGTCATCGCATACAACGTAAATGTCCCGCCCCAGCTCCATCCCCACCACCCCAGCCGCTTCGCATCCAGTTGCGGATACTTCTTGAGCACCGCGTCCACCACCGTCAGCTGATCTTCCAACTGCACCGGCCCGAAGTTGTGATACGCCGCCTGCGCGAAGGCGCGTCCGCGCTTGCCGGTCCCACGGTTGTCAGCGTGCAACACCGCAAATCCATGCTCCGCCAGCAGCTCGTCAAACAGCAGGCTGTCGCTCCACTTGTCGACCACCGTCATCGGCCCCGGTCCGCCATACGGATTCACAATCAGCGGCACACTCGCAGCGCTCGCAACCCCGGCGGGCAGCAGCAAGGTCGCATACAGCGTCTCGCCGTCGTGCGCCTTCACCTCAAGCTGCTGCGGCGTCTGCAACTGGTATTCGTTCAGCGACGGCCCGGTCCAGAACACATTGCACTTTCCCGCCGCCTGGCACAGTCGCAGCGTCGGGGGCTCCATGCGCGCCGATTTCCTGTCGACAAACGCAAATCCGCCCGGCGCAACGTTTCCCTCATGTGTACCCGGCCCCACGCTCAGCTGTTTGCGTTCGCCATCAAAACTCACCTGCCACAACTGTTGCCCCAGCGGGTTGCCCTCGTTCGACTCAAACTCGATCTTCCGCTGCGCAACATCGACGCCCAGTACGTTCCCCACCTCAAAGTCGCCCTCGGTCAGTTGCCGCTCCAGTTTCGCAGTGGCCGCTGCGGGATTGCCCTGGTCGTAGCTGTAGAGATAGAGATGGTTGTGGCCATCCGCCCAATCGGTCAGAACAATCGCGCCCGAGTCCACCGCAACGTCGTAAGCCTCATCGATAAACTTGTCGTCGCTCAGTTGCAGCACCGCGTGCGCCTGTCCCGTCGTCGCGTCCGCAAAATAAATGTCCCTGTGCTTGTGATCGCGCGTGAGCGTCTCAACCCAAACCGTCTTTGGATTCACCCATCCGAAGCGCGGAATGTAATCCTGCCCCGCATGAATCGGCAGCCTGATCCACACCGTCTTGCCGCCCCGCGCGCCCACCACTCCCACGCGCACATCGGGGTTCGCGTCGCCCGGCTGCGGATAGTGCTGAAAGTCCACGGCCGCATGCGTCGGAATCCAATCCGTGATCGGATATTGCGGCACGTCGGTTTCATCCATGCGTAAGAAGGCCACGCTCTTCGAGTCGGGCGACCAGAAGTAATTACTTCTGACATCGAGCTCTTCCTCGTAAACCCAATCCACCTCGCCATTCATCGTCGTCGGGTTGGGCGCGGCGGCAACCGCAAGCGGAGGCAACTCGGATTCCCGCAGCCTCAACACGAAAAGTCCATGGTCGCGCACATACGAGATGAACTCGCCGTTGGGCGAAAACTTTGGATCGTCTCCCGAAGCCGTTCCCGTAAACCCAACCTGCAGCCCTGTGCCGTTGCGCAGATCGTAGAGCCACAGCCGTCCATCCGAGTCGAACAACAAGTGCAGCGAGTCCGGCGCCCACAGATAACTGGCCATCTTGTAGCGGTCGCGGTGATCGCGATCCTTCTCTGAATCGTTCGCACCTGACAGCGCAGCCAGCTTCACGCGGCTCACCAGCACACGGGGCTTCGCCGTCGCTGGATCCACGTCCATCAGTTCGCCGCCGTCGAGGTAGGTTAGATGCCCGCCGTCCGGGGACCAGCGAAGATCCTCCGGTGGGCTTCCGGCCGGCGAGCCATGAGCGTAGATCGCCTCAACCGTGAGCGCCTTCTGCGCATCCTGAGCGGCGAAAGGCAGCGTTGCAAGCGAAAGCGCGGCAAGTGCCGAAATCCTGAGAACAGATGCGCGTTTCAAAGAACACTCCTCTTGTGAGGACCGCCCAACCCGTAGGTGCCGGCTGCGCTCGCGAAGGCAGGGCTTCCACCGAGAAGTGTAAACCAATGTGAACCTGGGTTTGCAGACCGGGGTCTCAAGGTATAGGTTGGGGGTCATGCACTGGGCAACTCCTGAAGAACGACGCAATCTGGGCCAGGCGCGGCGCAAGCAGGTCGGCCGCCAGCAACACGACGCATTCAACCCCAAGGCTCGCAAGACATCGCCTCTCGATCTTCTCGCCCGCTCCATGCACGGCCGCGTTCCCGCGCTCATCAAGCTGAAGTATGAGTTGATGGCCGCGTCGCCCTTCGGCTACTTTCGTGGCGCCGTCCCGGTCATGGCTGCCGATCTGGCCCTGCTGCCGAATACCGGCATCGTCTCTCAGCTCTGCGGCGACGCGCACGTGCGCAACCTCGGCGCCTTTGCCGCGCCCGACGGCCGCCTCGTTTTTGACATCAACGACTTCGACGAAACCATCCGCGGTCCCTTCGAGTGGGATCTCAAGCGCATGGCATCTTCTGTAACGCTTGCCGGCCGCGGCGCCGGCCACAAAGACTCCGCGGCGCGAGCGGCAGTGGAGCACTTCATTGAGCACTATGCCGCGCAGATGCACGCCTTTGCCCGCATGGCCCTGATCGAGATAGGCCGCCACCAGGTGCACCGCATGGGCCAGGTCACGCCCATTCACGATGCGTTGCTAAAGGCCGAGCGAGCCATGCCCCAGCACACTCTCGATCAACTCACCGAGCCGGTTTCCACCAAGTCCGGAACCACGCGCCGCTTCAAAGAAATTAAGCCCATGCTCACTCGCGTCACTGCCGCGCAGGCCGCCGCCGTGCTGGCCTCACTCGGTCCATACCGCGAGATGCTCGAACCCCAGCGGCAGCACCTTCTGTCTTTCTACCGCCCCATCGACGTAGCCTTCAAAGTTGTCGGCACCGGCTCCGTGGGCCTGCGCGACTACTGCGTCTATCTTGAAGGCAATGGCCCTGAAGACCCGCTGTTTTTGCAGATCAAGGAAGAGCCGGCCTCCGGTTACGCGCCCTATCTGCCCGATGCGCACCCAAATCACCACAACGGCCAGCGCGTTGCCGAGGGCCAGCGCGCCATGCAGATACAGTCGGACCCATTCCTCGGCTGGACCCACATCGGCGGCCGCCAATATCTCGTTCGCCAGCTCAACGACCACAAGGGCTCCATCAATCTTGAAGACCTTGCCGGCGGCGCCCTGATGGCATTTGCTGAAGTCTGCGGCGAGTTGCTCGCGCGCGGCCACGCCCGCTCCGGCGACCCGCAAGTCATTGCCGGCTATCTTGGCAGCGGAGACGGCTGCGCCGAGGCCCTCGGCAAATTCGGCGCACTCTACGCCGACCAGACCGAAAAAGACTGGGAAGACCTATGCCGTGCACAAAAGAAGCAAACCAAGTCCAAAGCAGCAAAGAAGTCGTAGGCCCGTCGCGGCCCAAACAGGAGACTCAAATGAATCGCCGCACCTTCACCCAAACCCTCGCCGCCGTCGCCGGGCTCCCCGTCCTCTCAAAGCTCTCCGCCGAAACCGCCGAATCCCAGGCCCCGGCCCAAGTCCCGCCTTTTCCGCTCTCGGTCATGCTTTGGACCGTCTTCACCGGCCTGCCCTTTGAAGACCGCCTCGCCAAAGTTGCCGAAGCCGGCTACACCAACGTCGAGCTGGTCGGCGACGAGTACCGCAATTGGAGCGCGGCAGATTTTGCCAACGCGAATGCGGCGCGCAAGCGCCTGGGCATTCATTTCGATGCGACAGCGGGCATGGAACATGCCGGGCACACCCATGGCCTCGCCGACGCTGCCCACCGCGATGCTTTCCTCGCCGAACTCCCTCAAGTCCTCACGCCCATGGAGACCCTCAGCATCCCCGCAATGATCGTGCTCTCCGGCAACGTGGTCCCCGGCCTCACCCGTGATGCCCAGCATCAAAGCTGCATCGATTCGCTCAAGCGCGCCGCGGAAATCATTGACGGCAAACAGATCGACGGCCAGCCCGTTCGCCTGCTGCTTGAGTGCATCGACCCCGAAGAGAATCCCCACTACTTTTTGCAATCGGCCGCCGAGGGCATCGAAATCATCCGCGCCGTAAACCACCCCCAGGTGCAATTCCTCTACGACATCTTTCACGAGCAGATCGCCGAAGGCAATCTCATCGAGAAGTTAGACAAGCACATCGACGTCATCGGCCTCATCCACGTAGCCGATGTCCCCGGCCGCCACCAGCCCGGCACCGGCGAAATCAACTACGCAAACATCTACCGCAAGCTGGCCGAGTTGAAGTACCGACACAATGTAGCTATGGAGTTTCGCCCCGCCGGCGACCCGGTTGCCATTCTCCGCGCCGCCAAGGAGATGGTGTCGAAGACTGCTGTCGTTTAACAAATTCCCCGCTCTACAATGACTCTGGTATGCCCACAGCCGTCCGTTCCCACGCCAAGATCAATCTCGGCCTCTATATAGGAGCGCCGCGCCCCGACGGCTTCCACGGGCTGGTCACCGTCTACCAGACCCTCGCGCTCTACGACGTCGTAACCGTCTCCGCCCGTCCTGCGCAAACTACCGCCCTTAGCCTCACCTCCAATGACACCCGCGTCCCCACCGATAGCCGCAACACAGCCTGGAAGATGGTCGAGTTGGCCCTCGAATCCCTGGGCCTTTCCGCCGAAGTCCACATCCACATCGACAAGCGTCTCCCGGTACAAGGCGGCCTCGGCGCCGGCTCCGCCAACGCCGTAGCCGCGCTGGTCGGACTTGAAGTGGAGCTAGGAATAACTCCGGGTACCCCATCCTTCGAGCGTTCTGTGCTCGACGGGTGGGATTCGAAGCGCCTCAACTTCGCCGCCCAGGTCGGTTCCGATGTCCCCCTCTTCCTCATCGGAGGCGCCGTTCTCGGCCTCGATCGCGGCCAGCAAGTCCAGCCACTCCCTGACTTCGAACCCACCTGGTGCGTCATCGCCACTCCGCCCATCGGCGTCTCCACTCCCCAGGCCTTTCGCGACTGGGACGCGCTCTGCGCCGCCGAGGGTTTGACCCAGGACGCCAGTGCAGATAAACTAAACAAGTTGAGTCGCGCCTATGCCAGCGCCTTCTTGGGGAGCATCCCGGAAGGTCGGCAGGGAACCGGCTCCTCCGGTGTTCTCTCCCATGAAGAGAACCTCGCCGGACCTCAAGAGTCCGCGCTTGTCCGCACCGGGATCACGAGCTGGATCCAGAACGACTTTGAACGCGTCGTCTTTCCCCAGCATCCCTCCCTTGCGGAAATCAAGCGCATTCTTTTGGGCCCGGGTACACCGGAGGCCGCCTGCCCTGCCAGGTCTTTATTGGCCTCGCTGTCCGGGTCCGGTTCGGCGCTCTACGGGTTGTACCAGACTCGCGGAGATGCTGAAGCAGCCTGCGAACGTCTGCGCTCGGCCGGGAATTCGAGTCATCTGACCCGCACCCTGCCGCGCACGGCCTACTGGCGCGAAATGCTTCTGCAACAAGAGGATTGACAGCGGACCGTTGCGCAAGAGAGACTCGCCCTCGGTTGCTGAGTTGGGCGATCGTCTAATGGCAAGACAGTGCCCTTTGGAGGCACTTATCCAGGTTCGAATCCTGGTCGCCCAGCCAAAGTTTGCTAGAGTGAGCCCGGAAAGCAGCCAAAGCCAACCAGCTTGGAGGATTTCGGAGATGGGAACGGAAGTTTTGACGGTAACCGCGGAAGACAAGAAGCCACCGGAGAGCGGACCCAACACACCGCGCGATGGTGCGCCAAAAGAGCCCGAAAAGGGCGCGTCTCAGGATGGTGCAGCCAAGGCCAAAGACGCCAAGGCCGCGCCTGAGCGTAAGCGGACCCGCAACCTGACCGAAGACAAGCGCTTCAAGCTCTTCTCCGGCACCGCCAACCGGCCCCTGG
>Ga0182012_10001888_pt1 | contig 22824 bp, 21 predicted proteins | sample 612S2SmetaG_FD_120486 | JGI IMG/M metagenome (GOLD analysis project Ga0182012, IMG submission 120486) | Permafrost microbial communities from Stordalen Mire, Sweden - 612S2S metaG | ecosystem: Environmental > Terrestrial > Soil > Wetlands > Permafrost | place: Sweden: Stordalen | collected... | reverse complement strand
GAAGGGGATAGTTCTTCATTTTGTCATATCGCCCCACTGGACTTTAGGCTTTTCTTATTCCCGCCCGGCGGCAGGTAATTCTCGCCTGTTACCACTTTTTTTCCCGTCCGGGCCTCGAGTTCCAGCCGGGCACGCTTGGCGATCTTGCCGCCCGTCCGGGCGGCTTCTCCGTTCTCGGCCATGCCGGTGGCGTCCACGCTCTCGGCGATCTGCCGGGTGGACAGTTCCGCGAGGGCGGTGAAGATGAGCTCGGCCTCGCTCATATGGTCGCGGAGGTTCTGGGGCTTGAGCCCTTTCAAATCCTTGTGGTCTGCGACGCTGACGCCGCTCCATTCCTGATGAATGAGGTTTGTGAGGATGGCATATTCATCGCCCTTTTTGATGTCGTGGGTGGCCCAGTAATCGGTCAGCTTGTTGCGGGTTTCCTGGCCGGTCATGCGCTGCTGAATCCACTTCTCGCTGCGGCCATGCTTCTGCCAGGTCGCGCGGGCGCGTTCCAGGGCCAGGGCCGGGTCGGACATTTCCTGCATCCGCTCGTAACCGACCTTGGCCAGCCACAGCTTGATCGGCTCGGCCTTGGGGCTGGGCACGCTCTGGACGAGGCGCAGCAACGTTTCGGCATTGGCCACGTCGGTCAGGCGTTGTTTGCCGTCGTCGGCCGGCATTTTCAACTGGTGACAGTTCGTCACCAGTTGACTTCCTTCACGGCCAAGTCGCTCTTTCAACTTGTTCCAATATTTTCTGGCTGTCTGGTAATCTTGCTGCTGGGTCAGCACCTGGATGATGTCCACGACGGAGAAAAACCACGTTTGCGATTTTTCGTCGTAGACCCGGCGGATTTCGCGCTCCTCAAAAATGGCGGGTATGATTTTCATGGCCTCGGTTCGAACTTGCTCCTGACTATCCCGGAAATCCCCGCCAAGTCAAGCGGAACGCAGGCGGAAAAGGCGGCACTTCAATTGCCTCGTTCCGGCATGGCCCACCGTCCACCCGGAATCCCCAAATTTACCGTTGACTACTCGCAATTTACGGACTAGTATTGCAAGTAGCTGAGTCCTTCGAACTCGGCGACGATGGCTCGTGCGCCGCCTGGTCTTCGGGTGGCCGCAGTTCTTTGACATAATCCGTCCTGTGGCGGACCTTGAACCCATTGCCTGGCTCTCCGGCTAAGGCCGTGGAAGGAAATCCTGTCTTCCACGCCTAGCGCCCAAAGCCCCGCGCCTCAAGCCTCTTTTCCCATTCAAGGTTCATTCAAGGTGATTCAAGGCGATTCAAGCCTATTCAAGGTCATTCAAGGTTAAGAAATTTTTTGCGGCGGCTTAACCTCCCCACCCAGCCGCCAGACCCTGGGCCCCAACCGTCCTGCCGTCAACCCCCTCCTAAATCGCGCTTACCAATTGCCAATGAATAACTTGCATCAAAAACAACCCGAATTCTGTCAAGCTTCGTCAACCCCCTCCCAGGACTTAGCCGGATCCATGCAATAGAAACACCGTGGTTGCGCAGCGGATTTTTGCGCAAGGCGAGGAGTGCGGCGCGTGGCATATCCTTTATGGATCTGGAAGCGCCTCACGACGAAGTCCTTGCACAAAAAGACCAAGCAAACACGGTGTTTCTATTGCATGGATCCGGCTTAGGAGCTTGGAATGTGGCGGTCATCCCCGGCCAGCCCTCTTGGGGTCGAGGATTTCAGGATGGGAATTTACTAATTGAACCGTCCCCAAATCACTCCGTAGGCCGCGACCAAACCGGCCAGGTCGGTGGCGGGGGTTCGCAGTTGCGTTTGGATTGTGGCCAAGAGGGACGGGGTGGTGAGGGCGGAATGTTCCCAGAGCAGGAGCGGCAGGGTTTCGAGCAGGCGTTCGCGGGGGTAACGGGTGCTGGTCAGGCCGGAAAGACCGAAGGCGCGAAGGTTCACGAGGCGATTACGCAGCCCGGAGGTTTCCGGGCATTTGTTTATAATGCTGAGGACGTAGTCGCGGGCAGTGGCAAAGGGGCGGCCGAGGCGGCGGGTTTCGAGCCAGAGCCAGAGTTTTTCACCGAGCGCGGCGAGTTCCTGGTGGCGGGCGGTGAGCGCGGTCCGGCTTTCGCCCGAGCGGGTGGGATGAAGTTTGAATTCCACGCCGGTGGCGTGCTGGGGAATTAGGGCGGCCGCCCAGGGGAGGGAGATAAGATCAAGTTGTTCCAGGCGACGATGGCGCTCCTGACAGCTCCAGTGGTATTGACCGTGCGCGGTGAGCAGAACGTCGCCCAAGGCGAGTTGGGCTTTGGCGAGGTTACGGCCCACGAAATCGGCGTCGTCGGGGGTAAAATCAGACTTCGCGAGGCGGGCCTTGGCAAAGAGGAGGCCGGAGCAACGGTTCATGAGGAGTCGGGTGGCCTCGTGCAGCGGGATCTGGGTGGCGTCGCGATGGGGTTCGCAACCGGCCAGCAGGGAGTCGTCGCCCGCAAACCAGCGGTGGCCCATGACCAGATCATAATAGAACATGCTGGGCGGACTCTGTCGCAGTTTGTCGAGGGTGAGGACTTTGAATTCCACCTCCAGACCGGCGGCGGGGGACAGGGATTCGCCGAGTTCGTGCAGGGGCTGGCGATACTGGCGTTCCGCCAGCACGGCCTGGCCGCGCACGAAGACGTAGAATTCCAAGTCGTTATACGGCTGGTCGCCAGCCGGGGTGCGCCGGACGCCGCCCTCGCCGCGACCGTAGCCGCCGCCCAGCAGGAGACCTTCGAGGCGGTCGGCAGGGATGAGTTGGCGGACGCTGGCGAGGACGAGTTCGCACGTTTGTTGCAGGTGCGATTCCAGCTCGGGGCTGCCATCATGCGTAAAACGCCTTTGATTCATGGCGCGTGGTAGTGCGGCAGGGGGGTGGGCTGCCAGTGGGAGATGGTGTCCTGCAAATAGTTCTCGATTTGGTCCACGATCACGGGGAGAGAGTAGCGGGAGATTTCGGCGAGCGCGGTGGTGGCCAGGCGGCGGGCGAGCAAGGGGTCGCCCGCCAGGGTGCGGATGCGGGCGGCCAGTTCGGCGGGATTGCCGGCCTGGTACGTCAGGGCATTTTCGCCGTCGCGAAAGATTTCGATGCTGCCGCCGGTGGTGGTGCCAATGACGGGCAGGCCGCTGGCCATGGCTTCCAGCGGAGTGAGCGCGAACGGTTCCTCCCATTCGGAGGTGAAGAGCAGCGCGTCGTGCCGCTTATACATGGCCGCCATTTCCGCCATGCCGGCGCTGGTGAAGGTGACGGGCAGGGCGTTGTCCTGCACGTATTGTTTCAACTGCTTCACATACGCGGCATCGCCATTGCCGCAGATGGTCAGTTCCACGGGCACCGCGCCCTTGAGTTCGTGCATGGCGCGGAGGGCGGTCATCACGCCCTTGTCCTCCACCACGCGGCCGACGTAGAGGAGTTTGCGAAGCAGATGATCGGCGGCGGGCGGTTGGCCGTGAAAGCGCTCGATATTGACGTGGCAGTGAATGACCCGGCCATGCTGCACAGGAAAGCCGGCGCGGGCGGTGAGGTCGCGCAGGGCGGCACTGCAAAAGAAGATGCGCGGAAAGCGGGCGTGGCGAATGGGATTGGTCGGGGCGCGTTTATCCCAGGCGGCGCGGCGGCCGGTGAGGGTCCAGAGGGCGCGGCGCAGGCGGGCGGGCAGCGAAGGGTCGGGGCGGTTCCACCATTGCAGCCAGACATCGGCGTTCATGCTGCGGGCGATCCAGTGGTCGCACATATCGTAGCATACCGGGATGCCCAGGCGCATGAGGGTGAGGACGAAGGATTTGGAAAGACCGCCCATGGCGCTGACGAGGACGACATCCGGCTGCACCCGTTTGATGGCCTGGATCAGACGCTTGTGGTTGTGGAACTCGAGGTCGCGCAGTTCCTCAATGCCCAGCCAGGGGTTCCCGAAAAAGCCGTGAATGCGCAGGGAACGTTCGGTGCCGGAATCCTCCGGCTGGCCGATGGCGGCGGCAATGCGGTGATCCGAGGTAAGCACCGCGACCGTGTGGCCGCGCTGGCGCAACATACGATTGATTTCGAGGCAGCGCAGTTCGTAACCGCCGACGTGGTGCGGCGGGTAGAGGCAGATGACGCTGAGAATTTTCATGGTTTGGCGGTGCGGGCCTCACGACGGCCCTGGCGAAATCCGGCGAGTTTTCCCCGGCGCTGCTGCCAGCGAATGCGCGCGGCAAGGGGCAGGCCGGACAACTGCTTTTCGCGGAGGCAGAATTTGAAATCGTGGCGGACATCGCTGAGCCATCCCAGCAGCACGGTGCGCGGCCAGTTGAATTCGGCGTCGGAACCGGTCCAGGCCTGGCCGATGGCGCGGGCGTCGCCGAAGCTGCGTTTATAGCTTTGCTCCGGCGTATAATTGTGCGAGTGCATGGCGATGGAGTCCGGCACATACGCGACCTCATAGTCTTGCGCGCGGCACCAGCGGGTGTATTCGTCGTCCTCGGCGTATTGCAAATCCTCGCGAAAACCGCGCCGGCTCCAGACATCGCGGCGCAGGCCGCTGCTGACCATGCTGAAGAAGTGGTCCCACTTCGCCGATTCGCGGTGGGGACCAAAACAGCGGTCGTAGTCATTGGCAAACACGGCCTGGCAGTCCGGGCGCGGAATCTGGCGGCCGAAACAGGCGGCCATGCGGGGGTTTTGCAGGGCGGTGACCAGCGGTCGCAACCAGCCGGGGCCTTGCGGCGTGGCGTCGGCGTTGAGGAAGATGCCGAATTCGGATTTGGCCAGCCGCATGCCGTGGTTCATCACGCGGCTGGGATTGTATTCCGCCGGGGTGATTTGCACGAAGTGCGCGGGGTTCGCCGCGCGGATCAAATCTGGCGAGCCGTCAGTGGAACCGGAATCAATGACGATGAGTTCCCAGTTTTTATACTCTTGCGCGGCCAGCGCGGGCAGTGTGCCTTTCAGCGCCCAAGCCTCGTTGTAGGAGCGCATGATGATGCTCACGAGGGGATCGCTCATGGGGCGGCTCCTTCCGTGCGCGAGTGAAAATTGATCACGGCCTGGGCGAGGTCGTTGGCCACCTTGCCGGTGGCGTAAAGCGCAAGCGAGCGAGCGCGCAAGCGCCGGCCCAAATCCGAGGCGGCGACCGGGTCCGACAGCAATTCCCGGGTGTGATCGGCTAATTCGCCCGCCGTTTCACCGATCAACACCGTGTCGCCCAAGTCCAGCCCCTCGGCGCCGATGGGCGTGGTGACCACGGCGCGGCCCACCGCGGCCGCCTCTAGAATGCGCGTGCGTGTGCCGGAGGCGATGCGCAAGGGCAGCAGCACAAACAAACATTCCGCCAGCGCTTGTTCGATGGAATCCACCGGGCCGACCAGGTCCACGCGGTCCGTGCCGCGCGCGCGCAATTTCTCGGCAAAGGCGGGCGGGGGATTTTTACCGACTACGCGAATCTTCACGTTATGCCGTTTCAAGTCCGCCTCCAGCAGCGGCAGGACTTCATCCACGAGAAACTGAAAACCGTCCACGTTCGCCGAGGAATCGAGGCTGCCGAAGAAGAGAATGACCCGCTGGCGGGGCGGATTCAGGTCACGCGCGGGCGGCATGATGTTAGGCAGGAGCGCGAATTTGCCGGTCGCGGAGCGCGGGGCGACGCCATGCGCCACGCCGTCCATTTCCGTGGCATTGGTAAAGAGAAACAACCACGGCTGGCGGAAGAGGTGGCGCTCGAAATGTTCGAGTTTCCATTTTTCAAAGAGAAACCAGCGCTTTTTGAAGGACCGGTGCGCTGCCCACGTCAGGGCCACCAGGCGCGAGGACACCATGTCGACATCCACCACAATGGTGAGGTTGGGCAGCTCGCGGGCCAGGCGGACGAGGAGTTCCCAGGCGGTGGTGAAGCGGGCAAAGACAACGTCGAACTGGCCGTCGCGGACGATTTGCACCAGGCGGGCTTGATCCTCCTCCGCGAAGGCCGGAGTGGCGGCGGGTCGGGGAAACGGGGGCGGCCGGGTGGGCAGCACGGCAAGGGGCTGGAAATGATTGGTCGGGGGCGGGGTGGCGCCCAGAAGCACCAGACTGGTTTCGAAGCGCTCACCCAGCGCCCACCAGAGAAAGCGGCTGCGGTTTTTATCGCCGCCGGAGACGTTTTCAAAAGGCGTGTCCAGATACAAAACGCGCAGGCGTTTCATTGGGCCGGGCCTTTCCCTTGACGGCCGAATTTGCGGCCGATTTTCGCGCCAAAGCTGGTCCGTTCCGCAGGGCTCAAGGCAATGCGCCAGAGACAGACCAGCCCGAAGGTGACGACGAAACTGCTTTCAATGATGACGCGAAACGTGTTGCTCCCGCTGGCCCAGAAAGGCTGGAACCGCACGGCGGCGGCCAATAGTGCCATGGGCACGCTGGCGAGCCAGGTTTTGGCGATCACCTGGGCGAACAATTCCCGACGGCTTAATCCAGCCTCTTTCGCCGCCCAGCCCCAGATGAAGCCCCAGCCGTAAATGAAGGTGGGAATCACCGAGCCGAGTGCCACACCGAGGATGCCCCAGTCCACGCCGAAGGCATATTTGAACCAGTAAGTGAGGCCGATGCTCAACCCCAGGTTGAACGACGCCTCGATCACGCCCTGCTGCATCATCTTTTTTTCCTGGCCGGCCATCATGAACATGTTTTTAAAGACTTCATGGGTAAGGACCAGGGAATAATACCAGAACAGCAGCAGTTCACCGGCTCCCAGCATCGGCCCGGTCACGACCTTCACGCCGGTGAGCAGGCGGATCACGCCATCCATGTAGGCGGCCGTTATAATATACAACGGTGTGGCGGCAAGCACGCTGAAGCGCATGCCGTTGAGCATCATGTGGCGCAGGGCGGCGGTGTCGCCCTTCGCGTGCAAGTGCGCGGCGGTGGGGGAGAGCACGTCGGCGATCTGGCGCGTGAGGATGGAAAACATCTCGCCCACTTTGCTGCCCGCCTGGTAGGGCGTGATGGCCGCGACGCCCAGGATGGTGCTGATGACCGGCTGGTCGGTTTTGTTGCGCAACACATTGCTCAGGCTGTTGGTATAGGCGTAAATACTGAACTTGCCGGTGTCGAACATGGTTTTGCGCGAGAAGAACCGGGGCCGGATTTGCACGCCGGGCATGTAATCCATGGCCAGCTTGGCCGCGTACATGTTCGGCAGCAACATGCTCAGCAGCGACAGCACGACCAGGGTCATGAAGCTCCAATGAAAAATCACAACGCAGCCAACGGCGATAAAATTGACCACCGTGGCGGTAATGCTGATGTTGTTGGCGGTCATGATGCGCTGCTGGCCCTGGAGCACCTGCGGAAAAATGCCGAAGGGAAACGCCACCCCGATGCCCGCGAGGAATACCATCATGATGTGCCGGTAATATTCCCGGTGTTCGGGGCTCACCTTGAAGAGGTCAATCAACGGTCCCGAGGCCACCACGCCCAGGGCGACCGCCACCGCCGCCATGAAGGAGTAGAAAAAGAAAATGGAGCTGAGGACCCGGCTCATTTCCGACCAGTTCTGGTGCACGGACAGCTCGGCGACGCGTTTTTGTGCCGAGTAGCCAAAGCCGAAATCCAGTAGAATGCCGTAGCCAAACACCGCCCAGAGCAGCGACCAAAAGCCGAACTGCTCGGGCACGGTGCTGAGATTCTGGTAGAGCATCCGGAAGGTGACCAACCCCAGGCCCATGCGAATGAAAATCCGCACATAGCCGGTAAGGGCATTCTTCACCACCCGTCGGTTCATCTGGTCGTGGCTCATGAGCGGTGCGCGCAATGTTCCTCGGCGCGTTGATAGAGGGTTTCCAATTGCTGGCCGATTTGGGTCCAATCGTAAAGCGCGCGCGCTTCGCGACGGCCGGCCTCGCCGAGGGCCGCGCAAAAGCCGGGGTCGCCCGCGAGCCGGGACAGTTGGGCGGCAAGATCAACGGCGGCCGCCGGGGCGTTCGGATCCATGAATAGCCCAGTCTTGCCATCGCGCACCAGCGCTTGCAGACCACCCACGCGGCTGGCAATGACCGTGCGACCGGCGCTCCAGGCCTCGAGCACCACAATGCCGAAAGGCTCGTGCATGGAGGGCAGCACAAACACGTTCGCGGCGTGAAATGCCTGAACCAGCTCCGGCTGGTCATTACGCATACCTGGCAAAATTTTCACCTCGCGCGCCATCTGATGCGTGGCCACCAGTTCCCGGAGTTTGGCGGCATAACTCGGTTGCGTTTCCGGACCGATGAGCACCAGAAAGGCTTTTGGCTCCTGCTGGCGGAACCGCGCGAAGGCTTCGAGCAGCAGCGCCTGGTTTTTCTGGGCGTCAATGCGGCTGATGTTCAGCACGAGAAACGCGTCGGCAGGAATCCCGTGCTGGGCGCGAAAGGCAGCGCCGTTGCCGGTGGCGAACTTCGCGCAATCCACGCCGTTTGGCAGGTACGCGATGCGGTCGTGGGTCAGTTCGCGTTTGGCTTTTTCCATTTCGCTCTGGCCTACGCAAATCACATAGTCCGCGTCGGTGAGCACCTTGCGGGAACCGAACAGCGCGCCAAAGGGTTTGCCCCATTCCGTTTTGTTCTCAATTGGTTTGAGCATGGTGCCCAGCTCGGCGGCGGGAACGTCGAACACCCCGCCGTGCAGCGAGACCACGAATGGTTTCTTGCGGAGCCGCGCCGCCGTGCGCACCTCGCCGCCCACGCGTTTGAGGGCGTGGGCATGAAAGAGGCGAACGTTCGGCTCGCGCCACAGGGCGAAAAACAAGGAGAGCGAGAGCAGGTTGCCGCCTTTTTTATCCAGCGCCGCGCGGTCCGCCATGCTCAGGCCGAAGAAGGGATAGCAGTAGGAATAGCGTTTCACCGGCACACCGCCGATGGTTTCGTTCCGCAATTTCGCCAGCGCCATGGAGGTCATGATGACGGGCGTCGCGCCGGCGCGGTGCTGCTGGCGGGAAATTTCCAGAATCACCGTTTCCGTGCCGCCCCATTCCTCCGCCACGAACCGGCGGGGGACATGAACTATGGTGCTGGCGCGGGGATCACTCATCATTTCGCAGCCGGAGCCTGGTTGGCCGCTTTGGCGGCGGTGGCATCCCGCACCATCAGCCGGTGGATATGGGGGATATGCGTGATGTCCTCGGGAATGGCAGATTGATTCGTGAGCAGGGAGGCGTAACTCTGGGGATCGGTGGGGTGATAGCCATGCATGGCGCGGATGGGGCGTTCGCCCATGTGGCTGGGCACAATCAGCACGCCCTCGCGCATAAGAAAAATCAGCTCGCCAAAATAGCGGTCCTCGAACAGCGCATTCATGTGCTTTAACTCCGCATCCGGAACAATGCGGCCGTCCTTAACCTTGCCCAGGGCGGCGGTGATCAGTTCGCGCGCGCGGTCGTTAAAAAACCAAAAACGCGCCATGGTCGAATCATAGACGACGGCGTAATCCTGTTCCATGCGCACGGGCAGGGCGTCAATTTGCGCTTTGAGATCAATGTGCACGTCGCAATTGGCCATGCCGTGATCGCTGAACACATACAGGCGAACCTCGGCATAATGGTCCCGCGCGGCGGCCAGCACCTGCTCGAGCCATTGTTCGTAAACCCGCAGCTTGGCCGGCACCTCGGGGGACTGGTTGCCCACCATGTGCAGCAAGCCATCGAGGCCCGCCCAGTATTGGAAGGCAAAATCAATGCGCTCGGACTTGATCGCGGCGATCAGGTTGTCCCGGTTCTGCTCCTCGGTCTTTGAAGTGTCCGTCACGAAATAGGGGATTTTTTCCCCCACGAGAAAATCAAAAATATTTGGCCCGGAATTCATGCCGCCGGGCTGGAGGGGACTTTTCTTTTCGGTGAAATCAAAGAGGTTGATGTACTTGAAGGGAATGTTGTACAAGTCGAAGTAACCGCGAAATTTCAACTGCACCTTCACGAACTTTGTCAGGTAGCGCCGAAAAATGCGGCGGCCGGTCACGGCGGCGGGCAGCCAGCGGAGCCAGCGCAGCGAACGGAAGGGCGAGTTCTTCGGATCATATACAAAGTAGCACCAGTTGCGGTGCTCAAAGGGCCAGCGCCCGGACAAGATCGAGGGCACGCAGGTGGAGCTGTAGCCGAAGACTGATTCCAGTTTTTTGCGGTTGGGCGCGAAATTTTTGCCGAAGGGGTCATGCCGGATGATCTCCCAGCCACACGCGTCCACCATGATGAAGAGCGGCAGAATCGGTTTCATAATATGAGTGGCCGGATCAGATTGCGACCATGGCGGTCGGCCAGCCGGAGTTTCCGAGGTTTCGTTCTGAGCTTAACTGCACGCGCCATTTTAACCCAGGCCGACACCCTCGGCAAGCGGACGTTTGGGAGGGAAGGCAGACAGAATGGAAGGTTTGAGCACCCTGACGCCAGCAGTCACAATTGGTGTGGCCAGCAGAGTCTGCCCTTAAATAGTCAAGGCAGAATCAGAATGGAAGCTAAACATACGGCTATTGCCCAACTTAAGGGATATTCCTCCGGGCATTAACGAAGCTGGACGCCCAAACATCGTCAATCTCTGGGAACGCAAACATTGCGGCGGGTCATCGCAAAATCAGGCTGCCGGTAGCGGTTCCAGCAAACGCCTGACTTCCGCCAGCAATTGGGACGGGCTGAATGGTTTTGTCAGATATACCGCCGCGCCGGACTGTTCGGCCTGCTGACGGGCCATCGCCTGGCCGCGCACGGTAAGCATGATCACCGGAATTTTGGCCGTTTCGGGATTCGCCTTGAGTTGGGTGAGGGCGGTGAGGCCGTCCATCTCCGGCATGGAGACGTCCATGACGATGAGACTTGGTTTTTCGCGGGCGGCCAGTTCGAGGGCCTCGCGGCCGTTGCGGCCGATGACGATTTCGTAGCCGCCTTTTTTGATACTCAGTTCCGTGACCCGCAACATATGCGGCTCGTCATCCACAATTAGAATTTTGGTGCTCATGGGGTAAGGATGGCCGGGCGCGCGTCGGGCCGGAGTTCAGCGAGAAGGAGGAAAGTTTGGTCATCGCCCGGGGGCACGCCCTGCTGGTGGCCTTCCACCAGCGCGATCAGCGCGGCCTTGGTGGCCTCAGCGCCCTGGCCGGTTTTGGCCCCTTGGGCCAGACATTTCTCCAGCGGCCCAAGCCAGAGCAATTTCCCCTCCGGATCACGCGCCTCGGTGAGGCCGTCGGTGAACAGCAGCAGATTTGCCCCGGCAGGCAGAGTCACCGTGCGCTCGGTATATTCGGTATCCGCCAGCACGCCCAGGGGCAGCCCGGAATTTTCCACCGCCTGCAACCGCCCGTCCCGCCCGGCCAGAATGAGCGGCGGATGCCCGGCCGCCGAGAGCAGGAAGGTCCGGTCGCGCGGATGAAAACACACCAGCTCAGCAGTGATGAACATTTCCACCTGGTCCAGGTCTGCAAACAGCGACCGGTTCAGCCAAGTCAGCATGGTAGCCGGCGAGGTGGAGCGCTCGGCGGCCGCGCGCAACTGGCTGCGGAAAATTGCCGCGAACATCGCCGCCGGCACGCCCTTGCCCATGACGTCCGCGATAGCTAGGAGCAGGCCGCCATTTTTCATTTCGAAAGCGTCGTAAAAATCGCCACCGACCTGCCGCGCGCTTTGATAATGACCCACCAATTGGAAGCCCGGCACCAACGGCAGTTGTTTGGGCAGGAGCGAGCGCTGGATGTCCGCCGCGATTTGCAGTTCCCGCGCGGTCAATTTACTTTGCAACTGCTGTTGTTGAAACTGCGTATTGCGGATTTGAATACCCAGGAAGTCGGCGAAGGTCTGGATGAGGTTGACCTGGCCGGCCTGAAAGCCGGTGTCGGACAAGTGCCGCCCCACGCTGAGGACGCCCACCAGCCGGTCATTGATGACCATGGGATGCGAAAAGCCGCTGCCCTGCCGCGCCAGTTTCGCGAGCGGGTCAACCGCTGCCACGGGATGCGCCGAGTCGAACCACACATCCATGCGGAAACTGGCCGCCCGCATTTCCAGCGAGACATCGGCCTCGCCCGCGTTCTCTAGCGAAAGGGCCTCAAGGCCGGCCATGTCCATCGAACTGGCGACCAATTTCAATCCCTCGCCCTCCTCGAACAAGCGGAGGATGAACCAGTCTGCCGCCACAATTTTGCTCACCTCGCCCAGCCATTTCCGTGCGAATTCCTCGGGTTTGGGCTGGTCGGCCAGCTCGGCGCTGAAGCGGAATATTGTCGCCAGGCTTTCATACGCGGAGGCCAGTTCCTCGGTCATTAATTCCAGCGTGGACTCCGACGCGGCCAGTTTTTCGGTCCAACCGTTATCCGCTACTGGCACGGTCACCACGGCAGGCGCCACAACGGTCGCCACATCCGATGGCGGGGCGGACGGAGCGCCCGGGGTCTGGCGTTTTTTTCGCAACACCAGCCAGTTACCACCACGACCGCGATAATAAGCCGCCTCGTCGGTAAGCGTTTTGATCAGAAACAAGCCGCGGCCATCTTCGCTATCCGGCGGCGGCAATTCAACCTCGTCGGGCAGGTCAAATCCCGGGCCGTGATCCTGCACGCGCGCCTCCACCCACTGGGCATCCACATAAAATTCAAAGCGTACCGGGCGGTGTTTTTCCCAGCCCAGCGCGTAATACACCGCATTATTGCCCGCCTCGGCCAGGACGAGTTCCCAGTGGCCCAACTCATCCTCACTGAGCCCTGCGCCGGCCAGTTCGGCGCGGCTGCGCTGGCAGGCCTCGCGCACGCCGGTGAGTTCGCACGGGAATTCCAGGGCGAATTTCCGCACCAAAAGTAGTGGCGTTTCAATCACGTTGGGCGGGGGACGATTTCGAAAATTTTGTCCAGTTGGAGCAGTTGAAACATCTCGGCGATCAGGGGGGTGGGATGCAGCAGCCGCACGCGCCCGCCACGGCCGCAGAGGGTTTTATGGATCGAGATGAGCGCGCCCAGGCCGTTGCTATCCACGCTCCGCGCCGCGCCGAGATCGACTTCCACGAGGGTGTGTTCCGGCCCGAGGGAACCGCGCACAAGTTCTTTGAACGCGCGGCTGTTATCCGAGGTGAGAGTGGGCAAGTCCGTCACCAGGAGGGTTGCCCCGATTTTTTCGGTTCGCATACTGTGTCTGATTTAGGTTTTTACGATTTCGAACACCCGGTGGAGCCGGGTGAGTTCCAAAATTTGCTGCGCGGTCGGGGTTGGCCGCAAGATTCGCAGGATGCCCTGACCGGCCACCACCGACTTGTGCAGGGCGATGAGCGCCCCCAGGCCGCTGCTGTCCAGGAACCGGGTTTCCGACAAATCAATGTCCAGATGCGTAATTTGGGGGTTAAGCGCCGCCCGCACGGCGTCCCGAAAGCCGCTGGCATTTGCCGCGTTTAGTTCCGTAAGCCCGCCAATCAGCAGAGTATTCCCTTGATGCTGGATTTTCATATGTCTGGGTAAATAGAGATAAAGGTTAATTCACATTTCCGTGAAATGCATTGCAAATCACGCGCCAAAAAATTTTGAGGTCCTTGTGGCGGCCCGGATCCACGGCGTAAAAGCTCGCGTGCGCCCGCGTTTCATCGCTCAAATCCTCCGGGTCGCCCATGGCATCCGCGAGGCTGAACAACCCCGTGGGGGCGTTCAGCCAGAGCTGGTCAAACTCGCCCTGCAACTGGACGGCCTCGTCCGGGGCCAGCGGCCGGTTGCCAATCCAGACAAACTGGCCGCGCACAATCGCCCATAACTGCGGCCAGCGCCGCGCCAGGCCGCGCACCCCCCGCAACTCATAATACACCAGCGTGTCGCCCACCGGCCGCGCGACGCGCGATCCGCTGCGCACCGCAATTTTGCGCCGGAACAACGGCTGGCCGGAGCCTCGGTTTTTCAACCACGCCACCAGCACCAGCGGGCTGGCGAGGCCCAGCAGCAACATTGCCGCCAGCCGCCCGAGCACATTGCTCGAGGCCGGCCGTTTCGGCGGACCCAGTTCCCCCAGCAAAAAATGATCTGTCACCTCCGTCACCGAACCATTTGCCAAATTCAACAAGTCCCGCCCCCAGGCCAGCGAATCGCGCACCTCCGTGAGCGCCCCCACATAGGTTTTCGGGCCGATGACACCGCGCGAAATTTCCGCCCCTTCATCCACGTAAACATCGTCCTCCACAATGGTTTCCGGGCCGATGACCACCCGCGGACCGAGCCACACATTGGCCCCGATCCAGCAGGGCGCTATTAACTGCGCGCTCTCCGCCACCCGGGTGCGCAATCCGAGGTACACCCCCGGAGAGATCTCGCGCATGCCGACCTTCTCCCGGGCCGCCTGCGGCAGGCACGCCAGCAGCACTTGTCGCCAGCCCGCGTAACTTTCCCATAAGGACCGGTCCGGCCACTGCGGCAGGTGGTCCAGTAAAAACACATCATGCGGCGCGGGCAGCCAGCTCCCCACGCCTGTCTGATACTTCGCGCGCGCTTCGGCCACGGTCAGTTCCCGCGCCTCGGGCAACACCTCAATTTTCACGCCCCAAGCCTCGCCCCGGCCGACAAAGCTCCGAATGCGATCCGGCCGGTCCGCCGCCAGCACGGTGATCTCCCGGGCACCGGCCGAGGCCAGCCACGCCAGCACCTGGCCGAGCACCGGCTGGCCCAGACACGGGGTCAGGGCCAGCGGCCGCCGCCGGGCAAGTGCCGCGACCGCCTGCCGGTCCGCCGGACATATTATCAACGCTTTCATCACATGCCTTTGCCAAACAAAATCGCCGGAACCGTCTTCGTAAGAATCACCAGGTCCTTCCAGAAACTTTGGCTCTCAATGTAGCGCACATCCAGACTGACCTGTTCCGGAAAATCAATGGCATTCCGGTCGCCGATTTCCAGCCACCCGCCCTCGCGCTCGCCCACCTGCCACAGGCAGGTGATACCCGGTTTCACCAGAAACCGGCGGCGGTCCGCCTGCGAGTATAGGGCCACCTCTCGGGGCACCGGCGGCCGCGGCCCCACCAGCGACATGTCCCCCGCCAGCACATTCCAGAATTGCGGCAGTTCGTCCAGGGAACTTTTCCGCAGGATTTTGCCGATTTTGGTGATGCGCGGATCGTCCTTCATCTTGAAGGTGACCCCGGAGGCCTTCTCATTCTTCGCGAGCAAATCTTTCAACCGCGCCTCGGCATCCACGCCCATGGAGCGAAATTTCAGCATCTTGAATTCGCGACCGTTCAGCCCGATGCGCGTTTGCCGGAAAAACACCGGCCCGCCGTCCAGTTTGACCAGAACGGCAATTCCCAAAAACACCGGGACAAAGACGAGGATGGCCACCACGCTGATGACGATGTCAAAACCGCGCTTGACCATGAGCGTGGCGTTGATCACCACCTGCCAGGAGATGCGTTTCCAGCGGACGTAGGCATTCAGGCGCGCGCGTCCCCAAGGCGTTTGCGCCGTGAGAAGCCGGGCCATCAGCCGTTCGCGAATTTCCTGCTCGGTCATGGTTGATCCTGATTAATTAACAAATCTATTGCGCTCCGTTCCAAGACGGCCAGCGCCGCCACCGCCGTGTCCGGGGTCACTCTAAGCCGCGCCAGGCGCGCCTGCGGCGCCACATGGGCGTCGTGCATCGGCTTGACCTGCGACCGCCACTGGCGCAGCACCGAGGCCCGGCTGCGACCGCGCTCGTCCTGATCGCGGGCCAAACGCCGGGCCAGACGGAGTTCCTCCGGGCAGTCCACATAAACTGTCTGCGCGTACAATTTGCGGAGGGCGGGTCGCCGCAGCAGCCACAACCCGTCAATCACCACCACTGGCCGGGGCTGCCAGCGACGCGTCCGGGCCGTCCGCGTGTGCGTGGCAAAATCATAACCCGGCAGCCGCACCGCTTCCCCGCGCCGGATTGCCTCCAGACACTGGTGAAACAAATCCCAGTCAATGGCGTCCGGATGATCAAAGTTGACCCGGTTTCGCTCCCGGGGCGGCAGCGCCGAAAGATCCCGGTAAAAATCGTCCAGCGACAGCAGTCCGGCCTGGCGGCCGAGGCGCCGCTTCACCTTTTTGGCAAGCCAGGTTTTTCCCGATCCACTGCCTCCAGTGATCGCGATCAGATGCACAGCCATCACGAGTAGTGTGCCCTTCCCGCAAGGCCCGTTCAAATCTGATTTCCAATTCGGGCCGGCTAAAATTGGGTAAAAACACGATAAAACGCCCGTTTCATCCCGGCCTGGTGCGGGTATTTCGGCAAAGGGTGTCCGTCGCGGTCCGAGTTCCCGCTGCCTCGAGCGCGCAATACCGCGCCGGTTTCTGCGTCTTTCTCAAAGCCGCCTCGCCTCTACCATCGCAATAATCAATGTCACCCAAAACATTATCAATTATGCCGGCCGGCTCATATTTAGTATATTTCCTGCCATGAAAACATCCTTGCGGATGGCCGGCTTGATTGCCGCCCTGGTCGGGTTTTTGCCGGCAATCACATTGCGGGCGGCCGACACTATCGTCACCCCCGCCATGGTGGGGCATTGGGCGGGGAATGCTCAGATTGTGGTGGCCTGGTGCCACCATCCGAATCTGCCGGTGAAAGTGGACATTCAAGCCGACGGGACGGTGACCGGCACCGTGGGCGATGCCCGGCTGACAGGGGGACGCTTCGAATCGAATCGCGGCTGGTTGTTCCGCCGGTTGAATTGGGCGACCGATTACATCATCACCGGCGGGCTGGACGGCGACATCGTGGCGGCGGAGGGGATCAACCGCGCCCGCGTGAAGATACCGCTGAACTTCAGCAACGATACCTTCCAGGGCGGAGTCAACACCAGCGGCTCGGGATTCGAAGGCTTTTATGGCAAGGCTGGCGAAGGCACCTGGATGGCGGCCCGGTCTTTAACATTAATTCACGGCCAATAATGCCGCCCGCCACGCCAAAATCAAACCGGGAATAATTAAGCCCGGTTCCTTACGAGGGACCGGGCGGCATTAAGAGTAGTGCAAACGGAACTAGTTAACCTTGACAAGGACGGTGCCGACCAGGGCCTGCGTCGAGATCCCCTGCCCGGCCAGCGGCAAGTACACGGTGCCCTGGTAGGTGGAGCCGGCGGTCGCACCCGACGGCACGGTAAAGCCAACCCCGACCGCAACGGCCGGGGAGTTCACGACGAAATTGCCATAAGGGGCAATCGAATAGATATCAACGGTTGAAACCGAGACCGCCGTAATGACCGAGGATGGCGGGCTCCCTGCCAGACCACGATTGGAGCGGCCACGTTGTAGACTCCGGTTGTGTAATTAACGGACCCAATCAGCCCAAATGGGGCGACCACGCGGGCGCCGGGGGCGATAGTGAGGGCGGAGGGCTGGCTGGCAATCCACTGGGCTTGCGCGGCAGTGGCGATGGTGGTGATGGTGAGAGCTGTCAATAATGTGAATACTTTCATTTAATTCCTTTTGTTTGTTATTTTATCAACGCCGTCATTTAAGTGACAACGTTATGCAATTAACCTGACTCGCACTTAAGGGAACACCAACGGATATTGCAATATTCATTAGGGTAATTTATTTTTGTTCCAGCCTGCTTTTTCCAATAATTTAACCTAAACAATTGATTTGCGGAGGATGGCGCCGGCGGACCCGCCCCCAGTCAAACCCCGCATAAACGGCCCGGTCCCTTGCCGGGACCGGGCCGGAGCAACGTGGTAAAGGACGGGATTAGTTGACTTTGACGACGAAGGTGCCGAGCAGAGTCTGCTGCGTGGCCCCGTCCCCGGTCAGCGGTTCGTACACGGTGCCCTGGTAAGTCGTGCCTGCGGTGGCGTTCGCCGGCACGGTGAAGTTAATGGTCACCAGCACCGGCGTTTCGTTCACGACGAAGTTGCCGTAAGTGAGATACGTGAAAATATCCACGGTTGATTGGGAAACCGTAACGTCGGGTGACGGAGGAGGAGTTCCATACCACTCAACCACAGGTGTGCCCACATCGTAGGTGCCGGTGGTGTAGCTGCTGGACCCCGTCAGTTCGAACGTCCCGGATGCCAGGGTGCCGGGCGCGGCGGTGATGGTACCGGGCTGGGTGGCAATCCACTGGGCCTGCGCTGCGGTGGCCAGGGTGGCGATCGAAAGAACCGTTACTAACGTGCGTATTTTCATTTTAGTTTTTGTTTTGGTTTTTTTGTTTGGTTGTTTGGCTGCGTTGCTTTCCCGTCGGCAACGCTCAACAACGAAATTATACGGTCTGGCGGCCACGAAAAGTTATTTGGCCATCTTAAATCTGGCAGTTAGCTTTGGTTCAATGACTTACGAATCGTTTAATTAACCATCGCTGGGGAATTATCTGGTCGGCACCGAAGGCATGACGGGCCATTTGGAGAGCGCAGCCGACCGCCCCCGTACGGAGCGCTGGCTGGCTGCCGGCTTTGGACGCCCGCATCACCAATACGGTCCCAAACAATGGAACCATCCAATTACCAAGCGGCGGTTTAGGCCGGTCACAGACCGGCGCTCCGGGTGACCGTGTCGGGTGCCCCAGAGTTCAGAAAACCGAGTAAAATCCTTTGTCCTTCGAGCGGTTGGCACCGCCATTAGACTGGCTGGCCAGGCCGGTGGCAGCGGACTGGCGCTGGCTGCCGGCGCGCTCGCCGGGATGCGCCAGCGACTCCTCGCTCAAATCCGGAATCCGCATCGCATAAAACGAGCGCCACACAAACACCAGCGCCACCACAAACAATACCCCGCCAATAATACTCTTGAGCAACTGGCTGGGCATCGTCACCGCGATCTCCACCGCCAGCAGGCCGAAGAGTGTGGTGAATTTGATCACGGGGTTCAGCGCCACCGAACTGGTGTCCTTGAACGGGTCGCCCACGGTGTCGCCCACCACGGTGGCGGCGTGGAGTTCCGTGCCCTTCTGGCGCAACTCCACCTCCACAATTTTTTTGGCGTTGTCCCACGCGCCGCCCGCGTTGGCCATGAAGATGGCCTGGAACAGGCCGAAGAAGGCGATGGCGATGAGATAGCCAATGAAGAAATACGGATTGAAAAACGCCAGCGCCAACGCCAGGCAAAAGATCACGATGAAAATATTCCACATGCCTTTTTGCGCGTAAACGGTGCAGATGCGCACGACCTCTTTGCTGTCCTTTTCCGAGGCGGTGACGGCGTCCAGCTTGATGTGCTCTTTGATATAGACCACAGCGCGGTACGCCCCGGTGACGACCGCCTGACACGAGGCGCCCGTGAACCAGTAAATCACCGAGCCGCCCATGAGCAGACCCAGAATGATCTCCGGCATGACCAGGCTCAGTTTGGAAACGATGCTGAAGGTGGGGTCGGCCGCCTTGCCGATGTTATCCAGCAGAATGATGATGCCAAAGACCATGGTGGTGGCCCCGACCACAGCGGTGCCGATCAGCACCGGCTTGGCCGTGGCCTTAAACGTGTTGCCCACGCCGTCACCCTTTTCCAGCAGATACTTGGCATTCTCGAAATCGGGCTCAAACCCAAAGTTTTCCTCGATCTCAGTGGCAATGTTTTTTCGGGACTCAATCCGGCTCAGCTCATAAACGGACTGCGCGTTGTCGGTAACCGGACCGTAGCTATCCACGGCAATCGTCACGGGGCCCATGCCGAGGAAGCCGAAGGCCACCAGGCCGAAGGCGAAAATGGGCGCGGCAAATTGGAACTGCGCGGGCATCATGGCCACCACGGGCGAGCCATCGTAGGTCGCAAACAGGCAGCCGACGAACATCAGCGCCAGAATGACCAGACCGGTCCAGAACGCGGAAAAATTGCCGGCCACAAAGCCCGAGAGGATGTTGAGGCTGGCCCCGCCGTGGCGCGAGCAATTGGTGATTTCCTTCACATGCTGCGAATTGGTGCTCGTGAAAATCTTCGAGAATTCGGGAATCAAAGCGCCAGCCGCCGTGCCGCAGGAAATGATGGCCGAAAGCACCCACCACAAACTACCGCTCAAACCGGTTTGCTTGCCCAGCAGAAAATAACTCGCCACAAACGTGATCGCAATAGATACCCCCGAGGTGATCCACACCAGATGGGTGAGCGGCGCCTCGAAATCAAAATCTTTGAGGTGACCGTACTTGGCGCGGCAAATGGCGTCATTCAGAAAATACGAGACCAATGACGTGAGGATCATCAGCGCCCGCATGGAAAAGATCCAGATAATGAGCGTGGCGCACAGCACCGGGTTTGCGGCCAGCGACAACGCCAGGAAGGCAATCAGCGCCACCCCGGTCACCCCGTACGTTTCAAAACCGTCCGCGGTAGGCCCCACCGAGTCGCCCGCGTTGTCGCCCGTGCAATCGGCGATCACGCCGGGATTCTTGGGGTCATCCTCCGGCAGTTTGAAGACAATCTTCATCAGGTCGCTGCCAATGTCCGCGATCTTCGTGAAGATGCCGCCGCAAATCCGCAGCACCGCCGCGCCCAAGGATTCCCCAATGGCAAAGCCGATGAAACAGGGACCCACCAGATTGCCCGGCAGAAACACCAGCATGGAGATCATGAAAAACAATTCCACGCACACCAGCAGCAGCCCCACGCTCATGCCGGATTGCAGCGGGATGGAGAGCGTCTTTAAGGGATTGCCCTGCAAGGCGGAGAAAGCCGTGCGACTGTTGGCCGTGGTGTTGATGCGAATGCCGAACCAGGCCACGCCATAACTGCCCAAAATGCCCAGCACCGACGCGGCGAGAATGACCGCCACATCGGCGACACTTTTCTGCTCCAGCACTTTGAAGTAAAACAGAATGCACGCGGCGATCAACAACCAGAGCACCACCAGAAATTTTCCCTGCTGAAAGAGATACGTCTTGCAGGTCTCCCAAATCGTGCGGGACACCCGGCTCATGCACTCATGCACCGGCAGGTTTTTCGTGCGCTGATATTGCACCAGGCCGAAGACCGCGCCGATGAAACACACCCCGATGCCCAAGTACATGAGCATGAACCCCGACACGCCTCCCAGACCGTCGAACCGCACCTGGTCAAGGCCGCGAATTTGCAGGTCGGCCTCGCCGGCCGCCTGGGCCGTCACGGCCAGACTGCCACCGAGCCATGCGAGAAGTCCAAGAAGGGTGAGTTTGGTTTTATTCATAATGGAAGTTTATGCGATTGCCACATTTCGCAGTATAAATCTGATGCAAGACACCGGCGCAGGCTTCCCCCTTTTTGGCAAACCCTAGGCCTTTCTTGGAGGCGGAGCGACCCCGCCTGCCCGATGGCCGATGATCGTTTTGTCGGCCCGGTGCCCCCACCGGGCGTGGCTCGCCCGTCAGGGCGAGCCTCGTTTTTGGAGTGCGGCGACAAGTCGCCGCTTTGGAACTCGGTGACATGTCACCGAGTTCCAAAGCGCGGTGATGACCGCGCACTCCCAAAATGCGCCTCCCCCACTGGTCACATATTAGCTTGGCCAGGCGTCCGATTTCGCCTTTGGGAGCTGCCTTCAAAATTTTTATGGTGTGATATAGTTTGATAGGCGCGAGGTACGAGGCGCGGGGCTCTGGGCAAAAAGAGACACGCACCGGGACGGTGCGGCAACCGGCCGGCGAGGACGCCCGCCCCACGGTCTTTGCCCGGGCAGTCCGCCAACACCATCATGACGCCATTCATCACGCACCAATTTAGCCGGGGACCCTGGACATCCGCTGTCCAGGGTCCAAAATAGTTGCAATATTTATAAGCGGCTTTTCCCAAGCCGCTTATAAATAGAATGAGGACCCAATGGGAAATTTATTGCCACGAAAAGGCGCAAAAGTGCACAAAAAAAAGACGGGGATTTTGAGCAGAAGTACTCATGAACTCGGCGCTCCGCCAAGGCTGAAATCTTCCTGCCTTTTTGGCATGGCCGCCGCCGGGTCAGAGGACCCGGCCATAAGCGTTAACCTTAAACTCTGACCGATTTTTAAAACTTGCCGGTCATCAACTCTGCGCTCTCTGCGACTCTGTGCGCACCGCTTCAGGTACTTTCGTTAAGCGGAAAGTTTCGCGCAGAGTCGCGGAGGACGCAGAGAAAAGCAAAGGCCCTTTGGGACCATCGGATAATATGACTAGCCCGCTTAATGTTTAGTTTATCGCTAAACGGGGACACGGTCTACAAGTTGTGAGCGTTCAGGCGTGGCTGCAATCCGGCTCACTGTGCGTTCATATTCGTCAAGGAAGTCGTCACCCAATCCCGGCTGTCGTTCGTCATACCAGAGCGCGGCCGCCCTCAATTCCTCGTCCGCTTCAGGATGGCTGACGACGCGCATGGAGCTCATGGCGAATGTTCTGGAAGGTCTGCTCCACTGGCAGACAAACAACGGTGCCTGCCTCAATTTCCCGCGAGCGTCGGTCAATGACCTCGTGCCATTCCGCTTCGGCGCCCTCGTCCACCGTGTCGTCCAGGCTGGCAATGAGTTGGCGGGCCAGGAACGCCCGGTCTTGTTCGGGTAATGCCAGCACCTCAGTGATTTTTTCAACCGCAATACTCATGCATTCAAAATATCTCCGCACCTGGATGCTTTGGCAAGGGGTTAACGCAACGGAAAAAAGCCCGGGAAAACGCGCTCGCGTCACCGGGGCCACTCGCCACTCGCCACTCGCCACTCGCCACTCGCCACCCGCCACCCGCCACTCTCAACTCGGTCCGCCACCCGGGCCCCTGATCGGGGTGGGCGGCGGCGGCGTGGAAGTCAGCCGGAAGAACTGCTGGCCGCCGGTGATGGGCACGGTGTAGGGACTGGTCGCCCCGGGAATATTGGTGAAAACGCCCGTCACCGTCGGCGCCGCTTGCAGGTAAAAATACGGCGAACCCCAGTTCAGGATCAGGCTCCGGCCGTTGGGCTGACAGGTTAAGGGAAGGGGAATGGTCACGGCAAAAATCGAGCCATAACCGTAGGCCCCGCCGTTC
>Ga0182012_10001886_pt1 | contig 22833 bp, 17 predicted proteins | sample 612S2SmetaG_FD_120486 | JGI IMG/M metagenome (GOLD analysis project Ga0182012, IMG submission 120486) | Permafrost microbial communities from Stordalen Mire, Sweden - 612S2S metaG | ecosystem: Environmental > Terrestrial > Soil > Wetlands > Permafrost | place: Sweden: Stordalen | collected... | reverse complement strand
GAAACCCAGGATGAAAATCACATCCTATAATCATCATGCTCGGCTCCTTTCCTCCCGAGCTCATGGTCGTTTTGCAGCAACCAGTGTACTCAGGTCGGAGGAGCCGACGCTGTCATGTAATCAGTCTCCAGACCGGCTGTAGCGCGGGCGTCCTCGCCCGCGCATTCACCCACTGACCACTGTTCACTGACCACTGTCCTTAAGGAGCCTCTACCAATGCCTGCTGCAAATGAAACACTTCCAGCCGCCCAAGCCGGAACCTTCGCCATCGGCGGCGATTTAACCGTGAACCGCATGGGCTACGGCGCCATGCGCATCACCGGCAAGGGAATCTGGGGCCCGCCAGCAGACCGCGACGCCGCCATCGCCACCCTCCGCCGCGCTGTCGAGCTCGGCGTCAACCTGATTGACACCGCTGACTCCTACGGGCCCTACGTCTCTGAAGAGCTCATTGCCGAAGCCCTCTATCCCTATCCTCCCGGTCTTGTCATCACCACCAAGGTCGGCTGGGAGCGCCACGGGCCCGGCGTCTGGGGGCACAACGCCAGCCCCGCGCATATTGAGAAGGCCATCGCCGGCAGTCTGGCCCGCCTACGCCTCGAGCGCATTGACGTCTACCAGCTCCACGTACCCGACCCCGCCACATCCTTTGACGCCTCCATCGAAGCCATCGCGCGGCTCAAAGACCAGGGCAAGGTTCGCCACGTCGCACTCTCCAACGTCACCCTTGAGCACATCAAGCGCGCCCAGAAAATCGTCCCCATCGTCTCAGTGCAGAACCGCTACAGCTTCTCTGATCGCGAGTGGGATTTTGTGCTCGACTACTGCGAGGCCAGCGACATTGCCTTCCTTCCCTGGGGACCCATGGCCCAGGCGCGCAAAGCGAATGAAGTGGTTGAGAAGATTGCGGCCGATCGCGGCACATCCACTGCCGTCGTTTCGCTGGCCTGGCTGCTGCGCCGTTCGCCGGTCGTTCTGCCCATCCCGGGAACCAGTTCCGTCAAGCATCTCGAAGAGAATGTAAGTGCGGCCGCCTTCAAACTAAGCGACGCCGAGTTCGCCTCGCTTGCCGCCGTCGTTCCCAAGCCCTATTGGCTCCGCGGCTGAAGCAGTGCGAAAATAGCGGGGCAGCTCCGCGTCAGGCCCCACCCCGGCCTCCGCTGCTAACCTGTATTCAATCGAATTTGTCACGTGCCGATCCCCGGCCAGGGAAATCACCATGCTCCTCGAAGCGCTTCGCGAACAAGTCCTCCACGCCAACCTTGAAATCGCCCGCCGCGGCCTCGCTCCTCACACCTTCGGCAACGCCAGCGGAGTCGACCGATCCGGTCCCCAGCCTCTCTGTGTCATCAAGCCCAGTGGCGTCGACTACAGCACGCTCACCCCCTCTGACATGGTCATCACCGATCTCGATGGAAAAATCGTCGAAGGCTACCTGCGCCCATCGAGCGATCTCGACACCCACACCCTCCTCTATCGCGAATTCCCCTCCATTGGCGGCATCGTCCACACCCACTCTGAGTTCGCCACCTCCTGGGCGCAGGCCGGACGCGAAATTCCCTGCCTCGGCACCACCCACGCCGACTACTTCCACGGCCCTGTTCCCGTCACTGAGCCCCTCACCGCCGAACAAGTCGCCGAAGCCTATGTCCGCAACACCGGCGCCGTCATCCTCCGGCGCTTCCGTAAGGACAATCTCGATCCCCTTGCCGTCCCCGGAGTTCTCGTCGCCGGACATGCTCCTTTTACCTGGGGCAGAACCCCCGCTGCAGCCGTCGAACACGCCGATGTCCTCGAGTACATCGCCCGTCTCGCCTTCCGAAGCACTCTGCTGGGAGCATCCGAATCCGGCATTCCATCCTATGTTTCAGAACACCACTACCTGCGCAAACACGGCCCTAAAGCCACTTACGGCCAGCTCTGAGAGCCTGAAAAAATGGCCCATCAGACTGCTCCAAATCGATCTTGAAACCGCACTTTCCAACCCGTCGGAGCCGGTCAATTGAGTCCGGAAATCCCCCTCCGCTGGCGCACAAAATCAACCAGAATTGTGCAGACTTTTGCACAATTCTCGCTGCAAACCAACGGTAACCTGCCTCTCTTCATAGGCCTACCGATTAGCGTAGAATGATCCTTGAACCTGTAAGCACCCTACTGTTTTCTGCATTTTTGATCAGAGTTTTTCCTCCACGGCGGTTGACGTTCCGGGGAACCGTGAGTCAATATCTCGCGTATTCTCTATTGATTGCCGCTTCCCCGCTCGGCAGACTGTACGCGATCCCGGCGTGGCAACTGACGTGCTAAGTACATCATTGATGTAGAAAGCTCCCGTCATGGAGACAGGCCTCTTCAACCGTGTGCAGGCGACGCTGCTGGCTTTGGTCACAGCGGGTCTCTTTGTATTGGCCGTTCTCAACTTCCTTGAGGAACGCAACTACCCGCAGCCCGATGACGGCGTCTGGTGGCGCGAGGCCAATGGCGGCCTCACCGCCGAGCGCGTGCTCCCCGGCATGTCCGGGCAAGTCGCCGGCATTCAGCCCAACGACCTACTTACCGGCGTAGCCAACTGCCCATCCTGCGACACCGACTCCGTTTCCAGGCTCTCCGATCTTGAGCGCGCCCTCTATCGCACCGGACCCTACGGCCAGGTCTACTACTCCATCACCCGCGACGGCATTCCCCTCGACACCCCTGTCAAGGTCATTCCGCTCCCCCTTGACCGCAGTCTGGCGCAGGGCCTCCGCATCATCGGCCTCATCTACCTCATCATCGGCTTCTACGTCCTCTTCCGCCGTTGGGGAGCGCCCCGAGCAACTCACTTTTATCTCTTCTGCCTGGTCTCCTTCGCCTGGTACGCCCTCAAGTACACAGGTCGGCTCGACGGGCTTGACTGGACCGTCTTCTGGGCCAACACCTTGGCTGAAGCGCTGCAGCCAGCTCTCTTTCTTCACTTCGCCCTAAGCTTCCCTGAGGAGCGCTTCAAGAGATTGCGCCGCAGCTGGCTGCTGCCGCTCATTTACGCCCCAGGCGCCGGGCTCCTTGGCCTCTGGCTTTGGGCCATTGAAACCCGCCTCGCCACTGGCCTGCTCAAGCATCGTCTTGATCAGACCGCCACGGCCTATGACGCCGCATTCTATATTCTTGCCGCTCTCCTCTTCCTGCGCAGCTATGCTCAGGCCGACACTCCGGTCCTCCGCCAGCAGCTCAAATGGCTGTACCGCGGCACCTTCGGCGCGGTGCTGCCCTTCACCCTCTTTTACGCGGTTCCCTTCCTCTTTGACCTGAATCCGCCTCAGCTGCTCACCAACCTCGCCGGCCTCTCGCTGGTTCTTCTGCCCCTCACCTTCAGTTGGGCCATCGTCCGTTACCGGCTCATGGATACGGACCTCATCTTCAAGCGCGGCGTGGCCTACACCCTGGCCACTGGCCTAATCCTCGGCGGCTACTTCGGGACCGTCGCGCTGGTTACGCTCATGGTGCACAACTCCGCGCCTCAAGCGGTCCGCGAGTGGGCCTTCCCCATCGCCATGATGGTCGCATTGGCCGTCTTCGACCCCCTCAAGCGGCGCATTCAGGGCTGGGTAGATCGCGCCTTTGACCGCCATCGCTACGACTATCGCAAGGCCCTCGTCGAATTCGGCCGCGGCCTCAGCTCTGAAACCGATCTCCAGGCTCTGCTCAACTCCATCGTCGAGCAGTTGCCGCGCACCCTCCTAGTCGCCCGCGTCGCCATCTTCCTGGCACGCGGCTCAGAGGACTCCGGCCTCCGCCTGGCCGCCTCCCACGGCCTTCCCACGGACGTCAGCGCCGCGCAGCACACCCTTGACCTCGGCTTCCTTAACTTTGACCAGGCAAACGACCACTCCCACATCTTTCTTGAGAATGCCCAGCAGGCATTCCACCTGCCCCTCGATCAGCAGCGCGCAGCCGCCATGCTCGACCTCAACTACTATCTCCCTTGTCGTGTGGCTACCGGGCAAATCGAAGGCACTCCCGCCGCCAGCCGCACCATTGCCGTCATCGGCCTCGGCCGCACCATGGGGGGCGACTTCCTCTCCAGCGAAGATGTTGAGCTCCTCGAGTCCCTCGCCAGCTACATCGGCATCGCCCTCCAGAACGCCTCTCTGTACGCCCGCCTCGAAGAGAAAATCGGCGAGTTCGAACGCCTCAAGGAATTCAACGAGAACATCGTCGAATCCATCAACGTCGGCATCCTTGCCCTCGACCTCGAAGATCGCATCGAAAGCTGGAATGCGCAGATGGAAGCCATGTATGCCCTCAGCCGTGCTGAGGCTCTCGGCCAGCGCGTCCAGGATGTCTTCCCGCCTGAGTTTGTCGAGGCCCTTGACCAGTTTCGCTATGAGCAGGGCGTCCATCATCTCTACAAGTTCCGCCTCACCACCCGCGCCGGCGAACTGCGCACTGCCAACGTCGCCATCGCGCCCCTGCTCTCCCGCGACTTCGTCTCCGTCGGCCGCATCATCCTGGTCGATGACATCACCGAGCGCGTCACCCTTGAAACCCAGCTCGCCCAGGCTGACAAGCTCAGTTCCATCGGCCTGCTCGCTGCCGGCGTCGCGCACGAAATCAATACGCCCCTCGCCGTCATCTCCTCCTACGCGCAGATGCTCTCAAAGCAGTTGCGTGGCGATGCCCGCCTCGGTCCCGTGCTCGACAAAATCACCCAGCAGAGCTTCCGTGCCGCCGAAATAGCCAACGGCCTGCTCAACTTCTCCCGCACCTCGACCACTGAGTTCCGTTCCACTGATCTCAACCAGGTCATCCGCGACACTCTTTCGTTGCTCGAGCATCAGTTCAAGACTGCGCAAATCGACGTCGAACTCGACCTATCCGGCGAACTGCCCCCCATCCATGGCAATCCCGGAAAGCTCCAGCAGGTCTTTCTCAATCTCCTGCTCAACGCCAAGGAAGCCATGCCCGGAGGCGGCAGCCTGCGCATTACCACACTTGTCAACGGACACGTCGAGGCCCTTATCTCCGATTCCGGCTCCGGCATCGCGCCCGAGCATCTCAAGCGCATTTACGATCCCTTCTTCACCACCAAAACCACGCCCAAACCGGGCGACCGCCGCGGAACGGGCCTCGGTCTTTCCGTCTCTTATGGAATCATTCAGGAACATGCCGGAAAAATTCATGTCGAGAGCGCCGTCGGCGCCGGCACTACCTTTCATCTCGAGTTTCCGTTATTAAGGAATTCTGTACATGCCTGAGGTTGAATTGCCCTTGAACGCGCCCGTCCAGGTTTCATCCGCCAACGGCAACTCCCCCGCATCGGGCGTTCCTGCCAGCATCCTCGTCATCGACGACGAAGCCTCCATCCGCGAGTCGCTTGAGGTTCTCCTATCCCTTGAGGGCTACTCCGCCGCCATGGCCGCCGACGGCGAAGAAGGCCTGCGCATGATCGAGTCCAATAACTACGATCTTGTCCTGCTCGACCTCGCCCTGCCCGGCCAGAGCGGCCTTGAACTGCTGCCTCAGATCAAGGAGCGCCAGCCCGAGCTCCCTGTCATCATGATCACTGCCTACGGCACCGTCGACAACGTCGTTGAAGCCGTCCGCGCAGGCGCTGAAAACTTCGTTCAAAAGCCCTGGGACAACGAAAAGCTCCTTGCCGACATTCGCTCCGCAGTCGCCCGCCACCGCGCCGAGGAGGAGAACCTTCAGCTCAAGCGCACCCTCAAGCAGCGTTACAACTTTGAGAACATCGTCGGCAAAAGCGAGTCCATGCTCAAGGTCTTTGACCTCGTTGCCCAGATCGCGCCTTCGCGCTCCACGGTCCTCATTCAGGGCGAGAGCGGAACCGGCAAGGAACTCATCGCCAAGGCCATTCACGCCAACTCGCCGCGCCGCGACAAGCCCTTCGTCCCCATCAACACCGGCGCCATGCCCCCTGAGTTGCTTGAGTCCACGCTCTTCGGACACGTCAAGGGTGCGTTCACTTCCGCTGTCTCCGCCAAGAAAGGCCTCTTTGAGGTCGCCCACGGCGGCACGCTCTTCCTCGACGAAATCGCCACCATGGGCATGGATACCCAGGCCAAGATCCTGCGCGTCCTGCAGGACCGCCGCTTCATGCACCTTGGCGGCATTCAGGAAATTCAGGTCGACGTCCGCATCCTCGCCGCCACCAACGTTGACCTCCGCAAGGAAGTCCGCGAAGGCCGTTTCCGCGAGGACCTTTTCTACCGCCTCAACGTCATCACCGTCGATCTGCCCCCGCTGCGCTCCCGCCGCGAAGACATTCCCCTGCTCGCCAATCACTTCCTCGACTTCTACGCCAACGAGAACGGCTTTGCAGCGCGCCGCCTCTCGGCTGACGCCCTGCGCGCCCTCGTCGATTACGAGTGGCCCGGCAACGTCCGCGAGCTCGAAAATTCAATTGAACGCGGAGTCGTGCTCTCCAGCGGGCCCATCATCGGCTCCGACCTGCTCCCCGGCCACATCACCGGCCGCAGCTTCCAGGATGCTCTTCTCGAGCACAATCCCAACGCCTCCCTCTTTGACATTCTTGAAGTCATTGAGAAGCGCATCATCATCGAGAAATTAGAGCGCTGCAACTGGAACCAGACCGACGCCGCCGAGCAGTTCCGCATCCCGCTCTCCACTCTCAACCAAAAAATCAAGCGCCTTAATGTAGAAATCCGCAAAAAAGGCCGCGAGTAGAGCGAGGAAACGGGTTTCAGGGATTAAGGAAGAGCCGGGTGCCCCGCCTTCGGCACGTCTTTGTTTTTGTGCCTAAGGTGGGATAGCTCCACCTATCTATAAGTTCTTTAGCTTTTTATTGCCCTTTAGACTCTTCGTTTAATCGATCTAACCAGCATCAACCACTCCAACCCACCTCCGCAGAAACCCCAATAACTCCCCCGGTGGCTTCATCCAAACATCCGCCTCCGTCTCCCGCGGCTCCCGCCGCACCAGCACGCTCAGGTGCGCGCCCTCCAGCCCATTCACCACCGCAAACGCCGCCTCATCCGTTAAATCATCTCCCAAAAACGCGACCGGCCAACGAGCGCCATGTTCCTCAAGAATCGCCTCAACCGCGCCGCCCTTGTCCCGTCCCGCGCGCAGTTCCAGCCCATACTCAAAATCCAGCAGCATCAGCCCGTCCATGCGCGCCATCGGTTCAAACAGCGCACGCGTCCCCTGTTCAATCAGTTTTGCCTTGCGCGCCGACTCACCCCGCCAGTGCATCACCACGCCGTTGGCCTTGTCTTCAAACAGACCGCCCAGGCTGTCCTGGCGCAGCCGCTCACGCAACTTTTCGAGCTTGGCCTGCGTCTCGGCCGGAGCTTCTTCCAGCTCCCGCCGTCCATCCACGTGTATCCGCTCCGCGCCGTGCAATCCCCACACCTCAAGCGGCGGCTCCAGTCCCAGCAGCGGTCGAATCTCCTGTGCCGGACGCCCGGTAATCATCGTCATCCGCGTCCGTCCCTGTTGTTGAATCTGTTTCAGCAACTCCCGCACGCCCGCCCATGGACGCGCCGTGAACCGATTCACCCTGAACGGCGCCAGCGTTCCGTCGTAATCAAGAAACAAGAACGAACTCCGCGCGCCCTTAAGAGCGTTGAAAAACTCCTCCAGCTTCTCTTCCTTCCCGTTCAATCTTGCCTCGCTCACTAAGCCAGTCTCTCATTCGCCACAATTGCCGCCGGAACAGCCATCAACGTCGGCCGCCGCACCACCGCGCCTTCCCCGCCCGCGCCCCCGACCCCTCCCCCTGCATCGATCCGCAGCTCCCTCAGGTCGCCAAGCACGCTCGCCGCCCACCGGTAGATATTGTGTTCCATCACCTGCCGACGCATCCGCCGCATCCGGCGTCGCTGCTCCTCGGCACTCATTTCCAGTCCCGCATGAACCGCCTCCGCCACACCGGCAATGTCGTACGGATTCACCACCAGCGCATCGTGCAGCTCCACCGATGCTCCTGCAAACTTGCTCAGCACCAGCGCCCCGCCCAGATCCTCGCGTGCGGCCACGTACTCCTTCGCCACCAGGTTCATTCCATCGTGCAACGAAGTCACCAGGCACACATCCGCCGCGCGATACCACCTGCCCACCTCTTCGTGATTGCATTGCCGATTGATCAACACAATCGGCCGCCAGTGCGCCGTCTGGAAGCGCTCGTTCACCCGCGCCACCGTCTCTTCCACCTGCCGGCCCAACTCCGCATAGCTCGGGATCCGCGTCCTGCTCGGCGCCGCTATCTGCACCATCGTCATCCGCTCCCGGTGCCACGGATGCGCCTCCAGAAGTTCTTCAATCGCCAGCAGACGCTCCACGATGCCCTTGGTGTAGTCCATCCGGTCCACGCCCAGCACCAGGCTCTCTGCCCTCACGCCAAACTCGCTCAGCAGTTCCCTGCGCGCAAACGCAATCTCCTGTTGCTGCTCAGCCCATGCCCCCGCGCTCGCATCCACATCACACACCGGCCCTTCAAAGGCCACGCTCACGGGATAAGGACGCACGCTGCTCAGGTGTCCATTGCGCAGCACCGTCATGTGCTCGCGATCCGTGCGCGATTCCAGTACCCGATCCACCGTGGAAAGAAAGTTGTTGCAGTGCAGTGGAATGTGGAACCCCAGCAGGTCCGCTCCCAGCATCCCGTCGAGCAATTCCGCCTGCCACGGACAAATGCCAAACGCCTCAGGATTCGGCCATGGAATATGCCAGAAAATCGCCACCCGCGCATCCGGACGCGCCTCCTTCACCAGCCGGGGCAGCAGGGCGAAGTGGTAGTCCTGCACAAAGACCACGGGATTCTCGCAGCCTTCCATCTCTTCCAGGAGCGCGTTCGCGAAGCGCTCGTTCACCCGCTGGTAGCACTCCCAGTCCGCCGCGCGAAAAATCGGCCGCGTATGCGCAATGTGGCACAACGGCCACAAACCCTCGTTCGCAAAGCCGTCGTAATACTGCGACTCTTCCTCGGCTGAAAGCCAAACTCTCCGCAGCGTATAACGCGGGTCGTCCGGTGGCACTCGCAGCCGGTCGAACTCGTCTACCATCGACGCGTCCGCATCCCCGCTGCCGCAGGCCACCCATACCCCATCGCATGCCCGCAGTACCGGCTCAATCGCCGTCACCAGCCCGCTCGGCGGAACAATGCAGACCGTGTCGCGTCCCTTGCGCACGTGAATGTAGGGCTCGCGGTTCGACACTACAAAAATCCGGCTCGATCCTGAACGGTCGCGCATGTGCACAGCAAGCCGTTCCGCGGTCCACTGGTGTTCTCCCGCGTCCCGCAATCGTGCCTCGGCTGCGGCAGACTGGCGCGCCTCCATCAGGCTTTCCGCCATCGTCTCCACTTCCCGAACCAGCGGTTTGAACAAGCTCAGATTTGAAGCGCTCAGGTCTGCGAATGACGGTGTGGCCCCCTCTTCCGCGTGTCCGGCAACCAACCGCAACCGGCGCAACCGGTCCGCTACCTGCGTCATCGGCCGCAGCAGGAACCAGCTCACCATCGCCAGCGTCACCACCACGATCAGAACCACCAGCGCTACAATCCGCCAAAAGCTCCGCTGCCAAACTTCGATTCCTTCGCTCCGGATGTAGCCTGCGTCCATCACAACCGCAAGCGAGCCTTCCAGCTTGTCTCCCTGGTGCAGTGGAAACGTCTCTTCGAGCCACTGCGCATCGCCCGCGTGTCCAAACGCGCTTAGGTCAGCGCCTTTTTGCAGCGTTTTCTCTACCAGCCCATTCGGCATGGCCTGCAGTACTACCTGCGGGCCTTGCCACGCCAGCAGTTTTCCCTGCGCGTCATAGATTGCCAGGCCGAGCGAGCCAGTCGCCGACTTCAATTCTTCTGCCAGCCCTGGCAGCGCCGTCGGATCGCCCGCTACCAGCGCGCCTTCCACGTTCGGTTCCAGACTGGTGCCCATCCAGCGCGTCCGCCGCTCAAGTTCCACCCGCAACGTGTGCTTATGAGCCAATACATCAAAGTAGGTTGACGCGGCAGAGACGACCGTCACGACTGCAATCAGGGCAAGTATCAACCGGATCCGGAAGAAGTTCATGGCTCACGTCCTTACTCCTCGTAGCAAAAGAGAACTCGGCAAGGACCGCAAACCAGCTCAAAACCCAAAGTATGCAGGGGAATAGTGCAACTAGTTTAGATGCCCATTCTCCACCTTCTGCCCCTTGTTCGCCATCTAAAATTCCATCCTCCTTTCCCTTCATCGAGTTACGCCGATTTCAACAGCCAATCCCGCCCCACCTTTCCCCGCCGGAATCGTTTTTCGCATCCTTAGGACCTTCGCCTCTGACCTTGCATCCAAACCTCACACGCCTCATGCGCTATTCTGTCCGTGAGGCAGCGACCGGATCTTCCTGTAATCGGCACAGCTCATGGCGATAATCTCGATCGACCGCACCGCCAAACAACTCGTGCTCACCGTGCAGGAATATTCCCTGTTTGCCTGGCGCGCCTTCCAGAACCTTTACCGCCCGCCGATCTACTGGACCGATTTCCTCATCCAGTCCGACGTCATCGGCTTTGGCTCCATCTCAATCGTTCTGCTCTCGGGTTTCTTCACCGGCGGCGTGCTCGCCCTGCAATCTGCCGCAACGCTCTCCGCCTTCGGGGCCACCGCCGTCACCGGCCGATTCGTCGCCATCACCATGATTCGCGAGCTCGGTCCCGTGCTCACCGGCGTCATGGTCTCCGGCCGCAACGCCTCCTCCATGGCCAGCGAACTCGGCTCCATGGTCGTCACCGAGCAGATTGACGCCATGCGCGCCCTCGGCGTCGATCCCATTCGCAAGCTGGTCACCCCGCGCATCTTCGCCTGCATCACAATGCTCTTCTTTCTCACCATCGTGGCCGATGCCTTCGGCATCATGGGCGGCGCCTTCGTCACCGTCTTCATGAACCATCAGGACGGCCTCCAGTACTTCTCCATGGCTTGGGAGTCGCTCCGCTATCCCGACATTCTGCAGGGACTCGTCAAGCCGCTCTTTTCCGGATACATCATCGCCTCCATCGGCTGCTTCTATGGCCTCAGAACCTCCGGCGGAACCCAGGGCGTCGGCCGCGCCACCATTCAGGCTGTCGTCTGGTCGTCGGTCTTCATCATCGTTGCTGACTTCTTCCTCACCCAGATCCTGCTGGCCATTTTTCCCACATGAGTCTCGATTCCAACCTGCCCCAAAACGCCTCCCCCGCCCCCTTGGGCCCGGCCGCGGCTCACCATGTGTCTCCGGTGGTCGCCTTCAAATACGTCACCCTCGCTTTCGACGGCCCGCCCGTCCTCAAGAACATCTCTTTCTCTGTCGCCCCAGGAGAAACCCGCGTCCTGCTCGGCCCCGCCGGCGTCGGCAAAAGCGTGCTCCTCAAGCTCGCCAACGGACTCCTCCGCCCAGACAAGGGAAGCATCCAGCTCTTCGGCGAAGAAATCTCCAACATGCCCGAGGAACAGCTCTTCCCTCTCCGCACCCGCATCGGCATGGTCTTTCAGGAGGGCGCGCTCTTTGACTCCCTCACCGTCCGCGACAACGTCGGTTACCAACTCATCCAGGAAAAAGTCCCCGACGACGAAATCGATGCCCGTGTGCGCCAGATCCTCTCCTTTGTCGGCCTCGAGCGCACCTTTGCCTTCTACCCTTCCAGTCTCTCCGGAGGCATGAAGCGCCGTGTCGCCATCGCCCGCGCCGCCATTCGCCAACCCGAACTCATGCTCTACGACTCGCCCACCGGCGGACTCGACCCCGTCACCTCCACCACCATCATCGAACTCATCGTCAAGGAGCGTGATGTCCACAAGACACCCGCGCTTCTCGTCACCCACCGCCTCCAGGACGCCTTCACCATGTGCACTCACTACTACGACCAGGAGAAGGCCGCCATGCTTCCCCTGCCCGAGGGCCAAACCAACCCCAACACCACCTTCCTCATGCTTGACGAAGGCCGCCTCATCTTCGACGGCACCATCCACGACCTCGTCCACTCCAAGGACCCCTTCGTCCGCGAGTTCATCGAGTAGGACTCTTCTCAAAATCACGGCAATGATGTATGCTATACATCATGAAGCGAACTCAACTCTATCTCGACGAAGACTTGTGGCAGGCTCTCCACACTAAAGCAGCCATCGAGAAGACGACCGTCTCCGATCTCGTGCGCACCGCCGCCCGCGAGCGCTACCTTGAGGACTCCGATAAGCGCCGAGAGGCGTTGATGGGTATCGTGGGAATCTGGAAGGACCGCACCGATTTGCCTGACACCGAGACCTACGTCCGTAACCTGCGAAAAGGCTCTCGCCTGAAACGCCTGGGTATCGTGTGAGAGTCCTACTCGATACTGACGTCGTCATCGAAATTCAGCGCGGCAGGGATCGCCAGATCGGTGCGAATTGGACAAGCCTCGTGGCCTCGGGCGCGGTGATTCTTTATTCCCCCGTGATCGCCGCTGAGACCTGGGCAGGAGCTCGGCCACATGAGCATGCGCTTGTTCAGAGCTTCTTCGATTCACTCACTTGCCTGCCAACCGACTATGAAACCGGCAAGGTGGCAGGCGACCTGTTGCGCAAATATGCTAAAAGCCACAGCCTCGAAGTCCCTGACGCCCTCATCGCCGCCGCCGCCCTACAGCACAAGGCGGCACTCTGGACGCGAAACCGCAAACACTATCCCATGGCGGGCTTGTCCTTTTATAGCTAAGAGAGAAATCGTGTTTCGCAGGTTCTCTGCTGAAGATTAGTGGTCAGGCAGCGAATTGCTGTCAGCCAGGAGCCAGAAGCTAGAAGCCGATCATCATGCCCTTCAAATTCCAGAACTTCGATTTCCTCCACCTCGACGCATCGTTCACTGAAGACGAGCTCCTCGTCCGCCGCACCGCTCGCGACTTCGTCGAAGATAACGTCGTCCCCATCATTGAAGATTGCTTCCGCGATGGTCGCTTTCCCCGCGAACTCGTCCCTCTCATGGGCGAGCTAGGTCTCTTCGGCGCCACGATTGAAGGCTATGGCTGCGCCGGAATGTCCAACATAGAGTACGGTCTCGTCATGCAGGAGCTCGAACGCGGCGACTCCGGCCTGCGCAGCTTCGTCAGCGTGCAATCCGCCCTCGTCATGTACCCCATATACACGTTCGGTTCCGACCAGCAGAAAAACACCTGGCTCCCCCTGCTCGCCTCCGGCAAAAAGCTCGGATGCTTTGGCCTTACCGAGCCCGGCTTCGGTTCAAACCCCGCCGGCATGACCACCCGCGCCCGCAAGGATGGCGATCACTACATCCTCAACGGCGAAAAAATGTGGATCACCTCGGGCGCAATCGCCGACATCGCCGTCATCTGGGCCAAACTGGAAGGCGAGAGCACAAATGAAGACGCCGGCAACGATTCCATCCGCGGCTTCCTGGTTGAAACCAACTCCCCCGGCTTTTCTGCCGACGAAATTCACGGCAAGTGGAGCCTACGCGCCTCCTCCACCAGCGGCCTTCATCTTCAGGACGTCCGCGTCCCCGCCGCCGCCATGCTTCCCGGCGCCCGCGGATTGAAGAGCCCCCTCATGTGTCTCAATCAGGCCCGCTACGGCATCAGCTGGGGCGCCATCGGTGCCGCCATGGACTGCTATTCAACCGCCCTGCAGTATGCCCAGGCCCGAAAACAATTCCATAATCAGCCCATCGCCTCCCACCAGCTCGTCCAGGAAAAACTCGTCTGGATGGCCAGCGAAATCTCCAAGGCCCAGCTTCTCTCGCTCCACGTAGGCCGCCTCAAGGACGAAGGCAAAGTCGGCCACCAGCACATCTCCATGGCCAAGCGAAACAACGTATGGATGGCCCTCGAGTGTGCCCGCCTCGCCCGCGACATCCTCGGCGCCAACGGCATCACGAGCGACTACCCCGTTATGCGCCACAGCTTGAATCTTGAATCCGTCAAAACCTACGAGGGCACCCACGACATCCACACCCTCATCCTCGGCCAGCACCTCACCGGCATCGCCGCCTACTGAGGAACCCCGACCCATATCGCTTGCTCAATTGGTCCTCCCTTGCTCTATTGCTCCCGGGCCTCTTATTCCCTCGTTCCCTTGTTCCCTCTCCTTGCCATCCGTCTCGCGCCAATTGTTATAGTCATACCCATGAAAGCCCGCATCTGCCTCACTGCCGTTCTCGCCCTCGCCGCATCGCTCGCCCCCGCTCAGCAGCCAATCGTGCTCCACGCCGCGCGCCTTCTCCAGGTCGACACCGGCGCTCTCCTCCAGCCCGGCGAAATTCTCCTCCAGGGTGACCGCATTCGCGCCGTCGGCGCATCCGTTGACCACCCCGCCAACGCGCGCATCATCGACCTCGGCGACACCACGCTCCTCCCCGGCCTAATCGACGCGCACGTCCATCTCTTCCTCCATCCCGGCGCTGAAGATCTTCAAACCGTGCTGGAGTCCGTCCCCTGGCGCACTCTTCTCGCCGAGCAGGCCGCCAAGGCCGATCTCATGGCCGGCTTCACCGCCGAGCGCGACATGGGGACAGAAGGCGCTGGCTCCGCCGACTCGGCCATCCGCGATGCCATCGACCAAGGCATCATCCCCGGCCCCCGCTTGCGCATCAGCGGCAACGCCATTGACCTGCTCGGCGGTCACGAAGACGCCATCCACTTCAATCCCGCGCAGCACGTCCTCTCCAACGCCGACTACGCCAACTCCGCCGAGCAGCTCGTTGAAGTCATCCGCCGGCAGCACAAGGAAGGCTCAAGCTTCGTCAAGATCTACGAGACCGGCCCCGACCGCATGATTGACGGAGTCCTCCACACGCCTTACCAATACACTGAAGAGCAACTCGCAGCCGCAGTCGCTGAAGCTCATCGTCTCGGCACCACCGTCGGCGTCCACGCCATGGGCGAGCCCGGAACCCTCTACGCCGCCCAGGCTGGCGTCGCCTCAATCGACCACGCCACCCAGCTCAGCGACGAAACCATGCGCCTCATGCGCGAAAAGCACATCCCCGCCATTCCCACCTTCGCCATCTTTGACTACTTCGCTCATCACCGCGATACCCAGGACCAGGCTGCCGGCGAAGTGGCGATGCTCGACTACAAGATCGCCGAATTCAAAAAGCAGATTGCCGCCGGCATCCCTTTCGCCGTCGGTTCTGACGTAGGCCCTTTCCCGCACGGTACGCAGGCTATCGAAATGGAACTCATGGTCCGCTACGGCATGACGCCCCTGGCCGTCCTCCAGGCCGATATGATTAACGGCGCAAAAGTCCTAGGCTGGCAGGATCAGATCGGCCAGCTCAAGCCCGGCTACTTCGCTGACGTTGTCGCCGTCCCCGGCAATCCGCTCTCCGACATTACCGCTGTCGAACACGTCAGCTTCGTCATGAAAAACGGCGCAGTCATCCGCCAGTAAAATTACATCGCGGGTGCCCCGGGTCTCGCTTCTGAGACCAGGGATTGAAATGATCCCACACCCCCAACCAACCTTGAGCCTTGAAGGCCCTCTTGAGATAGAATCCATCTCAACTTGACTTCACCGGCCAATCCTCCCCGCATTCAATAAGAACATCGCGTTTCAAGGAGCCCCACCATGCGCCTCGCCGCTCTGCTTTTGCTGGCCGCATCGTCCGCAGTCATCCTTCCTGCCCAGTCCGCGCCCGACGCACGTCTCGCAGGCGCCTACAAATTCAATGAGGGCGGTTGGACCTACGTGCATCTCCAGGGCGCACCGGCTCAAATCGGCTTCCAGCATGGCTATCTGCTCGCACTCGAAATTGAAGATATCGTCCATGTCTACCAGGTCGAACTGCCGCATGACGTCAAGCGCGATTGGAGTTTCTTTCGCGACGCCGGCCGAACCATCCTCTGGCCGCATCTCGAGCCCGAGTATCAACAGGAACTGCAGGGCATCGCCGACGGCCTTCACGCCAACGGTTCCACACTCGACCTCTGGGACGTCGTCGCCCTCAACGGAGAAATTGAATTGAGCGAATACTATCTGCCTACACTCAACGCAAAGCAGAATCAGCCCAATCCGCAGCAAGCTGTTGCGCCGGGCAAGTGCAGCGCCTTCATCGCCACCGGCTCCGCCACCAAAGACAGCCAAATCGTCATCGCTCACAGCAACTGGTCTTCCTATGCTGAAGGCGAACGATGGAACATGGTTTTTGATATCGTCCCTGCCAGCGGCCAGCACTTTCTCATGGACGGCCTGCCCGGCGTCATCACCAGCCAGGACGATTTCGGCGTCAACGCCAGCGGCCTCATGATTACGGAAACCACGCTGCCCGGCATCAAGGGATTCGACGTCAACGGCATCCCCGAATTCGAGCGTTCGCGCAAAGCCATGCAGTACGCAACATCCATCGATGAGTACGCCGCAATCATGCGCAAAGGCAACAACGGCGGTTACGCCAACTCATGGCTCATCGGCGATCGCAAGACCCGCGAAATCGGCTATCTTGAGCTCGCCCTCAAGCACACCCCGCTCACAAAAAAGAGAGATGGCTACTTCGTCTCATCCAACTTCGCCGCGGATCCCGATCTCATCCGTGACGACACCAAGGCCTTCGACGCAACGAACATGGAAAGCTCCATGAACGCGCGCCACCTCCGCGCCGAGCAATTCGTTCGGCAACACTACGGCAAGCTCGATACGGCACTGGCTGAGGCTTATCTGTCAGATCACTATGACAGCTATGAGAGCAGAATCGACGCCGGCAAACGCAGCCTGTGCGGTCATGAGGACACATCGCCCGTCGGCGAAAAAGTCTGGGGCGATCCGCCCTTCGCTCCCAGCGGCGCAGTCACCGGCAAAGTCATGGACTCGAACCTGGCCGCCCATCTCAGCTTCATCGGCCGCAGCGGCCATCCCTGCGGAGAGGACTTCAAAGTCGCAGCGTTCCTCAAAGCGCATCCTGAGTTCAACTACCAGCAGTCCATCCTCAACGACATGATCGCCGGTCCCTGGACCACCTTCTCCGCAAACCAGAAATCCCCATCAACCGCCGCAGGCAACTAGAACGAAATGGTCCCAGGAAGAAGTTGGCGCTGGTTGCAGGAAGAGGGCTTTGAAAGGGCGCGGCTTTAGCTGCGCCATAAACCATTTTCAAAAGAGCTGGGCTTTAGCCCCTGAGGGACGTTCCACGCTGGCTGGGTAGCAATGAATGCAATCAGTTCGAATGTCCTGTAGCGAGAGTTCCGGAGAAAGTGACTTTCAGCCTGAATAACAATTTGGATCGTCATCCTGAGCCAAGTGCCCCATCCATTCTGCGGTTTCATCGCAGAATGGGTGGGAAAGAACAAGGGTCCGCAGCGGCCCTCACCCTCAGACCTTAGCTCGTCTTCGTAGCCGCGGCCGAGTCATCTGAGCCCACTGGCGACACGCTGACGCGCATCGAGAAGTACGTCACATCGGGAATGGCAGCCGCCGCCCGCTTTTCCAGCGGAATATTCTGGTCCGCATCCTTACGCACCAGGTAACCCTGCACCAGGTCCAGGTTCGGCAGTTCCTTGGCCAACTCGTCCGCATGCTGTTGGGCAACCATCAGGTAATCGCCTGAAACCAGCCCCAGGTAGGGATTTCCGCGACTCGGATCTGCCAGCGCCGGTTGCGTCGCCACCGCCGGCATCAGATTCCCCGCCATAATAAACTTCGTCCGATCCTCCCAGTAGCTCATCGCCTGCGTGAACGCCGTCAACGCCGGAATGCTGATCGCCGGCAGCGTCACCAGCGGCGCCGCCGTCTTCAGTCCCTGCATGATCACGTTCAGCACCTTCACAAACTTTGACTCCTGCGGTGCGCGCGAAATATTCACGGCCATTCGGCCCGTGCCATTTGTCAGCAGAATCTTGTTCATGCCCTGCGTCGCCGTCGTTGTCTTCAGCCCAAGCCGGTCCAGCGACACAAATCCGGATTTGTCCGTAACGATTGAAGCAATCGACGACCACGCCAGCGGCGACAGCAGATTCTTGAACGGCGTCACCTGTGTCGTATCCAGTCTCAATTGCGCCGCGCTGTTGTTCGGCCCGGCCGTGCCCACCGCCGGACGATACTGAGAAAGCTTCAGGCCCACCGCCACATCGCCCGGGTGGTCCAGCAACTCTTCCTTGCCAATCTCGGTCGCGTAACGCAGGGTCTTCTTGTCCGTCTGGTATTGCAGATATTGCGTCTGAACAGCCGGATCAGGCAACTGGTCCGCAGGCCCGCGCGAAACGGCCATCTGCCCCTTCGCCGGGTCCATTCCGTCGAAAAACCCGTTCCAGAAGTTGAAGGAGTCGTGGGGCGCATCGTCACCTGACGTCTTCGAGGCTTCAGCCTGCGCCGCCTTCAGTTCAGGAGCCATTGCTGCAAGAAGCCCCATGATCGAGGCTTCACTCATCAGATCGCGTCGGGAAAGGTTCATCGCCGTCCTCCATCTTTCGTCGTCAAGGGAACCTGGCAGCAGGTCTGGGGAAGCTTGCGTGCCCCCCAATCATAGACGTTCCGCATACTTAGAAACCATATCAACCTCAAAGTCGCGGAGGAAATTCAAAATTCGTCCACCAGTGGAACGCTTCCTCAAGCCGCGCACGCCGCGCAGCGGGAAAAAGTTGGGTGCCCAGCCATCGCGCTCCTGCGATGGGTGGGACAGATTGACGCCCGCATAGCGTCATCGCCCCAGCCCAGCGCCCGTCAATTCTCCCGGCTCAACACTCGCGCGCGTTTTCTTTAGCACGCTCACCTCCAATCCGCTTGCCAGCCCCCCCATGGCGCGCGGATTCTGCTTGCCGTTGGTAGCCTTCGGCACGGCGCTCTGCAAATAGGCAAACAGTTCGCCGGCGGTCACCACCCCATCGTGGTTCTTGTCCGCCTCGCCATTCAGCCCTCTCAGCAGGAAGTACGTAAACACCCCGTGTCCGTCTCCCCACTGCGCATCTTCGTAGGACGATTCGCTGATGTCGCTCGCCGTAATCACGGCCCGCTGACCCTTTGACGCGTACCGCTCCATATACTGGTTGATCAAGTTGCTGCCTTTTGCTCCCGCATCCGCGGCTCGCGCCCCGCTGAATCCGTAGCTGTGGCAGGTGTCCGCGACCGTGATCACCTTGTTTGCCTTCAGCACCCGTTCAAACACGTCCTGCATCTGCCACATCGGAAATGCCGTCCCGCCCATGTCATCCGGCTTGGTGTCGGCCGTGATCAAATACAGGTTCCTCGGATCGTGCGGGTCCGGTGCGCCATGGCCCGCAATATAGATCACTACCGTGTCCTGCGGTTGCGCCGCCGTCAGGAACGTAAACAGTGCATGGCGGATGTTTGCCGTGGTTGCCTGCTCGTTCAACAGGAGCGTTACTGAGTCGTCCGTCAAGCCTCCGCCGGCCGGCGTCTTTAGAAACTCCAGAAACGACTTCGCGTCCCTATCGGCATACTTCAAATTCGAAATGCTCGAACCAAAATGGTCGTATTGCGAAATGCCAATCACCACGGCAAACAGCTTTCCTGCCCGTTTGACCGCCGGCTGGCTCCCCTTGGCCGCAGGTTCGGCGGGCCCTTCCGCAATAAACCCGCGCGACCCCGGCTCCCCTCCGAACGTCAGCAGAAAGTTGTAATAGTGCTGCCGCCCAAACTGGTCCTGGTACTCCAGTTCCACCGAGTTCCTGCCGTCCTGAAACCGGAACCCCTGCGCCTTGGTCAGGTCCACCCGCAGCTCCAGCCCCTCGGCGCCGCTCACGCTCCTGGTCGCAATATCCGCTGACTCGGTATTCACCTTGGTGTGGATCGTCCCGTAATTGATGTGCGAGCCGCCCGCCGGGATGTGGATGTCCATCTCCCCCACGCCTCCCGGCGCCTGCGCAAACTCCGCTGTGCCGTTGCCGATGATGCGGCCGTCAATTCCCGGCAGCAGAAGCCAGGGAATCCGCGCATCAGGCACCTGCCCACCCGCTCCGCCCAGGAACACCAGCACCAGGCAGAAATGGCTGAGGAGAGCAGTCCGCGCGGTTAACAAAATTTTCATCGATGGGGTCCCGCCGCTTCCGAAATCGAGGGGACAACGTCTCACGAAAATTGTACAATAGCCAAACCTGCTCCCCCCCTGGTTTCAGTTCACAAGCTTGGCCACGTTCCGTACTAACCGAGGTTAACCATGAGGAACCTTCAAGCACGAGTCACCGCCTCCGTTCTGCTGGCGTTGTTCAGCGCCTATGCGTCGCCACAGCAACCACAATCATCAAAGTCCGCGCAGATGCCCGCGCCCTCTGCCCTCGCCCCAACCTACACCGACGCCGACAAGAAGAAAATCGCTGAAATCGAGCAGCGCCCCGAACTCAAGGACGATCTTCAGGCAAAGTGGGATGATCGCCGCCGCAAGGATCTCGACTACATCTACAACGTCAACTCCTCGGCCCGTTTCGGCGACGCCTCCGGTCCCGAGTTCGCCTCGTTTCGCGATCATTACGGCATGCTCTACAACAACCCGATGTTGCAGCGTTACCTGAATACCATCGGCCAGCGCCTCGTGCCCAAGGATTCGCCGAACATCTACTCCTTCAAGATTCTCCTTGATCCCATTCCCAAGGCTGAGTCGTTCTCCACCGGCACCGTGCTCGTCAGCACCGGCCTCATCGCCATGCTCGACAACGAAGCCCAGTTGGCCTATGTCCTCGGTCATGAGATTGCCCACGTTGAGAAGAACCACTTCTACGAAGCTCTCCGGATGGGGGTCATCGAGGATGCCCTCAACAAGGAAAAGGAAGAGATTGTTGAAAAGAAGCGCGCCATCTTCACTGCTGCCGCAGGCGCGGCCACTGCTGGAATCGGCGGCGGAGTCGCCAACGGGCTGCTCGGTGCAGTCATTGGCGGTGCCGTCGGGCTCGGTTCAAGCGCCTTCCTCAGCAAGCTCATCTTCCGCGACCACACCACCGTCACCGAATGGCCCGACCTCTTTGAGAACGATGCTGACCAGACCTCGCTCGGCTACATCCTCGACCAGAACTACGACGTCCGCGAGGCGCCCAAGCTCTACGCCCGCATGGAGAACGAGGCTTCGCACGATCCCAGAATCGGCCTTGGTTTCATAGCCCAGGCATCGCGCATGAAGGCCCGCAACGCAAAAATCAACGAGCTGCTTTCCGGCACGCTCAAGCCGCAGATTGAAGCCAAGCTCAAGGGTGCAGGCCTCACCGGCTCAAGCGGCGAGTTCAACCTCATCATGGCCACCCTCAAGCGAGACAACGGCATCATCGCCATTGATTACGACCTGTTCGCCATGGCCCGTGACAATCTCGAAGAAGCCGTCAGTCTGCGCACTGACGATGCACGTGCCCAGCTCTATCTCGGAAAGGTCATCTCCCTCACCGCGCGCAACGACGAAGACCGCCAGCTGGCCGAAGAGCATTTCATGAAGGCCATCCAGTATGACCAGACCCGCGGCGCCTATCCTGACCCGCATCTCGAACACGCCATCCATCTGCTCGGAACCAACGGCGACAAAACCGAAATCCGCAACGAGCTCGAGTCCTATGTCGCTCTCTATCAGCGCCAGCACGGTGGATTCCTGCCCAACAACATGGCCGTCCTCTACGACTACCTCAATCTGGTCGGCGAGCCCAATTGGTATGCGGCTCCTGCCGAGGTCATCTCCACCAGGAACGTCGAACCCCTGCGCACCAGCACCTCAGGGTCCGCCACCGCCCTCACAGGCCCTGAGGTGATCGCAGTCGCCACCAGCACAAACACACCCCAGCCCAACGCTGACGCTCAGCAGGCGTCGGCAGCGGCGCCTGCCGGCAAATCCAAGTCACCAAAGAAGACCATCGCAAAATGACGAACGCACGTTTCAGATTTCTTGCTCTTCTTCTCGCTTCCACCATCGGTGTCACAGCTGGAGCTCAGAAAATCGCCGTCGGCATTGCCCCGGTCTTCGATGGCGGCGGCGAGGAGTTCGGGCCCACCGTTGCCCAGCACCTCACGCTGTTTGTCTATCAGGATCTGCTCGGCAGCCACTCCGCTCAGCCTTCCCTGCTCAGTCCCGGCGGCGTTTACTCGCCGCTCGATACCAGCTGGCTGGTCGAGTACGTGCAGGACCGCCCCGAAATCAGCCTGCTCCTTGTAGCTACGCTCAAGCCCGTCATCAACCCCTCCAAAGAGCACTGGATCATTCCTGTGGATCTGGAGCTCCTCAACGCCCGCTCCGGCGATACCGTGGCATCCTGGTCTGTCAACACCGCCATCGATTCACACAAAACGCTGATGGACTACGGCCAGGTCATCATCCAGCAGCAATCGGAGACCCGTTTTGGAGGCCGCCTCAAAGGTGTGTACACCGGCGTGCCCTCGCGCGATTTTGAAAAGCAGCCGCTCGGCAAGGCCACGGCTCAACTGGCCTCATCCATCCGCCAGACCCTCGAAGCCAAGCTCGCCGGCCTCTCGCCGGCGACGCCGGCGCCCGCGTCCCAGTCCGCGCTCGTCTCAGCGGTCGCCTCGGGGGCTGCGGCTTCCTGCCCCATCAATGTCCGCATCACTTATAGCTACAAGCACGCCGCCTCGCACGCCTACGTGCTCCTCGCCAACGGACTCGACGAGTCAACCGACCTCAAGGACGGCGTGGCCAGCTTCAGCGCCCCGTCCGGCGAGCTTCTCCTGCAGTTCTCCGTCAACGACGCGCCCTACAAGCTGCAGAAGGAGAATCTCTACCAGTTCTCCAGCATCAACACCTGCAAGCTCTCCACGCTCATCGTCGATCTAGGCCCCGGCGGCGACGCCCGCGCCCACTGGGAGTGAGAATTTTCCTGGAGAGCCGCGGCTCGATCGCTGGTAACCCTTCGTTATGCACGGGTGGATGCGCTCCAGGCAGGCAGCGACAGGGCCCCCAGCTTGCTGCGACAGGGCCCGCGCCGGAGGCGCAGTG
>Ga0182012_10001885_pt1 | contig 22869 bp, 19 predicted proteins | sample 612S2SmetaG_FD_120486 | JGI IMG/M metagenome (GOLD analysis project Ga0182012, IMG submission 120486) | Permafrost microbial communities from Stordalen Mire, Sweden - 612S2S metaG | ecosystem: Environmental > Terrestrial > Soil > Wetlands > Permafrost | place: Sweden: Stordalen | collected... | reverse complement strand
GAACTTTGTCGATGTGGAGACCGAAGAAATCTTTGATCTGGGTGCTGGCGATCAGTACCGCGATGCCGTTAGTAAATCCCACGACTACAGGGCGTGGAATGAACTTGACCGCCGACCCCATTCCCGTGATGCCGAGAATAATGAGCAGCAGCCCCGCCATCATAGTGCAGAGGTAAAGTCCATCGACGCCATGCGCGGCCACGATGCCCGAAATTACAACGACGAATGCGCCTGTCGGGCCGCCGATTTGTGTCTTCGAGCCGCCTAGAAGCGAAATCAGGAAACCAGTGACGATGGCGCAGTAGATTCCTGCTTGCGGAGTTAGCCCAGAGGCGATCGAAAAGGCCATGGCCAGAGGCAACGCGACGAGCCCTACGGTGAGGCCAGCCACGGCATCAAGCAGAAACTTATTGAACGTGTAGCCGCGAAGACAAATGACCGACTTTGGCAGCCATCGGTCATTGATCGCGAAAGGAGGATGCCTTGCCATTGCCCATGATCTTAGTCTTTTTAGAGAAAAGAGAAAGCTCGATTGGCCATTCTCGGACGGTGCAAATCTCGTCATTGACTCCCACCGACCTGCGGGATTAACCTCTAGGCAATGGTTGTAGCTTGCACCGCGAAAGCGAGCGCCCGGATTGATCCCACCTTCGGAAGCCATAGCCTGTCGCGTCTAGAAGCAAGACTTGCATTTAGTTCTCACCCCACCACCCTCCGTCATCATCCTGCAAAGTCAGGAAGCACCCGGCGCCCCAAGGAAAGCGCCTATCCAGCATGAAGAAGAGCATCGAACTCAGCCCTAATCTGGAAACTCTTTTCGGAACCCGTGACGAAAACCTGCGCGTGCTCGAGGACGGACTCAATGTCAACATCGATCTGCGCTCTAACAGCCTGGATCTCGAAGGCGCCCCGCGCGACGTAGAGCGGGCGGAACAAGTCTTCTCGGATTACAACTATCTGCAGCGTTCCGGCCACGCTTTCCACAACGGCGACCTGAACAGCATGTTGCGCGTCCTGGTCGCGGACCCCAACGCCAGTTTGCGCTCTCTAGCCGACGCTGGCAAAGCGCGTTCGCTCGGCCGCCGCACGGTGCAGCCTAAGAGCGTGAATCAGCGGCGATATCTCGACGCGATTGAGACTCACGATATGGTGTTTGGCATCGGGCCAGCCGGAACTGGCAAGACCTATCTCGCGGTCGCGATGGCGATTTCCGCGCTGCTGTCAAAGCGGGTTAACCGTATCATCCTGGCGAGGCCAGCGGTCGAAGCAGGCGAACGCCTTGGATTTCTTCCGGGAACGTTGCAGGAAAAAATCGACCCGTACTTGCGACCGCTTTACGATGCGCTGTATGACATGCTCGAGCCCGAAAAGGTCGATCGCTATCTAGAAAAAAATGTCATCGAGATCGCACCCATCGCGTTCATGCGAGGACGCACGCTTAACGATTCCTTCGTAATCTTGGACGAAGCGCAAAACACCACGACCGAGCAGATGAAGATGTTTGTGACTCGCCTGGGGTTCAATTCTAAGGCGGTGATCACGGGAGACGTGACTCAGATCGATCTGCCCAATGCGCGGCGCAGCGGATTGCTCGAAGCCGTCGATATCCTAAAGAAGGTCGAGGGGCTGTCCTTCTGCTACTTCGACGATGGCGATGTAGTGCGCCACCATCTAGTGCAGCGCATCATTCGCGCCTACGACGAACATAAGTCGCATCCTGCGCAGGGACGGTTACCTCTGTTGGTCGCGGAGACGAGTCATGTCGACGATGATGTCCCGACTTCGGCCGCGCCTGCGCCCTTGCCGGTCGCGGGATTACAGCATCGCCAGTAGTCTGGGACCTTGGTGATCGCCTCACAACCCGGCACGGGATTGAACGTCCTCGCTTTAACCCGTTTTGTAAAGCAGGTGGCCAACAGAGTTCGGCTTCGGGGCAACGTAAATGTTCTCATCACCAGCAATCGCGAAATGCGCTCCCTGAACCGTCGCTTTCGGGGCAAGGATAAAGCGACCGACGTGCTGTCGTTCCCGGCTGTGCTCGATGCGCGTCAGAGAGAATCCGGCGACATCGCGATCTCTTTGGAGATGGCTCGCGAAAATGCGCGTCTTCTGGGCCACACAGCTCAACACGAGCTGAAGATTCTCATCCTACATGGGTTGCTTCACCTCGCAGGGTACGATCACGAGAGCGACCACGGCGAGATGGCGCGAAAAGAGCAAACTCTGCGCAAGTTGCTGAGTTTGCCAGAGGGGTTGATTGCTCGTAGTACGATTCCGAAGAATCGTAGCAAGAAGAAATCCCCGGTGGGACCAAGGAGTAAGGCCTCATGATGATCGCCATCGCCATCATCGTTGCTCTTCTGCTATGGCTGCTCGCCCTGGTCTCGTATGTTGATCGCATCTATGCCGAGATCGGCAAGTTTCTATCGCGCGAATTTCAGGACAACATCGACGTATTCGAACACGACATCGAACCGCACTTGCATGTCAGCCGTAACCGGGCGGCGCTCTCGATGGCGATGCTCTCGCAGCTGACCATGGCGGCGATCGCCATGATCGTCGGCTTCATCGTTTTCCGCGACCATGCCTGGAGCACGGAAGAAATGCTGGAAGCCGTGCTCAGCCTGATTCTCGTCGTCATCGTATTCAATCGCTTCATCCCGTTTGTATTCTTCTCACGCACCAAAGGCCACTGGCTCAAACCCTGGACGCTGTTCCTCCGCATCTTGATCTACCTCGTCTTACCCGCAACACTAGTGCTGGGATTCCTGCAATCGGTCGCAGCCTTGACCAAAGAGCATTCTGAAGAAGCACCCGAGACGCAATCGGAGGCGGTCGAGGCGCTTATCGAAGCCGGACAGGAAGAGGGGATCCTCGATAGCTCCAATCGCGACTTGATTCAGTCGGTCGTCGAGTTCGGCGAGAAAACCATACGCGAGGCCATGAAGCCGCGTCCGGAAATTGTCGCCGTCGCGCAAGATACGACAATCGAAGAACTCATCGAGTTGTTGCGCGAGAAACACTTTTCACGCATCCCGGTCTATCGCGAGAGCATTCACAGCATTGTCGGCATCGTCTACGCGCAGGATGTATTGCAAGTCACCGACACCGAGGCTCGCACGCGCACGGTGGAAAGCATTATGCGCCGCGACGTGTACTTCGTTCCCGAAAGCAAGCTGGGGAGCGACCTGCTGCGCGAAATGCAGAAGAGCAACATCCGTATGGCGATTGTCATTGATGAATACGGCGGCGTTGCTGGCCTCGTGACCATCGAAGACTTGGTCGAAGAAATCGTCGGCGAAATTCGTGACGAGCATGAGAAGGCGGAGGTCGTGCGCGAAAACGAGGACTCCTATATTGTGCCCGGTAGCATGGATGTCGACCGCCTCAACGAGCTCTTCGGCGTGCGCTTGGAAGAGAAAGAGTCGGCGACTGTCGCCGGACTGGTCAGCGAGCTTGCTGGACGCATCCCGCTGCCCGGCGAAGTCGTCGAGGAGGATGGCCTGCGTTTTGAGGTCTTGGAATCCACCGAACGCCGGGTAGAGCGTGTGCGCATTTCCCTGCTCCAGCCGAAATAGCGCACAATAGGGAAATGGCCTTTCACTCCGGATTCGTCTGCATCGTCGGGCGTCCCAATGCAGGTAAATCCACGCTGCTCAATGCGCTGGTGGGCGAGAAACTCGCCATTGTCAGCCCCAAGCCGCAGACCACTCGCAATCGCATTCAAGGCGTCATTCATATCCCGAAAGCGAAGGGTAAGGCAGGAGGCCAAATCATATTGCTCGATACGCCCGGGATTCATCGTCCCGACACTTCGTTGGGGCGCAAAATGATGGCTGAAGTTCGCGCAGGGCTCGACGGCTGTGACCTGATCCTTCTGATCGCCGACGCCAAGAAGAGAATCACGGCGGACGAGCAGTTGGTTATCGATATGCTGAAGAAGTCTAAGCCTCCGGCTTATCTCTTGCTGAATAAGATCGACCTCATTACTGGCGGCAAACAGAAGTTATTGCCGATCATTGCGCAGTGGTCTGCGCTACACACGTTCAAGGAAATCATTCCGATCTCCGCCCGCAAGCGAGAAGGACTCGACCTCCTGCTCGAAAAGCTTCTCAAGGCGATGCCCGAGGGGCCGCACTACTTCCCGGAAGATCAAGTCACCGATCAGCCGACGCGGTTCATGGTGGCGGAGATTATCCGCGAGCAGCTGTTGACGGAAACGCAGGAAGAAGTTCCCTACGCGACGACGGTGGTCATTGAACGCTACGAGGAAGGCGCAACGCTTACGCGCATTGCCGCCGCCATCTTCTGCGAACGCGAAGGACAAAAGCGCATCGTGATTGGCAAAGGGGCATCGATGCTGAAGAAGATCGGCACGGCTGCCCGACTCCAAATCGAAGAGATGGTGGGAACGAAAGTGTACCTGGAACTCTTCGTGAAGGTGAAAGCCGATTGGCGTGAGTCGCGCGACTTCGTCGAGGAACTCGATTGGCGGCGCGAACAACTGGTTGGGGCGGATCTTAAGCTGCCGGGATGAGGTCTAGCTTGAAGCTTCTCGTAACGGCAGAACGGTACCGGTAGGGATTCCCCGCTTCGCTCGGAATGACACGATTTACTCTTTGACCGTAATCCCCAGCGCCTTCATCTTGCGATAAAGATGGCTGCGCTCTAAGCCCAGTGTTTCGGCTGTACGGCTGACGTTGCCGTGATTTTCATCGAGCTTCTTAAGGATGTAATCGCGCTCATACGCAGACCGCGCTTCGTGCAGTGTCGATGACTCGCCCCCAGACCGCCGACTGCCATCGCGATAGATCATGGGCGGCAAATGTTTCCGTTCAAAGCGCATAGCAGTCGGATTCATGATCACGATGCGCTCAATCAGATTGCGGAGTTCGCGGACATTACCCGGCCACGAATATCGCGTAAGCAGATCGATGGCTTCGTCAGTCATCTCACGTGGACGGCGCCCATAAGCCGCCGAAAACTCTTTCAGGAAGTGACGCGCGAGCAGCGGAATATCTTCCCTGCGCTCCCGCAAGGGAGGCACAGAAAATGGAATCACATTGAGCCGGTAAAATAAATCCTCGCGAAAATTTCCGCGCGAAATTTCTTCCTCCAAGTCTTTATTGGTGGACGCAATCACGCGAACATCCACCGCAACCGGATCTTCGCCGCCCACTGGCGTCACCCTTTGTTCATCCAGCGTGCGCAGCACTTTCGATTGCGTTTTCAGGCTCATATCGCCAATCTCATCAAGAAATAATGTGCCGCCGTGTGCGCGCTGAAAAGTTCCTTCCTTATCCGTGGTCGCAGTTGGAAACGCGCCTTTGAGATGTCCAAACAGTTCGCTCTCGATCAAATCCTCCGGTATAGCAGCACAATTCACTACGACGAAAATCTCATCCTTGCGGAGACTTTGCGCATGAATGGCATGAGCGACAAGTTCTTTTCCGGTTCCCGATTCACCGAAAATCAAGACCCGTCCATTGGTCGGCGCCATTAGCTGAATTTGCTGCCGCAAGGCCTTGGTGGGAACGCTGTCGCCAATGATCGAATTGCGTGGCGCAAGCTGCCGTTTGAGTTCGCGATTCTCCTGAACCAGACGTCGCGCTTCAATCGCGTGCTTGATCAGAATCAGCGTTTTGTCGATGGAGAGGGGCTTCTCCAGAAAGTCGAACGCACCCAACTTCGTCGCACGAACCGCGGTTTCAATGGTGCCGTGCCCGGAGATCATGATGACCTCGGGCGCGTTCTCAGCCGCGCGAATCTTTTCGAGCGCGGTCAAGCCATCCATGTGGGGCAACCAAATATCCAGCAGGACGACCTCAAAGGGCCGTTTACGCAGCAAATCCAGGCAAGCTTCGCCGCTATCGACAGCGGTGACAGCGTAGCCCTCGTCTTCGAGCACTCCGCCCAGGGAGTGGCGAATGCCTGGCTCGTCGTCCACGATCAGAATGTTATGCATGTTGGGGGGTAAGTGGGATTGTGGTCGACTCGATGGTGGCTGGCAGCTCAATGATAAATCGGCTGCCCGACGGTTGGTTCGGTTCGATGCGAATTGAGCCGCGATGTTCCTCGACGATCCGGCTCACGATCGCCAAGCCTAAGCCTGTGCCACGCTTCTTGGTCGAAAAATATGGCAGGAATAAGCGCTCCTTCAGGTCAGGGGTGACGCCGTAGCCGGTGTCGCTTACCGTAATCTCAATCGTATCGTGATTGGCCAGGAAACTGGTCGTGACGCTTACCTCACGCAAAGAGGAATGTTCGAGCGCCTCCGCGGCGTTGTCCACTAGATTCGCAAGGGCTCGCTTAATGCCTTCGGGGTCGGCCATGACGTGCGGCAGAGTGGGATCAAGGTCGGTGGTCACGCGCACATTGTCGAGGCGGCCATCGAACATATCGAGCGTTTTGCGCACAATTGTATTGATATCGGCAGACTCGGGGCGCGCGGTGGGAAACCGCGCCAGAACCGAAAATTCGTCAACCAAGGCTCGGACGGTGTCGACCGATGCACTAATGGTCTCGGCGCAGCTCAACATAATCTGCGTTGACTTGGCGTCGCCCGGCTGCTCACGTTGCAGATGCCTTCGGATACGATCAGCGGAAAGCGCAATCGGGGTGAGCGGATTCTTGATCTCGTGCGCCACACGCCTCGCAACTTCCCGCCACGCAACCTGCTTCTGCGCCTTCAGCAAGTCGGACAAATCCTCGAAAACCAGAACATATCCCAAGCTGTGTTCTTCATGATTGAGCGTGGCCACGGTAACGGCAAGATTAAGTTTCTCGGGCGAGGTCAACTCGACTTGCATTGTCGTGGTTCCCATGCGATCAGCGCGGCGCAACAGCGGGGCAAGATCTTCAATCAGTTCGGCGGGAAAAATGTCTCCGAGTTGTGCGCCAATCAAGGCTTGTGGGGAACCTGAACCTTGCAGTGAGCCAAAGACTCGCAGCAACGCGTGATTCGCGTGGGTCACCGTTCGGCTGGCATCGAGTGAGAGCACCCCCGTGGGAATGCTCTCAAGAATGGTTTCGATATGTCGACGACGTTGTTCAAGCTCGAGGCTTGCACCTTCAATCTGAGTGCGCCGCACTCCCAATTCTTCCGCCATCTGGTTGAACGATCGCACTAGGTCGCCGATTTCGTCCGCCGCGGGAACTTCGACGCGATAATCCAGATGGCCTCGTGATACTTCCTGCATAGCCTGCGCCAGGGCCGACACTGGCCTTGTGACCAACTTCGAAAGGAACAGCGCCAGCCACGTCGTCGCGAACAACACCAGAACAGTCAGCAACAACAGGATGTCCATGTAGGTGCGACGCAGCAAGCGGCTGTCATGTTTCAAATCGGTATAACGCCGCTGGCTATCCTCGGCGCGCTTGAGCATGGCGGAAAAATCATCCGGCAACGGGATCGCCACGACGATCCGCGAGGCTTCTTGCCCTGAAACCGCCGCAGTTCCCAGGATGTATTCCGCTTTGCCCCAAGTAAAATGCGGGGGCCCATCCCCAGGTCCATGTTTGGCGGAAATGACGGCCTTCAAGGTCTCCCAAGATGCGGGAGCGTCCGAGCTTGCCTGAGGATTTCCATCTACCAACACGTAGTCAAAACCACCCTGAAGCGTAGCCTGATGTCGTTTCAGCTCACCCTGAAGCGCGGCGCCATCGTGATGCTGTAACGCCTGCGCGACTTCCGGAGAATTCGCAATCGCCTGCGCCTCGACGGCTGCATTCTGCGCGGCATAACGCGTCAGCAAATCCGCCATTGAAATCGCGTCCTGCCGCAGGCTCTCCGTAGGATCAGAAAACCAACGATCGATCGAACGGTTCATCAATCCATAAGCGAACCAGAACATCACGATGGTCGGCAAAAAGGAAAGCAGCAGGCTCGCAACCACCAAGCGAGTGCGAAACTTTGATCCAATCACTCCCGACCGGCGTTCCGCAAACAGCTTCAGCAAATTCCGCGCGAGTACAAATGTCAGCGCGACAAAAAGCAGAAAGATCAAGACAGACAACGCTGCGAAAAACAGCAATTGCTGGTTGCTATCGGGCTTGAGAAATGGGAGGTCAAACGAAGTTTGCGGGAGAATGAGAGCGAAGACTGCCACGACCGCAATCGAAAGCAGGATTACTAACTTCTTTCGCTTCGAAGTCTTCTCCGGCGATCGGGTTGGTATCATCTCTGGCATCTTTCACTTCTCGACGCGAATAAACTCTCCGGTGCTTGCGTTGACATCGACCGCGAGCTTGGGCTCATCGCGATTCTCGCCATAAATCACATGCCACGTTAACTCATTCGTGTTGTGATTCCAGTCCACAATGAATGACACAGGAGTGTCGGGCGTCTTTTCCAGAATCTTGTCGCCGCCGTGCTTCTGTGCCGTCGCAAACGCGTCTTCGGAATCAACTTTAAGGAAGGCGATATCAAACGGCTGCGTCGAAGAATTACTGGGACTATACGAGTCTTCGGGCCCCGGGGATATTCCCCGCGCCGGAGCGTTCTTATCGTCCGTGCCCGACCATGTATAGGGCTTCACGCTCTTGCCCAGCGACGACGCAAACGACGCGCGCCAGATAGCAGACTTGCCATTCTGGCCATTGGCGTCTGCATTGGGCTGCGACTCCAGGCGAAACGGCTGCGCGTCCCGTGCCCAGCCATGCGCTGCGATGTAAAGTTTCTGGAAGGCACTGCGACCGGTGACCAAATCAGGCGGCGCGGGCGCCGGAGTCTCCGCCGGCTTTTGCGGTGCACTGGTACACCCCGAAAGAATCAGCAGCAACCCCATCAATGCGCCATAGGATTTCATAATCCCTTTCTCGCCATAAAATGGCTTGCAATCCGGGAGCAATGCCCTTCATTCTACTAGAGAGAAAACGATGCCGACATTGAAACACGCCCAGAGTCCCGACCTGGACCGACTCAAGCAAGCTCTGAAGGCGGCCATCGCGGGTATGACTCCGGAAGAGCTGGCGCGGAAGCCGGGTCCAATTGTCCCAAAGAAAAACGACGATTCGCCGCTAAAAGAAAAGTGGAGCGCCGCCGAAATTCTGGAGCATCTTGACCGGACGTACACTGCAAGCTCCAAAGCATTCGAACAATGTCTGGAACAGAAGAAGCCATCGGCAACAAAGGGAAGCCTCAAATGCCGTGTTTCGGCGCTCGCCGTGATCGGCCTCGGCTATCTTCCAAGAGGGCGTCAAGCGCCGAAATACGCAGTCCCTAGAGGGGTCGCGGCCGCGGAGCTACCAGGCCTGATAGAGCAGCATCTGGCTAAGATGGAAGAACTGATTAGTCGCTGCGAGGTTCAATTTGGAGAGAAAACGAAGATCATGGATCACCCGTTCATCGGGCCGCTATCGGGCAGACAGTGGAGAAAGTTTCATCTGGTGCACGGCCGACATCACATCAAGCAGATTCGAGAGATACGCGCGGGACTGCGCTAAGGACAGCCCCGCGCTGGAAACTATTCCCGCGCGGACGATGAAGCGCCGGCCTTACGCCCTTCTTCCTGGAGGTCGTCAAGCTTTTGTTTGGCATCTTCGAGCGCTTTTTGCTTCTGATCGATGTCGCTCTTGTACTGGGTGTTTTCTTTATCCCATTCAGCCGAATTGCGGAGGCGGTTGCCCACGTCGCCATACATTTGGGCGGCTTTCAGTTGATATTCTTTTTGCGCGACGTCGAGCTCGCGGCTGGCGAGATCGACTTGATTCTTCTGATCTGCGATTTTGCCCTTCCATGTGTCGTCGAGCTTTTGCTGGTCGGCGGCGGAGGCAGCAGGTTTATTTTCCTTGGTGTCGGCAGTCTTGTTGGCTTCGGAGTCGGGCTTTGCGACCTCCGGACTTCCTTCGCCCGGTTGTGCGGCGTCGGCGACTTTGTTGGCGTCGTCGGTGGGAGGTTGGCCGACAACGCTTAGCTTGTCGTCCATGGGCAAGTTGTCATTGTCGAATTTCTTGGCCGATGTCGGCGTGTCTTTGTCCTTGCGGACGGAGCGGGCGTAATCGCCCAAGGAATCGGTCTGCGCCGGGGTTTGGGTTTGTGCGGGCGCGATGGAGACCAGTGCGCCGTTGAGGAGGAGCGCTACCAGCAGAGCTTTTGTTTTGTACGTCATGTTTTCTCCCTATTTCAGATATGTCGTGCTCGCCGCAGGTGGTCGCGCGGCGCCCTTACTAAACTTGTGCCGCGTGTTTCGCTCCGGCGAGAAATCCGCCGATGGTGTGATCGAGGTGCGACGCTTCGGAGGCGATATCCGCCGCCAACTGCCTTGCTAGTTCAGCATCGCGGCTGATGGAGAGTTGCCGCGCGTAACCAGAAATCGTTGTTAGTGAGTTGCGAAGTTCCAAGGCCATTTCGGCGGACATTTCTCCCCGCAAATCTTGTTCGCGCCGTATGCGCGAGACTTCCGTCTTGTCGGTGAGCAGGCAGGCTGCGCCGAGAACTTCCCCGGAGGTCGCGGCGACGGAACTGATGGTTATATCCAGTACTCGAGTGTCGCCTTGCGGTGTCGTGATCTCGGCGGTCAGAGTGAGCGAGGGAGAATAATTGCGTACGCTGGCGCGGATTGCTTCCGGCAGAGAGATCTGCGCCGAAGGACGCACCAACGCTCCTCGAAACAACTCATCTGCGCTCAAGCCCAGAGGCGAGGCGAATCCTAAGAGCTGCTTTGCCGCGCGGTTGGCCTGGCGCACCAGACCGTTGGTTCCGAAGAACATCACGCCGCTCGACAGATGGGACAAAATTGCCAGGCTGATATTCTCTGACGTTTTGGCGCGGCGACGCTCGGCGTCCTGGGTGCTTTGCAGTTCGTGCTTCTGCTGTTTCAATTCCTGGATGACCGCGTGATAGGTGTGCAGGGGAAGGTTCGACTCGGAAATTATCTTATCCGTCGGGAGAGCTTCCTCCACGATGCTCTGCCGCATGTGTTTGATCATGAGGCGACCCACGACGAACGAGAAGATTCCTGCGAACAAAACCAGCGCCATGCGCCAGACGATGGGATTGGTAAGCAGCTTCATAGCAGCCTCCAATACCAGCGCAGGAAGGCGTCGCCATAAAACTGGGCGATCAGAGCCATGCCGCCGAGAAACACGCCGAATGGCATCTGATGCCGGCGCAGCGCGACCATGGCCGATGCCCAGGCATGTTGCCGCGCGTCTTTGGCAGACTCGTGATTCCGAGAGATGCGTCTGCGTGTGCGCTTCATCCAGACCATGAACATTGTCCACAGGCCGAAGACTGAGCCAACGATTGAGGCGGTGAAGATGGTGAAGATGGTGAGCTTGATTCCGAGGAACGAGCCGACCATGGCCATCAGCTTGACGTCGCCGAAGCCCATGCCCTCGACACCGCGGGCGCGGAAGTAGATCGCACCAACGCCGTAGATGAACGACGCGCCAACCGCAGCGCCCAATAAGGAATCGACGCCCGAGAGCAATCGCCAGGACAAATCCGAGGACACTGGTAACGAGATCGATCCTGAGAACAACTGTGATGCCAGATCGTTGACTGGAACGAACAGGCTGAATGCGATGCCGAATAGCAGTCCGGTCAAGGTCAACTGATCGGGCAGAAGATGCGTTTCCGCGTCGGTGAAAATGAGGCCGAGCAGAAGAAATCCGAAGACGCAATATTTCAGTGTTGCGAGTTCCAGGCCGAAGTGCCAGTAGCAGGCAAAGAAAAGCGCGCCGGTTAACAGTTAGACAAAAATGTAGCGGGGTGTGATGGGCGCTTGGCAGTTGCGGCAGCGTCCGCCGAGAATGAGCCAACTCAGAACCGGAATGTTGTCGTAGGCGGCGATTCCCTCTTTGCAGTTGGGGCAGGCTGAGCGGGGAAAGATCACCGACAAGCCCAGCGGCATGCGATAGACGCAGACATTCAGGAAGCTGCCGAATGCCAGCCCCGTGCCGAAAATCGCGAGTGCGATAAGCCAATCCAAGGGAATCCCTGCGGTACCGCGCTTTCTTAGATTCCCTTGATTATAGGGCGATTAGCTCGATAACCAGCGGGTACGAAAGTCACTGTACAAGAGGACAGTCACCATTACGGCGGTAGGCATCGCGTGAGCCGTTGGCCGAGCGATTTGAGCCTCTCCTCCGGAGGAGCTGTTTGCGGTCAGGTGATCCAGGCTACAAAGCTTCAGTCCAAGGCTGCGACGTACGTGACGTTCAATTGATCGAACTCGGACTGAGGAATGAGTTGAAAGTCTCAAATCAAAATGGGGCGATGTTTGGGGCGTATGGGCACACCGGACGCTTTGTTGTCGCAGAGCTTTCCAAGCGGGGATGGATGCCCATTGTCTCGGGACGCAGCAAGGCTAGCCGCACTAGCCTGGGAGGATCCAGACTTTGAGGTGCGGGTCGCATCGGTGGACGATCCCGCGTCGCTCGACCGCGCACTTGCTGGAACCACGGCCGCCATAAACTGCGCCGGGCCGTTTGTCGATAGCCTTCGATACACAAGATTTTTCTAGCTGCGCTCGCTCCTGCTCATCTGTCTTTCGAGATTCGATGATTTCATCGCCGGCTCGGGAGGAACACTGAAAACACTGACCCGCTGCGCCCCTGGCCAGTGCGGCTGCGAACTTTGATTGTGCCGCTGTGTTTCTGCACGACGCCTTGCGATACCCAGAGGCCCAGTCCCGTCCCGACGTCGACTTTGGTGGTGTAGAACGCTTCGAAGATGTGCGGGACATCTCTTCTCGCGATGCCTGCGCCGTTATCGGCGACTAGCACTCGCACACCCCGCTGGAGCGGCTGAAGTGGGCTCCATCCTCGTGATCGCTTGACCCGCACGGTCAAGCGACCGCCTGCTGCCAGAGCATCCACGGAATTGCCGATCAGGTTGGAGAACAGTTGCCTCAGCTCGCCTTCGAATCCGTTGACTTGGGCCTCGGCGTCGAACTCTGTCTTGACCTCGATCTTGCGGTCGGCCAACTTGCGGGCTGAGACTCGCAGGACTTGCTCAATCATGGCGGAGATATTTACCTGCGACGGCGATGCCGCATCACGCACCGATCCCAAGGTCTGGCGGGAGATCGCCGCGATGCGTTGCACCTCCTGATCTGCTAGTTCAAGATAGTTGTCGCTGCGCGCAGGCTCATGCCGCGCCAGATAAATCAAATTTGTGATGGACTCGAGCGGATTGTTAATCTCGTGCGCCAGGGTTGCGGCCATGCGTCCGGCGGTGGCGAGGCGTTCGTTGCGGCGCAGAGCGGCTTCGGCTTTGAGTTGCGTGGTGACATCGCGAACGATCATCGATGAGCCCACTTTTGCACCACGAGGATCGCGTAGCGGCGAGGTTGACAGCGACACCGACAATCGCGAGCCGTCCTTACGAAGATGCTCGGTGCGATAAGCCGTCGGACGGTCGGAGCTCGGCGCGACGCTTTCGTCCCCTATGATCAGGCGGATGTTTCGTCCTAGAGCTTCGTCAGGCGAATATCCATAAAGCTTTTCCGCGCCACGATTCCAGCTCTCAATCGTGCCGTTTTCGGTGATGCTCAGAATTGCATCGTCGGACGATTCGACGATCGCGGCCATGCGCTGGTCGGCCTGATTTGCTCGCAACTCGGCGCGTGAGCGCTGCCGCGCCAGTCCTGCCGTGAGGAGAGCGACCAAAACGAAAATGAAAAGTCGCTCCGAGTCGTTGGCCGACAGATGCAGGCTCAGGTGCCGCGGATGAAAGATGAAGTAGTCGAGGGCGAGGGCGGATGTCGCGGTGCAGAGTACGGACGGACCGAATCCCAGAAAGCGCGCGCAGACAATCACCGCGGCGATAAAAATTGCGAAGGGGTCCTGATGCATGACCGGCCATAGCCACCAGATGTAAAGCGCGAGCGCGGTTACGCCGAGTGAGAGGCTGTAGCGACCGAGGCGATTCTTCTCGAAAGGGCTGAGGCGCGCGGGCAGATTGCCAGGAGATTGCATGGAGTGGTGCGTGCTGAATCTCACAAAATCTAACAGGAGTAGTGGGTGGGTGCAATTTGGGTAAGAGATGTTGGATCAGGTAGGGATTCTTCGCTTCGCTCAGAATGACAGAAACGGGGACGGCATTTCGGCGCGCCGCCCCTTTTCGTCATCGTGCTATTGGTTCAGCTTTGGACGAGCGGCGTTCGGATTCTGCGAATTTGCGACAACAGTTACGGGCGCTTGCAATGTGAAGTTGATCACCGTTTCGGAAGGCAACTTGATCTGCTGGCTCTTGCTGGCGGCCTGCGCGCCGCCGCCAAGGCCCGCGCCAGCAGCGGCGCCGATGGCTGCGCCTTTTCCGCCGCCTGCGAGAGCGCCGATCAACGTGCCGAGGACTGCACCGCCCCCGACTTTCTCGGCGGTGTTCTTTCCGCGAGAGCTGCCGGTCTTTACATATGCGTTGGTAGAAATGTTGTAAGTCTGTCCGCCTGAGGCGATGCTATCCAGCTGTATGGACAGCGTGGATTGTCCGGCAAACTTGCCTGCGCTCTTCACGTCGACGATGTGACCTATAATCTCGCTGCCAGACGGAACGACTACGCCGCCGTCGACGCTCAGCGGAGTGTTGAGGCTGGCGTGGAACGTCTGTCCCACCTGTCCGGTTTCGCTGTCGAGACTGTCTTCGAGGCTGATGGTAATTGTCGTGCCACTCTGGATCGTTACCCTTTGCGGAGCTGGTGGCGGAGGCGGTGGTGGTGGTGGAGGAGCTTGCTCGATTGGAGCAGGCGCGGGCGCAGGAACTGGAGGCGGAGCGGCGGGAAGTACTACATTTGCAGCCATCACGGCAGTGTCATCCTTCGGCTTAGCCTGGTGGTCACGACGCTTCTTGGCCACGCGCGGCTTCTCGGGGGCAGGGGCGGGCGCTTGTTGCTGAACTGGAATGGGCAGGGGCGGCGCGACGTGCAGGTTGTTCACGACCAACTTCACGCCGGGTTCCGACGAGGCGTACTTTGCGGCGGCGGCGCGCTGCGTGTCGTTGTCGACTTCGCCGCTTAGCGTGACCGAGCCGTGGTCCGATTGAATGATTAGCTGCTTACCGGTTAGCCCGGAGTCGGAGTTGATCTTATATTGAATGTCTGCCGTAATCTGATTGTCGTCGGGGGCCTTGGAGCAGGCCACGGACAGCGCCAGCAGGACTGACAAAAACAGCAGACCTATCCGAGAACGAATTCTCGTGCGCATACTCACTTCACTCCTGCGTGGAATTGTCTTCTTACGATTTTAGATGCGTGAAGGGCGCGATTTCTCCGAATATTTTGGGTCGAGCGACGCGGTATCTACGGCGTTACTGTGCGAGATCGAGGGTGCAAATCTCGGTTAGGTCTGGCGTAAGAATTTGTAATCGAGAATGGATGCGGCCAGTCCCACACCGGCGTCTGTGTCCTGCGCTTCTTTGGTGCGCATGACTCGCCCTTGGCACAGCACGCTGCTGTTGCGCTGGCCGGAAATTTCTTCGGGCATCTCGAACACCATCTCGACCAGCGTGTTATCCGGCAGACCGTCGGAGCCGTGGAACAAAACCCCCGACTGGCTCAGGTTGTCGATGATGCCCTCATACCAGGTGCCGAGATTCTTCACGCGGTAGCGCACCGGCGTGCCCAGTTTTAGGCGTCGCGCGCGCGGGGTCCAAGTTGGTTTCTTGCTGTGACTGCGCGAACGGCGGGCCGCCGCCGCTGAATCCTCCGGAACTGAGTCTACACGAGAGGTGCGCCGCATGGTTTTCCAGTCGTAGGAGTACTGCGTCGCGCAGAGCAGGCAAACCTGGTAATAATGGCCGTCGGCGGCTCGCCGGGGCCAGGAGAACTCGTGGGAGCAACGGGCAAGCATCAGCACATCCATTAACTGCGGCATGGTTTGGTTTCCGGATACTTCACCGGAAGCCCCATCATCATACGGACGGCGAAACTTTGGAAGGTTACTTTCGTGTAAGGGGCTGGGGTGTGCCAATTTGTTGAGACCTGTCGCGCCCTTCCGCCTCTCGTAACGAACCGTTAGACTTATCCCATGACGCCGAGCGACGACGCGATCACGCCCTACATCGAGTTCAAGCATGTTTCGAAAGCGTTCGGCGGGAAGCGCGTGCTTGACGACGTCAGCTTCTTGGTCATGCCCGGAGAGACGGTTTGCATTCTGGGGCGCAGCGGCGTGGGAAAATCGGTGACGTTGCAGCATATCATGGGCTTCCTCAAGCCGGACTCCGGGCGGGTCATCGTGGCGCATGAGGACATTACGGATTACGGCGAGGCTGATCTGCAACGCATTCGCAAGAAGGTCACGATGGTGTTTCAGAACGGAGCGCTATTTGACTCCATTACGATCGGTGAGAACGTGGCGTTTCCGATACGCGAGCACGGCGGCCATACCGAGGAACAGGTTTTTCAGATCGTAGATGGATTGCTCGATATGGTCGGCGTCAGCCATATGCGCGACGCGCTGCCTTCGGATTTGTCTACGGGAATGAAGCGCTCGGTTGCGATTGCGCGGGCGCTGGCGGCGCAGCCGGAGTGCGTGTTGTACGACGAACCGACGACGATGGTCGATCCGCTGATGGCGCAGCTTCTTGGCGACTTGATTAAGCGTCTTAAAGAGCAACTGAAATTGACGAGCGTCGTCGTCACGCACGACATGCGTCTGGCGCAGAAGCTGGCGAATCGGATTGTTTTTCTGCACGAGGCCAAGGTTCTGTTTTTCGGGACTTATGAGGAGATGACCAAGTCGGATCATCCGATTATTCAGGAATTCCTCGACCTGGATAAATTGGAAATCGACGTCTGCGGCTGAAGCTGCTCATCCGGCCAGTCGTCGAAAAAATTAGCGAAACATTAATTCACAGCCGCTCATGCCGGAGTAGCATCAAAGACAGCGTACCCTGACTTTCACCCCCGGAGAGTGCCATGTCCGCAACCCTGCAAGCCTCGCCTGCAACGTACGCCACTGTCCCGTCGCCTCTTTCTCAGCAGCAGCTTGAGCGCATCAACGCTTATTGGCGCGCCGCCAACTATCTTTCCGTTGGTCAGATTTATTTGTACAAGAACCCGATGTTGCGCGAGCCGCTTAAGCTCGAGGACATCAAACCTCGTCTGCTTGGCCACTTCGGCACCACCCCTGGCCTGAACTTTATTTACGCGCACTTCAATCGGCTGATAAAGAAATACGACCTCAATGCGATTTACATCGCCGGCCCCGGCCACGGCGGCCCGGGATTGGTGGCCAACACTTATCTGGAAGGCAGTTACAGCGAGTTTTATCCCAACATTGCGCAGAATGAAGAAGGGATGCAGCGACTGTTCAAGCAGTTCTCCTTTCCGGGCGGGATTCCGAGCCATGTCGCGCCCGAGACGCCGGGGTCCATCCATGAGGGCGGCGAGTTGGGTTACTCGATTGCACATGCTTTCGGCGCAGCGTTCGACAATCCGGATCTGCTGGTTTGTTGTGTCGTCGGCGATGGTGAGGCGGAAACTGGGCCTCTGGCTACGAGTTGGCACTCCAATAAATTTCTCAACCCGGCGCGTGACGGAGCGGTGCTGCCCATCCTGCATTTAAATGGATGGAAGATCGCCAATCCTACGATCATGGGACGCATGACGGACGAGGCTCTCACGAAGTTCTTCGTTGCGTGTGGCTGGAAGCCCTATTTTGTTGAAGGCCATGATCCGATGCCGATGCATCAGTTGATGGCGGGAACACTCGATCACGTGGTCGAGGAGATTCAAGCGATTCAACGACAGTGGCGGGAGGGCAAAGGTTCGGGCGAACCGCAGTGGCCGATGATTGTGATGCGCAGCCCGAAGGGTTGGACTTGTCCGAAAGAAGTCGATGGCAAACAAGTAGAGGGAACGTGGCGTGCTCATCAGGTTCCGGTGGAGAATCCGCGAACGAATCCGGCGCACTTAAAGATTCTTGAGGAGTGGATGCGCAGCTATCGCGCCGAAGAGTTGTTCGATGAGCAAGGCACCTTCATTCCTGAGCTGGCTCAGCTAGCGCCGAAGGGAGAGCGGCGCATGGGAGCAAATCCTCACGCGAACGGAGGAATTCTTCTGCGCGATCTGCGCATGCCTGATTTCTGCGACTATAAAGTCGAGGTGAAGCAGCCGGGAAACCAAGTCGCGGAGGCCACTCGCGTGCTGGGCGGATTTCTGCGCGACGTCATGAACCTCAATTCACAGTCGCAAAACTTTCGAGTTTTTGGGCCCGACGAGACTGCGTCCAATCGCTTGGAAGCGCTGTATAAGGCCACCACCAAAGAGTGGATGGAACCGATTATTCCGGTAGACGAAAATCTGTCTCAGAACGGCCGGGTGCTGGAGATGCTAAGCGAGCACATGTGCGAGGGTTGGCTGGAAGGTTATTTGCTCACCGGCCGCCACGGTTTCTTCTCGTGCTATGAAGCCTTCATCCACATCATCGATTCGATGTTCAATCAACATGCGAAGTGGCTGAAGGTCACGCGGGACATTGAATGGCGGCGGCCCATTGCGTCGCTGAATTATCTGCTCACTTCGCACGTCTGGCGACAGGATCACAACGGCTTCACGCATCAGGACCCCGGATTTATCGATCACGTGGTCAATAAGAAAGCTGATGTGGTGCGCGTCTATCTTCCACCGGATGCGAATACGCTTCTTTCTGTCGCGGACCATTGCCTGCGAAGCCGGAACTACGTCAATGTGATCGTTGCGGGCAAGCAGCCTGCCCTGCAATGGCTGACTATGGAACAAGCCGTCGAGCATTGCACCAACGGCCTTGGTATTTGGGATTGGGCCAGCAATGATGGTCAATCCGAACCCGATGTCGTGATGGCATGTGCGGGGGACGTACCGACGCTGGAGACTCTAGCGGCTGTCGATCTTCTCCGGCAACACTTCCCTAACCTGAAAATCCGTGTCGTGAACGTCGTCGATCTGATGACGATTCAGCCGTCCACCGAACATCCCCACGGGATCTCAGATCTCGACTTCGATTCCCTGTTCACGACGGACAAGCCCGTCATTTTCGCCTATCACGGCTATCCCTGGTTGATTCATCGACTGACCTATCGTCGCCATAATCACGACAACATGCATGTGCGCGGATACAAAGAAGAAGGCACGACGACAACGCCTTTCGATATGACCGTTCTCAACGACCTGGATCGCTTTCATCTTGCCGGGGACGTGGTCGATCGCGTTCCTAAACTGCGCAATATCGGTGGGCACTTCAAGCAAATGCTGCGCAACAAACTGGTCGCGCATAAACTCTACATCCGGGAATTTGGCGAGGACATGCCCGAGATCAGAAACTGGCACTGGCCGTATTCGGCATGAACGTATTGGTGCTAAATTCCGGTTCGAGTAGCCAAAAGAGCGCGTTGTTTGCCATTCTGGCGGGCGATTTGACGGAACACCCGCTTACGCCGCTGTGGAAAAACGAAATCGAATGGAAGCCGGGCGAGGAGAATCGTAAGTCGGCGATCCGGTCTCTTCTCGATAGCATCTGGTCGGGGCCAAAGGCGGTTCTTTCAGGGCCGGAGCAAATCCATGGTGTGGGACATCGTGTCGTTCACGGAGGACGGTATCTCTTCGATCCGACATTGCTGACTCCGGCGGTTGAGAAGGAGATCTCCGACGCTGCCAAATTTGCTCCGTTGCACAATCGATCGGAGTTGGAAGGCGTGGCGATTATCCGAGAGTTGTTGGGCGATGTGCCTCAAGTTGCGGTCTTTGATACGGGATTTCATCGCACTCTGCCACCTGCCGCAGCGACGTATCCCGGCCCCAACGAATGGCTACAACAAGGCATTCGGCGGTACGGCTTTCACGGAATTAATCATCAATACTGCGCTCGTCGTGCGCCGCAATTGCTCAGGGCTGATCCGGCCGCTTTGAAACTCATCAGTTGCCATCTAGGCAATGGCTGTTCGCTTGCCGCGATCGACGGGGGCAAGAGCGTTGACACCACCATGGGATTCACGCCTCTCGACGGACTCATGATGGGGACGCGTTCCGGCTCGCTCGACCCGGGCATTCTGACATTTCTCATGCGCGAAAGCTCAGGGTCTGCGAAGCAAGGGTCCAAAGATCTGGACGATACGCTGAATAACAAATCGGGATTGCTCGGCATCTCTGGAGTCTCCGGCGACATGCGGGAAATCGTCAAGGCGTCGAAGTCAGGCAACGAACGGGCAAAGCTCGCGTTCGATATGTTCATGCATCATCTGCGAGCTGGCGTTGCGGCGATGGCAGCATCTCTAGCGGGGGTAGACGCCATCGTCTTCACAGCTGGAATCGGAGAACACTCTCCGGAGGTTCGTGCTGCAACCTGCAAAGGTTTAGCGTTTCTGGGGATGCAGTTAGACCTCGCGAAGAATGCAGAGTCTCTGGCCGACACGATCATCTCCACAAACAACTCGCGAGCAAAAGTCCTGCTGATCGCGGCCCAGGAAGACTGGGAGATCGCCCGCCAGACCAGCCAGCTGATGTAGACGAGCGTCCTCGCTCGTGCGAAGTGGTGGGGAGTTCCGTCGAAGGGTTTGTCTAGAAGCCTTGGCTGACTAAGTATTCCACACTCAACGAAGAAGGGGACGATACTTTCCGCATCATCTTTTCGACATACTTTGCCAAGGCATCGACTTCAAGATTCACCGGATCGCCCGGCTTCAACGATTTCAGATTCGTGTTCTCTGCTGTGTGGGGAATCACCGCCACTTCGACTTGCGTGCCCTCAATTTTGGCGACGGTCAGGCTGATGCCTTCAATCGAAAGCGATCCTTTGGAAATAACGTACCGCTCCAGTTCGCTGGGGATGCGAATGGTCAGCCAAAAGTTATCGGCACCGGGAAGTTGTTCGAAACTTATCAATTCTCCGGTTCCGTCGACGTGACCTTGCACGATATGGCCGCCGAAACGTCCGTTGGCCCGCATCGGTAATTCAAGGTTGACCAGGGCGCCATCATGAATGCGCGAGAGCGAAGTTAGGCGCCATGTTTCCTGCGCAAGATCGGCAGAAAACGAGTTGGGCGTGATCTCCACCGCGGTGAGGCAAACCCCGCTCACGGCGATGCTGTCCCCTTTCTTCAACTCTTTGGCGAGGGTGGGCGCAGACACTGTGATGCGCCGATTGCCTTTACTCTCGCGAATGCTTTCAACTCGACCGATCTCTTCAATGATTCCAGTGAACATACTTTTTTCCCTATTCGGAGTAAAGATCTCTGAGATACCCTTCGACGGCAAAGTCTTCGCCGAAGTGATGCAGCTTGATGTTTTTCACGTGCGCCGCGGCTGCCATGCTGCCGAATCCCGCACCGCTGGCGAATGGGGCCGACTGCATCCCTCCGAGTATTCTTGGAGCATAGTATAGAAATATTTTGTCCACGATTTTCGCTTTGAGCGCCGAAGCGTTCACGATGGAGCCGCCCTCGATCAGGACACTTGTGATCTGCTGCTGACCCAACCACTTCAACAAAGCGTTCCAGTCCGGATGGCCATCCGCGGCGGATGCGATTTGTTCGATTCGAATGCCCAGATTTTGCAATGCAGTTTTCCGCTCTTGATTCGCTTCAGCGCAGAGTACGACGACATCTTGGTTCGCGGATTTGACCAGGCGTGACTCGATGGGCAGACGCAGCCTTGAGTCTAAGATTACTCGCAGCAGAGTTCGTGTTCTAGGATGGCCGCTACGATCCGTCAATAACGGATCATCGGCGGTTACGGTTCCGACTCCGACCAAGATCGCGTCGCTGGCGTGGCGTAACTTGTGAACGTGGGCGCGGGCTGCTTCGCCTGTTATCAACTCTTGCCCCGGCTTCGTCGTCGATCTGAAGTTCTCTGAGGCAATCTTGCCGTCTAAAGTCATCGCACTCTTGAGCGTGATCAACGGAGTGCCGGTGCGGATGTATTTCGTGAAGCTTTCGTTCAACCGCCGGGCCTCGGATTCGAGTACGCCGACGTCGACAGTGATCCCGGCTGCGCGCAATCGTGCAAAACCTTCGCCACTCACCGCGGGATTCGGATCTTGCATGGACGCCACGACGCGGCTTACGCCTGCGCGAATTAACGCGTCCGCGCAGGGACCGGTTCTGCCCTGGTGCGAGCAGGGTTCCATATTGATGTAGAGGATTGCGCCCCGCGCTTTTTCGCCGGCCTGTTCCAAGGCGATGACTTCTGCGTGTCTTATGCCGTCGTAGCTGTGGAATCCTTTACCCACAACGTGGCCATTGGCATCGACTAGGAAGGCGCCTACGCAGGGATTCGGCGAAGCTAGGCCGATACCATGGTGAGCTAAATCGAGAGCCTCGCGAGAGAATCGTTCGTCGATTTCGTGCGAAGCGTCTTGTATTGGTCGGCTCAATCAGGTACGCAAGCAATCGTTAATTAATTAAACAAAGATTCCACAAAATCACGTGCATCGAAGCGCAGCAGGTCGCTCACTTTCTCACCGACGCCGACGTAACGCACGGGCAAACCCATTTCGCGGGAGATTGCGACCACCACGCCGCCCTTGGCTGTGCCGTCGAGCTTTGAGAGCACGATCCCAGTCACGCCAGCGGAGTCGGTGAACATACGAGCTTGTTGGAGTCCGTTCTGGCCTGTGGTCGCGTCCACGACGAGTAGCGTTTCGTGGGGCGCCCCGGGAATGATGCGTTGCGCTGTGCGCCGCATTTTTTCGAGTTCGGCCATGAGTCCTGCTTTATTGTGCAGGCGACCCGCAGTGTCGACGATCACGTAGTCGCAATGTCGGGCTGTTCCGGCTTGCAACGCATCGTAGAGGACGGCTGCGGGATCGCCGCCCGGCTTGGTTCGGATGACGTCGACTCCCGTGCGCTGTCCCCAGATTTCGAGTTGATCGATGGCGGCGGCGCGAAAGGTATCTGCGGCGCAAAGGAGGACGCTCTTGCCTTCCGACTTCAGGAATTGTGCGAGTTTGCCG
>Ga0182012_10001883_pt1 | contig 22879 bp, 21 predicted proteins | sample 612S2SmetaG_FD_120486 | JGI IMG/M metagenome (GOLD analysis project Ga0182012, IMG submission 120486) | Permafrost microbial communities from Stordalen Mire, Sweden - 612S2S metaG | ecosystem: Environmental > Terrestrial > Soil > Wetlands > Permafrost | place: Sweden: Stordalen | collected... | reverse complement strand
TGCTTCGTGCACGCTGATGTTCAATCTCCAGCATGCCTAATCCTTCAGGCTCGTCTTGTGTTGGAATCAACTTCTGCCTTCAGGCTCATCTTGTGTTGGAAGAGAGTGGGATTTGACGGCGGGCGGGGGGTGCGATAGGTTGTGAATACACGGGAAAGGAGGATGATCCAGCCTATGCAAAAAGACTGTTCCAGTAGTTTGGTACGTGAGGTGACTGAGGCCTAGGGCATCGCGCCCAAGACACCCAGTAAGCCCCGGCGAGGAAGATGTCGCATGGGCCCGGCGATCGCGGCAGCGCGGTGGCCTTAGTCCAATCCCAACAGTTCACCGGCAGCGGCCTGAGCATTGTGCTCAGGCCGTTGTTGTTTTTGGGGGGATGGGGATGGTTGTCGATGCCCAGGTCTCAGAATCGAGACCTGGGGCACCCGGCAGACGCTCGCTGATGGCTCGCAGGGGGTTCCTTGTCTCCCACCCTAAACGCAAAGTGCGCGTTTAGGATGGGGCACCCTCATCGGCGAGGTTGGGAGATTTTCGCATAAGCGTGGATCAAGCCACGGGTGACACGCTAACCTTCTTGTTGCGCAGGCGCTGAGCCGAAGCGCGATCGGGCGAGCCCGACAGCGCGGACCGAGAGCCAGATAAAAAGCTACGAGGGAGTCAGATTGAAAGCGAAGACATTTGCAGCAGCGGCAGCACTCTGGGTTGGCTTGTGGGGCACGACGGCAATGGCGCAGACGCAGTTACACCTGATGCCTCAGCCGCAGCAGGTTTCAATGGAAGCGGGGTCGCTGCCGCTGGACTCGACGTTTGCGGTGGAGGTGCCGGGGCAGACGAGCGAGCGGCTGACGGCGGCTATCGGGCGGGCGGTGCGGCGCGTGGAGATGGAGGCGGGGCTGCGGCACGCGGGGGTGGGTTTTGGGGGCGTGGAGGTAGCGGCAAAGACGAAGCTGGTGGTGCGTGTGGAGCGCGCTGCTATGCCGGTGCAGACGCTGGATGAGGACGAGAGCTACAGCTTGCGTGTGACCGAGTCGGGCGTGGAGATTGATGCGGCGACGGAGCTGGGAGCGATGCATGGGCTGGAGACGCTGATCCAACTGGTGCAGCCGGGCAGGCTCGTTCAGCCGGGCGGGCTGGCGCAGCCGAGGGGCAGCGGGTATGTGATTCCGGCGGTGAGCATTCACGACGCGCCGCGGTTCCGGTGGCGGGGATTGATGATCGACTGCGGGCGGCACTTTGAGCCGGCGGCGGTGATCAAGCGCAACCTGGACGGCATGGCGGCGATGAAGCTGAATGTCTTTCACTGGCACCTGACCGAGGACCAGGGGTTTCGGATTGAGAGCAAGTTGTATCCAGCGCTGACGGGCAAAGGGTCGGACGGCGAGTTCTATTCGCAACAGGATGCGAAGGAGATTGTGGCCTATGCGCGGGCGCGTGGGATTCGGGTGGTGCCGGAGTTTGAAATGCCGGGCCACTCGACGGCCTGGCAGTATGCGTATCCTTCGCTTGCAAGCGGGACGGGGCCGGAGGGAGTGCGGCGGGAATTTGGCATCAGCCCGTATGCGATTGATCCCACGCGCGACGCGACATACGTGTTCATCGGGCGGTTTCTTACGGAGATGGCAGGGATCTTTCCGGATGCTTACTTTCACATTGGCGGAGACGAGACGCCTGCTCCGGACTGGAAGACGAACCCGCGGATTGTGGCTTTTGCGAAAGCGCACGGGCTGAAGGACAACGACGCCCTGCAGGCCTACTTCAACACGCGGGTGCTGAAGATCTTGAAGGGTCTGCATAAACACATGATGGGTTGGGACGAGGTGCTGACTCCGGGACTGCCGAAGGACGTGGTTGTGCAGTCGTGGCGCGGGGAAGCGTCGCTGGCCAAGGGCGCGAAGCTCGGCTACGAGGGAGTGTTATCTGCTCCCTACTACCTTGACGGGATGAAGCCGGCGGAGACGCATTATCTTGCCGATCCGCTGCCATCGACATCCGACCTGAACGCGGAGGAGCGGAAACGGATTCTGGGCGGAGAGGTTTGCATGTGGGGCGAGCATGTTTATGCGCGGACGATTGATTCGCGGATCTGGCCAAGGACGGCGGCGATTGCGGAAAGATTCTGGTCGGCAGAGAAGGTGCGGGATGTGGAGGACATGTACCGGCGGCTGGAGTATGCGTCGATTGAGCTGGAAGGGTTGGGGCTGACGCACCTACAGGCGGAAGACGCCGGACTGCGCGAGTTGGCGGCCACGGAGCAGATCAATGCGCTGCGAACGGTGGCAGCGGTGCTGGAGCCGGTGAGCTTCAGCGACCGGTTCAACGGGCAGCACACGGATCAGTTGACGGCGCTGGATGGCTTTGTGGATGCAGTGCGGCCCGACCCGGCGTCGCGGTACTGGTTTGAGGCGGCGGTGAAGCGGTTGACGGCTGACCCGGCTGGCGACGCGGCGGATCGGGCGGCGCTCGCGACGTGGTTTCAGAAGCTGCGGGATGCGGTTCCTGAGGCGCGAGTGCTGATGGAGGCGTCGCCGCGGCTGAAGGAAGTGACGACGCGGGCAGACCAGGTGGCGCAACTGGCGGCAATGGGGCAGCAGGCGCTGAAATATTTGGGCAGCGCGGAAAAGGCTCCGGCGGATTGGAAGGCGAAACAGGCGGCGGCGTTGGAGGAGATGAAGAAGCCGAGCGCGCTGCTGCGGATTACGATATTGCCGGGGATGGGGGAGCTGGTGAAGGCAGTGCAGGACTGAGGGGCGGCGGTCGCGGCGAGGAACAAAGCTGCTGCGATAAACTTAGGCCGATGCGGGTATTTGGGATTGATTGCGGGACGGAGATCACCGGGTTTGGCGTGGTGGAGACGTTTGACTCCGGGCGGGAGCATGGGTTGCGGATGGTGGGGATGGGGGCGGTGCGGCTGGTGAAGAGCAAGACCACAGCCGAGCGGCTGGAGCAGGTGCACAGCCAACTGATGACGGAGCTGGAGCGCTGGCAGCCAGATACGGTGGCGATTGAAGAGGTCTTTTATTCAGTGAATGCAAAAAGCGCGCTGAAGCTGGGGCAGGTGCGGGGCGTGGCGCTGCTGGCGGCGGCGCGGATGGGGTTGCCGGTGGCCGAGTATGCGCCGCTGAAGATCAAGTCCAGCGTGGTGGGCTACGGGCTGGCGAAGAAGGAGCAGGTGCAGTTTATGGTGGCGCGGCTGCTCGGACTGACCGAGGTTCCAGAGCCGGCGGACGCGGCAGATGCGTTGGCGATTGCGATCTGCCACATTCATACGGCGCAGACGCTGGCGATGCAAAGTTTGGGGCAGGGAGCGGGGCGATGAAGGTCTGGGGTGTGGGGTATGGGGTGTCGGGTATCGGGTTGTGGGTTGTGATGGTTTTGGGGGTTGGGGTTGCGGGGGCGAGCTCGAACGGAATGACGCAGGCGATGTCGGGCTCAGCCTCGCCTGCGGTGGCCAATCGTGGAATGGGGAGTGGGGGGCCGGTGGTTGAGGTGGACTTCACGAATCCGGGTCTGACGCCGTCGCACTGGGTGCTGACGCTGACGCCGGAGGGGGAGGGGCATTTCTGGTCGGAAAATGGGCAGGCGGGGAGTGCAAAAGTGGAGCAAGCGGATGCACCGGGTCAGCCACAGGTTCCGTTAGTGGACAGGGATATTCGCGTGAGCAAGGAGTTTGCGCGGCATGTGTTTGACGCAGCGCGGGGCCACAAGCTTTTTGCCGAGGAGTGCGATGGGCACATGAAAGTGGCGTTCCAGGGATGGAAGAAGCTCACTTATCGCGGACCCGAGGGGCAGGGAAGTTGCGGATTCAACTATTCGAAGGACAAGGGGATCCAAGAGTTGGGTGAATCGCTGGTGGCGGTGGGGGAGACGATTCTGGAGGGATCGAAGCTTGACTGGCTATTGAGATATGACCGGCTGGGCCTTGACCGCGAGATGGAGTACGTGGTGAATGGCGCCGGGGACGGGCGGCTGATGGAGTTTGGGACGATAAAAGGTGTGCTGGAGAGGTTAGCGGAAGATGAGGGGGTTCTGGACCGGGTGAGGAAGCGTGCCCGTACTTTGCTGGCGCGAATCCAGGAGTAGCGTGAGCTGGATCACAAAGCAAGGGCAGCGCAGGACTTCGATGCGTGCGGCGAAACAAAAAGAGAAGGATCGGCGCAAACAAACGACTTCAGGTAGCATCTGAAGTGATTAGGAAGTGGCTCCTGAGAAGTTCCGGCATGGCCGGGAACAACTTCGCGGGAGCGATCGGGTCTAATGAGTTGTGCAAGAGATTGCGCGACGAGTTTGGCCTAAGAGCGAAACCAGAGTTTTTGTGGCCTTGCATGGAGCCGCGAGGGTGACTTTTTTCTGAGGAAGAAGCCACTTGGCCTCACGGATCCCAAGGACAAAGACTCTGGTTTTGCTGCGGCCCGCAGGCGGAGGCAGGCAGAGCCACCTCACGGAAGAAAGGCGGAGCACAATGCTGGGCAACTGGGAAAAGATGGATGAGCGGAACGTGCGTTGGAGCTGGAGTTCCCTTATGGGCGCGGCTCTTGTGGCGGGATTGCTGGTTGCAGCGGGCATGAGCACGGCCGCGCGGGCGGACGATGCGGCTTCGAATCCGGCGCGAGGGGTGCGGCTGAGCAGCGTGACGGGAGCGGTCCAATTGTCGGTGGGCGGGCAGGTGATTGCCGACCAGGCGCTGGAGAATGTTCCGCTGTTTGAAGGCACACGGGTGGTAACAGGCGAAGATGGGCGTGCCGAGGTGCAGTTTGAAGACGGCAGTGTGGCCAGGCTTTCGCCGAACAGTTCTTTTACGATCACCGTGCTGAAGGGCGCCGGCTCGAGCGGTGAGGCGGAAGTGGCCCTGGAGATGGGACTTGGATACTTCGAGCTGCAGGGCAATGGACAGGCGGGGCAGATCGGGGTGGCGTTTGGGGACAGCACAGTGACCGCAAGCGGGTTCACGGTGCTGCGGGTTGACATGGATGAGGCACCCGGGCAGCTGGCGGTTTTCTCCGGCAGCGTACACCTGGTGAATCCCACGTCGGGTGTGGTGGATGTGCATGGTGGCCAGAGCCTGAAGCTGAAGGGCAGAGACGGTAAGTACGCGCTGGCGGATTCGATTGAGCCGGATTCGTGGGACGCCTGGAACGCGGACCGGGACCAGTCGTTAAACGCACTGGCGGCGACGCAGACGGGCGCAACGAACGGGATGGCGGACGGCAGCAACCCGGCGTGGAGCGATTTGGACGCGAACGGGAACTGGTACAACGTGCCAGGCCAGGGCCAGGTGTGGTCGCCGTATCAAGCGTCGAATCCCGGTTGGGAGCCGTATGGGAACGGGCACTGGGTATGGACGCCACGGTTCGGCTATATCTGGGTCTCGGACGACACCTGGGGCTACATGCCGTACTCGTGCGGCCTATGGAGTTGGTACAGCGGGTTTGGCTGGGGTTGGGCTCCGGGAATGGGGGGGTGCCAGCCATGGTGGAACGATGGAGGCGGGATCTATGCAATCAATGTGGGGGGCCATCCAGGGTGGTGGAGTAAGCCGGTTCCTCCGCATGCGCCGCATCGGTATCCGGGCCCGACGCCGGGGCCGGGTCCAGTGCATGGACGGCCAGTTCCTGTCGTTGCCGTGAACCGGCACTTTAGCGTGCCTGCTAACACGGTGTTGCCGGCGCGGGATATTGGTGTGCCGGTGGTGCTGGCAGGGCAATCGGTGATACCGCTGCGCCCGCTGAGCGCGAGACCCGAGTACGGGCAGGCGACAGGCGGCGGGGCAGGGGGCAGCGGTGGCCGCTCGTCGGTGGCATTTGGCGTGCCGGGATCGGCGGCGCGGATTGTTCCTAACGCGGGTGGAAATACGAGATCGGCAGAGATGGGCTTGGGAAGAACTTCGACTTATTCGAGTGGGACACAACCGACGTATTCCGGCGGTCACGCTTCTGCCGCGGCGAGCCATTCCTACAGCAGTGGTGGTGGGTCGCATGTGAGTAGTGGTGGTGGAGGCGGGGGCGGTTCGCACGTAAGTAGCGGTGGCGGCGGTGGGGGTGGCGGTGGTGGTGGCGGTGGAGGCGGCCATTCCAGCGGTGGAAGTGTCGGCGGTGGTGGGGGAGGCGGCGGCCACAAGTAACGCTGATGCAAGGGCAATTGCAGGAACCCGAGATGAAAGCTGGATGGCCGCAGGATGGTGTCTGCGGCCATTCGGCGTTTTTGCAATGTTTGTGGGCCGGAACTGCGGGTATGGAGTGGCGAATTTCCCGGAAAATGTCGTCTGCGGGATGCCATTGTGGACAAATATGGGTAAAGAACAGCCCTATTTTCCGAGTGGCGGACGCATTGAGCGGCGCATGAGCCGTTTCCGGCGTAAAATAGAGATTAGACCCCGCCTGCTCGGCTCCGGCCGCCCTACCGCTTCTGACGAGCCCCGTACCTCCACGCGACAATCACCTATGTTTGCCGGAGGGCTTCATGCGTTCCCAAAGAATCCATCGTGTGCTCGCGCAGGGCATGAATCGGTTTGAAGTTTGCCAGCTTGTTTCAAAGGGCGTACGCGCCACTCATAAGTCAGGTTCACGCTTCCAGGACTCGATCAACGACGTGCTGCAATACCTGGGCGCCCACGATCAGACGCAGGCGAGCATCCATCCTGCTGTACCGGAAGTTGTTGCGAAGAGCCTGAAGCCGGCGGCATAGTTTATCGGTTCTGGTGAACTGGATATTTCGACTCGTTGACGGGCCGTTGGCCTTTGACCGAAATGGTCATCGGCCAGCGGCCCTGTCATTTTCTGAAGGGCAGTTCAGGGTCTTGAGTCGCTGGCGGCTACAGCGTTTTCGATCCAGGTGTATACAGAAACCAAGCAGCAAAGTGGCATTTTCCTCAAGAAAATGCCACCTGCGACGATCTCGAAACGTTATTATTTGGATCGAAAACGCTCTAATGAGTCGGCATCAGTCGTAGTATTCCGGTGATTTCTTCAAAGATTGCCATTGCAGTCCGTCGTGGCCAAAGACTACGAGAGGGACTTTCTCCCTTTCGACAAGGTCGAGGAGCTTTTGCGTGCTGGCGCGGAGCTGGTCTTCATTTTCGTCGGTGGGCCAGGCATTGCGGTCGGGGGTGAACAGCCGCTGCATCACAACGGCGTCGATGGCGAGGAGTATGGGACCGGAGTTCGACAGGCAGACAAGGACTGACTGGTGGCCCGTGATGTGTCCGCTGGTCTCAATGAGGCGGAGGCCGGGGAGCAAGTCGGTGTCGCCGTCGATGAGTCGGTAGCGAAGAGATGGGTGATCCCAGTGAGGCTGGGCTTTGGCGAGGCGGGGATGGCCGCTTCGCGCGAGTTCATAGTGTGCACGCTGGACGATGAATTCAGCGCTGGGGAATGCGTCGTGGTAGCCGGCGTGGTCGACGTCGAAATGGGTGCAGATAACGGTGTCGATCTGGGAGGGCTGAAGGCCAAGTGCGGCGAGGTGCTGCAAGACGTTGGATTCGCTGCGGGGTTGAGGTCCGGTGGTGGATCTGGCGTCGGGGGCGATTCCGGTGTCGATGAGAATGTGGCGGCCGGATACAGTCTTGATGAGGTAGCAGGGCAGAACCATCTGCATGACACGGTCTGGGCCGATGGGGACCGAGGTTGTGGAGAGTTCGAAGAGATAGAGCTTCTCAGGCGTGTCGTGGGTTTGGTTCATCGTTGATCCTTTCTGGAGTCAAACGGACAGGAACAAAACGAGAAAGCATGCGGTGAGCTGTATGACAAGATTGGGAAGCATGGCATAATATCCTCCGATAGTTATTATATCACACCAAGCAAGCTCGTGTCAAAGGCGGCTCACGGGTCAGAGGCTCAAATCGAACGCGAAAAGGCCGCACCGGTTGACTGGCGCGGCCTTTGAGTTATGGGCCAAGTTATGCTGCTTAGCCTGGTTAAGTTAGTTCTGTTTTGAGGTTCGGTTAGGCCTGATTCGAGTTACTGCTTGCGGGCGCCGGCGAAACGGCCGCGATGCCCGGCATGCCTGGCGCGGTAGATGGCGCGTGAGGAGCGATTGAGCCTGTGGTTGAGGCGAACGCGATCGAAGCGGGTGAGGCGGCCATTGTGGGCGAAGCGCATGTGGCGCTCCTGGCGGCCGATGGAGGCTTCGCGCTTGTTGAGGCGATGAGCCTGGCCGGCGCGCAGCGAGCCGTTGCGGAGGCCCATGGCGATGCGCTTGTGCTGAAAGGCGCGTCGCTGATTGATGTTTGCACCGCGATGGTTGAACTGGTGCTGGTGCTGGGTGACAGCGGGGCCTTGCTGGATAGCCGGAACCTGTTGCGGAGCAGCCTGAGCAAAGCCAAGGGTGGAGGTTAGTGCGAGAAGCCCGACGCCAACGAAAGAAAGTTTCATGGTGTTTCTCCGGGAGGCGGTGGTTTTGATTTGCTGCTGTGGCCGTTCCGCGCTCACGTAGTTGAAGACACAAGGCAGGGGTAAGTGTTGCGCGGTATTTGCAGGGGGTCAATCTTTCGGTGGAGGCATGGATTAAGCGGGGGTTAAGGTGGTAGTTAAGAGGCCTGGTGATTCGAAGCTGGGGTGTGAGGCGGAAAGAATAGGGGAGGGAAAGACTAAAGACCAAAGACTAAAGACCAAAGACTAAAGACCAAAAACTAAAGACTAAAGACTAAAGACTAAAGACTAAAGACTAAAGACTAAAGGCCAAGAACTAAAAAGCCATAGATATCCCAGGTTAGCCGCAAAAGGCGCGGCGAACCTGGGGCACCCCGAGGGATGGGGCACCCGAAAGGTTGGCTTGGAATCGTCTAGCTCTTGGGGAAGTTGGGGTCGGCTTTGACTTCGAGGATCTGCTTGACGTGCCGTTCGGAGTGGGCGGCGATCAGGAGAATGCCTTCATAGCCATCCATCTTGCCAGCAGGGCCGTCTCCCACGTGAGCGCGCAATCCCGGAGTTGAGGTGACGTACTGTTCGGTGGCTTCGCGGCTCTCGAGGAAGTGCTTAAGAGAAGCTTCGGGAGTGCCATAGCGGTTGGTGGGCACGAGCGGCTCGGGGGCCTGAACTTTGTGGGAGCGATCGGGGACTCTGGCTTCGATGGTAGCGTCTGCGCTCTTGACGTCGCGAGTTGAATCTCCGGCTGGTGAAGCCATGATTTGTTGCTTGACCAAGCCGTCGCGGATGAGGTCCTCTGCGGCTGCGATGTGCTCCATAACCTGGGCACATGACCAGCGGTCGGGCGCGGGCTTGAAGTTCCATTGAGCTTCGGACAGGCCCTTCGTTGCATCGAGCACTTGTTTCTTAGTGGACTCGAGGTATTGGATTGCGTGATCCTTTTCGGCCTGGGAAAGTTCCTGGGCATGAACGGCGATGGAACCGGTAATGGCGAGCGCGACGATCGCCAGACACTTCAGGGATTGATTTCTCATCTGCTTATTCTCCTCGGGGATTGGGAAGACTTTGGGTTGATGATCGTGAAGATTTGATACGGAGTCGGGGAGCGGGGAGTTCCTGCTTGTGAATTGTAAATTCGAAGCGTCGCTAGCTTGTAAGGGCGCGAAACAGGTCGGCGAGGGATTCGATGGAGAGGGCTTCGGCGCGGGCGTTGGGGGGGATGGAGGCGCGTTCGAGAGCGGAGGCGATGGCGGCGGCGGAGCGGCCGGCAGCGCGGAGGTTGTTGGAGATGGTCTTGCGCTTTTGCGCGAAGACGGCGCGGAGGAAGGGAAGAAACGCGGCCTGGTCGATGCCGAGTTCGGTGAAACGGGGAGCAAAGCGCCAGCGGAAGACGGTGGAGTGGACGTCGGGTGGGGGGGTGAAGGCGGAGGGCGGAAGGGTGAAGAGGTTGACCGTGGGGCCGTAGAGCTGGACGGTGACGGAGAGGAGGTTGTAGTCGCGGGAGCCGGGCTGGGCGGTGACGCGGTCGGCGACTTCGCGCTGAACCATGAGGGCTACGCGGTCGATGGAGGCGTGGCTCTCAGCAAGTTTGAGCAGGATGGGCGAGGTGATGTAGTAGGGCAGGTTGCCGAAGACGAGCAGCGGCTGGCCGGCCTTGGCGCGGGCGGCGGCAAAGTCGAAGGCGAGGACGTCTTGATTGACGATGGTGACTTTCTCGGCCGGGAACTCGGTGCGCAGATGGGCGGCGAGGCCGGGGTCAAGCTCAACAGCGATGAGCAGCTTGGCGCGGGCGGCGAGGGCGTGGGTTATGGCGCCGGCGCCGGGTCCGATTTCAACCACGGTGCGGGTGGAGAGGTCGCCGAGGGAGTCGGCGATGCGCTCGATGGCGGCGGTGTCGTTTAGGAAGTTCTGGCCGAGTTTTGGTTTGGAGGGAGTCATCGGGTCTGGGGTCTGGGGTCTAGGGTTTGGGGTTTGGGGGTTGGGGTTTGGGGTGTAGGGTGTGGCGTGGTCAGGGCTCGCGGCGGAAAACCTGGAGATGGAAACGGCGACGAAGCACGTAGCCGAGGCGCTGGTAGACAGCGATGGCTGAGGCGTTGGAGGACCAGGAGTGGAGGTATGGGATGTCGCCGCGGGATCGAATCTGCTGATGAACGCGGGCGATGAGGGTGTGGGCGTAGCCGCGGCCGCGGGCGTCGGGATGGGTGCAGACGCCAGAGACCTCAGTAAAGCCCGGTACGCGGGTGCGTTCGCCGGCCATGGCGAGAAGGCGATCGCTGGTTTGATCTTGTGATTGGGCCAGGATGCCGAAGAAGGCGCCAAGCTCGGCGGTGCGCTCGCGGAAGGGGCCTGGCTCGGTGAGATGGGCGAGCTCGACCATGGCGGGGTAGTCGGCTGGGGTTAGTTGGCGGAGGATTGAGCTCTCCGGGAGCGTGCGTGTGAGGGCCTGGGTAGCTTCGAGTGGGTCGTCGGGGCAGAGCATCTGGTCGAGGGAGCCATCGCGGACAAGGGTCATGCCGGTTGGGACGGGAATGGGGGCGTCGAGGAAAAGAACCAAAACGTCGCCGGGTTGGGCGAGGGCGGGGAGGGCGGCGAGGCAGTCAGGGCTGGGCTCGCGAATGCCGGCGAGGGGGCCGATGGCAGGGGGGTAGCGGCGGGCGAGTTCGTTGCCCAATGCGAGAGGAGCGTGGGCGTGGCCGAGCGCGTGGTAGATGGGGTTGTCTAAAAGGTCGAAATGGAGCGAGGGGCCTGCGGCGGTCACATGGTAATGATAGCGAGTCCGCGCCTGTAATTGACTCCCAGGTCTCAGAAGCGAGACCTGGGGCACCCGGCAACCCGGCCAGGAAGCTTTCCTGGTGTCCCACCCTAGCCGCAAGAAACAAAGGCGCGGCTAGAATGGGGCACCCGCGTCCTAGTCAAGTAAGAATGAGAAGCGCGCGGCATAGTAGACTTCGGGTGTTTGGAAGGCGTGGGCCAGGCAGGGTGGCTTCTGCACTGGGCGCGCGCGGGAGAGGGATCGATGCATATAGTGTTTGCGGCTTCGGAGTGTGTTCCGTGGGCGAAGACGGGCGGTTTGGCGGATGTGGTGGGAGCGTTGCCGCCAGAGCTTGTGAAGCTGGGGCACGAAGTAACGGTGTACCTGCCTTTCTATGCGGGCGTGCGCGATCGACTGGAGAAAGAGACAGGCGCGGCAAGAAGCGACGAGCGGGGGGATGGCGAGTGGAATTGGGCGGTGCGGTCGATCACGGTTCCTTTTGAGTACTACAACCGGTTTGTCGGGGTTGTGGATGGGGGCAAGCGGGAAGGGGTGCAGTTTTACTTTCTGGATTGCCCGGATCTGTTTGACCGGCGCGAACTGTACGGGCCGAAGGGTGGGGAGTTTCCCAATAACTGGGAGCGGTTTGGGCTGTATTGCCGGGCGGTGCTGGAGGCGACGAAGGTGCTGGGCGTGCCGGATATCTTCCATGTGCATGACTGGCAGGCATCGCTGATTCCGGTGTATCTGAAGACGACGTATGCGGGCGATCCCGCTCTGAACAAAGCTGGGACGGTGTTGACGATTCACAACGCGGGGTACCAGGGGTGGTATCCGCCGGCGACGACCGAGCGGCTGCTGTTTCCGTGGGATGTGTTCACGAAGGACAGGCTGGAGCAGTTCGACACGTTCAACTTTCTCAAAGGCGGGATGGTGTTCAGCGACATGCTGACGACGGTGAGCCGGAAGTATGCCGAAGAGATACAGACGGCGGAATTTGGGGAGAAGCTGGACGGGGTGCTGCGGGCACGGGCGGCGGATTTGCGTGGGATTTTGAACGGGGTGGACTACGCGCAGTGGGACCCGGCGACGGATGGCTACCTGGCAGCGCACTTCTCGCCGAAGGATTTGAGCGGGAAGAAGGAGTGCCGTGCAGATCTGCTTCATGCGTTTGGGCTGGAGAAGGTTCCGGAGAAGACGCCGGTGATCGGGATTGTTTCGCGCTTTGCGACGCAGAAAGGGTTTGACCTGGTGGCGCAGATTGCGGAGAGGATTTCGCAGCGCGAGGTGGCGGTGGTTGCGCTGGGGAGTGGTGAGCCACTGTACGAGCGGTTCTTCAGGGAGTGGGCGTTTCGGCATCCAGACCAGGTGGCGGTGAAGATTGCGTATGACGACGCGCTGGCGCACAAGGTGGAGGCGGGGTCGGACATGTTTCTGATGCCGTCGCGTTATGAGCCTTGCGGGCTGAACCAGATTTATTCGCTGAAGTACGGGACAGTGCCGATTGTGCGTGCGACCGGGGGCCTCGATGACACGATTCAAGAGTGGTATGCGGAGATCGGCGACGGGACGGGGTTCAAGTTTGGCGGGCTCGACCCCGAGGCGCTGCTGGGGGCGATTGACCGGGCGCTGGAGGCGTTCCAGGACAAGGAAGGCTGGACGCAACTGATGCGAAATGGAATGGCGCGGCACTATGGGTGGGATGGGCCGGCGAAGGAGTATGCGGAGGTTTATGCGGAGGTGGCGAGAAGGCGGAGCTGAGGGAATGCTACCGATTGGCTCCATCAGTGCATCGAAGATTGAAGATGGAGAAATCGGAGACCCTCGACTGCTAGAAGCTAAGCGCGCCGAATGAACGGAGTGGCAATACTCCGTCCGCGCGAACGCTCGTCGGGTTGGACTGGCTGAACTTTTTTCTGGCCGATGTGCAGACTGGAGTCGGACCATTCCTCGCAATTTATCTTGCCGGGTAGAAGTGGAACGAAGAGAGCGTGGGGCTCGCGCTGACAGTGGGCGGGTTTGCCGGAATTCTCATGCAGACGCCGGCGGGTGCTTTGGTCGATCGCCTGCGGTCAAAACGGGCGCTGATTGCTGTTGGCATCGTGGCTTTGGCAGCGGGAGCATTGCTCATTGCTTTGGCGCCGACTTTTTGGTCTGTGATGTCGGCCCAGGTTCTGATTGGCGGCACATCGAGCGTTTTTGGTCCAGCGATTTGTGCAATTTCCCTTGGAGTTGTGGGACATCGTATGTTTGATCGACGCCAGGGGCGTAACCAGACTTTCAACTCCGCAGGCAATGTTGTTGCAGCCGTGTCGATGGGACTGCTTGGGTATTTCGTCTCCAATCGAAGCATCTTTTTCTTCGTGGCGGTTTGTTCTCTGCCAACGGTGATCGTGCTACTTATGATTCGCCCCGATGAGATTGATTACGAGCGAGCACGGGGCGGCAAGGATGGCGACGAGGACGGGAAACCCGCCAAAGCGTGGGAACTGCTGAGGGATCGACCCCTCCTTGTTTTTCTCGCCTGTGCGGTGATGTTTCATTTTGCGAACGCCGCTATGTTACCGGTTCTGGGCGAGATGCTGGCCAAGGGCAAGGGCCGGAGTTCGATGCTGTTTATGTCGGCGTGCGTGGTGACTACACAACTGGTGATCACAATCATTGCTTCGTGGTCGGGGCGGCAAGCGGGGTCGTGGGGCAGAAAGCCGCTGTTGCTGGTTGCGTTTGGAGTGCTGCCGTTTCGAGCCCTTCTCTATACACTTACTCATGTCCCGGTTGCACTGGTCGCAATTCAGATACTGGATGGCGTGGGGGCGGGAGTCTTCGGTGTTGTCTCGGTGCTCGTGATCGCCGACCTTACGCAGGGTAGCGGGCGATTTAACCTGACCCAGGGAGCGATCCTCACGGCCGTTGGTATCGGTGCTTCGCTTAGCCAGGTGATCGCCGGATCGATCGTGCATCACCTTGGCTACAATACTGGCTTTTTGTTCCTCGCCGCGGCGGCGGTCGTGGCGCTCGCAATCCTTTACTTTTTTATGCCAGAGACACGTGATAGACAATTTTCGAATTCATACCAAGGAGCGGCAACCCCATGAGGACAGTCTGTCTATTGATTTTGTCGAATTGCTTTATGACCTTCGCATGGTATGGACACTTGAAGTACGGCCACGCATGGCCACTTTGGAAGGCCATCCTGGTGTCGTGGGGGATTGCGCTTTTCGAATACTGCCTCGCGGTGCCGGCAAATCGACTCGGCTTCGGCGAGTTCTCGGGCTTCCAACTCAAGATCATTCAAGAGGTGGTGACCCTGGCTGTTTTTATGGTCTTTGCTATCACGTTTCTCAAAGAGAAGCTTGCATGGAATTATGTTGTCGCGTTTTTGTTTCTGGGCGTAGCAGCTTATTTTGCCTTTGCGTTCAAGGCTCCGGCAACGGCGGGCTGAGCTGGGTTGTAGTGGGCGGCAGAGGGAGCGTGAATTGGGTGAGGGCGCGAATGGCGCCGGCGGCGGAGAGGTGGGTGCTGTCGATGAAGAGGAGTGTATCGGCGTCGCGATAAAGGCAGTGGGCGGGAGTGGGGCAGAGAGCGGGCCTGGGGTCGAAAAGCTCAACTGAGAATTGCTGCGCGGCCTGCTGTAGAAGGGCTGTTGCGTCGTCAATGGAGGGGGAAGACTCGGGAGGGGAAAAGGCACTGTCGATAGGCGTGTCGGGGACGGTGCCGGTTGAGGATTGAAGGGCGATAGCGAGAGCGCGGCGGGCGGGGATGTGGGCTGTGCGCACGAGCAGGAGTGGGTCGATAGCAAAGCTGGGGGTGTCCTGAACAAGAATGACCTGCTTGCCAGCGGATTGGAGTGCGCGGATGTTGGCGCCGAGGGCGGTTTGATACAGGCGGAGGTTGGCTTCAGCAGGGGGAACAGAGCCAGGTGCCGGTGGTGGCGCGGAATGGGAAGCTGAGCCAATGTCGGGGCCAGGGGACGCATCGGATGCAAGCCAGCCGTCCATCCAGGTGAGTTCGAGGGGAGCGGACCACGAGGCTGTGAGGACGATGACGCGGATGCGCGGGTCGGATTGAATGAGGGCGAGGGTTGTGCGGTTGAAGCGCTGACAGGCGGGCGCGAGGCGGGGCAGGCGCGGGATGATGTGCGTCGCGCCGATGAGGGGTGTGCAGGAGTTTTTGGTGAGTTCGGCGAAAGCATAGCCGCGTGCGCTGGCGAGGGCGCGGAGGCCGGGAGCGAGGGCAGCCGCGTGGCTGTCTCCCCACATGACGACGATGGGGAGACTGGTGGTGGATGGGTAGCAGGTAGGGGTGAGGTTAGGGGTGTCCTGATTTGTTGTGGCGAGACAGGGGTCGGCGACCAGGGCGTGGGCGGGGGATTCCATGGCAGCCAGGACGGGATAACGCTGGGGAAGGCCGTGGGCGACGAAAATGGCAGCGCAAAGAGCAAGCACGGCGAGGCTGACAGCGGCATAGCGCTGAAGGAGTGGCGCTGGGGGTGTTTGCGAGCGGCGGAAGGGCTGCTCGATGAAGCGCCAGGAGAGGACGGCGAGGGCGAAGGCAACCGTGATCGCAATCAGTGCGGCGGGTAGCGGGAGTGCGTCGGTGGTGGCGATGCGGAGGAAGGCGAGTAATGGCCAATGCCAGAGATACCAGGAGTAGGAGACGCGGCCAATGAAGACCAGGGGCGCGAGGGCGAGGGGGCGGCGGTTGATGAAGCTTGTGGGCAGGGCAATGAGGATAGCTGTTCCGAGGACGGAGGGGATTGCGGCGGGGCCGGGGAAGGATGAGTGGGGGCTGAGCAGAAAGAGGGGGACAAGGACGAGGGCGAGGGCGAGGGCGGCGATGAGGTTGGTGATGAGTGAGGACGGCTTTGTCGTATCCCACCCATCTCGCTCCATTTCTTCGAAATTCCGCGAGATGGATGGGGCACCCGGCATGATTGGCGTGAGGCGCGGCGAGGGACGGCGGAACTGGTAGACAGCAAGGGCGACGCCGATGCCGAGTTCCCAGGCGCGGTCGGGAAGCAGATAGAAGGCCTGCATGGGGGCGAGGCCGACGTCGCGGGTGGCGAGGAGTAGCGATAGTGCGCAGGCACCGAGGAGCGTGGGCAGAACGAGACGGTGGCGGAGGCGGGCGATGAGGGCGATGAGCAGTGGGATGACTATGTAGAACTGTTCCTCGACGCCGAGGGACCAGGTCATGAGGAGGGGATTGAGGCTGCTGCGGGCGTCGAAGTAGTTAGCGAATCTCCAGAAGGAGATGTTGGAGGCGGAGAGCGTGGCGGCGAAGGCATCGCGGGCGAAGGTGCGGAGTTCGTCGGGCGAGAGGAGGACGAGCGCGGCGGCAATGGTGAAGAGCAGGACGGCGTAGCAGGCGGGAAGGATGCGGCGGGCGCGGCGCTGATAAAAGTGGAGGTAGCTGAAGGCGCCGCTGCGGATGTCGGCAAAGATTTGGCCACCGATGAGGTAGCCGGAGATGACGAAGAAGATGTCGACGCCGGTGAAGCCGCCGGAAAGGAATGGTACTCCGGCGTGATGGAGGACAACGGAGAGAATGGCGATTGCGCGAAGGCCGTCGATGTCGTGGCGGTAGGCGTGGTGGGGAGCTGAGGAGGACGCCCTGGGTGGCGCGGTCTGAACGATGGCTGCGGACACTGGCCCTCTCTCGCGCGTGGAGTGGAAACCAACGGCGGGGGAGGGCCGTTTCGCAGAGAGGAATCAGGAAGTGGTGCAGTGGGACGTTAAGAAACTATAGCGCAGGGTAGGTTTTGCGCACAATCCACAAGACGGGCAGGCCGAGGAGGATGAGGGCGGTGCCGAGCAGTGACCCTTTGAGGTTGTCGGTGTAGCTGGAAATGAGGACGGCGGTTGCGCAGACGACGAAGAGCGCGGGGAGAACAGGGTAACCCCAGACGCGGTAGGGGCGGGGCAAGTTTGGCTGGCGGCGGCGATAAACGAAGACGGTGGTGGCGGTGAGCATGTAGAAGAGCCACTCGGCGAAGACGGCGAGATCGAAGAACTGCTTGAAGCTGCTCAGGAAGACGAGCAGCACGGTGGAGAGCAGGGCCTGCACGATGAGCGAGGTTGATGGGGACTGGAAACGCGGATTGATGTGGGCGAATTGCTTGAAGAAGAGGTGATCGCGGGCGGCGGCGAAGGGGATGCGCGCGCCGGACATGATGGTTCCGTTGAGAGTGACGAAGATGGAGAGTGCCATGGCGGCGGCTACGAAGCCTGCGCCCGCGGGTCCGGCCACGACGGTGAGCGCGGCGACTGCGGGGCGTTCGCTTTGGGCGATGGCTGAGGCGGGCAGGATGTACTGGATGCCTGCGTTGGTGGCCATGAAGAGGAAGCCGACCAGGAAGAGTCCGCCGATGAGGGCGATGGGGAGCGAGCGCTCGGGGCGGCGCACTTCGCCAGCCACCATGGTGAGGTCGTTCCATCCGTCGTAGGCCCAAAGGGTGGCGATGAGTGCGGCCATGAAGCCGCTGAGGCCACCAACGGCGTTGGGCAGCGTGGAGGAGAAGTTGGCCCACGAGCCAGCCGCCGAGGTGAAGCAGAAGCCGGCGACGATGAGGATGAGGACGACTTTGAGGATGGTGAAGACGAGCTGGAAGTCGCCGGCTTTCTTGATGCCAATGTAGTTGAGGCCGGTGATGAACCAGGTGACGGCGATGGCGACGATCTGCGACCACAGAATGGGCAGCGGTCCGCCGATGGCCTGGTTGCTGAGCCAGTGGAAGGCCGCGAAGAAGCCGAGGGTACGAGTGAGGCCGGTGGTTACCGCGGCGATGGAGGCGGGCTTGGCGACGGCGAACCAGGTCCACATGTAGAGGAAGGCGGTGGTGTCGCCGTATGCTCCGCGGAGATAGACGTATTCGCCTCCGGCGTAGGGCATCATGGCGCCGAGCTCAGCGTATGTCATTGCGCCGAAGAGCGAGAGCAGGCCGCCGACGATCCAGGCCAGGTAGACGAGGGGCGAGGAGCCGAGGTCGACCATCATTTCTCGAGGGACGAGGAAGATGCCGGAGCCAATGATGGTGCCGACGACGATGGCCGTCGCCTGGCTTGCGCCGAGGACGCGGGGCAGGTCGGCTGGTTGTTGAGAGGGTGGCACGGTCATGCGGTGATGTGAGGGTAGCATGGGCACCTGCGGTGCGGCAGACGCCTTTGGCCCGCAATTCAGGGGGCGCGGCTCGGGATGCGCGGCTCGTCAGAGGCTCGTCAGCGCGGGTCGACCAGCCCCATGGCGATCATGCCCAGGGCAGTGATGCTGGGAAGAAAGAAATAGTCGCCGCCGCGGAGTTCGACGAAATTTGGTAGATGGGCACAGACAAAAGGCGGGTTGGTTTCGGTGGTATCGCCCTGAATGACAAATTTGCCGTGTCCGCCGTGGTTGCCAAGAAGCATGTCTTTATCGTTGCCCTGGCGAGCGTCATTGCCATATTCAATCCACTGCTGCTGCACAAATTCGAATTGGCGGGAGATGCTGGCGTTGAGCACCATGAAGATGATGCCGCGGTCATCTGCGTCGCTTGCAGGCTGATCTTCTAGCGCGGGGGGGCCGTAGGGTAGTCCGCGCCGAGTGATGCGGCGGCGGTCGATGAGCTTTCCGTTGAAGCCGAAAGCGTCACGGGGATGGGTGCGGCGGATATGTGCGCCGATGGGGCAGCTTGTGCCCTCGGGATCAGCGCCGTAGGTGAAGTTGGTGTTGCGATTGGGGTCTTCGACGATAGATGGGGCAGGGTGGTCAGGGGAGAGCTCCAGGGGGGTTCCGTCGCGCCAGCGGCCGATGAATTTCGCGGCCAATTTCTCCTTGCCGCCGCTGTATTGGGTGGAAAGGTCATTGAGGTATTTGCGGAAGGTGGCTACATTCTGATGGAGCTTCCGGTAGACCATGAAGCTACCGTTGTTGGCGAGCAGGTATGGGAGGGGCGAAACGGGGAGTTCGCCGGCTTCATCGGCGTATCCGAGCAGAAGTTCGCCGGTAGCGAGTGGTGCCCAGGTGCCGTCGGGCATGAGCTTGCCCTGGCCAGGCTGCGTAGAACGGCTGATGCCGAGATAGTCAGGATTGCCGAAGCCGTCTGTGTATCCGAAGTGCTCGCGGGAAGTGGGTTTGCCGTTTTCCATGACGGCGGCGGCGTCTTGCGAGGCAAGAATAGTTGCGCCTGAGGTCTCAGTGAGGAGAGATCGCAAGGCGGCGCAGCGGGCTTCGAGGGCTTCGGGCGATTGGGCGTTGACGCCAAGCCAGGCATGGACTCGGTTGTGATGCCAGAGTTCGTCCCACTGCTCGGGGGCGTTGTGGCCGGTGTCGCCGAGGATGCCGGCGCGGTGCTTCATGCCTTGCTGGAACTCGACGGGGAAGCTCAGCAGCGTTGCTTCAGGAAGTTCGAGAGCGCAAAGGCCGCGATGGGTGAAGGCGATGTTGACGGTGCTCTGCGGCTTGCCGTTATCCCACCGCTGGCCGGTGGTTATGAGTGGGAGCAGGCTGCCGATGAGCTTGCGGGCACGGGCGGCGTCTTCAAAGTGAAGGAAGACATAACGCGCAAAGGGCAGGTTGTAACCGCGAAGGACAAACCCCTGGATATCGGTTTCGTTGAGTTTACTCATTACGGCCTCCAATCTTGAGTTCACGGTGCATGGTTGTGGAGGCGGGTTTGGGGATGGGGAGGGATTTCAATTTTGCAGCGAATTGCGCGAACTCTGATTGCAGGCGGGCTGGCTCAGTGCCCTGGTGGGTGACGATGAAGTCACTGACGGCGCGTTGGGTTTGAAGGGCGCGAAGGGTCTCTGGGAGGGACTTGTCGTTGACAGCGGCGAAGAGGAAGGTGGTTTCAAGCTGGCAGGATTTCATGTAGTCGACGAAGGCCCGGGGGTTGGAGGAGCCGGGATAGCCGACACAATGGTTGTAGATTGCGTCAAGTTGTTGCGGGGCAGCAGCAATGAGGCCGCGGAGGTAGGTGTCGAGATCACCGTCGAGGTTGGACTCGAGGATGAGGTACTTGGACTGAAGATGCTCCTCGACGGAGGGATAGCCGACGAAGATGACATCGTCCAGGACGACGAAGCGGGCCATGTGCGTGCCTGGGGCAATGGCGAAGGGGCTCTCTGCGCCGGTGGAGAGCGTGGCGAGAATCTCGCGGATCTGAAGGTCGTGGGAGGGATTGACAGACGGATCGTCGATGATAGGCGACAGGATCGAGAGTCCGTAGATAGAGCCGTTCTGATTGGGCATGGCAGATACCTGAACATAGCGACGGTCTAGAAAACGATGGGGGCCTGGCCGGTGTCGCCTAGATGGGCCTGGACCTCGAGGACGAATTTCCGGTAGGCGGCGGCGAACTGCTCAGGCGAGGAGGTTTCGGCCTGCGCGGCTAGCGAATCAAAAGACGCCTGGACGATGTGGGCCGACTTGAGGTCGTTGGCGGTAGCGTGGGGATAGGAGGTGTAGTAGTAGTCGGTGGTGAATTGGACGCGGTCGATGTACTGCTTGAAGGGTGTCACGGGGACCGAGCCGGGGAACTTATCGCTCCAGCGCCAGACGAGATTGAGGCCACTGGCGAGGACGGCGGAGAAGGCGTCGATGTATTGGTTCCAGGTTCCGTTGAAGTTGGAGAAGAAGAACATGTAGTCGTTCTTGAGGTTTTCTTGCTTCTGAGAAGCGGCGAGGTGGGGGAACTTTCCGGCTGGAACGATGACCCAACGGGCGAACTCGATGAAGGAGAGGTCGCGGAGATCCTTCTGCAGGAATTTGAGATTCCAGAGCAGAAAGAAGATAGCGCGGACGATGATGGTCTTCCACGGCTTCATCGGGGTTACGGCGCTCATGGCGTAAACTTTGCCGTTGATGTTGCTCATGCGGCTCCTTTCCGGGGCCAAGATCCAAGGTTCTATAGCAAGGTTCTATAACAAGGGGTCAGGCGAGCGGGGAGGTTGGGTGCCGCTGCTCACTCAGGAGCGCCATTACACAGTGAAGGCTGAGGGATTGTCAACGAATATGGTCGAGCGTTCGGTGCTTGGGGTTTAGACCGCATTTGGTGGCAATGCTGCCAGACAGATTTGGCACATTTTCACCGAACTGCGCCGGCCTGGGGTTCTGCTGGAGGTTGCGGGGCAGGTCGGCTGGCGCGTGAGCGCTGGTGGGTAGGTAGGAAAGCTGAAGGGCTTCTAGATATCCCAGGTTAGCTTGATCGCCGGCGCAATATTGCGAACCTGGGGCGTCTCGGGGTGGCTAATCAGCGAGTCGGCAAGACGACGAAATCGGGAGGAGCGCGAGTCGGCGAAAAAATAGTCAAGTAGGCGCTTGACAATTCCGTGAGACCTGGAAAATACTTAAGTTGCAGCTTAAGTATTAAGCGCGACAGATTGGGAGGAGATGGAGATGGAAAAGACGATGACGGTACACAGCACGTTTCAACTGGATCGGAGTTTCAAGGCGACGCCAGAGCGGGTGTTTGCGGCGTGGGCCGACCCGGCGAGCAAGCGGCGTTGGAACTATACGAGCAAGTCGCATGAGTTGCTGCACCACGAATTGGATTTTCGCGTAGACGGGGGTGAGCGGTCAGCGATGAAGCTTGGCCCGGGGTTGCCGGTTTCTGGGATGACGCTGACGCTTAACTCGGTGATTGAAGACATTGTGCCCAACCAGCGGATGGTGTGGGCCTACCGGATGGCAATGGACGGCAGGACATTTTCAACATCGTTGGTGACGGTAGAGCTGGTGAAGACGGACGCGGGAACTGATCTGTTCCTGACGCACCAGGGAGCCTATTTCGAAGGTGCGGACGGGCCAGAGATGCGGAAGGACGGATGGAGGGATCTGCTGGAGAGGCTTGAACAGTTCATAATCCACAGTTCTTAGTTCACAGGGAACAGGGCGCGATGGGGATTTGAGGAATGGAGTTGCCTCGTTTGCGGACGATGAGATTTTGAATCGTGGCGGAGGAAGATGCGGAAAGTGAGGAAACGGAAGATCGACATCGACCACATCTTTCATGCGTTGGGTGATCCGGCGCGTCGGGGGATGCTGGAGCGGCTGACCTATGGGCCGATGTCGGTTTCGCGGCTGGCGGAGCCGATGGGGATGACGCTGGCGGCAGTTGTGCAGCACCTGCAGATTTTAGAAGCGGCTGGGCTGGTGAAGACGGAGAAAGTGGGGCGGGTGCGGTCGTGCAGGATCGATGCGGCGGGGTTGGACGCAGCGCGGGAGTGGTTGGGTGCAAGGCGGCCGGAGTGGGAGAGAGCGATCGACCGGCTGGGGGAGTTTCTTGAGGAGACGGATGAGTAGGCACAGAGCATCAAGCGAATACTGGACGAGCAATTTCTAAGGACCAAGAGCTTAAGGAGCGAACATGTTGAATCTGACACCGTTTTTGCTGTTTGACGGCAACTGCGCCGAGGCCATGGAGTTTTACCGAAACTGTTTGGGCGGCGAGTTGAAGCTGACGAAGATAAGTGAAACACCCATGCAGAGCCAGATGCCGCCGGAACTGCATAACAAGGTGGCTCATGCCCATTTGAAGAGCGGCGTGATTGAGATATCCGCGACAGATTGGATGCATGCAACGCGAAGACCGAAACAGGGCAATACAGTTGCGATGTATCTGAACGGCGGCAAATACGACGAGTTAAGAGCAATCTTTGACAGACTCGCCGATGGAGCAGACCCTGCGTTGCTGGACGATCTGCGGGATCTACCGTTTGGAAGCTATGGACATCTTGCCGATAAATTCGGTGTGCACTGGTTCTTCCAAGGCGAAAAGAAGGAAGGCTAG
>Ga0182012_10001882_pt1 | contig 22882 bp, 19 predicted proteins | sample 612S2SmetaG_FD_120486 | JGI IMG/M metagenome (GOLD analysis project Ga0182012, IMG submission 120486) | Permafrost microbial communities from Stordalen Mire, Sweden - 612S2S metaG | ecosystem: Environmental > Terrestrial > Soil > Wetlands > Permafrost | place: Sweden: Stordalen | collected... | reverse complement strand
GGGAATTCACCGGCCCACTTCCCCCATTCAGAAGCGGATGATGGATAGCGTTCGCGCTTCTCTCGATGAACGCGATCTGCTGCTTTACCTGGTGGATGCCACCAACACTCCGGGAGAAGCCGACCGCGAGGCTGTCAGCGTGCTCAACCATACCGAGTCGCCGGTGATCCTGATCGTCAACAAGACCGATCTCCTGGAGAATCGCGAGCAGACCCTGCCCGCCATTAAGTTCTTCCGCGCACTGCACAAGTTCGAAGATTTCCTGCCCGTCTCCGCGCTCGACGAGGAGGACGTGACCAAGCTCCGCGAGCTGATTACGGCGCGCCTGCCGGAAGGGCCTTCGTATTTCCCGGCGGATCACATCACCGACCAGCCTGCGCGTTTCCTTGCCGCTGAGCTGGTGCGCGAAAAAATTCTTCATGAGACGCGCCAGGAAGTACCCCACTCCATTGCCGTCGTGATCGATAAGTGGGAAGAAGACGACCGGCTGATTCGCATCTACGCGACTATCTATGTGGAACGGGATGGACAGAAAGCCATCGTCCTCGGCAGCGGCGGCTCGATGATCAAAAAGATCGGCACCGCGGCCCGCGAAGAGATGGAAAAGATCTTCGGTATCCGCATCTTTCTGGATCTGCATGTCAAGGTGCAAGCCAACTGGCGTGAGAAGCCCGCGTTCCTCAATACGCTCGACTGGCGTACAATGGCCGGAAGAGATGACTAGACGCGTTTTTGCATTTTCCGTGTTCGGCGCTGGGGTTTCCGCGGCGGCTTTGATGGGTGCGGACAAGACGGTTTCCGACGACACGCTCACCGATCGAGTGCGCATGAAACTCGCCGCCGACCAGATTGTGAAGGGCGGCGCTATCGGTGTGGATGTGAAGGATGGCGTGGCCACGCTAAGCGGTACGGTCGATTCGGAGAAGCGAAAAGGCAAAGCCGAGAAGCTGGCGAAAAAAGTGCAGGGCGTCAAGAGCGTCGTCAATCAGATTCAGGTTGTCATTAAGTAGATGCCGTCGCGGTTGTGCCTGGCCGCGCTTCTGTTCCTCTCTTCCGCTTCCGCGCAGAATCTCACCGAGATTCATGTAGAGAAGCTCGCGGGTAAGTTGCTGTACGCCGATGGCCCGGTATGGTCCCGCGATGGGTATCTGCTCTATTGCGATATTCCGGCCAATCGTCTTTACAGCCTCATCCCGCCACCCGCCGCGGAAGACGATAACGCCGCATCAAAGCTGACCGAGGCGCGCATCGCGCTCTATCGGGAAAATTCCGGCGGCGCCAGCGGCATCACCTTCGATACGCAGGGCCGCCTCTATACGTGCGAAACGCATACCCGCCGCGTGACCCGCACGGATAAGAAAGGCAAGCTGGAAGTTCTCGCCGCGAAATATCAAGGCAAGCGCCTCAACTCACCGAACGATATCACCGTGCGGCGCGATGGTCAGATTTACTTTACCGACCCGGCCTTCGGGAGCGAGAACGACTCCCGCGAACTCGATTTCTACGGCGTCTTCCACATCACGCCCAAAGGCGAGTTATCGCTGGTGGCGAAATGGACCACGCGCCCCAACGGCATCGCCCTTTCACCGGACGGTGGAACTCTCTATGTTTCGGATTCCGATCTGCACTTGGTGCGCGCCTTTGACCTCGATCAGCACGGCAGCGCGTCCGGCGAGCGCATCCTGATTTCCGATATCAAAGGCGTTCCTGGCGGATTGCGCATCGACGAGCGCGGCAACATCTACGTGGCCGCCGCCCGGATTTCCGTCTACAACACAGCCGGCAAAAGCATCGGCGACATTCCGACTTCGGAGATTCCATCCAACCTTGCCTTTGGCGATGACGATTTCTCATCTCTGTACATTACCGCGCATACTTCCATCTACCGTTTACGCCTGGAAGTGAAAGGCTCGGTCCAGTATTAGTCCGTCGCGCCTGAATCCCGACCGGCCCTGGTTGGGCGTCGGCGCAGTCGTTTTCGATGGAGAACGCGTGTTATTGGTCAAGCGGGCGAACGAGCCGTTTCGGGGTTGGTGGTCTTTACCTGGGGGCATCGTCGAAACCGGCGAGTTACTTAAAGACGCGGTGCGGCGTGAACTCCACGAAGAGACCGGGCTCGAAGTGGAGCCGCTCAACATCGTCGAAGTCTTTGAAAGCATTCGCCCCACCTATCATTTCGTTGTGGTTGATTTCCTTTGCCGGCTAACGGGGGGCCAGCTCCGCGCTGGCAGCGACGCCGCCGGCGCTCAATGGTTTCCTTTGCACGAATTGCCGGAGCACCTCACCGCCGGCGCGGCGGAAGTGATCGGTAAGGCCGCGGCCGTCAGGTGACTGAAACATCCGTAGCGTTTCACAAAATTCGTCCGCGCGCTACCCTAAAACTGTGAAACAAACCAGCGCCGGCCTGCTGGAATTCGAACCGCTTCGGGAACTGATCGGCCGCTACATCGGCAGTCCGATGGGCCGCGCCTGCCTTTACGCCGTCGCGCCATCCACCAATCGCGAACAGATTGAGCACGCGCTCGCGGAAGCCGCGGAAGCGATCGAATACCTGCGCACGTCCGCGAAACCGCAGCCTGCGCAGCGCGGCGCGGCCATCCGCATCTCCTTCAACGGATTACCCGACCTGTCGCAGGCAACCGAGAAAATCCGCATCGAGGGTGCGTCTCTCGAGCCCCGCGAGCTATTCGATCTGATCGCTCTGCTCGATCGCGCAGCTGACGCGCGCAGCATCCTCAACGCCGTCTCCGATCGCTTTCCACTGCTGGGCGCGCGGGGTTCCGCAATTGGCGATTTCAAGCCCCTGCTGGCCGGAATCGAAGGGAAAATACTGCCCGACGGTACCGTGGCCGATCACGCAAGCGTGGCTCTCAATCGTTTGCGCCGCGATATCGAGAGGCAGAAGCGCAATATCAACGAATCGCTCGAACGGTTCCTGAAAACCCACCGCGACGACGGCACGCTGCAGGAAGAATTCATCACCATCCGTAATGAGCGCTTCGTGGTCCCTGTGGTTGCCGGGCAGCGCCGCCGCATGCAAGGCGTCATCCACGGCGCCAGTTCCACCGGTCACACGCTCTTCCTCGAGCCCCTCGAAACCATCGATCTCAATAACGAACTCGTTCGGCTCATCGAGGAAGAAATGCGCGAGGTACAGCGCATTCTCCGTGAACTGACGGCGCGTCTGCGTCAGAGCGCGCCGGAAATCCGCGCCGCGGTCGATTCCATGGGGCAGCTCGATCTCATCTTCGCCAAAGGCCGCTTCGCCGTGGAGTTCGATTGCACCATCCCGCACCTCAGTCCGGACGGCCAGCGCCGTCTCGAATTGAAGAACGCGCGCCATCCCTTGCTGAGCCAGGTTTTGAAACGCCGGGGCGGGCAAGTGGTCCCGTTCAGTCTCGAACTGGGCGCGGACTGTCGCACGCTGTTGATCAGCGGCCCGAATACAGGCGGCAAAACCGTCACTTTGAAGACCGTTGGATTGCTGGCGTTGATGGCGCAGGCCGCGCTGCCCGTCCCCTGCGAAAGCGCGGAACTGCCTGTCTTCGAGCAGGTTCTGGCGGACATCGGCGACGCGCAAAGCATTCAGGAAAGCTTGAGTACGTTTTCGGCGCACATCGCCCGTTTGCGCGAGATGGCGTTCGATGTAACTCCGGAATCGCTGGTGCTGCTCGATGAGATCGGCTCCGCGACAGACCCCGAGGAAGGCGGCGCGCTGGGCGTGGCGCTGGTCGATCATTTTCGCGCGGCGGGCGCATTCACTCTGGCTTCCACGCACTTGCTGGCGCTCAAAATCTATGGCGCGAATACGCCCACCGTGCTAAACGCTTCCATGGGCTATGACGAGGAAAGCCTGGCGCCCACTTATCAGTTGCAAACGGGCCTACCCGGGAAATCCGCCGGCCTCGACATCGCCGCGCGCCTGGGAATGCCGGATAGCATTATGCGCAGAGCGCGCGCTTCGTTGAGCACGCGTGAGGCCGATATCGCCCGCATGCTCACCGATCTGCACCGCCGTCTGGACGAAACCGCCGCGCGGGAGCGTGAACTCCAGGCGGAGCGCGAACGCATGCAGCAGGAAGAGATCGCCCGCAAAGCGGACTATGAAAAGCGTGAAGCCGCGCGCATTCGCGAAGTGCGCGAGAAGTCCGAGGAACTCATTGCGCGCTTTGACGAACATTCACGAGAAACCATCCAGCGGCTCACCGAAACATCAGAAAGGCGCAAGGCGGAAGATCTGGCGCAGCGCAAAATCTCGCGCGTCAAGCGCGAATTCCGCGAGCAGGTGGAAGCGGAACTCACGAATCCCGCGAGCGGCGACGCCCCCGGTTTACATCCAAAAGCGCCCGCGCTCAAGCTCGAAGAAGGCACGCGCGTCCGTGTACGCGGCATTCGCGATGTCGCCCGCGTTCGCCGCCTCCTGTCGAACGATAAAGTGGAAATCGAAGCGGGCTTCCTCAAAATGCAGGTCAACTTCGACGATATCGAGGAAGTGGTTCCCGAATCGGCCGCACCCAAACCGAAGCTTGCCGCCAACGTCAAATTCAATCAAGGCCCGCAGCTCAATCCGGTATTTCAGGAAATCAACGTCATCGGCGAGCGGTCGGAGCAGGCTCTTGACCGCGTGGACCAGTTCCTCGATCAAGCCGTCCTTGCCACGGCGAGTCGCGTTCGCATTGTTCACGGGCATGGGATGGGGATCTTGAAGCGAGCCATCGGCGAATACCTGACGTCCAGCCCGCACGTTGCGCGTTTCTACCAGGCTTCCGCAAATGAAGGCGGCGCCGGCGCCACAATCGTGGAACTCCGCGATTAACGGAAAAATCATCAGCAATCCACCGTCTTTTTGTTCGGGTAAATCCCGATTGCTTATGCATGCGCCGGGTTGCATTCTTTAAGCAGACTTCCTCCTTATGACAATTTCTGGTGAAATGACCAAGCGTGAGCAGGTCCTGCTAAGAATCGCCTTCTGGTTTCTGCTCGTTTTCTCGGCGGTGTTGACTGTCCAGGCATTTCGGCTCATCCATCAGCCAACATTTCAAAGAGCGGCGCTCGGCGAACACGTTGCGATCTACCTGGTGCTCGCTCCCTTGTTTGCCTTTCAATTGTTGTTTATGGGTTCCCAGTTTCGCCGCAATGGGCAGACCATCGTGGAGTTTGAATGTGACGAACTCTCCATCCAGTTTCGGAAGCTTGGAGATTCGCATCACGAAGCCCGGCCCATTTCGGACGTCGTAAAGGTGTATAAATGGCGCGGGCTCGGAGAACCCATCGGCTACAGGCTCCTGTTTCGGGATGGCTCCAAAGCCTACATCAATTACTCGTTATCGAATGCCAGGGCGCTGGAGGAGCGGCTGCTCGCCGCGGACGTGCCGGTTCACCGCTGGTTAGAGAGCCTTCGCGATTAACGCGGATCGGGCCGCGCCCACCTTGATATTCTGGGATAACGTTTTATGTCGAATCCCATGGCCCGCTCACTCTCTGAAGTCGATCCCGAAATTTATGCCGCCATCCAACACGAGGTGGAGCGGCAGCACTCCCAGATCGAACTGATCGCCAGCGAAAATTTCACCTCCGAAGCCATTCTGGAAGCCACGGGCAGCGTCTTTACCAATAAGTATGCGGAAGGCTATCCGGGCCGGCGCTATTACGGTGGATGCGAGTACGCGGACGTGGTCGAAAACCTGGCGCGCGATCGTGCCAAGCAACTCTTCAAAGCAGAGTACGCCAATGTCCAGCCGCATTCCGGCTCCCAGGCCAACGCTGAAGCTTACGCCGCGGTGCTGAACCCCGGCGACACCATCCTGGGCCTCGATCTTTCGCACGGCGGCCATCTCACGCACGGCCACAAGCTCAATTTCTCCGGCAAACTCTACAAAGTTGTTTCGTATAAGGTCCGCAAAGACGATGAACGCATCGACTTCGATGACCTCGCCTCCACCGCCCATGAACACAAACCGAAAATGATTATCGCCGGCGGCAGCGCCTACTCGCGGACTTGGGACTTTGCCCGCTTCCGCGAAATCGCCGACGAGATCGGCGCCATTCTGCTGGTCGATATGGCGCACTTCTCCGGCCTGGTCGCCGCGGGTATCCACCCCAACCCATGCGAATGGGCGGACATCGTGACCACCACCACGCACAAGACTCTGCGCGGTCCACGCGCCGGGCTCATTCTAGCCAGGGAGAAATACGCCAAGGCCATCGACCAGAATGTATTCCCAGGCCAGCAGGGTGGGCCTCTGGTCCACGTCGTTGCGGCCAAGGCGGTTTGTTTCCTGGAAGCCATGACGCCGGAGTTCGTCGCCTATCAAAAGATGGTGGTGTCAAATGCCCAGGCGCTCGCTGCCGGCATGGCCGAGGAAGGCTTCCGCGTCGTTTCCGGGGGTACAGATACGCACGTCATGCTGGTGGATATTTTCTCGAAGGGCATCCGCGGCAAGGAAGCCGAAGCCGCCCTCGATAAGGCGCGCATCACGGTGAATAAGAACACCATTCCATTCGATCCGAATCCCCCGCTCAACCCCAGTGGGATCCGCCTGGGCAGCCCCGCCGTCACCACGCGCGGATTCCGCGAACCGGAAATGCGCGAAGTGGCTTCCTTGATCGCCGAATTGCTGAATCACATCGATTCCGCCTCCACCGCCGACGCCGTTCGCCGTCGGGTGGAAATCCTCACCGATCGCTTTCCGCTTTACCAGTGGAAGCTTGAACCCGTTCGTGTGAGCTAGTTGCGCGTCGCCATTGATGTCCGGCGCATTCTGGACTTCGGCATTGGCACGTATATCCGCAATCTTCTTCGCGCCTTCCAGCAGATTGAAGCTCCGCACGAATTCTTACTGATTGGCGCGCCCGATCAAAAGCGTCTGTTTCAGAACCTGGTGCCGCGATTCCGCTTCGTTCCCCATTCCGCTTCCGATTTGCAGCGCAAAGACCATCTGGCTTTCCCGCGGCTCATCCGTAATCTTGATGTGGACCTCACTCACATTCCGTTCACACGGGTCCCTCTGTTCCTGCCGCGTCCCTACGTGATCACCGTTCACGATTTGTCCAGCGTCCTGTTCGATAAGTCGTCGCCCTGGTTGCGCGAATTGCGCCGCTACCGCTTCTTGCGTAGCGTCTCCCGCGCCGATCGAGTGATCTCCGTTTCGCTCGCCACGCTCCGCGATCTCGACAATCTCACCGGAATCAGTCACGACCGCGTCAACGTCATCTATAACGCGCCCGATCCCGTTTTCTTCCAGCCCGCCAAGTCCGCCGATGCGCGCGCCGCCGGACCCGATTCCCGCCGGGTCGAGCAGCGCCGCATACTGGAACGCTACCAGATCGACTACCCGTTCCTGCTCTATGCCGGCCACATTCGAGAGCAGAAGAACATTCCCCGCATGGTGGAAGCCTTCGCCGTCGCCCGCCAGGAGCTCGCTCAAGAGCCTGCCTACAAAGAACTCCGCCTGATCATTATTGGAGACGATATTCACCTGCATCCCGAAGTGCGCCGCGCCGTGATTCAGAGCCGCGTCGAGCACTGCGTCCGCTTCTTAGGTTTCGTTCCGTTTGGCACATTGCGGCTCTTCTATGAGACCGCCGAGGCCTTTCTGTTCCCGTCCCTCTATGAGGGGTTTGGCCTGCCGCCGCTCGAAGCCATGGCCTCGGGCACGCCGGTGATTACGTCGGCCGTCAGTTCTTTGCTGGAGGTAGTTCAGGATGGCGCAGCCCTGGTGAATCCCGAAAATGTCTTCGACATCGCCCGCGGCATTTGCGATGTGCTGAGAAACCCGGAGCTGCGGGCCTCGCTGATCGCCCGCGGCCGCGCCAGGGCTGAGGCGTTTAGCTGGCTGGCGGCCGCACGGCAAACAATCGAAACGTATGAGGACGCTGTTAGAAAGCACCGCAAATAGCGCCCCAACCCTCATTGCACCTGAATCTTTACCGTATTCGCCGTAACTCCATTCACGCTGACCACCAGGTCGTTCGGGCCGGAAGGGGCTCCCGTGGGCACCGTGATGTTGAGCTGATTCAATCCCACAAAATACGGCGCAGCTCCGCTGAAACCGACCGTCGTGGGCAAGCCGCCGATGGTGATCGTCGGCATCAGCGTGGTGTAGGAAAGTCCCGCCGGCGCCTGACCGGTGATCACAGCCGGATTCACGGGACCGAATCCGGTTCCGTACATCACCACCACCTCGCCCGGCGCAGCCGGATCCGCAGACGTCACCAGCGCCCCGCCCACGTGCGTAATGGCTCCATCCGGCACGCCGTCCACCACGAAAATTCCAGGTTGCGCCGCGCTGATCTGCACCGGGACGGCCGTGTTTGAGGCCACGCCATTACTGACGATCACTTGAACTGGTGTTTGTCCCGCAACCTCCCAAGGCATCTGGAAGTTGATCTGCTCACTTCCCCCGGCGTTGACCACGGCCAGCAGCGGCGCAGCGGTCCCATTCACCGTGATGCTGGTCCCCGCCAGAGTGGTCGGCAGCGGAATCGAACTCGCCTGTGCAATGCCGCTGAGGTTCACGCTCAGGTGCTGGCCAAAGACGGTGCCCAGCCCGCCGGCCGATCCGCCCACCGCAAAGCTGGCTGAGTTGGTTACGGAACCGCTGGTGAATTGCGGTGCGACGGAGGAAGCCGCCGCAACTTTCCGGATGCGGTTGTTCACGCTGTCCGCGATCAGCAGATTGCCGGAAGGGTCGATCGCCAGACCGAACTCGCCGTTCAACATCGCACTGGTTGCCGGGCCCCCGTCGCCCGAGAAACCCAGAATGCCGTCTCCGGCTACCGTGTTGATGATTCCGCTGGGCGCAATGACGCGAACGCGGAAATTGTTATCGTCCGAAAAGAAGACGTTGCCGCTTGAATCCGCGGTCATGCCGCCGGGGTAATTCAGGTTGGCGTTGATCGCGGGTCCGCCGTCGCCGGAATACCCATCGACGCCGGTGCCCGCAACGGTAGTGATAATTCCATTCGTATCCACCTTGCGGACGCGCATATTGAACTGGTCGCAGATGTACAGGTTTCCTCCGCTATCGAGCGCCAGCGAGGTTGGATTGTTGAGCCCGGCGCTGGTCGCCGGGCCGTTATCGCCGCTGAATGTTCCGTTCGACCCGGCTCCGTCGCCGTTACCCGCGATGGTCGTCACGATTCCTGTCGATGCGGTCACTTTTCGCACCCGGTGATTGCTTTGATCGGCGATGTAGATGTTCCCTGCCGCGTCCGTGATCGCCCGCACGCAATTAAAGAAGGAGGCTGATGTGGCCAGCCCGCCGTCTCCCGAGTAGCCGGGGTTGCCGTTACCCGCCACGGTGGTGATGGTGCCATTGGTATCGATGCGGCGGATCCGCTGATTGCCCACGTCGGCAATGATGAGGTTGCCCGAGACATCCACAAACACGCCTGTTGGCGTCTTCAACTGGGCCTGCAGCGCGGGCCCCCCATCGCCCGAGAATCCGGCCGTCCCGGTGCCCGCAATGGTCGTGATGATCCCGCTCCCGTTTACTTTGCGAATACGGTTGTTGTACTGGTCGGTGATATAAACATTCCCGAGAAGATCTGTCGCCACCCCAACCGGAACATTCATCAGAGCGGACGTTGCGGGTCCATTGTCCCCGGAGAAGCCGACGCTGGTGCTGCTGCCGGCAATGGTAGCGATCGTTTGCGCAGGCGCAGTAACAGCGAACACGACGGCGAGCGGAAAGGCAAGAAGAGCGAGTCGTTGAGTCATGAGGAACTCCTGATAAACACTTTGGATCATACACCCGGCTAAAGATATCGTTCACTCTTGCCGATTCCCCTAGCAGATGAACACGGAGATCCAGAATGCAATCAGTTTGAACCGCGCGATCCTGGATTGCGCGGGTGAGGGAATCTATGGACTCGATCTGAATGGCGTCACCACGTTTGCCAATCCCGCCGCGATTCGCATGACTGGCTGGGCTTTGGAAGACTTGCTGGGTAAGCCGCAGCACGCTCAAATCCACCACTCCAAAGCCGACGGAACCCCCTATCCACGCGAAACCTGCCCCATCTACGCCGCCCTGCGCGATGGCGAAATCCATCATAGAGAAGATGAGGTGTTCTGGCGAAAGAACGCAACCTGCTTCCAGGTGGCGTACACCAGTACTCCTTTGAGGGAAGACGGTAAGTTGGTCGGCGCAGTGGTGGTCTTTCGGGACATCACCAACCGGAAGAACCGCGAGCGCTGGGACGCCAGTTACAAGCGCGTACTGGAACTCGTGGCCGTTGGCGCTCCACTCCAGGAATCCCTCGAAACGCTGATCGCCGCGGTAGAAGACTTTCAGACTGGCCTCAAGGTAATCATCACTCTGCGTGATTCCGGCGAGTCGCCCTCCAAGTACGACGATCTGCCTGTGTGTTGGACGCGGCCGATCGTCTCCAGTTCGGGCGCTGGATTGGGAAGTTTCCGCGCGTTTCTCTCCGGCGCGAATCGGATTTCACCGTCGGCCTGTGAAATTCTCGAGATGGCCTGTGGTCTGTCCAGAATCGCCATCGAGCACCGGGATCTGCTGGATCAATTGGCCCATCAATCGACGCATGACGTGCTCACGGGATTGGCCAACCGGATGCTCTTCGAAGACCGTCTGGAGCAGGCTCTCTCCCATGCGCGCAGATCAAACGGCAACGTCGCCGTATACCTCATCGACCTCGATCGGTTCAAGGAAGTGAACGACAGTTACGGCCACGCGGCCGGAGACAGTTTTCTGCTGCAAGCCGCGAACCGGATCAAATCCGTCCTGCGCGATGGCGACACACTGGCGCGGATGGGCGGAGACGAGTTTGCGGTGATCATCCCGGCGGTCCTCCAAATTGAGGAATCCGCGGCGCTCGCACAGAGGATCGTGGAATCTCTGCGCACTCCGCTTCGGGTTGACGGACAACAACTCGTCGGCAGCATCAGCGTCGGCGTCAGTGTCTACCCGCACCACGGGCAAGACTCCCCGTCCCTGCAAAAGTATTCCGATCAGGCCATGTACCGCGCCAAGTCGAAAGGAGGGAATCGTTTCGAAATCTTCGACCCGGAAGCCTCCATATTGGCCGCGGAGGCTCTCAAGATGGAGCTGCGTCTGCGGGAGGCTCTGGAGAAAAACTGGTTCCGCCTGGAATATCAGCCCCAGTTTGAACTCACTGGCAAATTGATCGGGATGGAAGCCTTGCTCCGGTTGCAGGCCCCCGGCGAAAGGGTCATCGAGCCCACCCAATTCATTTCGAGCGCCGAGGAAACCGGCCTCATCGTGCCCATTGGGGCGTGGGTACTTCGCGAAGCCTGCAGACAGGGAGTGGAATGGTCCAAACAGGGCTACGCCCCGCTCAGCATCGCCGTCAATGTGTCGGCGCGCCAGTTCGCCGGCCCCGATTTCGTCGGCTTGGTGACCTCAACCTTGCAGGAAACCGGCTTTCCAGCCACGCTGCTCGACCTGGAACTTACCGAGAGCTGTCTCATGACCAGCGCGGTCGATTCCATTCGCCAGCTCAACCAACTTCGAAAGCTGGGCGTTCAGATTTCGATTGACGATTTCGGCACCGGGTATTCATCTTTGAGCCGCCTCCATCAACTTCCCGTCAGCACCATCAAGATCGACAAGGAATTCATCGACCGCCTGTCCTCCGGAATCGGCGGTTCGGAAATCGTGCAGGCCATCCTCTCGCTTTCAAAACAACTCGGGTTTCGCGTAATTGCGGAGGGTGTTGAAACCAGCACGCAGCTTGAAGCATTGAATCGGCTGGGGCCTGTAATTGTGCAGGGCTTTCTGCTCGGAAAACCCGAAGGCGCAGCCAGTGCGAAAAGACATCTGGGTTTGATTCAACCCCAGCACCCGTCTACTCTGCAAGAAGCAGATACAGATCCATCACATTCGTTCGCGTCGCGCCCGTGATCAGCAAATCCCCCAGCGCTTCGAAAAGCGGGTAGGCGTTGTTTTCATCCAGATTGCGCGTTGCCTCAAACCCCGCGGCTTGCGCTCGCGCCAAAGTCCCCCCGTCGGCGAATGCCCCTGCCGCATCGGTAGGCCCATCGGTTCCGTCGGTTCCGAAGCTCAGGACCAGCGCTCCCTCAAGGCCCGCGATATCGCGAGCCGCGGCCAGCGCAAACTCCTGGTTGCGCCCACCTTTTCCGTCGCCGAGCAGAGTGACCGTGGTCTCCCCACCCGAAAGAATGCATGCGGGCTTGCGAATGGGGTTGCCGCTGGCGCAGATCTCTTTCAAAATTGCCGCCTGCACGCGGGCCACTTCGCGAGCCTCGCCTTGAATGGCGCTCGAAAGAAGCAGCGTGCCGAAGCCCAGGCTCTCGGCTTTGCTCCGCGCCGCGCCAAGAGCCAGACGATTACTACCGATGATCACGTTCTCAACTCCGCGGAATACAGGGTCATCGGGCTTAGGCGTTTCATTTTCGCCGATGGTCAGATGCTCGCGCACCGCTCCAGGCAGCCGGCTCCAGACGCCGCGCCGCCGCAGCGTTTCGCGAGCCTCCGCAAACGTGGTCGCATCGGGCGCAGTGGGGCCCGAACCGATCACCCCCACATCGTCGCCCACCACATCCGAGAGAATCAGCGATATCACGCGCGCGGGCGCAGCCAGTTGCGCGAGCCGGCCACCTTTGATCGCGGAAAGGTGCTTGCGCACGCAGTTCAATTCTTCAATGGGCGCTCCGGAAGCCAGAAGCAGGCCGGTGGCCGCTTGCTTGTCCGCCAGGGTGATTCGCCCCGCCGGAAGCGGCATCAGCGCCGAAGCGCCCCCGGAGATCAGGCAGATGATCAGGTCGCCCTCGGTGGCCTCGCGCGCCAGGTCCGCAATTCTGCGGGCTCCCGCGACGCCCGCTTCATCGGGAACCGGATGGCCGCACTCGTGACATACCATGCGGCGGAGTTCCACCCCGTGTCCATACTTGGTGTTAATCCAGCCTGCCTGGATGCGGTCGCCAAGAGTCTGTTCGACGGCCCGCGCCATTACCGCCGAAGCTTTCCCCGCGCCGATCACGAACACGCGGCGCGGGTTCCCGAGATCGACAGCTTTCAGAGCGTGCCGCACGCATGCCTCTGGGTCCACGGCATCCAGCGCGGCCTGTGCGATTTCGAGCGCAGCTTGGCGAAGGGTCCTCACCGTTAGTGGAAAATCGACAGCGCCATGATCGCGGCCAGATTTTCCCGTGGATCTTCGGAACAGATTTCCACCCGGAAATCCGCCCGGGCGTAATTTTCCCGACGCTGCGCGTACAGGTTCCTGAGATGCGTGATATCCCTCGCGAGCGGGCGATCGGCGGTCAGCGCCACGCGCTTCTCAATGATGTGCAGTGGACAATCCAGCCAAACCGTTACCCCGTTGTTCTCCAGCAACGCGAAGTTGTCGGGCTGCACAAATGTCCCGCCGCCAAGCGCCATCACCATCGGTTTGCCGCACTCCACCGAATGGACATGCCGGCGCACCAGTTGGTGCTCGATGCGGCGGAACTCGGCTTCGCCGCCCTGGTCGAAAATCGCCGCGACGCTGCGTTGTTCGCGGTCTTCGATCTCTTGATCCAGATCCACAAACCGCCAGCCGATATGGTCGGCAAGCAGCCTGCCGACAGTGGTCTTGCCGCAGCCCATGAAGCCGACAATATAGACGCCCGGCGTGCGCTTCAATTTCAGGATCATATTGGTTTCGCGATTTGGCCGCGTTTGATCGTCATGCGTTTGATCAGTATTGACTCGACAGCTTGCGGCATCAGATGATGGAGCGCGTCGAAGATCCAGCCGGAGCGCGGGCTCATCACCACACGGGCATCGCGCTCCACCCCTCGCAGGATATCGCGCGCGCACTGTTCTGGAGTGATGGCGAATTTGTTAGCCGCGACAACCTGGGGCGGCGGCGCCAGACCCAGGCCATGCAAATGAAAATCGGTGAGCACAGAACCAGGACACACCAGCATGGTGCGGACGCCGCACCCGGCCAGTTCCATGCGCAGACCCTCCGTGATGGCGTCGAGCGCCGATTTGGAGGCGGAATAGAGCGGCATCCAAGGGAGAGCCACTCGTCCGGCTATGGAGCCGACGTTGACAATGAGGCCGCTGTTTCGAGCTCGCATCGAGGGAAGCGCAGCTTGCAGTAATTCGAGCGCCGCGAAAACGTTGAGCTCAAACATGGCGCGCGTTTCCGCCAGCGGAGATTGGGAAACGGGCCAGTAGATTCCCATCGCCGCGTTGTTGATCACAATATCGATGCGGCCGAAACGCTCCAGCGTTCGATTCACCAGCCTTGGAGCCGAATCACTCGCTGTCAGATCGAGCGCAGTCGTGAGATCACCCGGTTCCGCCACACGTTCCAGCTTCTCCGCAGAGCGGCCGCACAGCGACAGCTTTGCGCCCCCGGCTCGAAACGCGCGGGCGCACGCCGCTCCGATTCCATCGGAAGCCCCGGTGATCAATACTACGTTGTCAGCAATCCTCATTTGCCGCCATGAGACGGGCACGCAATAATACTAATATATGTCGAGGCTGCTTCCGCTCTTTCCTTTGCAGCTCGTCGTCTTTCCGCGGACCCGGCTTCCTTTGCATATTTTCGAAGATCGGTATAAGGAAATGGTCGGCGACGCGATTCGCGACGGGTCCGATTTCGGCATCGTCCCGGCAAAGGAAAATGGGATTCTGAACGCCGGCTGTTCGGTCATCGTCGAGAAGGTGATCACCACCTATCCGGACGGCAGGTCGGACGTGGTCACCGTGGGCCAGAGGCGGTTTGAAATCCTGTTCCTCAATGAAGAGAAACCCTATCTGCGCGGGCAGGTGGAATTCTTTGAAGACGAACTCGACGAGAAGGTCCCGGGGCTGTTTCGCGAAAAGGCCCTGGAGCTTTACCGCGAACTGGCGGCCACCGGCGAAGCACGCGTCTATGCGGAGCCGCTGCTCGATGACTCGCAACTGAGCTTTCAACTGGCGCAGGCCATTACAGATCTCGATTTTCAGAACAGACTCCTGCATACACGGTCCGAGCGGGAGCGCCTGGAACTGCTCATCTCTTACATCGAGCAGAACATGCCGCGCATGAAACACGCCGCTCGGATGCGGCAACTGGCCCCGCAAAATGGTTTCGGCCACAAAATCGTGGGAGCCTGACGCTTCGTGGTCCTAAGGGTTCCGTACCAAAAGCCAAAAGAGGCAAAGCGGAGGAGTCTCGGGTTTGCCGTCTCGCTTCTTGCACATGCCGTTTTCTTCGCGTGGGTGGCGCTTCCCGCGTGGCCCTCGAAGTCTCCCAGCGAATACGATCAGATCATCCGGCCGAACGAGACGCACCTGGTCTGGTACAACTTCAAGCAGAAGCTGCCCGACGTTTCTCCCGCCAATAAAGCGTCGGAGAACAAGCCGCTATGGGCGCGGACCGTGGCGAAGCAATCCATCGTATCGGCGCCTAAAGACGCACCCGATGCGACACAGATGATCTTCCATCCTGTCCCGGAGCTGAAGCCGGAGCCGCCCAAACCTCTACCGAACATGATCGCCCTGTCACTGCCGCCTCCACCGAAGCCTGAAGTAAAGCCGGTCCCCATGCCGGACGTACCCAAACTGCAAGCCAAGGTCGATGCGCCTGAGCTTTTCAAAATGCCCACAGTCTCCAAACCTTTTGTGCGCCCCGTCGAGCGGCAGGCGAAGCTGACGTTGAAGGTGCAGACGGTGGACGTGCCGGATCTGAAACCCGTCGCTTCCCCGGCAACCGTTTCGAAGACACTCGATCAGGGGTCGCGCGTGATGGCCTTTCGCCCGCGGCCGAGGCCGTCGCTCACCGCCTCCGTGGGGAGCATGCCGGATGCGCCTGTGCTCGAAGGCGCAACAGCGTCTACCGCGAACGTTGCCGTTGTGGGGCTGAACCCGATTGATAACCTGCCGCGCCCCGTGACCGAAGCCTCGCGCAAAGCTCAGTTTGCGGCCGGCCCAAAGGTGAATCTGAATGGAGCCACTTCCAGCGGTAATTCCTCCGGCGTCACTGTCCCCGATCTGACCATCCGTGGCGCGGAGAAAGACCACGGCACAAGCCCGGACGCGAAGGCCTTGCTGGCGCGCGCCATGCCGCCGGGCATGCCTTCCGCGGCGGCGGTGTTGCGTGAGGCGGCCAATGAACACGGACGCCCATTGACCAGCGGAGAGATTGAGCGCTCCCGCGGTACCCCGGTTTCCGGTCCGCCCGATCCCGATCCGCGTTTTCTGGGACGACAGGTCTTCAGCATGGCCATACAGAGTCCCAATCTCACCAGCCACGAGGGGAGCTGGCTCATGTGGTACGCCGATCGCGCGCTGCTCACTTACAAAGCGACCATCTCCGCGCCGCAGCCGGTCCACAAAGTCGACCCGAAGTATATTTCCACCGCGGCCGAAGAACGGATCGAGGGGACCGTCCGCCTTGCCTTCGTGATCGGGCACGATGGCAAGGTCTATGACATCGAGAAGGTCAAAGGCATCGACCCGCGGCTCGACCACAGCGCCATGGAGGCCCTGCAAAAATGGACGTTTACTCCAGCCGAGCGGGAAGGGAAGCCCATCGATGTGGATGCCGTGGTGGAAATTCCCTTCCGCCTGGCGCCGCGCGAAACACAGTAAGCATGCAACGACAACACCTGATGATTGATGCGGATGACACGCTCTGGGAGAACAACATCTACTTCGAGCACGCCTTCGACCGCTTCTGCGCCCTGCTGAACCATTCGACCTTATCGCCGGATGAAGTACGCGCGGCGCTGGATAACATAGAAATAGCGAATAACAAGGTGCATGGTTATGGCGCGCATAACTTCGTCCGCAATCTGCGCCAGTGCTTTGAAAAACTGGTGGAGCGTGAGCCCGAAAACGAGCACTTTGAAGAGATAGCGTCCTACGCCCTGCATATCAAGTCGATGCCCATTGAGCTCATGCCCGGCGTCGAGGCAACCGTACCGGTTCTCGCCGCAAAGCATGAGTTGACTCTGTTCACCAAGGGCGATCATGCCGAGCAGCTTTCCAAGTTTGAACGCTCCGGGTTGGGAAGCTGTTTCACGCACTGCGAGATCGTGAAGGAGAAGAATCGCGAGGCGTATCTGGAGTTAGTCCACCGCCGCGGATTTGACCCGCAGAAAACCTGGATGGTGGGGAACAGTCCGAAGTCGGATATCAACCCCGCGCTCGCCGCCGGGTTGAGGGCGGTTTACGTGCCCCATAACCGTACCTGGACCCTGGAGCGCGAGGAAATCGCTCCGTCGGATCGGTTGTTCGTCGCAGAAGGATTCGCGGATCTGATACAGGTCTTTGGCGCCGCTTGAGAATAGCGCCTTAACTCGGGCGCTCTGTCCGTCCTTGGAAGTGCCTCAACGCCACCGCAATGGGGAGGCACAAACGACGTTCAGGGCCCGGCAATAAAGTGAATCCAAATGGATGCTTGAACTCGGCCGTGGGAAACGACTTTCACAATCGGAGGCGATCAATGGTTTGCCAGTCCTCATGAAGCTCTTCGATCCCGTAATGCAAGGCAACCCCATGATTACCGGCGTAGTCCATGAAGGCCTCGATCGGTGTCTGGCAAAGTTCGGCGGCCCGTCCGAGCGAAACTCGATCCTCCCGACACAGCTCGAGCGCGATCAGCGTCTTCATACCTTTACGCTATCGTCCCATCCATCTCGCGTCAAACTACATCATTGCCCAGGCGGATTCGCGGAGTTGCACTTCCGATCCCCGGAAAACACTCGCCAAACCACACCTCACCATCCTCTCTTCTCATTCATCGGCGATAATACGAGGTTGCTGGATTTCTCCTCTGCCGTAAAAGACAAGGGGGTGCTGATTACCGGCGCCGGGCGCGGAATCGGAAAGCGGCTGGCGATGGGATTCGCAGCCGCGGGCGCCCGCGTTGGCCTCCTCGCCAGAAGCCAGGCCGAACTCGATGTCGCCAAACTGGAGATCGAACACGCCGGCGGCGTCACCCTTCGCCTTCGGGCCGACGTGCGGGATTTCGAACAGATGTGCGCCGCCGTCGATCGCATGCAAGCTGTTTTCGGGGGGACCCACGTGGTCATCTGCTGCGCCGGCATGCTCGGCCCCATCGGTCCCATCACGCAGATCAAGCTCGACGCGTGGCGCGATGCCATCGACACCAACATCATGGGTGTGGTCCATGCCTGCCGTGCGGTCTTGCCCCAGATGATCGATCGGCGATCCGGCAAAATCATCGCTCTTGCCGGCGGCGGGTCCAGTACCGCGCGCCCTTACGTCACCGCTCACGCCGTTTCCAAGGCCGGCGTTGTGCGCCTCGTCGAGTCGGTGGCGGAAGAGGTCCGCGACTTCAACGTCCAGATGAATTGCATGGATGCCGGAGCTTCTTATACCAGCATGACGGATGAGATCCTGCACGGCGGTCAAATGGCTGGCTCCGCGGAACTCGAAGAAGCGCATAAGGTGCGCGTCACCGGTGGCACGCCGCCGGAACGCCAGGTTCAGATGGCCATGTTCCTCTCTTCCCCGCGCTCCAATCACATCAGTGGAAAGCTGCTGCTCGCAACCGAAGATCCCAGGAAACTGGAACACCAGAATATGCTGCCCGATTCCTTTACCCTGCGCCGCCACGGAAAGAGCTGAACAAATGCTGAAGCGCTTATTCTTGATGTCTTGTCTGGCCGTGAAGTTGCTGCCCGGCTGGGGCTGCGAAGGCCACCAGATCGTCGCGCGCATCGCCGAGTTGAATCTCACCCCGCGCGCGCGAACCGAAGTCATGGCCCTGCTCTCGGCGAATCCCATTGACCCCGCGCTTGTGCGCTTCTGCGTGCAGGGCCGCGAGGATGCCATGGCTGATAGTTCCACCTGGGCCGACGACGCCCGCCGCGGTGAACGGACCGGTAAGTGGCACTACATGGATATTCCGCGCCAGGTGACTCAAGGCGATCTGAGTGCTTACTGCGACCCCGTTGATGCGCCAGGTTCGAAAGGTGATCGGAAAGGCTGCGTTCTCACCGCCATCGCCTACAATCGCAACATACTGGCCGATCCCAAAGCATCGTCGGCCGATCGAGCGAAGGCTCTCCGCTACCTGATTCACTTCGTGGGTGACCTGCATCAACCTCTCCACACCACCGACAACAAAGATCAGGGCGGCAACTGCGATCCAGTCGAGTTAGTCGACTCACCCACCATCTCCAACCTCCACTCTGTGTGGGATTCCGGATTGCTCGAAGAGCACTTCCGAAACATAAGGAAGACGCCGGCTGAATACGCGGCAATGCTGAACCAGCGTTTTGCGGCTCAGAAAGCGCAGTGGGCCCCCGTCAACGCCGATGTCGCCACGTGGGTATGGGAATCGCATGCGGCAGGCATCCAGACCACGTATGGCGCAGTCCAGCCTTTGATTCCTTTAGAGCCCGCCGATGCCGCCACGGACTGCACTGCCGAGAACGCGAAAATATACTCGCTCCACGTCCGCTTAGGCCGCGAATACCTCGATAAATCCCTACCCGTGATCGATCGCGAGTTGGCGAAAGCCGGATTCCGCCTCGCGGCTATGCTGAATTCGATCTGGTAGATAACGCGAGCGCCGATTCGATCGCTTCCATCAGCACCCTCGGGGTGTACGGCTTCTGGAGAAACCCGCCCAGCCCGGCTCCAAAACTATCTCGCGCTTCGCCTTCCGATAATCCGCTCGACCCGACCACCAGAACCGACTCCCGGATCAGCCGGAGCCGCCGGAGCGTCTCGTCACCGCTCACTTCCGGCATGGTCATATCCAGCAGTACGATCCCGATTTCTTTCTCCGATCGGAACAAGCGAATCGCTTCCTCGGAGTTACCCGCCGAAAGCACCCGGAATCCATGCGCCTCGAAAACCATCTTGGTGACCTCAAGGACGCCGATTTCATCGTCAACCACCAGGACCGTGGGCGCGTCAGCCGCAACCCGCGGAACGGCAGCGGACTCAACCGGCGCGGCGATCAGCGCGGGACGGGCGTACGCCGCGATGGGAAAGTAGACCCGGAAACTCGACCCGCGGCCCGGTTCGCTCTCCACGTGGATCGCGCCCCGGTGCGCTCTAACGATCCCCAGAACCGCCGAAAGTCCCAATCCGCGGCCCGTAAATTTAGTGCTGAAAAACGGGTCGAAAATTCGTGCCTTCGTGGCTTCGTCCATGCCCGTTCCTTCGTCATGAACGCAAAGCACGCAATATTGGCCGGGGTCCAGGTGCGTGGTAGTGGGAGCGCGCCCTGGCGGCGCAACCATCACGCTTTCGAGACGAAGGGACACGCTCACTCTGTGCTGATACCCATCCGCGGAATCCATGGCTTCCGCGGCGTTGGTGACAAGGTTCGTCATCAGTTGATGGATCTGCGCCGGGTCGGCTTCCACCAGCGCCAGGTCTTCGGGAAGGTCCAGTTCCAGTACCGTGTTCCTCGGGAGAGCCGCTTCCAGCATGCCGCGAGTGGCCAGTATCTCACTCGCCAAATCGATCTGCGCATGCGCAAAGCGCCCGCGGCCGGAGTACGCCAGCATCTGCTGCGTCAACTCCGCGGCGCGTTGGCTGGATTGCACGATCTGTCGCGCAGAGCGGGATTCCGCCGTCCCGGGAGTCAGCTTCAACGAAAGCAGGCTCGCATGACCCAGAATGGCCGTCAGGATGTTATTGAAGTCGTGCGCGACCCCGCCCGCTAGTATCCCCAGGCTCTCCATCTTCTGGCTTTGCCGCAGAGCTTCCTCGCGTCGTTTGCGCTCCGTCACCTCTTCGCACACGGCTCCCACCCCAGCCGTTTCACTGCCCAGTTGAATCGGATAGCAGCTCACGTTCCAGTTGAGCGGGACCCGTTTCTCCGCGTCCGCGAACCCCTCGATCTCCAGATTCACGATCGGCTTGCCCGTATCGATTACCGAGAGCAGCGCTGCCTCCATCTCGCCGGGAATTTGCGGCCACACGTCGAGCCACGCGCGCCCGATGTGTTCCGTCACCGGAAGCCGGTTCAACGCGGCCAGCGTGCGATTCACCCGCACAAAGCGCAGATCGGGATCGAGAAAGCCCAGCCCCACCGGAGCGGTCTCGAAAAGCGTGTCCAGCAGAGCGTTGGCCCGCGATTCGGCCATCTCCGCCCGCTTGCGGTCGCCCATCTCCTTCAGCAGTTCCTGCAAACGCCGCTCCGCGATATCCGCCGCGGATTGCGCGCGCTCCTGCTCCTCGCGCTGGCGTTCCAGAATCCAGATCAGCGACGCCGAGCAGAACAGAAACATGCCCATGCCGATCCAGTCGGCCAGGCCTTTCGGTCCAAAAAAGATATCGGGCGAAACAAAAAAATATAACGCCGCAAGACAGCCCAGAACCGTGGAGAGAACCCCAGGACCGACACCGCCAAGATACGCGGAAACCGCCACCGCGATGTAGAGGATTGCGTAGGGATGCTGCGTCAGCAGCACGGGGCGCAGCGCCAGACGGATCTCGGTGACCAGCACGATCGAGAGAACCGAGATGATGTATCGTATCTGAGGCGTCTTGGGCTTCAAGCGAAATTCTGCCCGCGATGTGGGGACCTTATTCCGTATTTTACTTCGCTATCTTGTGTAGCGGGAGGGATAGTTGTGTCACTCAGTAACCACAGCGCCGGGAATCAGGTACTTCCGAGCTGGAATATCAGGTCGAAGCCGCGCGTCCGGGGTGGGATTACCCGCTACCAGCCGCATCGGGATAATTCCGGCCCAGATGTCTAACGCGTAATCCGGTTCATCGTCCACCGGCGGCCCGCTGCGGACCTTCGCGGAAGCTTCATTCAGCGGAAGTGCGATCACGCTCGTGGCTTTCAGCTCCTGGTCGGTGGGCAAGCGGACCTCGTCCCAGCGCCCCGGCAAAACGTGGCTGGTAAAACACCGCAGCGCTTCCAGCTTTTCTTCTCTTTCGGTCACTTGGCGAGCCTCTCCGAGGACCACCACCGATCGGTAGTTCATCGAGTGATGAAAAGCCGACCGCGCCAGCACCACGCCATCGAGCAGTGTGACGGTCAGGCACATGGGGGTTGCCGAGATCAGTTCGCGCAGCATCCGGCTCGCGGCCGAGCCGTGAACATACACTTGATCCCCGGAGCGCGCATACCCCGTCGGAATCACGTAAGTCTGCCCCTCCACCGCGAACCCCAGGTGGCACAGGAACCCTTCATCCAGAATGGCGTTGATCGCGTCCCGTTCGTAAACGCCGCGCTTCGGCAAGCGCCGGACCTGTGTGCGGGGAGTGGGAACGGGTGAATTCACAGTGATTCTGCGATTATGCCATTTTTGGTTGTCCGACGGCGCCCTACGGCAGTCGTTCCGGGTAGGCTGTCACAATGAAGGCAAAAGGTCATGAGACAACGCCTCGAAAACATCACCTTGCGGGCATTCAAGACGATCAAGGAGATCGAGGACTTTAGCCTTGGGCCAATCACCGTCTTGATCGGTCCAAACGGCGCTGGGAAATCAAACTTCATCTCGTTCTTTCGAATGCTTTCCTGGGCAGTCGCCACCCCCGGAACCTTGCAGGAGTACATCGCAAGGCAGGGTGGGGCGAGCGCGCTTCTCCATGACGGCCCTGGGCGTACTCGCGACATTGAGGCCCACCTCAGCTTGAAGACTGAGGCGGGCCGTAACGACTACGCGTTCAGGCTTGCCTATGCGTCGGGCGACACGCTCATCTATACGGAGGAAAAGTATCGATTCTCCCGCGCTGGCCTCCCGGGTCCGGCGGGATGGACGAATCTTGAAACCGGCCATCGCGAAGCCCGCTTGATTGAGAACGCCGAACACGGCGACGTCACCGCGCGCACGATCCACTCCCTCCAAGACTTGTTCAATATCAGTTTCACAATACTTCGAGCACCGCCCGAATCCGCCAGAAGTGGACACTTGAGGATGGTCGCTGGCTGCGCGAAGATGCCGGCC
>Ga0182012_10001881_pt1 | contig 22885 bp, 24 predicted proteins | sample 612S2SmetaG_FD_120486 | JGI IMG/M metagenome (GOLD analysis project Ga0182012, IMG submission 120486) | Permafrost microbial communities from Stordalen Mire, Sweden - 612S2S metaG | ecosystem: Environmental > Terrestrial > Soil > Wetlands > Permafrost | place: Sweden: Stordalen | collected... | reverse complement strand
GATTCTGAAAGGAGGCGCAAAATGCGCCTGAACAAGTTCACTCTGAAGCGCTTCACACGTCCGCGCACCCACGAGGGAGCGCCGGCCAAGCGCATTACGCCGGAGCAGGCACTGCGCCGCTCGATTCTCTCCTGCATGCTGTGGGAGAACGAGTTCTACGAGGATGGCGTCCAGATCGCTGGACGCATCGGTGAGCTGGTTCCCCAGGTGGAGGCGGAGAAGGTCGCCGCGCTGGCTGTGGAGGCTCGCGAGAAGATGAAGCTGCGCCACGCGCCGCTGTTGCTGGCGCGCGAGATGGCCCGCCACGCCACGCATCGCGCACTGGTGGCGGAGACGCTGACTCGCGTGATCCAGCGTGCTGACGAGCTGTCTGAGTTCGTCGCCATCTACTGGGCCGGTGGGCGTCAGCCGCTCTCCGCGCAAGTGAAGAAGGGGCTGGCTGCCGCGTTTACCAAGTTCGACGAGTACGCGCTGGCCAAGTACGACCGCGTCGGGGCAGTTCGCCTGCGCGACGTTCTGTTCCTTTGCCATGCGCGGCCGGTGGATGAGGCGCAGGCAGCGCTGTGGCGTCGTCTGGTGGACAACGAACTGGCCACGCCGGACACCTGGGAGGTTGCGCTCTCCGAGGCAGGGCGCGGCGAAAACGCCGAGGGCAAGGCGGAGGCCAAGCGCGAAGTGTGGGAGCGTCTGCTGGCGGAACGCAAGCTGGGAGCGCTGGCTGTTCTGCGCAACCTGCGCAACATGCATGCCGTGCAGGTGCCGGAGCAGATGGTGCTCGAAGCGATCGCCGCCGTGAAGACGGATCGGGTTCTGCCGTTTCGCTTTCTGGCTGCAGCGCGCAGCGCACCGCAGTGGGAAGAGGCGCTCGAGCAGGCAATGTTCCGTGCTCTCGAGCAGCGGGAAGGTTCGGGGCCGGCTCTGCGCGGGCGGACCGTGCTGCTGGTGGACGTCTCCGGATCGATGGAGTCGCCCATCTCGTCTCGCTCGGAGATGCGTCGCACCGATGCTGCATACGGTCTGGCGATCCTGCTGCGAGAGATTGCGGAGACGGTGACCATGTTCACCTTCTCGAACGGAGCTGTGCGTGTGCCTTCCCGCCGGGGAATGGCCCTGCGCGATGCGCTCGACAAAAGCCAGCCGCACGGGGCAACCAACCTTGGGGCTGCGCTGGGACAGGTCGAAGCCGAGATGCGAGAGGGATTCGACCGCATCGTGGTAATCACCGACGAACAGTCGCATGATCGCGTACCGGCTCCGCGTGGCAAAGGCTACGTGATCAACGTGGCCTCGGCCCAGAACGGTGTTGGATACGGGGCGTGGAACCACATCGACGGCTGGTCGGAGGCAGTCATCGACTACATCGCCGAGTTGGAAGGCGCGGTAACCGCCTGAAGCTTGGCGAGACAACGGAAAAGGCCGGGGAGTGATCCCCGGCTTTTTTGATTTAGCTCGACTTCGATGCGACCTACGAAAGGACCGGAATCTTGATTTCTTCGCCAACCTTGATCAAGTCGGGGTTTTCGATGTTGTTTGCCTGGGCAATCTCGTTGTACTTGTTGGCATGGCCATAAAAGCGTTCGGAGATTTTGGAGAGGTTATCGCCGCTCTTAATTGTGTACGGCTGCTCGTCGCCGCCGCTGGTGGTCATCTGGTGGTCAAGGTCGGCGTAGGATTCGTCGACGCTCTTGATGATGTCCCAGATACGGTTGGCTACAACCTTGGAGGGCACGGTGGCCTTGAGCTGGAGCTTTTCGCCGTCGAGTTCTTCGCTGTCAAGGGTCGCGCCGAGGTCGCCGAAGCTCTGGATAGCTTCTGTGACGGGAGCGTATTTGGATTTCAATGTGTCGAGATCTGCCATTTGGTTCCTCCTGCCCGCTTCGGCGCGGACTGTTGAGTGAAAGCGCGTTGAGGACGTGCTGAATCAGGGGACTCAGCGCCTTCTGAAATCGACCGTATCGGTCTCGAGAAGGATAGGAGGACGGATGCGGGCGATGCAATCGCCCGCATGTGAATGTTGCGCGATTACTCGACTTCGAGGGTTTTGATGCGGAAGAGCAGGCCGGCAATGGCAGCGCCAATAAGAGGAGCGACCCAGAAGAGCCATAGCTGCTCCAGGGCCTTGCCACCGACAAAGATCGCCGGCCCGAGGCTGCGCGCGGGATTTACGCTGGTGCCAGTGATGTGGATGCCGAGCAGATGGATGGCGACCAAGGTGAGCCCGATGGCGAGTCCTGCGAAGCCTGACGGTGCGGCCTTCTGGGTGGAACCCAGGATGACCATGAGGAAGAGGAACGTGGCGAGGACCTCGAAGAGGAAGGCCGAGGTTAAGTTGTATCCACCGCCGTAGCCCGCGCCCCAGCCGTTCTGGCCTAGTCCACTGGTTGCGATGTTGTAGCCGCCTTCGACGCCCGAGGCGATAAGGCTCACTGCGCCAGCACCAAGGATGGCACCGATACACTGACTCACCCAGTAGCCGATCATGTCGACGATGGAGAGGCGGCCAGCGACGAATACGCCGAAGCTGACTGCCGGATTGATGTGGCACCCAGAGATGGGGCCGATTCCATAGGCTGCGCAAATCAGTCCGAGACCGAAGGCGAAGGCTATGCCGACGATGCCGACCATGCCGGTGGCGCCGCCGGTAACGACGACGACTCCAACTCCAAAAAACACCAGGGTGAAGGTTCCGATCAACTCTGCAACGTATTTCTTCATATTCTTCCTCACTTTCATTTATTGAATTGTCTGGTTCAGTTCTGCACCGCAGAGGGGGGATCAATTCGACACGAACGTCCGCTGGGTTAACTCGTTCCCTGGGGAGGGATGGGCCTTCGAAACCAGGACAGGGGTGTGCCGGCTCGGCCAAGGGAAGCGCTGAGGAAGTGTTTCAAGGTCCGGCTCTTGAGTCAAGGGGCACTTGCATGGACTGCACCGCCAGGGTAGGGCGGCCTGAGGGTCAAATTCACACAACGTTTGCAATCTGTTTGCCTGATTGCATTAGTCTGTTCATAGTTCCGGGCGGCCTGCAGACGAGCACCCTGACGGTCGCCGGGCGAGGACAGACCGTTTGAGCCAAACAGTAGTTGTTCTGGAAGACGACAGCGATATCTCTCGCCTCGTACAGCATCATCTCGAGGCAGCAGGCTTCTCCACCCGGCTTTATGCCACCCCGACCAACGTTATCGCGGACGCCGAGCGGCAGCCGCCGGCGCTGTTTCTCCTGGACATTATGGTTCCGGGTGGTGACGGGCTGGACGTTTGCCGCAGACTGCGCGCAAATGTTGCGCTTTCAACGATTCCTATTATCTTTTTAACGGCACGAGCCGGTGAGAATGACCGAGTGCTGGGACTGGAACTCGGCGCTGACGACTACATCACCAAGCCATTTGCTACACGCGAACTGGTTGCCCGGGTCAAGGCAGTGCTGCGGCGGTTTGAGCGTCCGACCTCGCCGTCTACCATCAGCTTTGAAGAGGTCATTATTGACGCGAACGCGATGCAGCTGCGCGTGCGTGGTGAGTTGACCACAACGACAGCGACCGAGTTCCGACTCCTCGACTATCTGGCGCGCCATCCCGGCCGAGTCTTCAGCCGCGATCACCTTCTCGACGCGGTGTGGGGCGACGCACGGTTTGTGACACCTCGCTCGGTGGATGTTTACGTACGGCGCATCCGTGAGAAGATTGAGGTCGACCCTGAGAATCCCCGTTACCTGAAGACCGTGCGCGGTGCGGGCTATCGGTTTGAGATTCCCAAAACCGAGTAACCGCACAACGGTTGAGCCGGGGCCGTTCACGGTGCCCGAACGGGTCGCAGTTGGGAGCACCGTATCTTGACCCCTAGAGTCTTTAGCAAGCTGCTCGGGCTCTTTGTCCTGCTGCTGGTCTTTCAGACGGCGGTGATGGAGTTTGTGTTCCGGCGCTTTGTTGAGCACTCAGAGGCTGAGACACTCCATCGGCTGGGGCTAGAGGCTCTGTGGTCGGGGTTGATTTCCCTGGCGGTAGCTTTGCCGCTTGCCGCCTGGGTTGCGGGACGCATTACGAACCGGCTCGGCAAGATCGTTTCCTTTGCGCGGAAGATTGCCGACGGCGACCTGGAAGCCCGTATTGATGCATACGGGGACGACGAACTTGCCTCCATGGAGGCCACGCTCAACCAAACCGCTATGCAGCTCGGCCGGAATTTTGCTGAGATCGAAAACAGACGCCAGGAACTGGCCACGATGCTTGACTCGATGCAAGAGGCAGTGGTGGCGGTCACTCCGGAAGGTTTGGTTCGATGGTCCAATTCGGTCATGCAGCAGATTGCAGCTACGCAGATTGTGCCGGGCCGTCCGCTGGTCCACTCTATCCGCGACCCTGATGTGCTAGCGTGCGTGCGCGCTGCGCAGGAGCGGCGCGAGGTACGTTTCGGCCGCGCGAGTTCGCTCGCTCCCGGCCGCGTGTTTGAGATCAACGCTGCTCCGTTGCCGTCGGGCGGGGCATTAGTCGTGCTGCATGATGTGACCGGCATTGAGGCGGCCGAGCGCTCACGCCGAGACTTTATCGCCAACGTGAGCCACGAACTGCGAACGCCGCTCACGTCGATCCAGGGCTATGTGGAGACGCTTCTTGAGGAGCCTGCCCCTCGACCGGATACCACGCGCGAATTTCTTGGCGTTATCCAGAAGAATGCCTCGCGGATGAATCGTCTTACCGAGGATCTGCTAACCCTGGCCAGTGTTGAAAGCCCGGATTACAAGATCGTGCGACAGCCTATTCGAGCAAACGCGCTTGTACAGGATGCGATTGAGTCATTGGGGGGCATTGTTGTTGACTCCGGAGTAGAACTCGAGTCGGCAGGCGCGCCCGACGCAGTGGTCCTGGCCGACCCCGATGCCATGAACCAGGTTTTCGGCAACCTGATTGAAAACGCGCTCAAGTATGCAAAGTCTGGGAAGCGAATCCGCGTGGGTGCACGGCAGCACCAAAACGAGGTGGAGTTTTCTGTTGAAGATTTCGGGCCTGGAATCGCATCGGAACATCTCTACCGCATCTTTGAACGTTTTTATCGCGTCGACAAAGCGCGTTCCCGCGATTCCGGGGGCACAGGGCTTGGTTTGGCAATCGTGAAGCATATAGTGCAGGCGCATGGTGGACGAATCTGGGCGGAGAGCGAGCTTGGTTCCGGTGCGCAATTTCACTTCACCCTTCCGCTGGCCAAACCTGCGCCTGCAGTTGCAGATTGAGCATCGTTCGAAAAACCAATTGCCACGATGGCTTAGTGCGGCCGGAGCGGGTTTTCAAGCCCGGGTAATCCCTATCGCTTATACTCATCTGCACATTCGAGATCGCCAGCAGTTACGTGAGCCGGAGCCGGAACCTTGAAACGAATCGGACAAGTGAAACAGATTGCAGTTGCCCTGATCATCCTTTTTCCGGCACTTGCCTGCGCTCATGGCCAAAAGCTAACCGGGGCGGGTGCGACCTTTCCGTATCCGATCTACTCCAAGTGGTTCAACGAGTACACCAGGAGCCATCCGGGGGTCCTGGTCAACTACCAGCCCATTGGGTCGGGCGGCGGCATTCGCCAGGTGAGTGCGGGGCTGGTCGATTTTGCGGCTTCCGACGAACCGCTGACCGATTATCAGATGGCATCCTCCAGGATCAAGGTTTTGCAGGTACCGGCCGTGCTCGGCGCTGTCGTTCCCGTCTTCCACGTGGCAGGGTTCAGCAAGCTGCGCTTCAGCCCAGAGGTTCTTTCCGGTATCTACCTCGGTAAGATTCGCAAGTGGAACGATCAGCGGATTTTGGAAGACAATCCCGGCGCGGCGTTGCCGGACCAGAATATCGTGGTCGTTTACCGGAGCGATGCAAGCGGGACAAGCTTTATTTTTACGGACTACCTGACGAAGGTGAGCAAGGATTGGGCCAAGGGGCCGGGTAGAAGCACTTCGCCGGCGTGGCCGCGGGGAGTGGGCGCGCGAGCAAACCAAGGCGTGGCATCCATGGTCCGTGAGATTCCGGGGGCAATAGGGTACGTCGAACTGGCGTATGCGATTCAGGGCAAGTTGAGCACGGCGACGGTGAGAAACGCGGCAGGGCGATGGATTGACGCATCGGTCCAAAGCGTCACGGAGGCGGCCGCAGGGATCGGGGAAATTCCTGCAGATTTCCGGATTTCGATCACGGATGCGGGCGGCGAAGATGCCTATCCGATTTCGAGCTTCACCTGGCTGCTCGTCCCACTCCGGGCCACCGATGCTGCAAAAGGGAGGGCTCTGCATGATCTGGTGGCCTGGATGATGACGACCGGCCAGACGGAGGTCGAGGGGCTCTTTTATGCGCCGCTGCCGAACTCGGTAGTACAAAAAGTTCTCGGCGCGATTTCGTCGCTCCGTTGAAGCAACGGTTGGCCTTGGGTGCCGTTCGTCGAATTCGGCGGATATGGTTGTTGCTGAAAACTCAGAAGGACTGCATTTAACCTGGCACCGATTCAAATCCCCGTAACATTTGCAGTAGACAATCATTTACGGCAGTTCCTCTGCAAGGGAGATTTGTGTGAAAAAGACAGTCGTTGTAGTTGCATTCTTGATTTTGGCCATGACCACAGCACAGGCACAGAAGCTAACGGGGGCCGGAGCAACATTCCCATATCCCATTTATTCTAAATGGTTTAGTGAGTATGCTTCCGCGCACCCCGGTGTGAGTATCAATTACCAGTCGATTGGTTCTGGCGGCGGGATTCGCCAGGTTACCGCTGGTCTGGTTGATTTTGGCGCCTCTGACGGCCCGATGACGGACGAACAGCTGGCTTCCTCAAAAGTGAAGCTGATCCACATCCCCACTGTATTGGGAGCGGTTGTTCCGGTTTTCAATGTTCCTGGCGTTCAGGATCTGAAATTCGGCGGCGACGTCCTGTCCGACATTTACCTCGGCAAGATCACGCAATGGAATGACCCGCGCATCGTCAAGGACAACCCGGGCGTCAAGATTCCTGACCAAAAGATCATCGTGGTTCACCGCTCCGATGGTAGCGGCACCACTTATATTTTCACGGACTATATGAGCAAAGTGAATTCCGAGTGGGCCCTTGGCCCTGGAAAGGGAACCGCCCCCAGTTGGCCTTGCGGTGTTGGCGGCAAGGGTAACGAAGGCGTAGCTGGATTGGTTCGTCAGCTTCCCGGCGCCATTGGCTATGTGGAACTCATCTACGCTCTCCAGAACCACATCTCATTCGGAGAAGTGAAGAATGCCTCCGGCGTTTGGGTCCGTGCATCGATCGAAGGCGTAACAGCGGCTGCTGCCAGCGTGAAGCAGATGCCCGCAGACTATCGCGTTTCAATCACCAATGCGCCCGGCAAAGACTCCTATCCGATTTCGAGCTTCACTTGGCTTCTGATCCCTTTGAAACCGTCCGACCCGGCAAAGGAGAAGGTGATTAAGGACATGCTCAACTGGATCGTTACTTCCGGCGAAAGCGAGGTCTCCGCGCTTTCCTACGCTCCATTGCCCAAGGTAGTAGCCGACAAGGTGCTGAAGTCCATCTACTCCCTGCAATAGAACCGCGTTCCACAAAAGGGTCCGGCATCAATGCCGGGCCCTTTTTTATGCGTCGTCTGAGAGGAGAGCAGTAGTCCACCTGGTCTAGTGGAGGCCGTATCGATGGTTGCCCTGCATTCTAGCGGGCTGTATCACGGAATCGTTAGCGGTATTCGCCGATCAGGCGGTCGACGAGAGGGATAAGGCTTTCGCCGGTGCGTGGCAGCACAAAGTTTTGCGCTTTTGCATCCCAATCGAGCTTGAAGCTGGTGGAAAGCGCGGATATCCAGATTTGCTGAATTGGAGCATTCGGCGTAATAACGAACTTGCCTGGCGGCTCGTCAAAGACCACGCTGAGCAAGCCGTTCTGGCCCTCGACCTCAAATCCCGCCTCATCCAATTCCTCACGAGCGATCAGGTGTTTGAGCAGCGCATCAAGGGCGGCCTCAGCCAGGTTGCGGAATTCCACATCATCCATCATGGCCCCAGTGTAGCAAGCCTCGCGATGCACGCATCTCAGGGGAAGATGTGCGTTGAAAAATGCCCGGCAGGTTCAGATTTGAGACACGGCTCAAGTTGCTCGCACTTCTGCCGATGAGCCCTCATGTAGGGCCAGCAGGAGCGGATCAGCCATGGGAATCACTCCAATCGGACCTCTCGCATTGCTCTCCTTAAGCCGCTTTGGCGGTTCCGACCTGGAACCGGTGCCTATGGCCCGAGTGGAGAAATCCATTCGTGCCGACGACGAAACCTACTCCTCTTCGACTGAAGACGGAGAGCCTGGACCTGGAGCCCGGGAATCGAGCAGTCAAGAAGAGGGCAGGTCAGATGGTGATGGGTTTTCTGAGGAGCGCAACCCCATCGAAGGGGACGCCAGCCTTACTCTGTTTTCGCCTGCTGCGTCGCGTTCGTTGGACGATCCCAGTGATACTTCATCCAGTTTCAGCTTTTTTGCGTGAAACGCTCCTGCCCGGTACGGTGCCGGCTCGCCTCTTCCTTTACCCCATTTACAACCCCGCCCGTGGGGACCGTGGCCTTTCACTCTTCAGACCGGGCCCGCTTCGCCAAGTCCTCTGGCTTAACTGGTGCGTTGTTTGTTCGTTGGGAGTTTGAGTGTGCGATTCATCCCACAGGACTGGCAAATCCGTCGCTGCAAGGATTAAGATGTTTGCTTGGAGAAAACAATGAAAACGTCTTCACTGCTGCGCTCGTTCTCTGCCTTCCGCACTTTACGGTTTGCCGCACTTTTGCTCGCCGGGCTCGCCTCTACTTCGCTGATTCTTGCAGCGCCGATTCACGATGCGGCCGTAAAGGGTGACGTAAAAAAGATCCAGGCGATTCTGGCTGCCGATCCAACCCAGCTGAATGCGAAGGATAAGCTCGGCAACACGCCGTTGCACTGGGCCGCGTTTCATGGCCAACTGGCTGCGGTGAAAGCACTGCTCGACGCTGGCGCCGACGTGAAAGCCAAAAACAACTACGGCGCCTTTATGCCCGGTGAACTGGGCGGCGCAGTGTGGCAAGGGGGCAACACCCATCAGGACCCCGTCTGGCTGTTACAAAGTCACGGCGTCGATACCCGTGACATGCAGAACGGATACACGCCGCTCGACCTGGCACTGTTTGCCAACAAGCACAAGGAGATTGTCGATCTTCTTTTGGCCAAGGGAGCTGACGTGAATGCCCAGGCTTCAAGTGGGGCTACGCCCCTGTTCTGGGCCGTCGTACGCGACCAGAAAGACGACGTCGTTACGCTGCTGGCCAAAGGCGCGAATGTAAATCTTGCAGACGCTTACGGAGATACCGACCTCGATATTGCGCTGCAGGCGCAGTTTACGTCGCTCATTCCAATCCTCGTTGAACATGGCGCCGATGTGAACGCCAAAGACCAGAGCCTGCAGCGGCCCATCGACTACGCGAACAAAATGGACGACAGCAAGTGGGCGAAGTATCTGAAAGAACACGGTGCTCACGAATAGTCGAGTACTTCAAAAGATTTTTGAAGGCACCAACGGCGTGGCCATCCTTTTTAGTGGTCGCGCCGTCGTCGTTTGAACGCGGCTCAATGAGCGTTCCCTGATAGGACTGGACTTCCGCGCTCAGGGTTTTGAGTTGAAGTCGACTTTGCTGCTCACCGGGTCGACCGGCCATGAGACGTGCTCGTGAATGGTCAACCACTTGCCGCCGATTCTCTTGTAGACATCCGTGACGCGCACAGTCATATCTTGCTGCGTTCCATCCCTCGCCGGTCCGGTGACACGCACGAATCCGTGTCCGTAGCCCAGGTCGCCGCTCGCTTCGGCCTTCCAATCCAGAAGGTCGAAGTGCATCGTCGTTGGATAGGCTGCCATGAACTGCTCCCAGTTCTTGCGTATCGCGGCTGCGCCCACCACCTCGCGCGGCGGCACGGAATCGAATAGCACCGCGCTATCGTCCGAGGCGTAGTAGTTCATGACGCCGTTCAGGTCCTTATTGTTGGCCGAAACCAGGAATTGCTGGACATTGGAGTTGATGGTATTCAGGTCGTCCGCGGACGTTGAGGCGGCGGGCGGCATGGATACCAAGCCACAGGACGAAAGCAAGCAGGCTGCAGCGAGACTCAGCAATGCAGTGAGGTTTGTACGCAGATTCATGACTTGATCTCCTTGATGAAGTTCCAGAGGCTCAGAGACGGTGGATTGGAGACAGAGAGTGTCTTCAATTAGCCGGCGCGAGTCTGCCACGAGTTGCGTGCGCAACGGCTTTCTCGGGAACCATAACCGGCGGTCGCCTCGATGGCTGTCCCAAATAGCTCATAAGTACCATTTACCGTGTCTGGCAGTGGCTTTACGCTCGTCGGAGTGCAAACGGTCCGCTGCCAAACGCTACTTGAGGTGTTCTGATTCTTTTTTCACTTCTCCAATTCGTGATCGTGGTTTCGATCGCCACATTTTTGACGGCGGCGTGGTTCCAGCTTGACCGGCGCCTTCACAGGAATTGGGATCAATTGGCGAGACGGGTCGAAACCGGGACGGGGCGCTGGGTAGCATACCGCAATGCTGGCGTTCTGTTGGAGATGATTGATTTTGCCCGCCGAGCTGAAAGGCCCATTGATGCCGCGCTGGCTGAGGCATTGCGGGTGGAAGCCATGCGGGTGCGGCTCGCCATCTGGATGACATCCCCGTGGGCCTGAATTTCGCCTGACGTGTGGGTGGCCCTTAGGGAAGTCCTCTATAAATATTTGAAATTAAACAGTTTAAAAGATTAGGCAGATTTCTGTGCGAGGAGACTTGCGGATGTTGGGCTTTTGAGAGTAGTTTACTAACCAGTTAGTTAATTTTCGTGAACGCTCCCACTCCAACTCGAAATCAGGCGCGGACGCAGACCGATCGCTCGGATCTCTCACGGCAGAGAATACTCGACGCCGCCTTGGTGGAGTTCAGCGGCGAAGGGCTCGCGGGAGCCCGGACCGATCGGATCGCCAACGCTGCGGGCGTGAACAAGGCGCTGCTGTACTACTACTTTGATAGCAAAGAGAAGCTCTACCTGGCGACGCTCGAGATGATTGCGGCGCGGATGCGGGATAGCGTGATGGCCGTCTTTCTTCGCGATGCGACCCCGGGCGAACGTGTCCTGCGGACGACACTTTTCAACTTCGATCGCATGATCACGCAGCACGAATTTCAGAGCTTGATGCAGCACGAGATGATTCGTCTGCACAAGGGCGAGGAAGGCGCGATGCCCCTGCTGGTGAAACGTGTTTTCTCGCCGATGCTCGCCATGTTTCAGGCAATGGTTCGGGAGGGCATCGCTTCGGGCGAACTGATCGAGGTGGACTGGATGCAAATTCACCTGGCCTCGCTCGGATCGAACCTGGCCTATTTCCTTAGCGCGCCGATCTGGCAGCTCGCCCTGTCGATTGACTTGCTTTCCCCTGAGACGCTCGCTGCGCGTCGCGCTTCGATTGTTCAATTTCTTGGTCTTTCAATCTTTAACGACCGGCAGCACGGTGCGGCATTAGCCGCACGCGTGCTGGCCGATACGCCCATGCCTGCGATTACGCCGGGCGGGCCATTTCTGGGGAGGAAGAATGAGCGCACGTAACAGGGTCTTCATGATCCTGGGATTACTTACCATTGGATCGCTGATCTGGTACTTCGTGACAGTCCGGCCGACAGGGGATTTGCAGCTGATTGGTACCGTTGATGCCAATGAGGTGATTGTCAGCGCCAAGATTCCAGGTCGCATTCAGTCCCTTCTCGTTGACGAGGGACAGGATGTGAAGGCGGGGCAGTTGATCGCTGTGATCGAAAGCGACGACCTGCAAGCCGCGCGCAAGGCAGCCGAGGCCACCGCCGCAAGCCAAAGCTCGCGCTTGTCGGAGACGGTTGCCACCGAGCAACAGACGGCCGGCGAAACCACAAGCGCCACGGTGAATGCCGAAGCGCAGGTGAATTCGGCGAGGGCGGTGCTCGCCCAAGCCCAGGCCAACTATATGCACCAGCAGGCCGACACCAGCCGCACTGTGGCGTTGGCCCAGCAAGGCATTATGAGCACGCAGGCACGCGATGAGGCGGCCACCAGCCTGGATGCTGCCAAAGCCGCCGTGGAAACCGCCAAGGCCAACGTGGCAGCGGCAGAGGCCGCTCTGCGTCAGGCTCGCGCCCACGAGATGGCAACTACCGTTGCCGAGCGCACGGTGACCGAGACGCGCAGCACGGCGGAGAGCGCGCGCGCATTGGCCGAGCAGGCCAAGGTGCAGGCAGGATATTCGCAGGTATTTGCACCGGTCTCGGGCAAGGTCAACGTGCGAGTTGCGCGGGAGGGTGAGGTGGTGACCATGGGCGCGGCCATCGTCACAATCATGGACCTGACGCAGACCTGGGTCTATGCGCCATTGCCGGAGACGCAGGCTGGTGCAGTCCAGCTAGGAGATTCGCTGAGAGTTGTCATGCCGGGCGGCGCGAACGAGACGATCACCGGCAAGGTCATCAACAAAGCTGCCGAGGCAGATTTTGCCACACAGCGCGATGTCTCAAGCCGCAAGCGCGATATCAAGACGATCCAACTCAAGCTGCTGATCGATAACCCGGGCGAGCGCTGGGTTCCGGGAATGACGGCCGAGGTCTACGTTCCAAAAGAGAAGCTGGTGAAGCAATGACAGCGACAACACAGCCGGAGATCCAGAGCAAGACTTCAAGCCGGCCACCGGGCGAATTTCCACCGCCGACCCCGGGAGCTGCCATAGAAGTGCAAAACATCGTCAAGGTGTATGGCTCTTTCATGGCCGTCAAGGATGTAAGTTTTTCGGTGAAGGAGGGGGAGATCTTCGGCCTCCTGGGCCCGAACGGCGCGGGGAAAAGTACGCTCATTCGCATGATGACCACGCTCATTCCCGTCACCGGCGGGCGGGCGCTTGTGGCGGGTCACGACGTGAGCAAAGAGTCGGACGCCGTGCGCCGGGTGATCGGCGTTATTCCGCAGGCTCTGACCAGCGACCCGGACTTAACCGTAGAAGAGAACCTTTCGATCTACGCCAAGCTCTACGGCGTGCCGCGGGCTGAGCGGATTCGTAACATCGACGAGGTGCTGGAAGCCGTCGACCTTTTGAAGTGGCGCGACGCCCCGGTGAAGACGCTTTCGGGTGGCATGCGGCGGAGGGTCGAGATCGCACGCGGCCTGGTTCACAATCCGCACATCTTCTTTCTAGACGAACCCACCACGGGCCTCGATCCGGTCTCGCGTATTGCGGTTTGGGAGATGCTGGACAAAGTGCGCAAAGCGCGCAACCTCACCATTCTTATTACGACGCACTATATGGAAGAGGCAGACAAGCTCTGCGACCGCATTGCCATTGTGGATCACGGCACGCTGGTGGCTCTGGGAACTCCGCTTGAGCTCAAGCAGGGTGTGCCCGGAGCGAATGTTGTTGAGGTTCACTTTGACCGCGACACCGAAGAGTGGCAGTCGCGGCTGGAAAAGCTGGATGGCGTTACAAGCGTGCAGGCGCAGTCAGCCGGCTTTTACCGCGTGCTTACGTCTTCAGGCTCGAAGACCACAATGCAGCTCGTTGAGCTTGCTGCTTCCCTGGGCGAGATGCTGACCTCGCTGAGTGTTCAGAACACTACACTGGACGACGTTTTTGTTCACTACACGGGCCGGCAGTTGCGCGATGAGACCGTCAAACCTGTCTTTACCATGCCGCCACGGCCGGGGATGCAGCCATGAACAGAATGTTTGCGATTATCGAGCGCGAGATGCGCAAGTTCTTTCGCTCACCCACGCTCATGATCATGTCGCTGATGATGCCGATCTTGCAGCTCATCATCATGGGCAACGCTTTTGGTGGCAAGATCGTTGGCTGTCACGTGGCCATTGTGGACTACGACCGCGGACCGCAGGCGGTGAAGTTGCGCGAGGCGTTTGACGCCGTTGCAGCCAACATCAAGACCTTCAAAACGGTCGAGTATACGTCTGAGGTGGATGCTCGCGAGGACGTCCGCACCGGAAAAATCGATGCGGCGGTCATTATTCCCGCGCAGTACTCGCGCCGTGTCTACGCGCAGAATGCGCCCAACGTGGGCCTTGTCGTGGACAACTCCGATCAGTTCACCTCGGGTTCGCTCGAGTCGGAGATGCAGCTGGTGATCAATGCAGTAACGGCTCCGACGATCCAGCCGCGGTTGGCCAACTCCGTCGCGCTGGAGATCGTTGAGTTGTACCCTTACGTCAACTACCTGAAGTTCCTGTTGCCGGCAACCGTTGCGATGGCCATGTACATCTCGGTGATGATCGGCGGCGGCATGCTTTACATCGACGACAAGGCACGGGGCGTCCACGAGGGGTACCTGGTTACGCCCATCACCAAAATCGAGCTGGTCTTCGGTATGAACATTGCGGGAGCGATGAAGGCTACACTCGCAGGAATTTGCCTGACAGTTATAGGCTCCTTCATGGCCGGACTCGGCGTGGTGTTTAATCCCATGGCTGACGTGGAACTGATTTTGCTGATCCTTGCTACGTCGATTGCGTTCAACGGGATGATGTTTCTGTTGATGGTGAGGGTGAACGACCCGCTTGTGCCGCGCGCGATGTTTGGTGTGCTCAACGTGCTGCTGTTTTATCCTTCGGGCGCCATGTATCCGATTGCAGCGTTTCCCAAGTGGTTGCAGGCGATGGCGGTGGTCGATCCATTCACTTACGCGATCCACGGGTTCAAGGCCATCCTGCTGAAGGACGGTGGGATGACCGCTATCAGGGGTGATCTGTTGTTCCTCTTTGCCTTTGGCATCGGCACGCTTCTGGTGGCGACACCGCTCTTCAAACGCACGCTGTAGATCGAAAGTGGTGTGGCGGGCGCAAGCCTGCCTCGACAAATGAGTTTAAAGATTCCGGCAGGCAACACACGCACTCCGGAAAGCAATGAGGCGGTCCATTCCTTGTGGGAGGGTGGGCCGCCTCGGCGCGTCTGCAGCGCACGGACACGCTCTGGAACTTTAGTGTCGGCATCGGCCGTTCAACTCCAAATCTTCAAGCTGCCTTTTCAAAGTGCTGATCCACCACGTGAATCCGGCCACTGCAGGCATGGCAGCCAAAGTCGATTGAGTTGGCTACAGTGTTGACCGAACTGCCACACCATGGGCACTTGCCGCGGAGTGCCCCGAAGCCAATGAGCGGCCCCAGCAGCGGGGCGAGTACGCCGGCGATGATCATGGGAATACCGGCAATCGCGCCCAAGCCCGTAAGGCAGAGCATGGTGCCCACGATTATTAAGATGGGAGTCGCGATCATTCCAAGGAACAAGCCACCGAAGGTTCCCTGAACGGGCGTCTTCTCGGCGTCACGGGGTTTATTCTTCACGACTTCATGGGCGATGGGAGTCGCGCATTGTGCACAAAACTTCCAATTGAGGCCCACCTGAGATCCGCAGTTTGAACATTGTGTGCTCATGATCCGGTCCCTCCCTTGAGCGGCAGGAAACTTAGCACCGGGCGAGAGGGAAAACTGTGCGGCGGATCACGTTTTGCGGAGATTTGAGCCTTTCCGGCCTGGCTGTGGCAAACATGGGACAGTCCGAAACGGTCGGAATTCCGCCTCTTTTTGGTTGCTTAAACAGGTTCTTTCAGCCCTTTGAGATTTTCATTGACAGTGCCATCTTGTAGTCTAAAAATGAGCAGCCCCCGCGGCGGCCATATTCCAGTTAAGGAGCCCCCCATGGCAGAACACGAAGGCACGCCCAAGAAAGCCGCAAGCGCAAAGAAGACCGCAACTACGAAGACCCCAAAGGTTGTAAAGGAAGCGAAGCCGAAAGCTGCGGCGAAGCCACGCAAGGCCACAGAGCCTGAAAAGGTGATGGCCAGCATAACCCCTATTGATATCAATCGCGAGCCGGCCTCGACCCAGGTCGCGCCGACGCGCGTGTCGGCGGAGCAGATAGCAAAACTGGCTCACCAGTATTGGCTTGAGCGCGGCTGCCAGCATGGTCACGACGCCGAAGACTGGTTCCGAGCCGAGCAGGCACTGCGCAGCAAAGCCTCGTAGAGGAATCCTCCTGGGCCCCGCTTGCTTGAGCGGGGCATCAACTCAGCGGCCTCTGCTGTACCATTTCGACGGAGGCCGGTATGAGCGGCAAATTGGTTTTGGTAACTGGCGGGTCAGGCTTCATAGGCTCTCACTGCATCCTGCAACTACTGCAGGCAGGTTATCGGGTACGTACAACGGTTCGCTCGCTTGAACGGGAACCGGATGTTCGGGCGATGCTGCGGGTGGGCGGCCTGGGGCCGGATGATGCGCTTTCCTTTGCAGTGGCCAACCTGACCTCGGATGCAGGATGGCCGCAGGCTGTTGCGGGCTGCGATTACGTCCTGCATGTCGCCTCGCCGTTTCCGCTGAAGGTGCCCAAGGACGAGAACGAGCTTATCGTTCCCGCCCGGGAGGGCGCATTGCGAGTGCTTCGTGCTGCCCGCGATGCCGGGGTTCGACGTGTCGTTCTGACTTCCTCGTTTGCTGCCATTGGCTACGGAACCGAGCCTGGTCCTGCGCCATACAACGAGGAAAACTGGACCAACGTTGACGGTCCCGGGGTGACCGCCTATGTGAAATCCAAAACGCTGGCGGAGCGCGCCGCGTGGGAATTCATGGATCGCGAAGGGGGTTCGCTCGAGCTTTCTGTGGTCAACCCTGTGGCAGTCTTTGGTCCCGTCCTGTCTGCGGATTCATCGACTTCGATTGAGATTGTGCAGCGACTGCTGAGCGGTGGTGTGCCCGCCTGCCCGCGATTGAAATTTGGGGTTGTGGATGTGCGCGATGTGGTTAGCCTGCACCTGAGCGCGATGACGCACCCGGCGGCAGCCGGACAGCGATTCCTTGCCGTCTCCGGCTCCTTCATCTCGATCCTTCACATCGCCCAGACCCTCCGCGAGCGCATGGGCGCGGCCGCATCTCGAGTGCCCACGCGCGAGATGCCTGATTGGATCCTGCGGCTTGTCGGGGTTTTCGACCCCACTGTGCGGCAGATAGTGCCCGAGCTTGGGAAGCACAAGGATGCTACCAGTGCCAAAGCTCAACGCGTGCTGGGCTGGGAGCCGCTATCGGCTGAAGACTCGATTGTGGCCACGGCGGAGAGCTTGATCCAACTCGGCCTTGTCAAGCGCTAGACGCCGGCAGCGCAATGCGAAACCGAGTTTTGCGGCATCAATGAGACGCTGCAAAGACCCTGCCGAAACCCCTACAATAGAAAGTGAAATTCACCAACGAGGATCCCATGCCGCTGTCCGGAGAAGCAATCCGCCTGATGAACTACATTGATGACGTTGCGGTGACACTCCGCCGCATTCTCGCTGCCGCGCCAACTCTCACGCCCGAGGAAGCGACCCGGGTTGGGGAACACCTGGCACAGGCAAGCCCCAGCGCTGAAGACGTAGCTCGCGCACTCAAGGCCAACGGGGCTACGGCCCAAGTGGCAAGTATTGCCGGGGCAGCAAGCACTCCTGCCGCGGTCTAACGCGACCTGTGGCTCTCACTGTAACGATTATCGGAGCGGGTCCGCTGGGGCGCTGGTTGGCCCAGGAGTCGGCACGCGCGGGTCATCACGTTTTCCTGGAAGATGTGATGCCCAATAACCTGCACCACGCGCAGGAGTCGCTTCGCGCTGCCCTTGGCCCCGAAGCCCTTTCGACGGTCGTATTTTCTTCGACGATTGAGGAGGCGGTTCGTTCTGCCGACCTCGCCATCGACTGCGTTCCCGACGAACTGGAGTCGAAGTTGGAGATCCTGCTGCTTCTTGACCGCATGGCGCCGCCGCGCACGGTGCTCGCTACGCCGACCACGAGCCTATCGATTTCAGATCTAGCAAACTGCACTTACCGGCCCGACAAAGTCATTGGTATTGCCGTGGAAGCAGCGAGCCTGGTTGCGGGGGTAGGCTCGGAGATCGCGCTGCGGACGACCGCGTGTACATCGGTGGGGAGTGTCGATCTTGTGGATGCGTTTTGGCGCAGCTTGGGCTTTAATCCCAGTTTTGCCAGGGAAGGCGATTAGGTCTTTTCGCTCAAGAATTCAAGCTGGGGATTGGTTCATGACCGCCTCGTAGTATCGGACATACTGCGGCACCACAAGCGTCGCGCAAAAACGCTGTTGAGCGGTCTTCCGAGCCGCTTCGCGCATGGCTTGCAGTCGAGGCTTGTCACCAAGCAGGCCGAGCGCACCCTCTGACATTGCCTTCACATCTCCCACGGGGAAGAGCAGTCCGGTGATTCCGTCGTCGATCAGTTCCGGAACGCCCCCGACGCGGGTCGCAATCGATGGCACTTTGCACGCCATGGCTTCGAGTGCGGCCAGGCCGAACGACTCGAGTTGACTGGGCATTAGCAGCAGGTCGGCGAGCGGCAGCAGTTCGTTCACACGCTCCTGCTTGCCGAGGAAATGAACGCGCGCATGGATGCCCAGGTCGCGCGCCAGCCACTCGGCCTCGGAACGATCTGGCCCGTCGCCCACGAGCACCAACTGTGCCGGCATCTGACGCACTACGTTGGCGAAGATGCGAACCACATCGACCACACGCTTTACCGGGCGAAAGTTTGACAGGTGCATAAGGATTGGCTCGCCTGGCGCTGCCAGTTTGGCTCTCGCTTCGGCACGCCTTTCTTCGTCGGCGATAGGCGCGTAGACGTCGCAATTGACGAAGTTCGGCACCACCTCGATGCCGCGTGTCACCTCGAAGTCTTCGACAGTCTTTACTTTGAGATAGTCGGAGATGCTGGTAACTCCGTCGCTCTCCTGGATCGCGTAGCGCGTGATGGGCAGGTAACTGCGGTCGAGGCCGACAAGAGTGATGTCGGTGCCGTGCAGCGTGGTGACAAAGGGAAGGCGCCGCCCGCGCGTGGCAAGCATCTGGCGAGCAAGCAGGGCGCTCACGGAGTGGGGGATGGCGTAATGAACGTGAAGGAGGTCGAGTTCGTTGAACTCAGCGACTTCAGCCATGCGCGAGGCCAGAGCGAGGTCGTATGGGGGGAACTCAAAGAGCGGATAACTGGAAACCGGGACCTCGTGATAGAAGATGCCTCCATCGCGGCCACTCAGGCGGAAAGGCTGCGAATAGGAGATGAAGTGAATTTCATGCCCCATCGCGGCTAATTCAATGCCTAACTCCGTAGCAACCACTCCGGAGCCGCCATAGGTTGGATAGCAGGTAATACCAATGCGCATGAGAGTTCCTCTAGTAGATGCCGGGGATCAGCCGATTTGTGGTCCTGGAGTATTCGGCATATTGCACGCCAAAAGCCTGGTTCAGCGCAGCCTCTTCTACATGAATGCGATAGAGCAACGCTGCGGCAGGGAAAATGAGCACGATGGCGGCGGAAAGCCAGTTTCTGTCTGCAACGGCGATGGCCAAAAAGATGAGAAGCATTCCCGAGTAGGAGGGATGGCGCACGATGCTGTAGAGGCCGGATCGATAAAGCGCCTGCGAGTCGCGAATCGCTACGTTCGCGCTGAATGCCTTGCCCAGGGAAAAGATGGCAACCCAACGAACGACGAGGCCGGCAACGATGAGTGGGATCGGGATCAGTCGGAACCAGGGAGAATTTGGGAAGATTGGGAAATGAGTCAGGTAGCGCGCATATTCAGCGGCGGTGATGGAGCCAACAATGCCCAACCACAGAATCAGCATCGATCCCCTGTCGTGTACCGCCCCACCGCTTTGGCGCGTCCTGGTAGCGATCGCAATGTAGATCTCCGATGCTGTCCAACCGTAGAGCAGAATCTTCCATACGAGGGAAATGGTCAACGGACCTCCGCGGTGCAGCCTCTGTGAGATTAACAAACTGAGCATAAGACGAGGAGGGGGCGAGCTGGGACCCACACTCAGGGCTACAAATTGTCCAATTCACTTTGTATTTACGAGGCGAAGGGAGCGCTGGTTCCGTTGGATGCGAGGGCGGCAAAGTTGACCAGTTCGATCTTCGGAAAATCGATGATGGCTTTGAGACCCTGGCGCTCGATGTCGCGCGATGCCTTGAGCCGCGTGCGGACGGCATCAAGTTCGCCGTCGTGATAACCAGGGTGGGTCACAAGCTCCCATGTGCCTTCCGGCATCCTGGCAAGCGTGCGGCTTAGACTATCCCGATTCAGTGCCCCCGTAATCATTACGCCGACAGTCCCATCTGTGGTGGCAAAGCCGTGTTCGGCGATTATTTTTAGTGCGCTGGCCTCGAGTTTGCTGAGGGCAGCAACCTGTGCACGGCGAAGCCACGGGACGCCGGCCGATGTGTCGCGGCTCCATCCGGAGTCAAACGGGTTTCGAATGCGAGTAATGCCGCATGCCCGTGCGGCACGCAGAACCGGTCGCAGGACTGCGGGAAACATGTGGGTGTGTTTGTGGGTGTCAACATGCGTAAGGCTGAGGCCGCGGCTTTGCAGCGACTGAATTTGCGCTGTGGCCTCGGCCTCAATCTCGGCTTCGAGATCCAAGCGAAATGAGGACGTTGAAAAAGGGCTGTAGAGATCGCGGACGAATCGGCCGAGGGAGTTGCCGAATGCGCTGGCAGAGCCGTGTGACAGGTTAGGAATCTCGGAAGACGCAAGCACCGGAGTTCCGTCCACAAGGACAATGTGGCAGCCGACCCCGAGAGCTGGGTTGGCCAATGCAAGTTTGATTGCCTCGTCTGAGGCCGCCGCATTAGCCATCAGTGTGGCGCTGGTTAAAACACCCGCCTGATGGAGTTCGACAATGGCGCGGTTGACTCCGGAGGTTAGTCCAAAGTCGTCGGCGTTGATGATAAGGCTGGGCACGAGCCTAAGTTTATCAACTTGACGAGGCACTACAGGCGTGGCTTGAGGAGCTACTCTGAGGACCTTTGAAGCGATACATTCCCCGAGATCCTGGCCGACTTAGGTTCAGGCTTCAAGTCTCGAAGGGGTTGATGCTACTTCAGGCAGCCGCAGAATGGATGAGCGGACTCGTATTTGTTGAGGCCATACTTGACTGCCCAATTCTCAGGACGAAACGGACGCTGGAGCAAGGCAGACTCCAACTGACGGAACCAGTTGTACGACTGGATACGCGCCTTGCTACTTCCCATGGGGTTGTCGATAGTGACATTTCCCGTGGCCTGATCTCCAATGACATGCCATTTAGAGGGCCCAAGGGAGACTTCATAAGACCCGTGTTCGATCGGCAACTGGCCGATCTTGCCCTGCCAGAAGGGCGAATCTGGAGGCTTGTAAAAGGCAACAATCAATGAGCGCAAGCTCCAAAGGCAGCTTGCCGGGCCGGAATAGTTGTCAAGGATACGAGGATCCGCACCGCAGTATCCCTGCGTAATGTTGCCGTTTTTGACTGCTCCATTGCGAATGAAGTAGCTCCAGGTGAGATCGAGAGCGCGTCGCCCCACGCCGGGATCGATGTCGCCGTCTCCCCCTCCCGCGCCAAAGATCATAGGCGCTACAGCCGCCATGCGATAGCAAACGCTTCTACCCCAGAGCGGAACACCGTAAGGACTTACCAGGTATTGGTAGGATGCGACGAATTGCTTTCGTGCGGTGGTAATGAATTCAGGGTCCCATTGGGGATCAACCTGGTTAAGCCAGTAGAGCTGGTAATGAAATCCCCAGGCGTTGTAGTAGTCGAAGACCGTGCCGGGGCTATCGCTAAACCAGCCATCGCCGCGATAGAGCTTCTTCACGCTCTCATAGTGCTGGTGGGCCAGAGCCATGTTTGCCGGGCAACCAAGTTTATCCAGAGTTACATTGATGAACGCGATAAACACGTGGTAATTATTGTCATAAATCTTTGGTCCGTTCACCTGGAGCAAAAAGCTGCAAACTTGAGTTTTCTCAGTCGGCGAGAACTGATTCCACACCGTGTTACGCAAAAGCCAGAGGCCAAGTGTCACGTCTGACGCTTCCACGATGCGTTGATCGAAGTCCCCAATATGGCCCCAGTAGCCGGGTGAGTTTGGATTTGTGCCGCTCAGAACTCCCTGCTTGAAAGTGTCATTCAGGTCGACAGAATCGCCAGTGGGCAGAGTGACCACAGCAGGCCGGCCAGATGAGACCCAGGCGCCCCAAAGCGGTGCGCTTCGCGCAAACCCTTCCATTCCGTCAGCAACCGACCCATTTTTACTGGGAAGCCCGGGAAATGTGGCCATGGACTTGGCGGGCGCCTGAAAGGTCTTGAAACCTTGCACAAAATAGAGAAACAGGTTTTTATATGCGTCGTTTGCCGACGGCTTCCCGGCAACAAAATCGGTCAGGATTATTTCTGCCTTAGCGGGGAATGCCTCCGGGGAAGGCTGACGCTTGCATCCGACGACGGAAACGAACGACAGGAGTACAAGGACTGGTCCGAGTCGGCGGCGCATCACGGATTCCCAGGCAGTTGTCGACGGAATTTCAAGCATGTCCATGTTGTGTTCCAGTCCGAATCGGAATCCTGAGGAGGCTATTCAGGCCATTCTCTGTGGCAATCGGAGGCACAGAGCAAAGCATCAGCAACCAAGTAACTAGATTGGATAAGCAATACGAAAGGTGCGGAGGAAGCCGCCTTATCTCCATGAGTGAGATGCGGCATGAGGGCATCATAGAATCCGGCTCCTTGTCTCGTCTAGCGTGGGGCATGTAGGCCGGGCGCGTTTTTTGGTTCCGCTTGTCAGAACCTGCGAATGCGCGTCTCTTGACCGCAATTTGGAATCGCCGCACCAAACCTATCGGTCAGGACTCTGGCCGATAGGGGCAACTCCGGTGGGTTCAATGCTCTTGTTGGATATGACGCGATACTCCCTTGCGCTGGTATCATTGTGGGGAGGCTTAATCGCCTTCCCACCCTTCGTGGGCGGTTAGCTCAGTTGGTTAGAGCGCCTGCCTTACAAGCAGGATGTCGGGGGTTC
>Ga0182012_10001879_pt1 | contig 22894 bp, 17 predicted proteins | sample 612S2SmetaG_FD_120486 | JGI IMG/M metagenome (GOLD analysis project Ga0182012, IMG submission 120486) | Permafrost microbial communities from Stordalen Mire, Sweden - 612S2S metaG | ecosystem: Environmental > Terrestrial > Soil > Wetlands > Permafrost | place: Sweden: Stordalen | collected... | reverse complement strand
GGGAGTGTTTGATGCGGCTTTCCAACGGGGATCATCTCATCGCACTTCGGACACCGATGGAGACTTATCATCCCATCGCCCTTACAAGAATCGTTAATTCCGTCACTCATCGTAGCTCCAAACTTAATAACTCCTAAACGACACTTCCATGGCCCCACGGCGTAAACGCATTAAAGCCGCAGTTCCACCTGTCATAGACTCTAGGATAACATAGTCATCGGTAGTTTGGGAGAGGGCATCAATTATCACTTTAGCTGTGCGGACTTGAAGTCCAAATTTAGCCCAATTCCCTGTTTCTCCTAAAGAATTTCGATTATCACCAAAACTGCCCTTAGCAACCACCCCTAATTTTGGGTCAATGTCGAGTCTATCAGTGTCGCTCAATAGTCCTACAGCGGCTCCTAGACCCGCTAGAAGGCGTTCCGCTGGTAGTTGGGCTACCGATACTCCAGAAACATTATAAGTGTCAAACAGCTGCTTTCCTAGTACATGTCCCTTGGAGTAGGTAACTGTATCACCGAAAATAGCACCCCAGTATCCGTTCCCGGTGATCACCAACTCATCCACCAGTTGGCTAGTCACAATTCTTAAAAAAGATTCTCTGGGGCTAAGACCCTCGGGTAAATTTTTCAAAGCCTCTCCCCCATTCCACATCACAATAGCACTTCGATTCGTGGCGAACATTAATTTGCCTGAAGATAAAACCGGAGGATTGACGAGTTGAAAATGTTTAATGTCAAGCCCCAAAAAGGCCTGTGGGTTTGCGGTTATGGTGTGTGCGCCCACATCATGATGTTTTAAACCGGCCTGCCCCTCAGAAACTGTATGCACATGAATTATACTCCCATCTCCAAAATCTACATTAGGTCCATGGAGTCTCATAATTCCTCGCTCATTTATTCCTAGTTCTACACTATCTTCGGGTAAACTCTTCAGACAATTTGTAAAATGTTCAATTGACACATAGGAAATTCCATCGCCTCCAAAATTTTTTGATTGTATGATGCCATCAGAATTGGATCTAAAAAAAAGAGGTTTTTGACCATCTTGTAATTGAATCGCTATGTACGGAGCCCCTTTAGAATCAAAGGAGGCGAGTATCTTCAGGGGCTTTATTAAATCAGATTTGGAGATCAGCATATTTTGAACAGCAATACCGGGAGCAGCCATACCTATTGATACTGTGAATTAGACGGAAGTAAAGTTTTGCGTCACACTGGCGTTAGTTAGAAAAATACTAGCAGAAGTAGGGGTATAAGTATGCCCAGTTTTGGTTGGGGTGACAGTGTAGGATCCGTTATATAAACCAGTGAATGAATATGTAGCTGCACCGGTTGCGGCCGTTGTAACAACTGCTGAAGCAGCGCCGCTCAAAGTGACAGTGGCTGAATTTGCCCCAGCCCCGGTAATGGTTCCCGATATCGTCCAAGTTGCTTGTACACCCATAGTGATCCAATTTACTGTTTGACCCCCACTACTAAGACCGAAAGTAGCTCCTGTGGCGGATACACTTTGAATATCTGCGGAGCCAGAAAAATTACCGATAGTTATATAAGGCGTAGAGGCATAAGAAATAGGAAAAGTTGCAGAACCAGTTGTAGTGGACCCAGCTTGAAAGAAATGTCCACCAGAACCTGTAACGGCATAATTTTGACTTTTGACAAAAGCAGTTGTAGCAAGCGTAGTACTATTATCCGCTTGGGCTACTGTGCTGCTCATTGTTGCAATACCAGTAAATTGAGGATTACCCCCGATGTTATTACTGATGGTCAAATTTGTAAATGATGGGGTTCCGGTAAAGGTAGTTACTAGAGCTACAGGAATTATTACGGTACCTGTGAATATTGCACCAGATAAAGCCGCGGCTCCTAAATTTGTTAGAGCTGTTGCAGCAGTAGAAGCTCCAGTCCCCCCGTTGATGATTCCAATTATTCCATTCACCCCATTGGCTGAAGTCGCTGTAGCAGCATTGCCGCTAATACTAATATTATATATAGCGTTGGGGATAGTTACAGTACCCGTAAAAGTTGGGTTACTCAGAGTTGGCGAAGCTTTAGGTGCTAAATTAGTTACTAGTGTACCGCTACTGGTAATATTTCCTGATCCATCGCCCATCATAATGCTATATTGAGGAGCTGTGGCTACATTAGTAGATGCTGTGGCTGCGGTGGTCGAGTTACCAGAACCTAGTACAGTGATGGTGCCAGCGCTTGTAATGGGTCCACCTGTAGCGATACCTGAAGTGGCTATACTTGTTACTGTGCCACCGCTACTAGCGGCTAATGAAATCCATTGGAGCCCTGATCCGGTACTACTTAAGACTTGTCCGCTAGTTCCTACTCCGTTAAATACACCCAAAGTCCCACTGGCAGTAAGATTTTGAAAACTGGCGGTGCCAGTGAATGTTGGGTTTGTGCTTACTCCAACTACGTTCCACCCCGTAGAACCAAAAATATAAGCGTTACCATCCGCCTGATTTCCTACAATCCACCCGATACTAGGGGTATTGAATTCCCACTCACCCCCTGGTACGGCAGGGTTATTCAAACTCCAAAAAGCGATATTATTGGTTTGGTTCGACCAAAAACCCGTGGGGGAAGACCCAACTATGTAGGTATCTCCGTTATTAGGAAGAGCGGGAGGTGCAGATGTGGTTAAGTTAATAACTGTAGCTTGAACAAGCACTTGAAAAGTACGTAAAAACTGGTTGCCAGCGGTGTACCAATTATCGCCTTGAGCTGCACTTACAAAAGCGTTGGGAATTTTTGTACCGAATACAATCATGAACTTCCTCTATCTATTAACCCTATAACTCATTTATAGTGTAACCGAAACCACTGGGGAAAAACCCGTTTCTCTGGACTGAGATGGAACATAAGCAGCTATTTGAAATCCATATGTATGCCCACTTACTAAAACATTAGTAACAAAACTACTTACTGTGCTTGGTGTAATAGTCCCAATAGTAGCAAACGCCCCCCCATCTGTCTGCATTTGCAGAGTAAAAAAACTGATTTGAGATGGGCTTGGGTTTATGGCTGACCAATTTACCGTCAAATTGTATCCGCTTACGCCCCCAAAATCTACCCCAAAGTTATTACCCCACCCATCGACTACAGCGATTCCAGATGCCGCACTAGTAATCGTAGTAATAGTAGGTGGGTTTAAATATATAGCTACTAAAATTTGCTCTACATTTGAAAATCCAGAATTACCATCCGGGGATAAAGCTTGGACTCTCAAGTAGTAGTTTAAACCTAAAGTTAAAGGTATAGTAATGCTTTGAATAGACCCTGAGTTGACTTGAGTTAAAATGTTATAAGTCAAATTGTCAAAAGAATATTCCACTACGTAACCCGTACACAAATCTGATCGTTCTTGCACCCATGTTATAGTTACCAAACCTACATTATTTGTAATCGTTAAAGTTGGGGGAAGCAAAATAGGGGGTATGGGTCTGCCAGCATAAGTACTATCAGGATCAAATAAAATTTCTCCTGAATTTACAAATTGGTTTATCAATTTGGATTTATCCCAAGTTCCTATGATTCTACCCTGTCCCAAATTTATTAAAGTCTCATAAGTTGTACCGCTATTTTGGGATACAGCGAGTCCGGTGTCTGGAGTAGAAACATAGGAAGAAAAATTAGTGGAAACAATAAATTGTGTCGATGTAGCGGAGATAATAACAAATTCCTGCCCGTTTAAAAATTTAGCGTTCTGAAGTCCAGAAAGTACAACAACATTTCCTGATACAAAAGTGTTAATCGCTGTTACAATAAGAGCGCTAGGATCCGCCGGAGAACCTTCAGCGATTTCTATTTTAGTTATCTCTGCTGTATTATTGGCTATAGTACCGAGCAGAACTGTACCAGTCCGCAGGTTTTCCAGCCCCACCCAACGAACAAACTGTACCTTATCCGCACCATACAAAAAATGGTCTGCGGTGGTAAGCTCTAAGAATCCCCCCACAGCTAAACTATTTGTATTTACTTGTAAAAGTAGAGCCCCCTGTTCTCCAGATATTGTTAAAACTCTATTTCCACCGAAACTCACAGTAGACAATATATGAACACTGTTGTCCTGATTCATATCAACAAAAGACAAGGAAGAAATATCTGATAAATCAATTGCAGCACTGGGGTTATCGTTGTAAATTACAGGAGAAGCACTGAACTGATAAATGGTATTCGTATTGTCGAGTACCAAAGTATAATCTTCCTCTGTGTGTACGGCATCTTGAATCAATGTATTATTTGGAGTCAAACACACATATAATAAAACAGCTATTGGGGAGTTGGGGTACAGACCATACACCATCACAGAATAGGGTGATATGAGAATATAACGGTCAGTACCATCAAGCACTGATATGCGTTTAATGCTCTGTAAATCAGTATAGAAAACACTTATATCCAAATTACCCCAAGCCTGCACGGTGTTGCGTTGCGAGATGGTACCAGTCCAAATAGAACGAGATAACTGTAAAGTATCTTCTCCCTGACTGAATAAATAAGGCTCTACATTTACTGTAATTGAGGCTGTTACCGCTGGATTAATACCGTCATTAGCGGTAACGCTGAAAGTAAGCGTCTCCCCCGTAATTATAACTCCGCCTGTATCAATCTCTAGAGTTGAGTTACTGTATCCATTCACTACAGTTATAGGGGTACCGGATGTTTGAACCCACAAATAAGTTGGGACATCATCAGGGTCTGTCAATCCCGTATAAACGGGGGAAAGTGTAACTAATGCATTTCGGACTACATTGATAGTTGGACTGGAAAATGTAATCGTAGGAGGCACATTCGCCGGAGTAAAAATTCTGGTAGATGCTACTGAAGGTGGATGAGAATATACCAAATCTGTCACAGATGCATACACATGAAAACTTAAAAATTCTGGTCCAACTGCATCGGCTATAAATAATGTAGCGAATGGCCCTGATGGTGTGATAACTATATCCGCCGCTGGTGAAAAACTATCAGACCATGTATAACCCAAGGGGTCTAAACTAGCATCGGTAGAACCGGAGGCATTCAAAGTCAAAAGACCTGGTATTAAAGCAGCCGCAAATCCTGTAGATGGAGGTGATATAGAAACTGTATTAGTGTGTGTGAAATTAGCCGTAAATTGGGTGCTTGTAGAGGTTAATACTGTTACCGTATTCCCATTCAAGTACGGGCTTCCGGTAAAGCCATAAAGCGCTATTTCTTGTCCGGAAGAAAAATCATTTATCGCATTGATTGTCAATACATCATTGGTAATTGAGAAACCCGTCACCACGCTAAAATCCGTAGAGTAATAACTCCCTCCACGCCATACTACAGCATCTGTTGGTGTTAACTGAGCAATCGGAGGAACATTAAACAGACTTACATAGTAAGGGGAGTTAGACAAAGCGGTTTCTTGTTCCCCAACAACTGCCCAAACAGATTGATTATCAAGTAAAGATTTTGTACCTCTTAACCATGTGAAACTTCTATCGTTGTAATAACCCGGTACTTCAGTAAAACCTAAATTAGGGATATCTACAGTAGCAACATGCAACGGCCATGCTGTCGATATTGCGGGAGGGTTATGAATATCATCAAATGGTTGAAGAAGATAAACATAATTTACTGCTAAGGCTTGATCAACCAACAAACTTCCTTGAATGATAGAACCATTTAAAGTACTACCTAGATTAGTGTTAAACCCCCAAGATAAACCAGATGGTTTATAACCTAAAAAAGCATTACCCACAATTCCATCGGGGTGATTTTGTTGAGACCAAAATATTTGTGCCATATATCGATTTCCTGCATTATCTGCTATCACTGTTAATCGATTATCAGCATAACGTCCGCTGTATTGAGTCAAAACTGTAGAAAAAGAATTCCAAACACCGGAGGTTCGATTAATGAAGTTGATCGAAAATATTTGATCGTTAAATGTAATAACTTTTGGGTGAGTTTCATAGTACAGTTCCAAATTATTACTCCCTGGCGTCACGATAGATACAGCATCATACCCATCACCAGACCTAGTTGGTGAACTAGCTATTGTGGTTTGAGAGACCAGGACATCGGATGATGTTAGCTCCAATACCTCTAAACTTTCTCCTAAAGTTATGTCGTTGACCAGGCAAACAGCTACTGCATAATCTGTATTTGCCAGTACAACAGCATCGTAAGCTCCTCGAATTCTAGACCCCGTGTTTAAAACAATTGGTCCTAATAGCGTACCTGTCCCCACATGATAAGTAAATTTTATCAAGTCTACTTGATTTGGGTTGTAAAACGGAGCCTCTAAAGTTGGAGTATTCCTCATTCCTACAATATGAATATAACCCGTAGTATTGTCGAAAGCTGCAACCGGATCAAACGAAATATTTGGTTGAGGAAATGTATAAGATGCTACAGAAGTAAAAGAAGAACCGTATCCTGGAGTTGGAGGAGATGGATTCGCTTTTAAAACAACAAAAGAATTATCTGTTCGAACATTGCTTATGATATAAAGTGTGGGAGATCCATCCCAAATATTACCATTAGGGAGCTGAATAAACTCAGCGTTCCCTGTAACAAGTTCAGATGACCAGTTTTGGGTGTCAAGTGCGGTGATCATTAAATGAAATTTCCTCTACCTAATAATGAAAAACTGGTTTATGGCAGTTCAATGGAACTCACTTTGGGGGTTCCCATCTTCCTGTACCGGATCCGTTTTTCCAGAAGACCAAAAAATAGGAATGGTTCTTACGGGCGTGAACTTGGCGAACCATGCGGCTAACTCCCGGGCGATTGTTGCGGACTATTACAAACAAATCTTCCGCTACGAATCCGAGTTCTTTGTACATTTGCATGATTTCAACATGCGTAAACCGTTGGCGGTTGGCGCATACCTCATCTTGGCATTTTACGATCAAGACTCCCTGTTTCCGTAAAACTCGATACGCTTCTCTGCCGCCCTCTTTATACAGGTCAAGGACGGCTTCATGGTATTTGCTGGCCGTACCGTTACCAGTGCCATTATTCCTATAGTGACTCTCAAATGGAGTGTGGGACGAGTGAGCCGTACCTCCAGGAGTATGCATGTAGGGTGGATCAAACACAACACAATCTATCTCGCCGTCCTTGTAAGGCAACTTCCGGCAATCAATGCCATCCCGAATATCGGTCGCCTTCAAGACGTATTTATCCTTCGGAATATTCTTCCAAAAGACGCCCTTACCATAGGTCACGTCAGCAACGACACTTTTAGCGTCCACGTACAATTGGAGAATCTCTGGGAAGGCTCGGTTATTTGTCTCTGAAAAGGCACTCAGGACAAGCTTATTCGACGGATGACCGTTCCGAACCACGCGCTTTTTTCGGGTTTGTTTCGGAGCGTTTGATAAGCCTTCATCCATCATACTCCCTCACCAGATCCTTCTATTTCACTATCATCCTCAGCGTGATCAACTTCACTGAGTTGTAATCCCTTGGTAAGTTTCTTACCTAAGTCTGTATTGGCCATCATCCATTCACCAACGCTACTGTATAGATTCGAAAGCATTTCGTTGAATTTACTATCCTTTACAGTAAACAAATTATCTTCTAATTTACGAGTAGCATCTTCTGGATCGATAGACAAAAATTCGTAAATAATGTCTACAGGCAGACTTCCTTTTGCATAAAGATTAAAAAGCATATCGTAGAGGTCGCCGCTATCTCTTAACGCCATACGGGAGAATTCAACTTTAGGATAAATCCAACGAGGACGCCCATATTTATCCATTTCATAAAAACCTTTCTCCATTGCAATTGGTTTAAAAATATTATCTTCAATGATCGTAGTGAGCAAATCACGGAATTGTAGATAAGAGATATTCATGATTTCCAGTTGTACTTTATTTCCACTGTACATACCCTCACCGATAAGAATTTCTGGCGATAACCCCAAACCAATAGCTAGGTCAGAGTTTGTATGTTGATATTCCCCATCAAGCACAAGCAAACGTCCTTCAGAACCAATTTCATCCCAGCGGGCTTCATAGTTCAAGACTACGCTATAATCTGGGTCTGCCTTCGCTTCATCAATATGAGCACGCAAAGCCATTACTTCCGATATTGGAATACCAGGAGCAATTACCATGGTTTTAGGCGTCATGTTACGAGAAGCTAAAGTACTTTGTACCTGTCTTAATTTTTCTCGATAAATAACCGTACGAATGCAGCGTTGTAAAATAGATCGCCCGTGAAGTTCATATCCACTCTTTTTACGGGCGAAGTGAATTACATAACTTCCCTTCATAGGATCTTGATTTAGTGGGATCTTACCTTCAGTTTGGATTTTCTCTTTCACATCCGATGGTACATCGGGATCTTCCAAATAAGACTGTTTTTGTGCCTCTGGTGGTTTGTAATAAATCGTAGGACCGTCTTCCATCTGCCCCTCGTTTACTATTTCCATTTGTTCTGGGGGTAGAATCTGACAACGAGCTGGACCATCATAATCCTTGTTGGTCACATGGGAGAAAAGCTCTAATTCTTCGCGTTTCTTCTCTCGAATTTCTTTTAAATCCTCTAACAATTCTTTCTTCTTCTCCAGTAAACGAAGAAGATGTTTCATTTCCATCAGTTCTCGTTGCGCGGTAATAGAAACACCGGCTGCAATAGCGTTTTGTGCCTCACCGGCCATTTCACCGGGAATACCCATACCGCCTCCCCCGCCTCCACCACCCATGGGAGGCATACCGCCGCCCATACCTTCATCTGCCCCAGCGATATCCCCTAAACCGGGGTCTCCCAAAGGAGCGCCCGGGTCAGTGCCTGGAGTTCCGGGTGCGCCGGGTGCTGCTGGGTCTGTAGGAACCCCTGTATCAGCCCCTGGGGGCGTCCCAGCGCCCGCATCTCCTGCTGGAACCCCCGGAGCAGCCGGGGCTGGGGGTACTGCAACCTTGGACATTTCTGCTGTAATTTGAAGGGGGGCGTTTAAACTTTCATCTGCGTCAATTCTACTTAAAAGTTTAGCCAGTTTTTCATTAGCCTCTAGTGATTGTTTGGAGTTTTTATTTAATTGGTGCAGGGTGTCCGCCGCTATAATCATTTTTGCCAAAGTGACAGCTGGAACTCCTGCTACTTTAGCGATTTTGCGGGTTTTAGCGTTAAGAGCAGCTTTCTTTGACTCTATTTCACGGGCAACTTTTTTACTATCTTCCCAAAAATCAAACTTAATACCTGCATTTTTAAGTTCATCTAATATAAGACTTTTCTTATTCACCCAGGCAGATGTTTTTTCTGGTTGTAAATACTCTAAAATACGATCGGATGTACCGCCCAAAGGACCGTGGAATTCGGATTCTTTTCCAGGTTCTGTTCCATCCCCTTTATCATCTTTCTCCATTAGTTTTTGAGCTTCTTTGCAGGGTTCTATATTGCCAAGCTTTTCAATGAACAAAAATGCTTCACCAATTGTCCAATATTCACGAACCAAATCAATAAGTACTTGGAATAGTTTTGTCTTACCCACAAAACGCTGAAATTCATCAAATACAAAATCTGCATATTCTTCTGATGAACATTTGGGTTTACTTAATTCCATTTTGGAGAGAGGTAGTTCAGTGTGTAAATCAATTGCTCGCCCTACAATAGGGTCACGATCATAAGCTAATCTATAGAATCGAAGTTCTTCAGCTCTAGACGCGGGAAGCTCAAGCGCATCAACAGGGAATTCATATGAGTAATACCCGATGTTATTTGAGTCTGCAATGTCGGCATAACCAACTCCACTATCCCCACCAAACATACCTCCTGCGGTTTTGCCGGTTTGAATGGTTGGGTCATCTCCCAATAAACTATCGGCCAAGCCACGAAAAGATCGGAGTTTGTTACGATATGCTACATCATCAGTAATAGTCCGTCCATCAGAACTTAAGGTAGTATATCTACCGGCGCTGGCGTATTCTTGCTTTCCGACTTTCGCTACTTTGCGAGTTTCAGTTGTTTTTTTGACTGTAGCGTTTCCGTTACGCTGTCTTTTTGATTCTTTTTTCTCATCCGCCATAAAATTTCTCTATAAATATAACTGAAAGATAGCTTTATTCCAGAGATAAACTGTACCTCTTTTTCCCGCTATCCCAAATCCTGTACCAGCCCTTGGCTTCAGCTTCAAGTTTTTCGTTACGCCCCGCTTCTACTCTCATTGTGTATTTGGACACTCTGCTATTACCATTTGTATAACTGTATTCAGGATCTAAATTTTTTTCAAAAACAAACCCTAACTTTTCATATAGATTTCCCGTATGAAATCTATTATCAGAAAAAGTGATAATACGAGTAAATCCCATAGCTTTTAATAAAGGTAACGCTATATTTAAAGCTTTCTCATGCGGGTTCCAAGCTTTATACTGATGATCCCAGCAGGCTCTATGCCATAACACAGTACCTTCTTCCCGCTTCATAAAGACCCATACTCCTACTATTTGATCATGATGTTTAGCTATAACGGTAAGACACCCAGAAGCGGCTCCAAGGTAATGACTTCGGTCAAGAAAATCCCTAGTTACCATTGAAGTAATATTTTCTACCGTATATTTCGGGGAAATTCTTCTACCTTTAAGGGGAGATAGTATATTTTCAATCATGTTTTTTATTATTGATTGTTTATTTTTCCATTCATCCGCATAAATCTGTATTAATCTATCACCTCTCTGCCTGCTGAGAATATATTTATCAAAATCATTTTTTTTACTCCCCTTTGTTGAAAATTTTTCTCCATGCCAGATAAGACCATGAAATTCTATAGCTAATTTTTTTGAAGGAACGTAAACATCGTATGTTTTACGAGAATTTGGGATTTTATAAGATGTAGAAAATGTGTCCGATGCTAATGACATTACAAATTTTCTAATTTCATTTTCAGCGGAAAATTCATTTTGACCTATTCGAAGGCACCCACAAGATTTAGTACTACCTCTATTTACTCTACCAAAAGGTAAAATTATATTGCCCCCACAATCGCAATTAAATTTCAGTAAATAGTCTACAGAAGAACCCCAGTTATCTAATAGTTTTTGATTTATATCAATCACTAATTTACCCCATTTTTGTTTTAGCCAGTGCTCTTTACTCATCCAAGAACACTGACCGCAGGAATTAGTAGTTCCGTTATTAATATAATAAAAAATAAAATTTCTAATAGTCCCACAGTCACAAATACACCTTACTTTAATTTCAGATTGTAGTCCCCACTCATCTGGAAGTATTTGATTTGGGTCAATTATTAATTTATCCCATCGTTGTGCTAACCAATACTCTTTAGGCTTATAATTACACTTATCACACGATTTTGTACGCCCCGTAGTTACATTGGAAATGAGAGCATGTGTTTTATTGCCACAATCGCATAAAAACCATAATTTTATATTTGTTTTTGGGGCTGCTTGTCCAAGTAATTCTTGGCTTGAATCCATCCTTAATTTCCCCCATTTTTGCTCCAGCCACCAAGATAAAGGTTTTGCTGTGCATTTACCGCAAGACACTGAATGTCCAGTGCTTACATTTTCAAACATTGTTTTTGTAGTTTTGCCGCAGGAGCATAAATATTCAAATCTATAATTAGATTTAGGCCCCCATTCATCGGGTAATTCTTGGTCAGAAATCAAACTTAATTCTCCATATTTCAAACTTAGCCAATGTTCCTTGGGAAGAAATGAGCATTTTCCGCAAGATTGTAGAGTCCTGCACATATTTGCTTTAATAGTTTTTCCGCAGTCACATAAATATATAATTTTTCTACCGCTGCTGGGTCCCCACTCATTGGGTAGTAATTGCGTAGGATCAATTTTAACTTTGCCCCATTTTTGAGAAAGCCAATATTCTTTAGATTTGAATGTACACTTCCCGCAACTCGTAGATTTTATAGCGCTGCCAAATGATGTAAATGATATACGACCGCACTCACATAAAAACCTTAATTTTAACCCACTACCTTCTGACCATTTATCTGGCATTTGTTGATTGGGGTCAAGTTTTAACTTATCCCATCGTTGAGCTAGCCACCAGTCCTTGGATAATTTATTCTTCTGATTCATCTTGCTTGATATGCCCTTTTTTGAGATTTTTCTCTTTAGCTAAGGCGATGAGTTTTTCTTTAGCTTGCTCAAGTAATGCGGATGGTGAAATAAACTGCGGTTCTGGGTCACTCAAACCTTCAGTATCTTCCCCGGGGATAATTTGTTTAGCGGCTATTTGAGCTTTTTGTTCATCAGCTGTAATACGAATTCTTGCTTTACGAGCAGACATTCGAGCTTTTTCTAGAGCTTTTTCCATTTCAGATGTTTCGATGATTTTTTTCTCGCATACTTTTTGAATTTCACCTAGAGTAATCTTAAGACGCTCCATTGTAGGGGAAAGGATTTTTTTCTCTTCTTCATCCAGAAATTCCCACATTCGAGATAAAGATGAAAGAGTAGCTTTTTGGCAGTCGGAAGCTCTTATAGATAACCCCAAAGCGGAGTAAAGTTTACGGGAATCCAACCGCATCAAAGCTCGTTTTTTTACGATCTCTGTAACATCATCATAATCAGCGTTAATCTGCCAATTTTGATATTTTGGCGGTACTTCAGGTGCAAAAGTTTTAAAATCTTTACCAGCAAGCGCTCCTTTTGATTTGGTAAAACGATTCTTACGAGGAATGTGTGTGCCTATTTTTTTAACGACAGACTTATACTGTTCACCTTCAGGTAAACCAAAAGCTTTCTCCCCCAACTCTAAATCTTCAGACCACTGCCTACCGCATTTTCTACATGACCCAAAAAAATCAATTTGTCCATTACATTGAGGACACTGTTTTTTAGTTTCATCTGCCATCTGATCCCCATTGCAAAGCCATAGCTGTTCCTATTCCTGTGTATGTACGGCTGCGCTCCAGACCGCGGGTGGGTGATGGTCCTAACTTATTTTGACCAGTCGGTGTTTGATTGTTCCACTGAGGTTTACCATTCTTTTGATAAGCTGGAGGTTCCAATATGTTAGTAGGCTGAAGAGGTGATAAATTTTTAAGCCATAACGCTGTTTGTTTAGACTCCGGGTGACCGTATTGCCATGGTTGAATCACTTGATCTGGTTTTCTAATTCGGGAAGAGATACAACCGATAGGATTCTCTAACGCTATTTTTTCAATAGGAGCGTTCATTAGCAATTGGACAAACTTCAAGGCTTCTTCTGTTTTTTCTGCTCGCCCTGGTATACGTTTATTCCAATGTAACCCGCTGCTACACAAGTATGTACACGGAGGATGCGCTATCATCAAATCCCATCCGAGATTCAATACTTCCTCTACTGGGCATTCGTAATGTTGCCCCGGTATTTCCGTAGGCAAAATATCACAACTCCAAGCATCATGACCCAATGCTTTGAATGCCTCTCGTACAACCCCGGAATACTCACAAGCTACCAAAATTCTCATATATTAAGGTGCTCCGTAAGCATTTGCCAATACTAGTTCCTGCTCAGAAGAAGATTCTGATTCACAAGTTAGCGTATGTACATCAGGGCGAATCACAGGGGCAGAAAGTGGAATAGCCCCCATATAACCAAACTCCGGACAACTTTTGTCTCTATCGTCAGGTGAGAACCCCATTCTTTGTTCGTACCGCTCTAGGGTCTCAAGTTTAGCTTCATCCTCATCTGGCGTCCAATCAATCATCCAATATTCATGTAACTGTAGTACGGCGATAAGTTGGTTTTTAATCTTTACTGGATCCTTAGACTCAAATAAAGTCTTCACTGATTGTTGCACTTTTGAATGCAATATTTCAGTAATCCAATTCTTGGCTTTTTCTTTTCTAACATCATCCCCCGATATAAAAGCCTGATAAAGATTCTTTACAGTCTTCATATCAAAATCTGAGGGTACATAAGACTCCCAGCCCGGGATATGGGTGTAAGCCGCTGGAAATTTTTTGTCTGTAACATTATAATCTACATCCCAGCTATGCCCATATTCAGCATCACACTCAATAGGAACATTCCAATCCATCTTTTTATGATATTTACGTAACTTCATTAATCGGGTAAGACGAGGTAAGATAAAGGGCACATATTCATTTTTAATACTGATATCAATCTCATCATGTACAGACCCGTGAAAACGAAATACCCTTTGAATTTGCGGGTCTTTCTCCACCCACTTTTTTATACGGTTAATTGCGATGCGCATGAAATCCCCAGATAATCCTTGTACGGGGCAATTAACAGCCACCCGTTGAATATACCCCAAGAATTTATTGTATTCTATGGCGTTACGTACTCCTGTATCTAGGTTCTTAAATAAATTATCCGCTGCCTTACGGTACTTCATCTCTCTATCGGAGTTTTGATCCGCTTTAGCTTTCTTGGCTTCTTTGTTCCACTCATAGTATTGACTCAACCTGCTTCTTTCATCTCTGGTGGGAACATGTAGATGTTCAGCTTCCATAGCAGATTTAAAGTTGATAACACGCCCCGTAGCTGTCTCACTAACAAATGCATCCCGCGCCCGTGCTTGTCTTCCTTCGCACCATTCTTTAAATTTAGGAACGCCAGCCCAATATTTCGTAACCATCTCTTCCGCTTTTTCCTTAGTAATGGTCGGATCATTCTTCACCATGTTTTTGTAAATAGCGTGAGAAGTGCCGCCATATTGGAGAGCGAAGTTAATAATTTTTGCAATGGCACGAAGAGACTTAGACCTATACATTTTACTTTTAGGGTCATTATATTCAGGGAAAACTTTAGATGCGGTAAGGGCGTGATGATCTCCATCACCTAAGAGGAAGATGTTTTCCAATTCAGGCTCTTTCGATAAATTAGCCGCTGTACGAACTTCGATATTTTGATAATCGATAGAAAAGAAGGTCCAACCGGGTGATGCTACGAATAGCACACGCAGGTTAACTACCTGATTCGCGTCTAAAGAAGTATCTGGTATAAGAATACCGAATTTATCAGCGCAAGATGTACATTTAGGCACAAGACAAATGGCGTAATCTTGGTACAATCCTATGTGATTTTTTATGATCCCTGGGGCTTTCTCTCGTTTATCTCCATCTTCTTGAAAGCAGGACGGGTGTAAATCCTCTTCAGTATACGCTTCAATATCATACTCAGGAACAGAATCGGGCTCCAATACATTACCGTACACACGCCAAAAATCATCCTCTTCCAGTTTTTTTACGCCCTGAGGATTCCATTGCAAGCCTCCATCTTTTTCAAACTTACCACCAGAACCTGATAATCTTCCACCAGCTACTACATTCTGTTTCAAATATAACCGAGCACTATTATCTTTGGTATCATAACGTAAATTGCCGGGATGTAGAGCCGCAAGCTCTCTATATTCTTGAAGCGTCTTAAGAAATTCATTATCCGGGTTATCTTTTACCAACTCTTGAAGCGTTTCTTTGTCAGTAGATGCTTGGTTTTTATCCGTCATCCGATAAGGTTTAAAACCCATCAACTTGAATAGCAAAGGTCCCAATTGCTTTGTAGAACTAGGATTAAATACGCCTTTGTCTTCATCATCTGCGGTGGGGCTAACCCAACCAGCATCTTTCGCCATCTGACCTAGTTCATCTCGTAATTCTTGAGTTTTTCTTGTGTGCCAGCGAGTGGTACGGCGTTGACGATCCACATCTATCAAAAATCTTTGCCGCTCCACATAAGATAAAGAATCTACTAACTCATGGTCAATATGATGAACTAGGTCTCTACTACGAGCCAAATCTTTCATCTTATCCCAGAGTAACCAGGTACATATGGCGTCAGCTGCGGCGTACCACAAAGCTATTTCTGGAGGTACCCAAGTAAAGGGTACAACTTGCATCTTCAAGGAATTTTTTTGAGTAAGCGGATTCCAAACATGCGCTCGTACTTTGGCAATTTCTTTAATTTCAATCTGTTCAATTCCCAGCTTACTTTCTGACAATTTTTTTAATGTGCCGCTATCCCCAGCCCAAGTACCAGACTTCCCTAAATCTGCTTTGGGGTCATTGATATATTGCAGTACTTGAACATCTTCAAAAAATGGATAGGGTCTGAAATTGATACCCAAAGTAATACGTAACACTTCACGATCAAACTTACCATTGTAGAAAATCAAATGGCAGTTATCAAATAATCGTTGTAAAATACGAGCCGCATCAGCTCGTGGAATATTGCTTCCGCTTTCATGGTTGATGGGAATGTACACACCTTCGATACCATTTACAGACAGACATACTCCTGCAATTTCAACTTTCACTTCATATTGAAGTTCTGATTCCCCGCTAGGTAGTTGTTGAAGAGTAGAAAAGATACGAGTATCTAAGCTAGTGGTTTCTGTATCAACCGCCAAGACTGGGCATGTATGCTTAAATTGAGTGTGGAATTGAGACTTATCAGTTAAGACTTTTTCTACCCAAGTTTCTAACTCAGATGTAGTATTAATTAATCGAAAAACTTTTTCTGCCATCCAAGGTTTCTTGATTTTTTCAACTGAAATTTCTTTTAATTTTTCAAGGAAAACTGAACGAAGATCCCGAGCTACTTTTGGTTTCTTTACCTTGGATGGAGGGGAAGCAAGCTTACGCTTTCTTTTAGGCTTGACTGGTACTTCCAGGGGGTCAATAATTGGGGGATTGAAGTCTGACAAGTTCTTTGAACCTCTATCAGACTTAATACTGCGTATAAAATCAAATGACCAAGATTAGAATGTAACTCTTCTTGGTCATGGAAAGGAAACTCGTCATCCACCCCAGTAGGAACGCGATCCTATATAAAGGGTAAGTTTCCTTTTGTTGCGGTATTGCTGCAACGAAAATATTTTGTGGGCTTCCGCTCCGGTACATCTCATCAATATCCCGACCGTAACGCCAGTCGGATTAGTGAGGCTCACTACTATAGATTGTACAGCAGCCTCCGCTTACGCACTGCGTGTGCGCCCGCCACAAAAATCACTTCTAAAATGCTAGCTAGTCATTGCGTGGACTAGAACACCCGCAACCACCCTATCAGAAAGGATAGGGACTTCGTACCCGGATCGTCGTCAAACTTACCGGTCTCAACACCCCATTCGAAGAATCATTACGACTCGCGTAGCTGGTTCACCACAGCATTTATAAATCCCACCACTCCATCCTGGATAAAACTCACAGGTCTTCACTTGCATTTCCATTCAGCGTAGGCGATGGCGTCAGTCAGACCTTCATCACTCGCTGGGAACCGCGCTAACAGTTTGTTCGTCTCGGTGAAATGTGGATCAAGATAGGACGGGTTTGAGAACACGGAAAGTTCAGCTTCGTACACCAGAATCTTGTTCCCTTCAAACGTCGTGCAGCCAGGATAGTTGACTTCCACGATGCAGATCGAACGTGCGCCCTTCGCTATCGAGACCATCAGTATCTTGAAGTTCTTCGGGTCTGGATTTGGTGGTGTAGTCGTGCTACCGCTGCTGATGCTGAAAAGAGATAGTCCCATTGACCCCTCTAATTTTTCCCCTCATCAAATACTAGCACAATCCAATAATTAAATTCGCAGGGAACAATTTCTGTACGGTATTTTCGATACCTGCTGCTCTACCACTGAGCTACATTCGTTATACGAATGGAGGGACTCGAACCCCCGACCGCCAGTTTATGTGAAGTAACCGTGCAACACACCGCTGCGAAACTTATTCGGCATTATGGAGCTGCTATCAAGACTCACTCCACGCCGCCTTAGTCGAGCAGGGCGACGGGATTATGTCTCTTTGAAACTTTACAACCAGCTAAATGTTACCACGCGCATAAAAGTTGATTTCGTGTGCAGTTTAAGTTTTGCTGTTCCTGCATCTACCTGTGGATTTCCAGTTGGCTTAACCATTTCTGCGTTATAGTCATTCACAAAATTCTTAACTGACAATGGTACCGCAACCGCCAATGTGGTTTTAGCTGGAGCCGCACAGTTCGGAATTAAAGGCTCAATGCTATTGAATGTGCTAACAATCAAAGCTGATAACGCTTCAATTTTTGCTTCTGTATTCGGATCAGATACTTGAGCTACTTGTAATACTAGCGGCAAGTCTGATTCATAAGTGGTTATACCTACTTGAAGTTGTGAACAAAGTCCCGGCCCTGCTGAAGACGAAGCATTGGCGAAATCTTTGGCGAGAGTTTCAACTGCTGCGGCATCGGCGTTAATTTTTGTAACTAAGGCGGCATCTACCGGCTTTCCATCTGCCAGCGCTGCAACATCTAAAATACCGGTCAAAGCAGGAGCGGCAACGCTGATAACGGTGTCAAATGTATTGACCCATGATGCGGTACATCCTACAAATGTCATAACTCCACACAACATCAATGCTACAATTGCTTTTTGAAAACTAGATTTTTGCTGCATATTTTCTCCTTAACTTATACATATAATACTGACTCATAACAAGATATTCAAAGTCGGGGTTTTGAAATGGTAGCGGAGGGTGGAGTTGAACCACCTAAGAGGAATGCTTATGAGACATCCAAGCGCACCGTAGCTTAATCCCCGCAAATTTTATTGGGAACGGAAAGCGCTATGCACTTCCATTGGCAGACGCTTTAAGGCGACTGCCTATCCCAAAACTTAAATAAGAAAGTGGGAACCCTGTTGCACGGTTGGAACTTTGCTAAGCTCACTCTCTTGCGAGACCTTGTTGATCCGCCAATCATCGCAGGAGCGGCTCAACTTCGACAAACTCCCTCGTCAGGTAAAAAGGGTTCCACGCTTCAATTATTATAATACCTATAATTAAAAAATTGTCAAGATATTTCATCCCATTCTCTTATGTTATAACTGATTGATTGTTTGAGGGCTTCGCGTCTTTTGCGTTTATGTTTAAAATACTTCTCTGAATGACACATCATACAGCCACAATTCAGGTTAAATTTAGCAAAACGCCCCCATTCTTTGGGTTGATACCAATTTTGAGGGGTTCCTTCATGGGGAACTATATCGTAATCACGCCAAATGCATGTAGCAATATACTTACGGCGGTCGATTTTACCGTCACGAACAGCACGGCGTTCCGCCCGATTACAAGGGTGTTTCATGGCCTTCTCCTGATCCGCCCACACCTTACGCGGTATGAAGCGTGAACTGAATTGCCATATTTAACCCCCTTAAAATGGGAACTATACTTTCCATTAAAATTTTGGTACCAGCGGGTGGATTTGAACCACCGATCTCTTCGTTATGAGCGAAGCGCATTAGGCCGGACTATGCTACACTGGCGTAAATAAAAAATTTTACCAAGTCCCTATACTTTCCATACCAACCGTCCTTATTAACCCCAGCGGTACAAATCTGCAAACGGTGAATACACCAATTGAAAAAATACTGCTTGATGCTCCCAGACTAAAAATCTAGGATTCTTTAAGCCCTTGACTCCTCGTTTTGGGCCGCCAGATTAAGTCCCGAAGGACAGGGGTCCACCAATATGCCCCACCTGAGGCTCACTGAGTCCTCAAGTTCTCCCAGACAAGTATCTGTTTGGGAAATTGTGCTACGAGGTAACTCTGACCGTCGCCAGTAGAGTTCCGAAATTAGGTCTTGTTCCGCCTAAATCTATGGAACTCCGCACCTCGTATTAGCACAAACTCGTACAAAGTCTAACACTCACAATCAAAGGCATTCGCTAACTCTGGGAGCCGTTCATTCAATTTTTTGAAGTAAGCAGCAGTTTTTATTTTTACCCGAAAATCAGCGCCCTTAGCGACCACGCCCTCATTCACAGAATAAGCCCCAAAGCGCACATCATCTATGAATTGCTTAGTCAAATTTCCCTGATAAATTACCTGTGCTGCCTGGGGCATATCTCCAAAAATTTCTACAAATTGCTTCGCTGGCATCATACCTTTTTTGAAAAGGTATACATCGATCAAACGCAATTCTTTAGGCTCTTTTTCATCATGAATTCCGGCAAAACTGCTAGGTCCAAAGAATTCACAAAAAACAGTAATTCGTTGGATACCTTTCAATCGCCAATCCGATGCTTTCACTCGTTTTACAATCTCATCTCCAAACTCTAAAAACAAGGGAAGGGCTTGAGACCACAAAGGATGGCGAGCGTCAAAAAGTTCTTTTCTGGTGCCAAACTTATGCCAGCCTTTTTTAGGGCTCCATTCGAAGCGCAGATTACTACCATCGTACTTATAAAAAGCGATGCACGGTTCTCCTATAGGAGCCTTTGTACTGCCTTCGATATGTGGATATTGTTCCATTTTTTACCAAATGCCTTTTACATAATCAGAATAACGCCATTTTTGACCGGTGATATGGTCTACGACTTTTCCATCTTTTTCTCGTATTGTACGGCGTTTATCTCCTCGTTGTCCCGTTCCTATTTGTTGTCGCCTATCCGTAGTAGCAGCTTCAGCTTTTTTATCCTTATCAGCAGCGTACAAACGTGCTGTAAGGACAGCTAAGGCCGTGTCTTTATTTCTTTTTTGGCTACGTTCTGATTCGCAAACCACGACTAATCCTGTAGGTTTATGTTTTAAGCGTATTTTTGTTTCCAGTTTATTGGCGTTTTGACCGCCCTTACCCCCGCTGCGCATTGTCTCCCATGCCAAATCATTTGGGGATACGGCAAAAGCAGCAACTTCCGGTTCATCAAAAACAGCCACAGTAATTGTACTGGTTTGAACTCTACCGCTACGCTCCGTGGGAGGAATTCTCTGAAAACGGTGACCTCCTGCCTCGTTAGCGAAGACTTGAGGCGCTGTAGCCCCTGTAATGCGCAGGATAGCTATACCTGGGCGTTGTTCGGTAACATCAAACTCAAAGACCCCTCCGTATCGCCAACCTCGCGTAGATGGTCATTTGATCTTCGACCAGTAATTTTGCGTCCTGTCCGCCTTCAGCCGCTCTAATTTCGATAATCATACTTCCTCCATTAGTTGGAATAAACCTATTATGCCTTTTTGTTACACGCCCAATCGGGTGACCATGCCCCTACATCATTAGGCATAGATTTTTTTCTTTTTGCGTTTTCACTCATCCTACATCCAGCGGCTTCATAGAGTTTATCCGCTGCAAGCAAATCCTCGGCTTCACATTCCCATGTGGTATGCTTCTCGTGATCTTCATAAATATATTTCATTTCAGCAAACACCCTTCGTTTGGTAAAGTTCTTCATATTCTTCAATGTCTTTAACAGCATCATCATAATGCTCTACGCATAAAAATTCCGCGTAGCTGTATGGATCCCTCCACCAATAAATCTGGTGCCCAGGCTTCCCAAACCATGGGTTACGATATGCAGCGGGATTCCAGCAGCCTATTTGACATTTAGGGCAGGCAGTTTTACAGGTGCATGGACCTCTGTAAATGCGTACGCCGCATGTATTGCCGAATACACTCATAAAAAAGTGCGACTGCGCTCTATGCGCCTTTAAGTCAGACTTACTAACGGCTGACAGTCGCCAATGTCTAGGTGGCAGGATTTGAACCTGCGATTCTCTTTCGAGACATGCGCCCAAGGCATGTGGGCTAAACCAAACTACCCGACACCTAGTTAAATTTAAATTTTCAAACTGTGGTCAGGGCGGGAAATTATGATATTCCGGCCTCAAGTCCCCCAGACTTGCGATCTTCCTCTGATCTACGCCCTGCTTAAAAGTAACTCCTTTTACAAAAAATCTTGATAGCTGTACAAAAAGTAACGAAAGTCGGTGTGCTTGCTCTAAACCGGGCTGAGCTACACCGTAAACTGGTCAGGGTACTCAGGAATGATCTGAGACTACTAGTTCCCGAAACTAGGGTGCTACCATTAACACTATACCCTGAAATGCAAAAAGGGATTTCTGTTTGATATGGGAAAATTTGTTACAACAACAGAACCCCGCTAGCACGGGGTTGGACTAAAGTCCAGCGACCCCGCGCCCCATAGGGCTTGGTGGAAACATCGGCATCGGTCGCATTTTGGTCATAATTATCTCAATTTTGGTGATGGGCTTCAGTTTTACCCAAAACCCCCCATTTCCTGATGGCTCGTTCCGAGCCAACTTTTACTTTACTACTACTCTTTATATAATACTGGGTAGTTGAAAAATTGTCAAGGATTATTTTTCTCCCAAATAAATTCAATATAGCTAGACTGGTCATCAACTTGCACAAATTTATTCTGGATGTTTGGATGTTCTAGCAACCAAGGCAATAACGGTTCATCTTTCCTATCGCAACGCAACCTTCGTCCGTTTTTTAAGTTGTATAGTATTTCGTTTTTTGTCATTTTATGCCACCTGTATTCTAGGAATAAACGTAGCCCTAATAGCCATAAGCAATAAACCTAAATGATTTTCACCCGAAGGGACATGGGGCCATTTGCCGCATTTGATTCCATGGAACCCTTTTTCTGTGCCCCCATAACAAACACCCCAAAAATTGTCTTCCCACCAGTTCCCTTCTTCCAAATAAGCGGTGCCTGTGGACAATAATTTTTGTTTCAGCTCTTCTTTCTCAAATTTCAATACCAACAATTCCCGCATGATGCCGATATTGACTTTGAGCCAATCGGAGCGCAGCTCTCCGTTCTTCTTGATATTTGCTCCCATATCTTTTGCTTTTTTGGCTGTTAAACGAGGGTTGTCTTCTAATCCAAACATCCGGCGTTTCTCTATATCCAGTGTCTTAGCCGCTTGGTATGCGTGCTCTGTGGAAGCGTAAGTAATTCCTTCCCAAACAATCTCACAGGGATAAAAATTAGACAAAAATTCCCATTCATATTTAAAGATATCAATTTTAGCTGATGTATTCACAGTTTCCACAGAATCCTCTATTTTCATCACCTGTTATTCCTTGTACCTATGATACTACAGCCGTCATATGAAGTGCTTGTCCGCTTCTCGCATCATTTTGTCGGTTCTACCGAACCTCACCTTGCTGCCTGTTTATCGGCTCCT
>Ga0182012_10001878_pt1 | contig 22903 bp, 17 predicted proteins | sample 612S2SmetaG_FD_120486 | JGI IMG/M metagenome (GOLD analysis project Ga0182012, IMG submission 120486) | Permafrost microbial communities from Stordalen Mire, Sweden - 612S2S metaG | ecosystem: Environmental > Terrestrial > Soil > Wetlands > Permafrost | place: Sweden: Stordalen | collected... | reverse complement strand
GCGGTGCTGGTGGACGCCACAGTGATCCGCACCTTCGTCGTGCCCGCCGTCATGGCGATCGGCGGTCGATTCAATTGGTACCCGGGCTAGGGGCCGCCGCGAGCCGAAAGTCCGTCGCGCACCTAGTCCATCGGCTTGCCGCAACGGGCCAGGACGCCGCGAAGATCGCGAATCGCGGGGAACACCTCGTTGTTCCAGTCCGCGCCCTGCGCATCGTAGGCCCGCTGTTCGAACTCGACGATGTCCTTGTCCTCGCGGAATATGTTCTCGGTGAACCACACCACGAATGGCCACACCGCGTGGATCACGATCGGAAATTTCGGCTTCTTGACGGAGAGATAACCGTAGGTGCGGTTGGTGCGCTGCTCGGCATCGAGCGGCGTATAGCCAAGCCACACTTCGAGCACCGGGTCCATGGTGTCCTGAATATCGCGCCCGACCCAGACTTTCAGGCTTTGAGTCGGATAGTCGGTGCGGATGCGCATGTGATCGGAGAAATCCTTTTTTGCCTCGGTGCGCTTGCGCATGAGATCGACGATCACCTGTTCGCCCACCGAACTCTTTCCGCCGGTGCGGCTGAAGCTGTATTCCACCTGGGCCCAATCCTCGCCGTGCTTGCGCCCGAGGCAGTTGGCTTTGATCGAGCCCATTTGCTTTCTGTGCATGAACTGATGATTCATGTCGAATAAATTCTCGTGCATGAAGGTGTAGTGGCACGCCACTTCCCGGTTCAAGCGGCGGGTCTTGTATTCCTTGCGTTGCGAGGCCCCGAGAGTCTTCGGAAGGCGGCTCTCGGCGAGCGCCGGGTCGCCCGGGAACACGAATATGAGTCCGTCGAGCTCGCGCACCGGGTAGCTTTTCACGCCGTTCGGCAGACGCTCCTTGCCGAGGTACGGGATGCTCACGCACTTGCCGGTCGAGCCGTAGGACCAACCGTGGTAGTGACATTTGAGCTCGTCGCCGTTGACCACGCCCAGATGCAGCGGCACCTGGCGGTGGGCACAACGATCCTCCAGCGCGAACACCTGACCGCTCTGCCCGCGATACAGGACGATGGGCTCGGCGGCGAAGCGCCGGCCGAGCGTCTTGCCCACCTTGAGCTCGTCGCACCAGGCGAGGGGATACCAGTAATCGGGATGCGCGCCCACTCGCCGCAGGTCGAAGCTGTTCGGCGTATTCGCGACCCGTACGCTGCTCAGGTTTGAACTCGAACTCTCTTCCGACATGGCGGTTCCCCGGTGTGCAATCCCGCGACAATACAGCAGCGGCCGTCGAAGCGCATAGCACAGGACTCCGCGCGGCAATGCATCGAAGCCCACGCACCGACGGCGCCCGGAAACCTGGCGGGCGATCTTCCGCTTGTCGCGTAGCCGCTACGCCTGGTCAAGTTGACAATAAAAGCCGTTACTCTTCCGCGACAAGCAAGGCGCTCGCCCTGCGGCGCCGGCGCGTGTAGGTCGCTGTCGCGCAGGGATTAACTCAGCCGTGCAGATCCTGGCTATCGCAGGTTCGTACTCGGAAACTCCCCTGGTCAGCGGTGCCCAACTCGCACACCTGGAGCCTCAAGACCGGTCATAAAAACGGCCATTTAATCGATAATTTTTTACCTTTGTCATGCATAACCATATGATATATAATTAATTATTGCCAATATCAAAGCGGACCCAAACCGGACATAAAAACGGCGGAAGATGACCGAGGTACCGAGGTGATCGCACCGCTCTAATGGAGCCGCTTGTGTTGGGTGAAGGCTCGCAACATTGGCCCCCGCTGACCGATCTTGCGCTCGAATTGGCCTCGCTGGCGACGCTCGTGCGCGCGATGGACTGCTACTACAGCAACCTGATCGAGGGGCATGACACGCACCCTGTCGATATCGAGCGCGCACTGCAGGGCGACTATCGCGGCGACAGGAGAAAACGCGATCTGCAGCTCGACGCCAGGGCGCATGTCGATGTCCAACAATGGATCGACGAAGGCGGTCTCCAGGCGCGGGCGGTCACCGCCGACGCGATCCGCGAGATACACCGGCGATTCTGCGCGGCGCTCCCCGAGGACCTGCGCACCCGCGATGTGATGGTGGGCGGCCATATCGCTATCAGCGCACCCGCCGTCCCTCGCTTCCTCGCGCGCTTCGAGGAGGGCTACGCCCGCCTCGGCACTGGGTCCGCGCTGCGCGCTACTACCGGGTTCACGTGCGGACATCCAGGCCGCCCATGCACTGCGCGCCGACCGCTCACCGAAATGACGGCCCGGGACTTCGAGCCTTGGACGCGCATGAGGGTTGGAGGCTAAGGTCGGAATCGAACCGGCGTACACGGCTTTGCAGGCCGCTGCATGACCACTCTGCCACTTAGCCCTAGGTCAACGACCGACGGAGGCGCCGGGTCTTTACATCGATAATGGAGCAGGAACCGCGAGCGACGCTGCGACGACAACCTCTGCAAGGCAGCGTCTGGGTCGCATAACTCATTGGTTTCGCAACCAATTTTCCATTCTAACAGGTCGCTACGAGGCATACAAGGCAAGGCATACAAGGCGGACCGGAGCGGCGGCCCCGGCAACCCGGCGAAATATCAATGCGTGTTGGGAGGACTTGTTCGGCACTCAAGGAGATGAGGCGCAAGGATCGTTTCAAATCCACGCAGAGGGCGGCGCAGATTTCGCCACACGCGGTATGGGAGAGATGACACGCGCGCGCTGCTGATCGAAACCGATGCGCTCGAGTTGACTCTTGGAAATTTGCAAAGCGGATCGTGGCGGCGCCGACCACGCCGATTGATCACGGACGCTCGCACCGCTTCAATCTGCGACGTTGCGCGACGGGCATCGCGACGCAGATTCAACGCTGCGATGACGCGTCGACGATCACGCGCGCGTCGCATTCATCTTCGGAAATTACCTATTTTCGCGCGTCGATCGCACGCGTAAATTCTCCGCAGAAGCGCTGGATGTCACTCGCCGGTGCGCAGGAACGAATCGATAGTCATTCTCATCGGAATACGCAATGGACTCACCTCATTGGGATTCGCTGAACGCCGGCTTTGCAATCTTCGCTGTCGATTTCGTCCGGATATCTGCCAGTGCCTAAACACATTCGAAGTCTGCTTGCGATTCTGGTCGTCCTCGCATTGATGTTCGTTGCCGGGAAAATATATTTCCCGCCAAAATCCTTCGGGATATACGGCCATTATCGGGCGGCGTCGGTTGAGGACATCGCGACGGCGCATCCGACCTATCTCACTCCGGTTTCTTTTTCGACCGCGTATCCGAAACAGTACGAGACTTGGTCCGCCGGCATACACAAGGTCGTCAAGTGTCAGGTCTGTCACACGACCGTGGGAATGACGATGAATATGGCGTCCCTCGCCGGCACAGCGGAGCTCTCATCTTCGCCCACGCTGCCGGCGGCCGGCGACTCTCGCAAGCTGTGCGTCAAGTGTCACGAGAGGATTGCCGGGCGGCCGGATTACATGCCCCAGATCGATGTCGACAGCCACTCGAAGGGCCAGGCATGTACGGCCTGTCACAACCCGCATTCACCACTATTCTCCAATTCGGGAGAGCCCATCGTCGCCGCGGGCGGCGCCGGCACCATCGATCTCGTCGCCGGCAAGAAGCTTTCCGCGACCTGCGCAGGCTGCCATGGACCCGAAGGCGTGAGCGCGGTCGCGATGTTTCCGAATCTGGCCTGCCAAAAGCAGCAGTACCTGGCCGGCGCGTTGACGGATTTCCAAAGCGGCACGCGTGCGAGTCCCGTGATGAGCGGAGTAGCGAAGGGCTTGAGCGCGGCCGACATACAGAATGTCGCCGCATATTTTTCAGGCATGTCCTGCAAATAGGAAATGAGACGTGTGACGTGTGACGCGTGGGTTTGGTCACGAAATGCAAGAAGGCGAACAGATGAGCGAAACTAAATCAATCACGGATCCGGCGGGCCGGCGCGGCTTCATGTCCCTGCTGGGCAAGTTGTGCGCAACTACCGCCGTTTGCTCGGGCGTTGGCACGGTTTCGCTGCAAAATCTCGCCACCGCCGCGTCGGCGGCAGCGAGCGCGAAGCCGGAGTTCCCCGAGGCCGGACCGGTTCCCGAATATGACTGGACCAAACATCGCTGGGCATTCGGTGTCGATTCGACGCGCTGCATCGGCTGCTTGCGGTGCGTCGAGGCCTGCAAGGTCGAAAACCATGTCCCCTTCAATCCACAGAACTATCGCACCTGGGTCGAGCGCTACGTATATCTCGAGGGCGAGGATAAGCCTCGCGTCGACACGCAATCCGATCCGGTGAACATAGCCGCGGCGGCCTCTCCCCAGGACTATCGCTTCAGCAATCGTTACCGCGACAAAAAGGTGACGAAGTCCTTCTTCGTGCCGAAGCTCTGCAACCACTGCGAAAATCCCGCATGCGTGCAGGTCTGTCCGGTCGGGGCCACCTACAAGACGCCGGATGGGGTCGTGCTCATCGATGAGAAATATTGCATCGGCTGCCGCTATTGTGTTCAGGCCTGTCCCTATGGAGCGCGCTATTTCAACGAAGAGACGCAAACCACCGACAAATGCACCTGGTGCTATCACCGGATAACGAAGGGACTGAAGCCGGCTTGTGTCGAGGTCTGCCCGGTGCAAGCCAGGGTCTTCGGCGATCTGAATGATCCCGCGAGCGACATCAGCGTGTTCGTCCGGTCCCATCCCATCAATGTGCTCAAGCCGTGGACTGGCAACGGGCCGCATGTCTTCTATAACGGGATCGACGGCGAGGTGTCGTGATGGGCGCATTGATGCAGGCCGCCGACTTCCTCGTATCGCCGTTCAGCGGCTACGTTTACCCGAATGAAACCGTCATTCCCTGGAGCGTGTTGATCGTCATCTACCCCTATATCACCGGGTTGGTTGCGGGCGCTTTCATCGTGTCGAGTCTCTTTCACACGTTTCACATGGAGAGCTTCAGGCCGGTTGCGCGCCTGGCACTGCTGTCGGCATTTGCCTTTCTGTGCTTCGCACCGGTGGCTCTATTGTCCCACCTCGGGCATCCGGAACGGGCGCTCGAGGCGATCTGGACGGCTCACTGGACCTCGGCTTTTGCGGCCTTCGGGTACGTTGCCGGCTTCTATGGAATCCTGCTCGTGCTGGAGATCTGGTTCGCCTTCCGCGTCGACATCGTGGCCTTGTCCCAGACCTCCAAGGGTCTGATGCGGCGGATCTATGGACTGCTCACGCTGGGCTCGACCGATGTCTCCGAACCGGCGCTTGCCTACGACCGCAAGTGGACCCAGGTCCTCGCCGCCGTCGGCATCGGCGCGGCCGCGGGACTGCATGGCTACGTCGGTTTCGTGTTCGCGTCGCTCAAATCGCGCGAATGGTGGTCCTCGGATCTCATGCCGGTCATTTTTATTCTGTCGGCGATAGTCTCCGGCGTGGCCGTGCTGGTCCTCGTCTATGGGGTGTCCTCGAAGATACGCAAGACGCCGATCGACGAGCAATGCATGGTCGGATTGGCCAAGGTTCTGTGGGCCTTTTTGATCGTGACCATCGTGGTCGAAACGCTCGAGTACGTGGAGATGTTCTACCGGCGCCTGGAGGGCATCGCAATGATAAAGCGTCTGATCGCCGGTCCGATCAGCACCGGCGTCGTTATCCAGGCGCTGTTCTCTCTGATCCCGTTTGTCATCTTGACCGCTCTCCTCAGCCGCAAGGTTCGCGGTAAGGCGCTGATTGCCTGGATGAGCTTCTCGTCGGTGCTGCTGATGTGCGCGGTGCTTGCGATGCGCTGGAACGTGGTGATTGGCGGCCAAGAGCTGTCCAAGACTGCAAAGGGGATCTTGACCTACATTCCCGCGGTGTGGGGCCGCGAGGGGGTTGTCTGGGCCGCAAGCCTGTTTTGCTGCAGTTTCGTTTTCTTGTGGGCGCTGGCGCGTTTCCTGCCGCCCTGGGAACCGGCGCACCTGTCGGAACCGGCACACATGCCGGAATGAGGAAAAGATCATGCGCAAACTCACCGCAGTGAGATTGGGTTTGATAGCACTCCTGGCCATCGGGACCGGCTGTTCGCGAGAAGCCAGCGTCAAGCAAGTCAGCTTCAAGAATGACATTTACCCCATTTTCCAGGAGCGCTGCATGACCTGTCATGCACTCGGCGCCCCGGGATGCGTCGCCAGCGGATTCAGTTTGGCGACCTACGACACCTTGATGCAGGGTACGAAGTTCGGCCCCATGGTCATTCCCGGCGACAGTGCCGCCAGCAATATATTGACACTGGTCAAGCACCAAGCAGACCCCTCGATCGCGATGCCGAGGAGCCTGACGGCGGGCAAGCCTTCGGAATGGCTGCAGCCGCAGCAGATCGAGCTGATCGAAACGTGGATCAATCAAGGCGCGAAGAACAACTGAAGCTGCCCAGGGTCGGCTCGGAGCCGATGCGGCGCGGCAAAGCGTTCTAACTCTCTGTACTAATAGTGAATTTTGGAGCGGGAAAGGAGGCTCGAACTCCCGACCTCAACCTTGGCAAGGTTGCGCTCTACCAACTGAGCTATTCCCGCCCTTTGGGCAGAGGCGCAATTGTAGGGCGGTACGGCCCGGAGTCAAGCCGCGGGAGCCCAAACTCGGCACCAAATGATTGAAACGAGCCGTAATTCTCGCGGCGAGCGGTCGACGCAAATCCGCCGCCGTCAGAGCCGCGAGCTGCCCCGCAGCTCGGGCCACGCCAGCCGCAGGTACAGGAACATCGACCAGAGCGTGAGCACCGCGGCGATCCCCGTCAATACCAGACCGAGCTGGTAGACGGGAATGCCGAATAGATCGCGCCGATACAGCAAAAACGAGAGTCCGACGATCTGCATGATGGTCTTGATCTTGCCCCAGACCGACACCTTGATGCGGCCGCGGGCGCCGATTTCCGCCATCCATTCCCGCAGCGCCGAGACCGCGATCTCCCGGCCGATGATGACGATGGCGACCACCACCAGGAACCAGCTTTTCGGGTCGCCGCTCACGATCAACACCAGCGCGGTGGCGACGATCAGCTTATCGGCGACCGGGTCGAGGAACTCACCCAGACGGGAGGTAAGTCCCCATTTGCGCGCGAAGTAGCCGTCGAGGCTGTCTGTGATGCCGGCCAGGGCGAAGGCGGCGCAGGCGGCCGGGTCCTTCCACCAGTACGGCAGGTTGAACAGCACGAAAATCGCCGGAATCATCAGGATCCGCAGCCACGTCAGGGTGTTCGGCAGATTCCCGTACCACTGGCTCTTACTTGCCCGGATGGAGGTGCTCATAGATCACCTGGGCGAGTTCGCGTCCGAGGCCGCGAATTTGAACGAAATCGTCGATGCCGGCACGCAAAATCCCCTGCAAGCCGCCGAATTGCTTCAGCAGCTCGCGTCGTTTCACCGGGCCCAACCCGGGTATGGTTTCGAGTATAGACTGGCTATGACGTTTCGCGCGCTTGCGGCGGTGTCCGGTGATCGCGAAACGATGGGCCTCGTCGCGCACGCGTTGAATGAGGTGAAGCGCCGCCGAATCGGCCGGCAAGATCGTCGGCGTGTCCCGTTCGGGCGTGAATAACTGTTCCTGTCCGGGGCGCCGGTCGGCTCCCTTGGCGACGCCGATCAGTGCGATTCCGTCGAGGCCGAGCCCGGCCAGGACCGTGCGTGCCTCCCTGAGCTGACCCTTGCCGCCGTCGATCAGCAGCACGTCCGGCGCCGTCACTTCGCCCTCGCGTACCCGCCTGTAGCGCCGCGTGAGCGCCTGATTCATCGCGGCGTAATCGTCTCCCGGCGCAATGGCTGAGATGTTGAAGCGGCGATATTCGCTCTTCAACGGACCTTCCGCCCCGAAAACCACGCACGAGGCCACGGTGTCTGTTCCGCCGGTGTGGCTGATGTCGAAGCACTCGAGGCGGGCCGGCATTTCGGCGAGATCGAAGGCATCGCGTAGTTCCTCGAGACTCGCCTCGATGCTGCCGCGCGCCAGAGCACGCATCTTCAAGGCCTGTTCCGCGTTTTCGTGCATCATCTCGACCCAGCGCGCACGGATTCCGCGGACCGACGAGGTGATCCTCATCTTGTGGCCGGTGCGTTCCGCAAGCGTGGCCTCGAGCACCTGCATCTCCTCGAAATCGGTCTCGACGATGATCTCGGGCGGGGACTCGCGCTCGAGGTAATACTGCGTTACGAACGCAGCCAGAACCTCGTCGAGCTCCGCGAGCGGCGCCTTCGGGAAGAACGTGGTGCTGCCGAGGCTGCGCCCGCCTCGCACGAACATGAGCGCGATGCAAAACTCGCCGTTCCCCGAGGCGATGGCGATCACGTCCGCGTCGTGGTCGATGTCCGCTGTGACGATCTGCTGCGCCTGAATGACGCGCAACGCTTTGAGCTGATCGCGGGCGCGCGCGGCATCCTCGAATTTCAGTTGCTCGGCGGCCGACTCCATGCGGCGCGCGAGCTCGCGCTGCGCCTCATCGTTGCGCCCCTCCAGTACGCGGATCGCCGACTCCACGTCGCGCCCGTATTCCTCCCTGCCGATGAGTCCGACACAGGGCGCGGTGCAGCGCTCGATTTGATATTGCAGGCATGGCCGCGATCGGTTCGCGAAATACAGGTCGTCGCAATTTCTCAGGCGGAACAACTTCTGCAGCTGCTGCAAGCTCTCGCGCACCGCACCGGCCGACGGATAGGGTCCGAAGTAACGCCCCGCCTCCTTGCGCGAGCCGCGGTAGAAATTCAGCCGCGGGAACTCATGACGGGTCTCCAGATGCAGGTAGGGGAAACTCTTGTCATCGCGCAGCACCACGTTGAATCGGGGGCGGTGCTTCTTGATGAGGTTGAATTCGAGCAGCAGCGCCTCGGTGTCCGAGTTGGCGATGGTGACCTCCATGTTGGCCGTCTTCGCCACCAGCGCCTGCACCTTGGGCTGGATATTGCTCGGCTGGAAGTACGAGCCGACGCGGCTTTTGAGATTGCGCGCTTTGCCGACATAGAGGATCTCCCCGGCGGCATCGAGCATGCGATAAACGCCGGGCCGGCCCGGCAGCGAGTCCACAAAGGACTTCGAGTCGAACGGCGCCGGCGACTCGCTGCCCGGTTTAGGGAGGAATTCCTCGGTCATTGCCGTCTGCTGCGCGCCCACCCAGGAGGCTCTGCGCCCGCTTCATGATGTCCTCGAACATGGCCGTCGTGAGGCGGCGTGTCTGCGTGTTGTAGCGGCTGCAGTGGTAGGAGTCCAACAGAAGCCGGCCTGCGCCGAGCTCATGTTCGGCCGCATGCGCGAATTTGAAGTCGCCCACCTTCAAGCCCACCGCCCGCAGCACCGCCGCGTGGGCAATGGCGCCGAGCGCCAGCACGACCCGTACCGCCGGGCTCTGCCCGAGTTCGGCCTCGAGGTACGCATTGCAGGTCTTGATCTCCTGTGGCAGCGGCTTGTTCGCCGGCGGCAGGCATTTGACCGCGTTCGTGATTCGGACATCCTCGAGGCGCAGCCCATCCGCCACCTGAACGGAGGCGGCGGCGCTCGCGAAACCGAGCTTGTGCAAGGTGCCGTACAGCAGGATCCCGGCGTGATCTCCGGTAAAAGGTCGGCCGGTACGGTTCGCGCCGTGCATTCCCGGGGCGAGACCCACGATCAGGAGCCGGGCATCGGGATCGCCGAATGGCGGCACCGGCTTGCAGTAATACTCGGGATTTTGGTGCTTCACCGAGTCCAGAAAGGCCGCGAGGCGCAGACAGCGCCGGCAACTTGAATCGAAAATGCTGCTCATCGAGGACCGGTCGATTCGGCCGATCGGCCGGCTGTAGTCATCTGGAAAAAGGGCTCAACAAAAAACGGGCTACGCGGATCCCCGCGTAGCCCGCCGTCGATCGCGCCTCGAATTTGGACTAACCCGAGCGCAACCCAACCTTTCGCGACCTGGGCCGATCCGCCGACCCACTGCGTCGCCGATGCTACCTTGGACCGTTTCGGTCACAAAGATTCCTTGCGCTCGGCTATAAATTTTTGCGGTCCGTGCAACAGCCAGGCCCAAGAAGGCCGGAAGATTTACCGCGCTCAACTATCAAAGGGCGGGAAAGGTGTGCGCGGCAGGATAGCACCTGTGTCACCCCAGGCAACGAAAGTTTTTCCAAAACCGCGGTGCGGATTACGAATAATAAATCGAGATAATACTCGTAATATCCTGAATATTAACGATTTGCAAAATCGCCATGAAGGCGAATGCAGCGAATATTAGGGGTTTACCCTACGCCGCGACGAGCCCGCGCGCGCCGCGCAATCACCATGGCGAGCTCGAGCGCCTGCTCCGAGTTCAAGCGCGGGTCCACCTGCGACTTGTAGGCCCGCGCAAGGTCGGCCTCCTTGAGGTCCCGGGCACCCCCGATGCATTCGGTGACATCCTCTCCGGTGAGCTCGACATGCACGCCGCCGAGGGTCGATCCGAGCTCTTCGTGGATGCGGAATGCCGCCTCGACTTCCCCCAAAATATTATCGAAACGGCGTGTCTTGATGCCCCCGGCAGTGGTCTCGGTGTTGCCGTGCATGGGATCGCATATCCACAGCACCTGGGCACCGGAGGCCCGCACCGCCTCGATCATCTCGGGCAGCCGCTGTTCCACGTCCTTGATGCCAAAGCGATGGATGAAGCTGAGCCGGCCGGGCTGGTTCTGAGGATTGAGGGCCTGCGCGAGCTCCTGCAGCCATTCCGCGCTCATGGACGCTCCGACCTTGACCCCGATCGGGTTGGCGATGCCACGGAAGTATTCGATGTGGGCGCCGTCGATGGCGGCCGTGCGCATGCCGATCCATGGCATGTGCGTCGACAGGTTGTACCATTTTTTCTGGCGCTCGATATAGCGGGTCTGCGCCTGTTCCGACAACAGGTGCAACCCCTCGTGGCTGGTGTAGAAATCCACGCGCGTGGCGGCGTGCACTTCGAGACCGCTCATGGATTCGAAGAACTCCAGCGACTCGGCGATCGAGTCAAGGATGCGCTGATAGGCCTCGCGCAACGGCGCGTGACGCAGGAAGCCCAAGTCCCAGTATTCCGGATGGTGTAGATCGGCAAATCCGCCGTCGATCAGTGCGCGCACGAAGTTCAAGGTGAGGGAGGCGCGCTCATAGCCGCGCAACAAGAGCTCCGGATCCGGCTCCCGCTCCGCCGCGCTGAACCCGGGGCGATTCACGTTATCGCCCCGGTACGAAGGCAGCGTGACGCCGTCCCGCGTCTCCGTATCGGTCGAGCGCGGCTTGGCGTATTGCCCGGCGAACCGCCCGACCCGGACGATGGGTTTCTTCATGCCCTGCAAGAGCACCAGGCTCATCTGCAGCAGAACCTTCAGGCGCTTGGCGATGTTGTCCGATTCACAGTCCTCGAAGCTCTCCGCGCAATCGCCACCCTGCAGCAGAAACGCCTCTCCGCACTGCGCCTTGGCGAGCTTGGCGCGCAATGCCTCCACTTCCCAGGAGACCACGAGCGGCGGGAGCCGGCTCAACGACGCGACCGCCCGCTGCAGCGCGATCGGATCCTGGTACTTGGGCTGTTGCGCCGCCGTCCGGCCGTGCCAGCTCGCGGGGTGCCAATTGGTGAGAGCCAATGATTTTGACATGGCGGGATGCTACACAGGGCCCGCATTTCGCGCAAAGTGGCGCCCGCGGTGCGGGCACGGCAGAATGCCGGCCCAAATTCTCAACACGGAATTCCCCATGTCGAAAGTCACCGATACGTTGCGGGCGCTGGGTCTCGGCGAAACCAATGCCGGCGCCTGGTCCGGAAGCTGGAGCAGCACAAGCAGCAGCGGCGCACAATCCGGGGCGCTGATCGAGTCGATCAATCCGGCCAACGGCCAGACGCTCGCGCGGATTCGCGCGGCCAGCTCGGAAGATTACGAACGGGTGCTTACGTCGGCGGTCGAGGCGGCCCGGCTGTGGCGCAGCGTGCCTGCGCCCAAACGCGGCGAGGCCATCCGAGTGATCGCGGAGGAATTGCGCCTGCACAAGGATGCGCTCGGCAGCCTGGTATCGCTCGAGAACGGCAAGATCAAGGCCGAGGGCGATGGCGAGGTTCAGGAGATGATCGATATCGCGGATTTCGCGGTCGGCCAATCGCGCATGCTGTACGGCCTCACCATGCAGTCGGAGCGATTCCAGCACCGCATGTACGAGCACTGGCATCCGCTCGGCGTCATCGGGGTGATTTCTGCGTTCAATTTTCCGGTGGCAGTTTGGTCGTGGAACGCATTTCTCGCCGCCATCGCCGGCAATGCGACGGTGTGGAAGCCGTCCCCCAAGACGGCGCTCTGCTCGTTGGCCGTTCAGCACCTCTGTAATCGCGTCATGCAGCGCCTGGCGCTGCCTGCCATATTTCAGATCTTCATTGACGCCGGCACCGACCTCGCCTCCCGATTCGTCGACGATCAAAGAGTTGCGCTGGTGTCGTTCACCGGTTCAACGCACGTCGGCCGCCAGGTCGGTGTGAAAGTGGCCGCACGGCTCGGCAAGAGCCTCCTGGAGTTGGGCGGCAACAACGCCATTATCGTGGACGAGAGCGCCGATCTCGATCTCGCGGTTCCCGCCATCGTATTCGGTGCCGTGGGAACGGCGGGTCAGCGCTGTACCACGACCCGCCGCGTTCTCGTGCATCGCGCGCGCGCCGCGGAGCTCGAGCGGCGGCTGGTGGCCGCCTACGGCCAGGTCCGAATCGGCGATCCCTTGGATCCCGAGACGTTGATGGGCCCGCTGATCGACGCGGGAGCGGTGGGCCGCTTTCAGGCCGCCCTCGTTCTGGCGCAATCACAGGGCGGAACGCTGTTATGCGGAGGACGCGTGCTCGAGGGGCCGGGCCATTTCGTGGAGCCCGCCATCGTGCGAGCCTCGGCGGACATGCCCGTCGTCGCCACCGAAACGTTCGCGCCCATTCTTTATGTTCTTCCCTACGAGACCTTCGAGCAAGCCGTGGCGCTTCACAACGCCGTGCCATACGGCCTCTCCTCCGCGGTGTTCACCGATCGGCTGAAGATCGCCGAGCGCTTTCTGTCGGGGGAAGGCAGCGACTGCGGCATTGCCAACGTGAACCTCGGCACTTCCGGGGCCGAAATCGGCGGTGCATTCGGCGGGGAAAAGGACACGGGCGGCGGCCGGGAAGCGGGATCGGACTCCTGGAAGGCGTACATGCGGCGCCAGACCACCACCATCAACTGGAGCTCGCAGCTGCCGCTCGCGCAGGGCATCCGATTCGACCTGTCCTGACGGGCGCTAGCGCGCGAACCAGGCCAGGACCTCGGCCTCGCGCTCGGCAAGCCGCGCGGCGGAAATCGGCACGCGGGTCTTGAGCTCCTGAGCGTATAGCGACACCCGGAATTCCTCGATCCATAGCCGCAACTCCGCGAGCCCGGGAGGCCGCCGCAATTCGGATGCGGCGCGCTCCTCCAGCGCTGCGATTCGGGTCGACCATGCCTGGAGTTCGGCGAGGACCTGCGGGGATTCGCTGCCGCGTGCAAAAATTCGCTGCCAGCGACGCTCCTCGGCCTTCAGCCAGCGCGGCACCTGGCGCAGCCAATCCGGCGAAAGCGCCTGAAGCCGGTCCGGGCGCAACATCTGCGTGACGTGTGCCTGCGTCTCGCCGGCGGCTTGTGCGTGCGCCCGCGCCCGCGGATCTTCGAACAGGCGGCGCACGTTGCGAGCCTCGGCCAACCACCCTCCCACCTCGGCGATCGCTTGCTCGAGCATCTCGTGCAGGTCGGCTCGCCCCCGATCGACTTGAGACTCGAAGGCCTCGCGTGTGCGCGGCGGATCGAGATCGGCGAAGCACGCGCGGCGGCAGCAGAGCTGCAGCAGAAGCTCGATCAACGCGTCGCGCCCGAAGTACGCAGAGGCCGCCAACAGCAGCCGCATGTCCGCCACGGCGAGCTTGGCGAGATCACGCATTTGGCGCTCGAGCATCGTGCGGGCGAGATGCACTGCGCCGTCGCCGAAGGATTGCGCGGCTTCCGCGGCGCTCCATTCGAAGCGCACTTGGGCCGCCCCGCCGATTCGCTTTAGCGTGGGAAATACCACCGCCGCGCCGCGCTGCAGTGGGAGCAGCGCACTGGCGGGCAGCTCCGGCAGCTCGAACCGGCGCCACGGCTCGGGGTATGCGGCATGCGCCCGTTGATCCAGCTCGCGGCGCGCCTCGAAGGCGGTGCGCCGGCGCAGCTCCGCAAGATCCGTCCCGACGGCGATCTCACCGCCCTCTGCCACCACCGATATTCTGGGAGTGAGGTGGGCGGGGATCTGCGTCGCATCGAACCGCAACTGCGCGGTCGGAATCGCCCGTGATTCGTGCAGCCATGCCGCGAGCGCGGGCAGATCGGAGGACGGCGCGCCGGCGAAGGACAGGAAATTCTCGGCCGTTGCGCCGATGGGAATGAGGGTGCGCCGCGCCTCCTTGGGAAGCGAGCGCAGCGCGGCGACGATTCGCGGCTCGGCCAGACCCGGTAGCGCAGCATCCACGGCCGCGCGCGTGAGGCCGGGAAGCGCCAAGAGCGGGATCGTGAGCGTCACGCCGTCGGCGGGGTGGCCGGGGTCGAAACGGTACTCGGCAGGCACCTCCAGCGTACCGAGCGTCACCACCTCCGGATACCGGGCGAGGATGGCCTCATCCGGGCGGCGCGCATAGATGTCGGGCGGCCCGAGCGTGAGCGCGCCGCGCTCGGTCTCGGTCAAGTGCCGGGTGAAATGCGCGAGGCCCGCCGCGCTCGACACCTGGCGCGGCAGCGCGTGCGCGTAGAAATCGACGAAATGCTCCGCGGGCTGCAACAGGCCGCGCACCCGCAGCCGCTCCTCCAGCCGTTCGGCCCCGCGGATGGCCGCATCATTGGCCAGGACCCACGCCGGGCGCTCCTCGAGGCGACCGTGCACCAAGGCCTCGCGCGCAAAGATGCGCCGCGACTCCTCCGGCGCGATCGGCCCGTAGTTGACGATGCGGTTCGCGGATAGGGTCAATCCGAGGAACGTCACGCGCTCGCGCGCAACGACCTCGCCGCGCTTCTCGTCCCAGTCGGGCTCGAGAAACTCCCGCCTGCAGAGGTGCCCGGCAGCCGCCTCGATCCACATGGGTTCGACTTCAGCCACCGTGCGCGCGAATATCCGCGACGTCTCCACGATATTCGCGGCCATCACCCAGCGGGGCTTGCGACGCCGGAGCGGCGATCCGGGCAAGATGTGAAAGCGGATTCCGCGCGTTCCGAGGTAGTCGCCCTCCTCGCTGCGCACGCCCACGGTGGTGCAGAAGCCCGCGAGCAGCGACCGATGCACGCCCGTATAGCTCGCGGGCCTGCGCTGAGCCACGATACCGGCCGTTCGCGCCCGATCCGACACCTGCGAATGCACGTCCTCCCATTCGGACAAGCGCAATAACGACAGACGCCGCTCGTGGCACCAGCGCTTGAGCTCGCGCCGCGGCCCTGCGCGCATCTGCCGGTAGGCACGCCACAACTTCACCAGCCCGTGGAACTCGGACTTGGAATCCTCGAATACCTCGCCATCGCCGCTGTCCTCGCCCAAGGTTCGATCCGGATTGTGCAGGCGCACATCCGGGACGGAGAGCCCCGAGACAATGGCCAGGATCTCCGTTTCGGCGTGGAAGCGCCGGCTTTCGAGGAGCGCGCGCGCGAGCCGTGGATCCAAAGGCAGGCGCGCCATCGCGCGTCCGCGGCCCGTGATGCGGCGCTCCTCGTTCAATGCCTGCAGTTCCTGCAGCAGCCGGTAGCCGTCGTTCAGCGCGCGGGTGTCCGGCGGATCGATGAACGGGAATGTCTCGGCATCGCCTAGCCCGTCCGCGGCCAGGCGCAACAGGAGCGCCGCCAGGTTGGTGCGCAGGATTTCGGGCTCGGTATGCTCCGGGCGCGCGTCGTAATCCTCCTGCGAATACAGACGCAGACACAGCCCCGTCCCGATGCGGCCGCAGCGTCCCTTGCGCTGCTCGGCGCTCGCACGCGAGACCGGCTCGATCGGCAGCCGCTGTAGGCGGCTGCGCGGGCTGTAGCGGCTGATGCGTGCGAGCCCCGAATCGATCACCGCCCTGATGCCGGGCACGGTGATGGAGGTTTCCGCGACGTTGGTCGACAGCACGACGCGGCGGCGTGCGCCCCGCCTGAAGATCCTGCTCTGCTGCTCCCAGGACAAGCGCGAATAGAGCGGGAGCACCTCCACCCCCGTCAGCTCGCGCTCGAGCAGTTCGGCCACGTCGCGGATCTCGCGCTCTCCGGGGAGGAACACGAGCACGTCGCCGGTGCCGATGGCGCCCGGCGTGGTCGCGATATCCTGATAGGCTTCGAGCACCGCGGTCGGCAAATCGGCCTCTTCCGGCTCGATCGCGCAAGCCGCTGCCGTATACCGCACCTCGATCGGATGGCCTCGGCCGCTGATCTGAAATACCGGCGCGGCGCCGAAGAAACGCGAGACGCGGTCCACGGCGAGCGTCGCCGAGGTGATGATCAGCTTGGGCTCCGGCCGGCGCGGCAGGATGCGCTTCAGGACTCCGAGCAGCAGATCGACGTTGAGCGAGCGCTCGTGAGCCTCGTCGACGATCACGGTGTCGTAACGCCGAAGCTCCGGATCGGATGCAAGCTCCGCCAGCAACAGTCCGTCCGTCATCAGCACGAGCCGCGTCGCCGCGGACAGCTGATCGGCGAACCGCACACGGAAACCCACGGTAGCCCCCACCGGTTGCGCCAGCTCCTCCGCGATGCGTGCGGCCAGCGCGCGTGCGGCGAGACGTCGCGGCTGGGTGTGCGCGATCAGGGCTTCGCGGCCGCGCCCGAGTTCCAGGCAATATTGGGGCAGTTGAGTGCTCTTGCCGGAACCTGTATCCCCGGCGACGATCAACACCTGGTGGCGCTGCAATGCCTCCTGGATCTGAACGCGGCTCGCGGAGATCGGCAGCTCGGGGTCGTGTTTGAAAATGAGCGGCGGCCCGGCGGCGGGCGCATCTCCCGCCGGCTCTGCGGGCGCACCTGCGGCCGCCTCATTCCGCACGTTTGACGTCCAGCCAGAGGCTCTCCTGAGCATCGAGATTCAACCCGGAAAATTCCTCGCCCCGCGACTTCGCAAGCGTTTCCATGGCGCGAAAGCGCCGCTCGAATTTGACGTTCGCCGCGCGCAGAGCGCTCTCCGCATCGACTCCGAGCTTGCGGGCGAGATTGGCGGCGGCGAACAACAAGTCACCGACTTCCTCGAACGTCTCCGCCGATGGGGCGGCGGCATGATTTCCCGCCTCTTGGGGTTTGGCGGCCGCCTCGCGCACTTCCGCGAGCTCTTCCTCGACCTTGTCGGCGGTCTGTGCAGCATGCTCGAAGTCGAAGCCGACACGGGCCGCGCGCTTGCTCAGCTTGTAAGCCCTCATCAACGCCGGCAGCGCCTGCGGCACGCCGTCGAGCGCGCCCGCGGCACCCCGCTCCCGGGCCTTGATGTCCTCCCAGACAGCGCCCTGCTGCTGCGCGGTGAGCGCCGGCCCCTCGCCGAACACATGAGGATGGCGGCGCACGAGCTTGTCGCAGATCGATCCGACCACCGCCTCGAAGTCGAAGGCGCCCTGCTCGCTCGCCATTTGCGCATGGAACACCACCTGGAACAGCAGATCACCCAGCTCATCCTGGAGATGCGCGAGATCGCCCCTCCCGATGGCATCGGCCACCTCGTAGGCCTCCTCGATGGTGTACGGCGCAATGCTCGAGAAGGTCTGTTGACGATCCCACGCACACCCGTCGGTCGCCCGCAGGCGCTGCATGATCGAAATGAGCTCGGGCAGTCGCGATGTCATGACGGTCTCGCCTCGTCGGGTGCCCCGCCGGTCAGCGCCGCCTGCCGCGCCTGCAGCAGCCGTCGAAAGGTCATCAACATGCCGGCGGTGGCCCCCCAGATGATCCGCTCGCCGTATGGAATGTCGTAAACCTCCACCGTCAGATCAGCCATGCGAAGCTGGCGGGGCTTGTGATTGGCGGCGTCGAGAATGAAGCGCAGCGGGACTTCAAACGCATCGTGCACTTCCGCCGTGGCGATCTTGAGCTCGAACGCCGGGTTGACGAAGGCGACCACCGGGGTCACCCGAAATCCCGTGCCCACCCAGTGATCCGGCAGGTAACCCGCGAACTCCACGAAGCTCTCGGCAAGGCCGATTTCCTCGTGCGCTTCGCGCAGCGCCGCGCGCCACGGATCCGGATCGCCGGGCTCGATGCGTCCGCCGGGAAAACTGATCTGCCCGGCATGATCCTTGAGCGTGGCGGCGCGTTGCGTGAGCAGTACCGTCCAGCCGCCTTCGCGCTCCACCAGCGGTACCAGCACGGCTGCAGGTACCCGTTGCGCGGGGGCCCGGGCGCGAACCTCTGCAAGCATCTCGCGCGACCCGCCGGCGAGCCACAGCATGTCCTCGTCCGGCGAGGAAGGGGACGGATTGAGCGATTCGCGGATATGCGCCCTGGAATAAAGAGGATCCATCATCATCCGGACGATCCCTGTCCCGTCACACCCCCGGCGGTCAGCGACAGCGGATCGAGCAGTCGACGCAGTTCCTCGATGTTCATGCCGGTCATTTCCGCAGCCACATCCAGGATCGGGCGCCGCTCGGCGTACGCCTTCTTCGCGATCGCAGCGCCCTTCTCGTAACCGATGATCGGGTTGAGCGCTGTCACGAGGATGGGATTCAAATCGAGCGCCTCCCGCAGCCGATCCTCGTTCACTTCGAATCCCGGGATGACGTGCGCGGCAAGATTCCGGCACGCGATGCCGATCAGCTCGAGGCTTTGGACGAGGTTGTAGGCAATCACGGGGAGCATGACGTTGAGCTGGAAATTCCCGGATTGGCCCGCCACCGTGATGGTCGCATCGTTGCCGATCACCTGCGCGGCGATCATGGTGACCGATTCCGGGACCACCGGGTTGACCTTGCCCGGCATGATGCTCGACCCGGGTTGCAGCGCGGGCAGCGCGATCTCCGCCAGACCGGCCAGAGGTCCGCTGTTCATCCAGCGCAGGTCGTTGCAGATCTTCATGAGACTCACCGCGACCACTTTGAGCTGACCCGACAGCTCGACCGCAGTGTCCTGACAGGAGAGCGCTTCGAAATAGTCCTCATTCGGCACGAATTCGAGGCGAGTCGCGGCGGCGAGACGCCGGGCGAACACCGCGCCGAAGGTCGGATCGGCATTGATGCCGGTACCGACCGCGGTGCCGCCCTGCGCGAGCGCCTTGAGCCGCGGCATGACCGAGCTCAGCCGATCGCAGCCCTTGTCGATCTGCGACCGCCAGCCGCCGAGCTCCTGAGCGAGCGTGATCGGCATGGCGTCCATCAGATGAGTGCGTCCGGTCTTGACCACGCGCGCGAGCTTTGCCGCCCGCGACTCGAGTGCGGCGCTCAAACCCTGCAAGGCCGGCAGGACATTTTCGCAAACGAGCAACGCCGCGGCGACGTGAATCGCCGTCGGCACGACATCGTTGCTGCTCTGACTCCGATTGACCTCGTCATTGGCGTGCACCGCCCGGCCGAGGCGCCGCGCAGCGAGCGTTGCGATGACCTCGTTGGCGTTCATATTGCTGCTCGTGCCGGACCCGGTCTGGAACACGTCGACGGGGAATTGATCGTCGTACCGCCCCTCGGCGACATCCGCCGCCGCGTCCTGGATGGCGGCGGCGAGATCCGCCGGCATCGCGCCGAGTTCCTGGTTCGCGGCCGCCGCGGCCTGCTTGATCAGGCCCAACGCGCGGATGAAGGCGCGCGGCATCGTGAGTCCGCTCGGCGGAAAATTCCGGATTGCACGCTGTGTTTGCGCGCCCCAGAGCGCGCTCGCCGGCACATCGAGCGCGCCCATGCTGTCGTGCTCGACGCGATAGTCGGATGTGCTCATCGCGTCTTCCTTCCGGAGCCCGCCTGTGGTTGGTTTGCTGTAATATCGCATATTCATTCTATCAATTTGGCAACGGGATTCGAGATGTCAAAGCCCGAGAAGGGCCAGCCCATCGATGCGCTGTCGCCGCTCGACGGGCGATATGCCGGAAAGCTCGCAGCGCTGCGCGACGTATTCAGCGAAGCCGGCTTGATGCGCGAGCGGGTCAGGGTCGAATGCGCCTGGTTTCTCGCGCTTGCCGAGGGGCCGGCCGAGCCCGCGCTTCGCGACCTGCCGGCCGCGGCGGGCGTGTGGGCGCAATCGCTCGCATCCGACCCGGCGCCGACCGACGTAGCCGCCATCAAGTCGATCGAGGCGCGCACCAAACATGACGTGAAGGCCGTCGAATATTGGATTCGCGGCGAGCTGAAGCTCCGCGGGGCCCGCGCCGCCGAGCTCGAGTGGGTGCATTTCGCCTGCACCTCGGAGGATATCAACAATCTCGCTTACGCGCTGATGCTCAAAAGGGCCCGCGATGCGATCGTGCTGCCGGCGCTCGAGGCCATCGGCAGCTTCGCCGATGCGTCGGCGGAACGCTATGCGGCGGTGGGCATGCTGGCCCGTACGCACGGGCAGACGGCAACCCCCACCTCCGTGGGGAAGGAGTTTGCCAATGTCGCGGCACGGCTCGAGCGCCAGCGCGACGGACTCGCCCGGGTCGCGATTCTCGGCAAGCTGAACGGCGCGGTGGGCAATTTCAACGCCCACGTGGCGGCGCTTCCGTCGGTCGACTGGCCGGGCTTCAGCGCACGCTTCATTCGTTCGCTCGGGCTCGAACCGAACCCGCTGACGACCCAGATCGAGCCGCACGATTGGATTGCCGAGTACTGTCACGCCTTGTTCCGAGCCAACACCGTGCTGCTCGATTTCGCGCGCGACATGTGGAGCTACATTTCGCTCGGCTATTTCAGTCAAAAGCCGGTGGCCGGTGAAGTCGGCTCCTCGACCATGCCGCACAAGATCAATCCGATCGATTTCGAGAATGCCGAGGGCAACCTCGGGGTCGCGAATGCCCTGCTCGCGCACTTCGCAGAGAAACTGCCGGTGTCGCGGCTGCAACGCGACCTCACCGACTCGACGGTGCTGCGCAATCTCGGAGTCGCGGTCGGACATTCCGTTCTGGCCTATCAATCCCTCGAGGCCGGGATGCGCAAGGCGGAGCTCGACGAGGCTCGCCTGAGCGAGGATTTGAGCCGCGCCTGGGAGGTTCTCGGCGAGGCGGTGCAGACCGTGATGCGCGCTCATGGGCTGCCCGATGCCTACGATCGGCTCAAGGAATTCACCCGCGGCCGACCCATGAACGGGGCGGCGATGCACGAATTCATCGGCTCGCTGCCGCTGCCGCCCGATGAGAAAAGCCGGCTCCTGACGCTCGAGCCGGGGAGCTACCTCGGCCTCGCGCCGACGTTGGCGCGGCGACGCCCGCGAGCATGAGGTATCATCGTCCTGCCTCCGAAACGTGACGCAGTTGGCACGATCGTATGTAGGCAAACGGTAGTATCCCATTCCGAAGTACGAGGCGACTCGCGCCGGCAGGCGGGTGCTGCGCTACCTCCAATGAGGCATCGAGAGACATGTCGGGTAACACGGAAGACAGAACGCAGCCGATCTTGGACAAGGCCGCCTCTTCGAGCGGCGACGCCAGCTCCAGCACCCGTACCATTCTCAGCACCATGCCGGAAGTGCGCGAGGCCAGCCTGAAGGTGGCGAAGTCCGCGCAGCGCCTGCTGTCGATTTTCACGCAGGATCTCGAACCCTTGATCTACGGCGAGGAGCCGTTCCTCGAGGCCATCAAGCGGCTGGTGCTTGCGCGATCGTACGCCAAGGTGCGGGTGTTGCTCGCCGATCCCTCCCGCGCCATGGTCGACAACAACCGCTTCCTCGCCCTGGCGCGGCGCCTGACGAGCTGCATCGATTTGCGGGCCATGAGCCCCGAATACCCTGCGAGCGCCGGCGCGTTCATCATCGCCGACGACAAGGCGTTGGTATATCGCCTGCAGGCGGACCGTTGGGACGGAATCTCCGACATGAACGACCCGGCCGTGGTGCGGCGGTATCTGAATTTCTTCGACGAGGTCTGGCAGACCAGCATGCAAGAGTCGCAAATGCGGCAAATGCTGATGTAAGCCGGCGGTTCGAACCCGAACGCCGCCGCCGCGCCGGTAGTTTATAATCGGCGGATGCCCTCGCCCCCAACGCATGCGGACCCCGCCGAGACGGTCATCGTCGGCATGTCCGGCGGCGTCGACTCGGCCGTCGCCGCGCTCCTGTTGAAGGAAGCCGGTTTCTCTGTCCAGGGACTGTACATGTCGAACTGGGAGGGCGACGACGATGCCTACTGCACCGCCGCCGAGGACTTCCAGGATGCGCGCGCCGCCTGCGAAGCGCTGGACATCCCGCTGCATCGGGTGAGCTTCAGCTCGGAGTACCGCGAGCGCGTGTTCAGCCACTTCCTGCGCGAGTACGCGGCCGGCCGCACTCCCAACCCGGACGTGCTCTGCAACCGCGAGATCAAGTTCGGCGTCTGCCTGGACTACATGCACCGTCTCGGTGCCGACCGCATCGCCACCGGTCACTACGCGCGGCTCGAACCGGGGGACAACGGCATCCGGCTGCTGAAGGCGCGCGACGCATCGAAGGATCAGAGCTACTTCCTGCACGGCGTAGCGCCCGCGGCGCTCGCGAACACGGTTTTTCCGCTGGGCGAGCTGCGCAAGGACGAAGTGCGGCGCCGCGCTCACGCCGCGGGACTTCGCGTGTTCGACAAGCCGGACAGCACCGGGATCTGCTTCATCGGCGAGCGTCCATTCGACGATTTCCTGAGCCGGTATCTCGAGGATTCCAAGGGCCCCATCGAGACGCCGGACGGCCGGCGCCTCGGGGAGCATCGCGGCCTTGCGTTCTACACCCTCGGCCAGCGGTCGGGACTGGGTGTCGGCGGGAAGCCGGGCGCGGCCGAAGCGCCCTGGTACGTGGCCGACAAGGACGCAAGCCGCAACGCGCTC
>Ga0182012_10001877_pt1 | contig 22915 bp, 26 predicted proteins | sample 612S2SmetaG_FD_120486 | JGI IMG/M metagenome (GOLD analysis project Ga0182012, IMG submission 120486) | Permafrost microbial communities from Stordalen Mire, Sweden - 612S2S metaG | ecosystem: Environmental > Terrestrial > Soil > Wetlands > Permafrost | place: Sweden: Stordalen | collected... | reverse complement strand
CTCCAGCAGGTGATCTTGAATCTGTTCCTGAACGCTGCGGATGCCATGAGCGGCGTTGAAGACCGGCCACGACAGCTGGTCATAAAGACCGAAAGAGATGGCGGGGATCACGTGCGGTTAAGCGTCGAGGACACGGGCGTGGGTTTCGAGCCGGAGCGTGCCGAGTCTCTCTTCGACGCCTTCTACACGACCAAGCATGGGGGCATGGGTATCGGCCTGTCGGTCAGCCGCTCGATTATTGAAGGTCATCACGGCCGTTTATGGGCGACGCCAAAGAATGGTCCGGGTGCGACCTTTGCTTTTTCCATCCCGCTCGACCCGGTTGCCGCTGCAACCGTCAACCATCCGACTCATCGCCAACCGGGCGAAGCGGCATCGAGAAATGCATGACAGCCCGGCAATCACTCGTAGCGGTTGTGGATGACGATGCCTTCGTGCGCGAAGCATTGCCCGACTTGCTCAAGGAATTAGGCTATTCGGCGCAAGCCTTCCCCTCTGCGGAAGCCTTTCTTGCATCGAGTGCGGTCGCCGATACACGTTGCCTCATTCTCGATGTCTCCATGCCGCACATGACGGGCCCCGAATTGCATCGCGAACTCATCCGTCGGCGGCAGGTCATCCCGGTGATTTTTGTCACAGCCATTGGAGATGCCGCATTGAGACCCCGGCTGCTGGCGGAAGGTGCGGTGGATTGCCTATTCAAGCCCGTCAGTGAGCAGGCCCTCATTGATGCGCTTCACAGCGCGCTTCGCGTGAACTGACGACATGCAATGCGTGCTTCCAACCAGTAGGATGTACATGAATAGCAACGTACTTCGGACTGCATCGAGGGCATTTTCCATGCTTTCTGCGCCTCCCATCGTCTTCGTCGTGGATGATGATCCATCGGTGCGGGAGGCACTGGAGTCGCTCATTGTCCAGGCGGGATGGCGAGCGCAAGTTTTTGAATCCGCGCGGGATTTTTTAGGCTTTCCGCGGGTTTCGGCGCCGAATTGCCTGGTACTGGATGTGAGCTTGCCGGGTCTCAATGGGCTTGAGCTGCAATCATTGATCGCGGGCGAGCGGATCGACATGCCCATTATTTTCATCACGGGGCACGCCGATGTGCCGATGACGGTCAAGGCCATGAAGGCCGGCGCCGTGGAATTCTTGACCAAGCCCGTTGCGGAGGACGTCTTGATCAATGCGATCGGCAGTGCCATCGAACGCAGCCGAATGACGCTCGATCAAGAAAGCGAGCGTCAGGTGCTTCGCAGCCTTTACGCGCGGCTTACACCTCGTGAGCGCGACGTGATGACGTTGGTCGTCCGCGGACTGTTGAACAAGCAAGTGGGCGGGGAGCTTGGTATGGCGGAGATCACCGTGAAGGCGCATCGCGGACAAGTCATGCGCAAGATGAAGGCGGCGTCCTTCGCGGACCTTGTGAATATGGGGACTAAGCTCGGGTTGGCTTCTGCGCCAAAACCTTCGCGCAACAAGTAGGTTCCGTTGTCTGAAGACAGCGGATGGACTGCCGCCGCCGGCGTCCCCCTACCATGGTTCAATAGGTTCGCCGGCAGAAAACTGATGTGATGTCCGCTCGCCCACGCCAGCCAACCATCCAGGAGACACCCATGAGACGGATCGGATATGTCCTTGCTGCCGTTATCTCGTTGACGGCCTCGGTCTCGTGCATCGGCCTCGCGCCGGCACATGCGGACGGCGCGGCCGAGCCGGTGTTCGACGTCCACGAAATGCCCGCCGGCTACCGCGATTGGAAGGTGGTCTCCGTGGCGCACGAAGCAGGGAACCTCAACGATCTGCGCGCGGTCCTGGGGAATGACATTGCGATCAAGGCTTATCGTGAAGGGAAGCTTCCGTTTCCGGACGGGGCAATCATTGCCCGGCTCGCTTGGAAGTACGTCCCCTCCGAGGAGAACAACAAAGTGTTTGGCCGTGAGCAGTCATTCGTCGCGGGAGAGGCGACCAACGTGCAGTTCATGGTCAAGGATTCAAAGAAATATGCGGCCACTGGTGGATGGGGATTTGCGCAGTTCAACGACGGCAAGCCGGTCGATGCGGCGGGGCTTGGCGGTTGTTTTGCCTGTCACGTACCTGTCAAAGATCGTGACTTTCTGTTCACCCGTTACGCTCCCTGACCAAACGGGTAGAACAGGGGGATTGCAACACTCATCGCCGCGCCGCGGGTCCCTTATCGCGCCGCAATTTCAAGCTGGCTACCGAGCCCGTCGGTCGAGTCACGGGGGTCGACTTGGCGAGCGGCGGCGGCGCGACCTGAGAAAGCAGCAAATCCCGAAAAGCCTGGCAGGCGGCCGACAGTCGTTTCTCGCGTCGATGCACGATGAACCAGTGACGTACAATCGGAAAGCTCTCGACGGGCAACACGGCGAGTCGCTTTGTTTCGAGCTCGAGCTCGATGGTTTGCAGAGATACCACCCCGAGCCCCAAACCGGCTTGCACCGCCTGCTTGATCGCTTCATTGCTGCTCAATTCGCACCCGAAGAGATAGTCCACCTTGTGTTCGGTGAAGTGGCGCTCGGTGGCCGCGCGTGTGCCTGAACCCGGCTCGCGAACCACAAGCCGCTCCTCGCGCAGGCGCGCCAAGCTCACCTGCGAAAGCCCCGCCAAGCGGTGACTGGGATGTGCGATCATCACGAGCGGATTATCCATAAACTGTTGTGCCTCAAGATCCACTCCCTCGGGTGGCTCTCCGGTGATCGCGATATCGGTGCGATGATCCGCCAACGCCGCGAGTACGGTTTCGCGGTTGGCCACCTGCAGACTGATTCGCACCCCGGGGTAGCGCTCGGTATAGGCGGCAATCAAGGGCGGCAGGAAGTAGTTGGCGGTTGACACGACCGCGATTCGCAACAGCCCGCGTTCGACCCCGCGGAATTGATCCATCGCCGATTGCAGTTCGATAGTTTGCGCGGTGAAACGTTGGGCATGACCGCGAAGCTCCTGTCCGGCCTCCGTGAGGTAGAGCCGCCGGCCTTTTTGTTCCAACAGCGGCACGCCAATCTGTTCCTCAAGCTGCTTCATCTGCATCGACACGGCGGGTTGGGTGAGATGCAACTCCTCCGCAGCGCGAGACATCGAGCTGTGCCGGGCGACGGATTCGAAAATGCGCAGTTGTCGTAGAGTGATTTGCATGATGTCACCAGATAAACACGCGCCCCGCGGTCATTCCATCAGACTTACTTATGGATCCAGAAAAACAACTGAATTGTTCTTACTCCGAGACCTCACTACCGTAGCGACGCAGCCTCAAGAGAACGTTCAGGAGAGCAAGCGTGGCAGAAAAAAGTTATCAAGCTGGCGTCAAGGACTATCGCAAGACCTACTGGACCCCCGACTACATTCCCCTTGACACCGATCTTCTCGCGGTTTTCAAGATTGTAGCTCAGGCTGGTGTTCCACGTGAGGAGGCGGCCGCCGCGGTTGCCGCGGAGTCTTCCACCGGAACCTGGACGACCGTGTGGACGGACCTCCTCACCGATCTCGATTACTACAAGGGGCGCGCCTATCGCATCGAGGCGGTTCCCGGCGATAACACCGCGTTCTACGCTTTCATCGCCTATCCGCTCGATCTCTTCGAAGAGGGGTCGGTGGTCAACGTGCTCACGTCGCTCGTCGGCAACGTGTTCGGATTCAAGGCCGTGCGGAGTCTGCGGCTCGAGGATCTGCGCTTTCCGCTGGCTTATGTGAAAACGTGCGGCGGGCCGCCAAACGGCATCCAGATGGAGCGTGATCGGCTCAACAAGTACGGGCGCCCGCTCCTCGGCTGCACCATCAAACCGAAGCTTGGGCTGTCGGCAAAGAACTATGGTCGGGCAGTCTATGAGTGTCTGCGCGGAGGGCTCGATTTCACCAAGGATGATGAAAACATCAACAGTCAACCCTTCATGCGTTGGCACCACCGCTTCGAATTCGTCATGGAAGCGGTGCGCAAGGCGGAGGAGGAAACGGGAGAGCGCAAGGGTCACTACCTCAACTGTACCGCGCCGACGCCTGAAGAAATGTACAAGCGGGCCGAATTCGCCAAATCCTTGGGCGCTCCGATCATCATGCATGATTTCTTGACCGCAGGGTTTACGGCGAACACCGGGCTGGCGAACTGGTGCCGGGAAAACGGCATGCTGTTGCACATTCACCGCGCGATGCATGCGGTGCTCGATCGCAATCCCTATCACGGCATTCATTTTCGCGTGCTGACCAAGTGCTTGCGCCTGTCGGGCGGTGATCATCTGCATTCCGGCACCGTAGTCGGCAAGCTCGAGGGCGACCGCGAAGCGACCTTGGGATGGGTCGACATGATGCGCGAGCCCTTCATTCCGGAAAATCGCACGCGCGGCATCTTCTTCGATCAGGACTGGGGATCGATGCCGGGGGTGATGCCGGTCGCCTCGGGCGGTATTCACGTCTGGCACATGCCCGCCCTCACGGCGATATTCGGCGACGACGCCTGCTTCCAATTCGGCGGCGGCACGTTGGGGCATCCCTGGGGGAATGCTGCCGGAGCGCACGCGAATCGCGTTGCGCTGGAGGCCTGTGTGGAAGCGCGTAACCAGGGCCGGCCGGTCGAGCGCGAGGGCCGCGAGATTCTGGGTGAGGCGGCGCAGAGTTCCCCCGAGCTCAAAGTGGCGATGGAGACCTGGAAGGAAATCAAATTCGAATTCGACACCGTCGATAAGCTCGACGTGGTCAACGCCTGATCCCGAGGAGCCAAGACAATGCCTGAAGTACAAGCCTACAAGAGCACGGAGCGGCGCGGGGAGACCTTCTCGTATCTGCCGCCCATGACGCCCGATCGCATGCGTCAGCAGATTGCCTATCTGATTGCACAGGGTTGGAATCCGGCCATCGAGCATACCGAGCCCGAAAAGTCCTTCTCGAGTTTCTGGTACTTATGGAAACTGCCGTTCTTCGGCGAGCGTTCCGTCGAGCGAATTCTCGCGGAACTCGAGGCGTGTCGACGGGCCAACCCCGCCCACCATGTGCGGCTGCTCGGCTATGACAATTACACCCAGTCGCAGGGCACCGCCTTCATCGTCTACCGCGCGGGCTCGCGGTAGCGGCGCAGATTATTGCGATTGAACGTCACCATGTCAGTCGTTTCATCCATGTCATCCAGCGGCCGTGTTGCCGCCCTCGCGCGCCGCCGGGCGCTGTCGCAGGGCAAATCCGCGCTACCGCCGGCCACCGAACGCGTCCGCACGGGTGATCGGAGCGCCGCGCTTCCAGCGCCCGCGGCCTCGATCGCTGCGCCGACACCGCAAGCGGCTCCCGTACCGAGTTCCGAGGGCGGTTCACCACCGCCGCCCCGGTCGTTCTCTGAGGCAAGCCAATCGGGGCGCGCGCGCTCGATGATGCGGCGTCAGCAACTGGCGGGCGGCAAAAGGTCCCTGCAAGCCGCGGCGATCGCCTTGCAGCCTGCGGCTGCTCCCGCGGCTACCAGTGCACCCAGCACCCATTCTGCGGCTCTGGCCCTCTCCGCAGCGCCGATGGGATCCGGCGCGAGCGTCGGTGGCTCAGGCCGCGATCAAGCCCGGGCGCGTCGCGCGCTCTTGAGTCAGCGGGGCCGAGGCGATGCGCCCGCGGCGCAGCCCACGCGACCCCTGCGGCAAGGGACACTCAACTACCCGCCGAAGGTGACGGAGTCCACGACCCACGGGGGCCAGATCGTGACCGGCAGTCGCATTGGACGGGGCATGCAAGTCACGGGCGATGAGCCCGGAGCGCACCTACCGGTGTCGGGAAGCCAGTACATTGGCCGAATCGATGGACCGCCGGCGCGATCCGGGGGACCGAAAGTGGGGTTGGCGCGCACCGCGGGCGGCAGCATCGTCTCAGGCACCCTCATCCGAAGCAAGGTGCGCGTGACCGGGGATGAGCCCGGCGGCAGGATTGCGATCACCGGCGAAGCGGAGCAGACGCCTGACGATGACATGACCCCGCGCACGGCCGATAGCACTCCTGTCGCAAGTCAATTCAATCGCCAAGTCGACCCGCACGGACATTCGGTATTTGGGACGAATTTGGGGAGATCCGCGAGTTCGTGGGGCTCGCGTGATCGGAAGCGCGAAGCGCCGATCGAGACCACGGAGAGTGGCCTGGCCATCACGGGCTCGGCGATCGGTCGCGGCGGTCGTATGACCGGCGATGAGGAGGGCGCCTGTCGGCAGTTGACGGGCAACCAATATCTGACGCCTGGGCGCGCGCGCGCCGAGTGCGGTGGCGCGGTACGCAGCACGGCGGCTGCATCGACCGCGCCTCGGCGCGATGCGGTCACGGGCGCCAAAGTCAGCATCGCGCAGACCTGGGGGCAGCAGCGCCTCACCGGGACGAACGTCGAACACGACCCGCGCGTGACGGGTGAGGCGGCCGGATCTTGCTCCATTATTACAGGGACTTCGTACCAGGGACCGAGTACGGTTCACGGGTGGTGCGAGCCGAGCGCGGCCGCAAGCGCCGAGGATCGGCTCACCCGGCGTTCCTCGCTGTCGGCCATCACGGGCGATGTGCCGGTGCACTCAGACTCCGTCACCGGGACGGCCCGGGGCGCCGGACGTGAGGTGACGGGCTCGGCGTACTACGCAGCGCAGCCTCAGGCATCGAGCTCCGCCGATGCGCTTTCCGGGCTCGACGCGCGCTTTTCGGTCTCCTCACCGCAGCGCAGCGCCCACCTTCGTGCTCGAGCAGAAAAGGAGACCCCATCGGCTCCAGGGACCGGCTCAGGCGGCACGGGCTCCATTCCCTCGAGCTCACCGCCGATCACGGGATCGTTTGCGATCGGTCGTGACCGGGTCACGGGGAATGCCGAATTTCACTTCAAATCCCGCAGCGCGATTGATCCGGATGCAGCGGCTGCACGTTTGCGGCTCACTGGGGAGGGACGCTCGCAAGGCGCCCGCGTGACGGGGGGGTCTTGGTCTGAGCAATCCAATGTGACGGGAACGGAAGGGGCCATCGCCGCCGAGCGTAATCCGAGCGAGCGTTCCGGTAAGCCTCAAGCCTTCTCGGGGGCACGGCGGTTCAAGACCGTCGCCAAACACGAGGACACCAAGCAGCTCGTGACCGGTCTTTTGGGATGGTCCGGCAAGACAGCGGCCAAGGTCACTTTGTCCGGCGGAGCCCAGGCGTGAAGCTTCTCAAGCGGCGACCGGCGGTCCCTTATCCTGCGGCCTGGCAACGGCTGAGCGGGGCGCGACCGGGCCAGACTCGCCGGGGCACCATCACGCATGCCTCATCACCTGCCTCGCAGGTCGCCGCCTCGATCCCCTATGGCACACACGGCCATCCGCTCGCCGACCCTGCGATCAGCCGCGCGCTCAAAAGCCGGGCGGATGAGATTCAAACGGCCTTTGCCGTCATCGAGCCCACCCTGAAAGCGATCGCGCCGCGGCAGTTCGAGGACGATTTTACGTCTGTGGCGATTGAATATCTGCGCGAGCGCCTGGGAATCAACGTGCCGCCCGACATCTTGACGGTGTCTTGGACCACGCCTCTCGATATGCGGCGCCTCTACGCGCACTGTGTACTCGCGACCTTCTGCCGTTTAATCGAGCGGCGCCTCGATCGGGATCAAGCGCTCCTCTTCGAAGGCGAGAGCGCGGAGGCGCTCATCCAGCGCTTCGGGTTTCATGCGATCGATATCACACCGTGTGCCGACGGACGCTTGAGTGGGGTCATGGACTACATCCTGCGCGTACCCCCGGCCGTGGTGGCCTTTCGCAAGTCCTATGCGGGCGCCATGTTCGATGTGGAAGAGTCGCTCCGTCATTGGGAGATGGTGGAGCTTCGCCGCTTTCGTGAGGCACGACCGAACGCCGCGTCCGCCCCGACCCGATTCCTCAAGATCGGGGTTTACCACTTCTCGAGTGTCGATCCCCGCCACGAGGGCTGTGCGGCCCACGGGAGCGATACGGCGCGTGCGGCAGCCGCCGTGCTCGAGCGCTTGAATCAATTCGAGCAGGCGGTTGAATTAACCCATGGCGGTGAAGCGGGCGTCGCCATTTTATTGGTGGGCGTGGATACCGATACCGATGAGATTCGAGTGCACATTCCGGATGCCGCCGGGGAGATGTCGATTGAACGCTTCGTCGACAGTCGGGCGCTCTATGAATTGACCCAAAAATTATCGCGCGACGAGGGTAAGCAGGCCATCCGCGAAAAGGTCGCCCAAAGCATGGGCGTGGCGATGGATGATGCGTCCACCGAAGGCATGCGCTGGTTTTGCGGGTACCTGCTCAAGAATAACCTCGCGCAAGTGGACGCGGTGCGCGAGTGGCACGGCGCGAGTTATGACGACCGAGGCCACACCGAGCAATTGATCGTGATCGGCGATGCCGTGGATGATGTGCAGCTGCGCAATCTCGCCTTCCAAGCGCAGATGGACACGATCGAAGAAGGCGCGGCGGATCTCGATGTGGGCGTGCGCATCCTGACAGCGCTCAACGCGCCGCGCGGACTTGCCGTTCCCGTGCTCGTGCACACACGCTTCGATCCGCGCATCCCGGGCGCCCGCGAGCGCGCCGAAGGGCGTGCGCAACGCCTGCGTACGGCCATCGAGGCGCGCTACGCGCCCCGCGTCGTGCGCTGCGGGTTGTTGGTGCAGGCGGTGGTACGAGCCGGCGATAGCGGCACGCTCTACGACGTCCCGATCTCCCCCCAGCGCGACACGCCGCTCGCATCCGGGTTGCACGCATGAAGATCTGTCAGGTCGAAGGTACCTTGGTCGCCACAGCCCGCATTGGCAGCTTGGAGAATCGGCGTCTGCTCGTCGTCAAAGAGCGCGGCAGCAGCGGCAAGCAAGTGGCCGTCGACCCCGTAGGTTGCAAGCCCGGCGACTGGGTGATTGCGGTCGGCAGTTCCGCCGCCCGCGATGCCGCAGGGAGCAAGGATTATCCGAGCGATCTGACCATCGTGGGAATCATCGATTACTGGGACGATGCGAGCGGCAAGGCGGGAGCGTAAAAAGTCATGCAAATCCATCGCATCGTTCGGGACCTCGTGACCACGAAACGTAATTTTTGGTTGGCGGCGAAGTCCTTGCGCGTGGTGGAGGATCATCGCGGCAACTTGGAGGTCGCCTTGGATCCGATTGGTGCGAAACCGGGCGATTTTGTGGTCACGATCGGTGTCTCGGCCGCGCGCATTGCGGCCGGGAACCCGAAGATCACGACCGATCTGACCATCGGCGGAATTATTGATCATTGGGATGAAGAGCGCTGGCGCAGCTAACAGTTGCCCTGGCAACAGGTTTCTTGAACTTACAGACAATTGACAGTGAAAGGAGAATTGAAGATGGCCAATGAAAAGATGGGTATCGCGCTCGGCATGATCGAGACCCGTGGACTGGTTCCTGCGATCGAAGCGGCCGATGCCATGACGAAGGCCTCAGAAGTGCGTCTGATCGGGCGCCAGTTCGTCGGCGGTGGCTATGTCACGGTGCTCGTGCGAGGCGAGACCGGTGCCGTCAATGCAGCGGTGCGCGCCGGCGCCGATGCGTGCGAGCGGGTGGGGGATGGCCTGGCGGCGGCGCACATCATCGCCCGTCCCCACTCAGAGGTCGAGCAGATCCTTCCGTTGCAAACGGACGGTGAGGCGGGCGGGGCGCGAAGCTAGCGAAGAGCCCGTGCGCAAGGTCGCCGGCAGGCTTGGCATCGATGATGAGACCCACGCCCATCATGTTGGGGTATTTGCAACGAGCGGTGCGCCACGAGTTTGCAGCGGCTCAGCAATTTACCCTGCAGGCGGTGCTGGCGCGCGCGTTGGGCGATACGGCCTTGAGCGCAGCGTGCGAAACATCGGCCGTCGAGGAATTGCGCCATGCCCAGCGTTTCGCATCGGCGCTCTCCCAAGCGGGCGCGGCCGTGGGGGCGGGGTCGATCGCGTCCTTCCCCATCGGGCGGAGTATCGCCGACCTATTGAGGAATGCGCGAGCAACGGAGGCGGCGGCCGTGCGCCTCTACCGCGATGCGGCGCGCGGCTGCCAAGGTGTGGAGGGGCTGCGCGAGCTGTTCGATTCGATCGGCTCGGAGGAGGTAACCCATTATGAGGAACTCACGCGTCAGCTTCGAGCGACCGGTGAGCTCATTGCGTGACTCGGCACTGAGGCGTGACTCGGCACTGAGGGAGGAGTCGACCATGTTTGCCACTTTGTCTTTGCCAGAAGGCTGGAAGGCGGTCCAGGTGCCGCCATCGCTCTTTCGCCGCTTCGAGTTCACGAGCTACCCAGACACGCGCGCGTTCCTCGAGCGGCTCGGCGCTTTGTCCAAAGAGACCGGGCTCTATCCCGACCTGGGGTTCGGCACGACTTACGTCAATGTGACCGTGTACGGCAAAGACGGCGAGACGCCGGGAGGCCGGGAAATAGAGTTTGCCGGCCGTGCCGCCGCGCTCGCCATTTAGCATGGGACGCAGCGACACGAAAAATCCGACGAGCACGCTTGCGAGAGACAAGCCGGTGCCGGCGACTTCCGCGCGCATGCCAAGCTCCCCTAAGCCGGTGCCGGCCCCGCGGGAAGTCGCCCGCATGCCACGCACGACCACCGACAACCCATGGCGCGATCTGCACCCGACGCGGATCTGGCCGGACTGATGCGCTCGGGGGTGCTCGAGGTGGCCGCGAGTATCGTGCGTACCCCCGACGGGCGCGTGCTGATGGCCGAGCGCACGGCGGGACAACTGTCGCCGGGATTCTGGGAATTGCCCGGCGGTAAGATCGATCGCGGCGAGTCGGCGGAGCAGGCGGCGATTCGAGAGCTCGACGAGGAGATCGGGATCCGCGCACTCACCCTCCGGCGATGGATCTCCTACGAGCACGTCTTTCCGCTGCGCCGTATCCGGCTGCATTTCTTCAAAGTCGAGCGCTGGATTGGTAACCCGCATGGCCGCGAAGGCCAGCGCCTGGCCTGGATCGATCCCGCAAAGCCAACCGTTGCGCCCCTGCTTCCGTCGGTCGAGCGCGTGCTGGGTGCATTGGGGCTGCCGCCGCTGTATGCGGTCTGCCGCACCGCCGAGCAGGGCGGAGTGGCAGCGATGCTCGAGCATATCGCGGACGGCGTACGCCAGGGGTTGCGCCTGTTCCAGCTGCGTGCTCCCGATTGCTCGCCCGATCAGCGCGTGGCCTTGGCGCGGCGGGTGAATGCAATCGCTGCGCCCGCAGGCGCCCGGGTGCTGCTCGTGGGCTCGACACTCGAGGCGCGCCGCGCAGGACTCGCCGGCGTGCATTCGACGGCCGAAGAGCTGCATCGAGTGCGAAGTCGCCCACCCGTCCCGTTGTGGCTTTGCTCCTGCCACGATGAGAAGGACCTCGGGCGGGCCATAGAACTCGGCGCCGATGCCGCCGTCGTGTCTCCCGTGCGCAATAGCGCCGCACATCCGGACCGCGCGGCCCTCGGCTGGGAAGGGCTCGAGCGTTTGTGCGCGACAGCTCCCCTGCCTCTTTACGCCCAAGGCGGCCTCGAGGCTGCGCAGCTGGCCGCTGCGCAGGCTGTTGGGGCCATCGGCATTGCCACGGCTCGATGGCCGGAGGCCTTCGATGCACCGAAGAGCGCGGCGGGCGCGGCCGCCAAGAGGACGGGCAGTTAGGGGCGCGGAAATCGATCATCGTTATCAACACCATGATTGCAATTTGAGACTCTATGCCAAACACCGTGACACCGACCGCGCGATTGCGCGAGGCGCAGGCGCGTATCACCTGGATCGAATCCCATCCCGCCTTCAGTGGCTGGCTCAAAGATGCCCTGCGCAGCGCGGTCGCGCGCAATCCCGTCGAGGTCATCAATGATCTCGAAATCCTGGGCCATTTGCTCCGCGGCTGGGCGAGCGCGTCGATCGAGTTACAACGAGGCATCTCCGACCCGCTGCCCTTCCCAAAAAGCGAGCGATGAGCTCGCATGACACGTCCGGCCCTCACTTTCGACATCAACGGCGAGTCCGGCGCTCGATCTTCGATCGGACAAACCGGAGTTGCTTATTCCTCAATCATTAACTTTGATTTTTCCCGCACCGAATCAACTGCTATAAATTTTGAGCAGAAAAGCAAAAACACAATTGGAGAGATGGCTTGTTCGATCTGCTACCCCTCATCGCACCTCTGTTGATGCTGGCCGCCGGGGGCGTCGGATTTATAAGTGTCAGGTCACGGCCGCGGGCGGCGCTGCGCACCGCCGAGTTCGCAACCCTGGCGGTGATCGCGGTGGCACTCACGACCGCAGTGCTTCTGGTAATGGAAGCTCCCGGCACTCGGATTCAGTGGATCGCGAATCAGCAACTCGTATCCTCGAGGGTGGATGCCGTGAGCGTCACGATGCTCTTGCTGGTCTCCTTCATCGGCTGGGTGGTCGTGCGCTATTCGTCGAACTATCTCGATGGCGAGCCGCGGCAAGGCGTCTTCACGGCGTGGCTTTGCCTGACCCTCGCCGCAGTGCTGACGCTCGTGATGGCGGGGAACCTCGTGCAGTTGGATGCGGCGTGGATCGCAACGAGCCTGTTCTTACACCGACTGCTCCTCTTCTACCCGCAGCGCGTGGCGGCGCAGCGCGCGGCGCGCAAGAAGTTCGTCACCGCGCGACTCGGGGATGCCGCATTGGTCGGCGCATCGGTGCTGCTCTTCGTGAATTACCGCACGACGGATCTCACACAGATCCTGAGCGCCGCCCGAATCGGCGGGGGTAATGGCTATGTGACGGCGGCGGCCGGATTGCTGGCGCTCGCCGCGCTGCTGAAATCGGCGCAGTTTCCAACCCATGGCTGGCTCACCGAGGTCATGGAGACCCCGACGCCCGTCTCGGCGTTGCTGCACGCCGGGGTCATCAATGCCGGCGGGTTCCTCCTGATCCGTTTTGCCGATGTGATGGTCTTAAGCCCGAGCGTGCTCGCGGTGCTCGTGATGGTCGGCGGCTTCACGGCGCTTTTCGGGGGCCTCGTGATGCTGACCCAACCCGCCGTCAAAACCTCGCTCGCCTGGTCGACGGTCGCGCAAATGGGATTCATGGTGCTCGAGTGTGGCCTTGGGTTGTTTCCGCTGGCGCTGTTGCACATCATCGCGCATTCGCTCTACAAGGCGCACTCGTTCTTGGTCTCGGGCGTCGCGGTGGAAACGATCGCGGCGAATCAACGGCCGGGCCTCGTTGCGATTCCGAATGCCGCCGCCGTCGGGCGTGCTTTTCTGCTCGCCTTGACGATTTACGTCTCGGTGGGCTTCGCGTTCGGGTTCGAGCACAAATCCCCGCAGGCCATTGCGCTCGGTGCAATCTTGATCTTCGGCGTCGCATATTTGATCGCGCAAGGCCTTGCAGATACGGCGCCGCGCGCATTGACGCAGCGTACGACTCTTTACTCGCTCGCCACGTCCATCAGTTACTTCACCCTCCAGTCAGGTGCGAGCTACCTCACGCGCGCCGTGCTCCCTCCGGTACCCGCCCCGGGGCCTCTTGAATGGGCGCTGATCATCCTCGCCGTGGTGAGCTTTGGGCTGGTCGCGGTGATCCAGGCAATGTTCCCCCTGTGGGCCAATCATCCGGCGGCGGCGGCGCTGCGGGTACATCTGTCGAACGGCTTATATGCCAACGCGATCTTTGACCGACTGCTCGGCGGTTGGTTTGTGCGCAAGGCGTCTCCATCGGTTCGCTAGGGAACGGCACATCCATGGGAACCGCGAAGGTACCGGAGGACGAACTTCTCAGCCTTGCACCGGCGGTTGAGGCGGCCCTACGCGCGATTCCTCCCGTCTGGCCGCTCGCCTCGAGCGTCGCGGTCAACCCCTTCCTGGGACAAGCGGGCGAGTCGCTTGCCCAGACCGCGGCGCGACTGGGGCGCGTCGCCGGCATCAGGGTTACGATGCCGCGCGCGTGGTATCTCGAGCGCCTGGAATCGCGCGCCATCGCGCCGCACGACCTCGAGCAGGCGCTCGCCGGTGCACCGAGCGCAGCTCGTCCGGCAAACCTCGCCGCGCTCCTCGAAGCGGCGCGGCGGCCGGCCGAAGTACCCAAGGCCCTACCCACGGTCGCAGACCTTGCCGCCGACGCTTCCGGAATCGACTGGCCCGGTGTGCTCGCGGAGCGCCTGGGCGCATGGAGCTCGGGCTATTTCGATGTGGGCCAAGCCATCTGGGCAGCGCCTCGAGGCAGGAGTACCTATAGCGCCTGGCGGGCGGTGGCCACCCACGATCTGACACCTGAAATCATCGGCCTCGCGGGGTTTGCGATGCATGTCGCGCGGGCGCCGCGGATGGCACCCGACGCGATCCGCCGCGCCGTGTCCGTACTCGCTCTCGAACCCCAAGCGCTGGCGACTTATTTTCACCGCCTGCTAATGACGCTCGGCGGTTGGGCGCACTATGCGCGGTATCTGCTCTGGCAGGCCGAGCTCGCAGGGCAAACCGACTCGACTCTCGCGGACCTTCTGGCGATCCGGTTGCTGTGGGAGGAAGCCCTCTACGAGCGCTATGAAGAAAAAATATCCGGGCGCTGGAAGGAGGTGTGTGCGAATTACGCGGCGCCCTTGGAAGCCACTCCCGATCAGATCATCGATGTCATCCTGCAGGAGGCCGCCGAGTACGCGGCGCAACGCGCGCTCGCAAGAATTCTAAACGGCTCCGGCGCCGCCGCCGACAGCGCCCGACCGGCACTGCAAGCGGTATTTTGCATCGATGTGCGCTCGGAGATATTCCGCCGCGCGCTCGAGACGCTCTCGCCCCAAATTCAAACGCTCGGCTTTGCCGGCTTTTTTGGTCTCACGGCGGCGCACCGGCGCTTCGCGTCGGATGTGACGGAGCTTCACCTGCCGGTGCTGCTCAATCCCGCAGTCAAGAGCGTTTCCGGCGGCCCGAACAATGCGACGGCAGATCAGGCGGCGCGATTCAAGGCGCGCGCCAAGCGCGCATGGGGCCGCTTTAAGCTGGCAGCGGTGTCCTCATTCGCTTTCGTCGAGGCAACCGGCCCGATCTATGTCAGCAAGCTTTTGCGCGATGCGCTGGCGCTCGATCACGCACCTTCATCGGCCGATGACCCGGCACCGCACTTCGATCCGCCGCTCGATCTCGCCACGCGCGCGCAAGCCGCAGAGACGGTGCTTCGCGCCATGTCGCTCACGCGGAACTTCGCGCGGCTTGTGATCCTTGCAGGACATGGCGCGACCGTGGTCAATAATCCGCATGCGAGCACGCTCAATTGTGGCGCCTGCGGCGGCTATTCGGGCGATGTCAACGCACGCCTCTTGGCTGCGCTGCTAAACGATAACGATGTGCGCGAACAGCTCGCCAGCCGCGGCATCGTGATCCCTCACGACACCCGCTTCCTTGGTGCATTGCACGACACGACCACCGATGCCGTCATGCTCTATGCGCGAGATCACGACACCGCCTCGCACAGCGACGATGTTCGTGCCGCAGCGGCGTGGCTCGATGCGGCGGGCCGCATCACGCGCACCGAGCGAGCCCGTCGTTTACCCGGCGCGAGCGATCGCCATATTCTCAGGCGCAGCCGCGACTGGTCGGAGGTGCGCCCCGAATGGGCCTTGGCCGGCTGCCAGGCGTTCATCGCCGCGCCGCGCCATCGCACCGCGGGCCGAAACCTCAAAGGGCAGGCCTTCCTACACGACTATGACTGGACGCAAGATCAGGGGTTCGGCGTGCTGGAGCTCATCCTGACCGCCCCGGTGATGGTGGCTGGCTGGATTAGCTTGCAGTACTACGGCTCGACCGTGGCTCCCGAGATTTTCGGCGGCGGTAACAAGTTGCTACACAACGTCACCGGCGGGATCGGCGTTGTGGAAGGGAACGGCGGAATGCTGAAAGCCGGTCTGCCATGGCAGTCAGTCCATGACGGGGAGTCCTACGCTCATGAGCCGCTGCGACTCTCGGTGTGTATCGAGGCGCCGCAAGAGGCGATGACTGACATCCTGCGAAAGCACGCTCAAGTCAGAGCGCTTTTTGACAATCGTTGGCTCTATCTCTTTCGACTGGATGAGGCGGGTCGCATGGGGAGCCGTTACGCCGGGGATCTCGCCTGGACCGAGTTAGCCCACTCATCTCCCTCAACGATCGTCAGCCGGCGACAGGCGGTCTCCTAAGAGCTCGAGCCAAGGAAAGAATGCAACCACGATAGCGAGCCACTCGAGGAGCAGAAGCGGCGGGGTGAGTTCCGATGCCCGATAAACTTTACACAGGCGAAACGGCGGTGCTGGCAACCATGCACGGCAAGGAGCGCGTGATCGGTCCTGTTTTAGAACAGGAGCTCGGCCTTCGCATACAGGTGCCTGAGGGGCTCGACACGGATCAATTCGGTACCTTTTCACATGACATCGAGCGCGCGGGCTCGCAGCTCGATGCAGCCAGGGCCAAGATCCAAGCGGCCTTCGCACGCCATCCGGAGGCTCGAATCGCCGTTGCGAGTGAGGGGAGTTTCGGACCTCATGCGCAGGTCCCATTTCTCGCGCTCGCGCACGAAATCGTCTTGTTCGTCGACCGTCGGAAATCGCTGCGGGTTATCGGCCACGATGAGACCTCCGATACGAATTTCGCCCACGCGATTGTGACCCATGCGAGCGAGGCCATGATCTTCGCCGAGAAAATGGGTTATCCCGGGCATGGCGTCATCGTGATGGGCTGTGAGGGCGGGAAGCCTGCACCCGGCAGTGTGCTCGAGAAATCGATTGTTTACGGCGCGGAACTCAAACGAGCCGTGCGCGCGGCGGTGGAGCGGTGCGGTGCTGCCTATATCGAGGCGGACATGCGGGCTCATCGAAACCCCCGACGCATGCGTGCGGTTGAGCGTGCAACCATGGATCTCGCGGCACGCTTTCGCCGACGGTGCCCCGCCTGTGGACGCCCCGACTTCAGCGTGATCGAGCACATCCCGGGCCTTCCCTGTGCCGACTGCAAGGCGCCGACGTACGTCGTTCAGCGCGAGGCGAGTCTCTGCCGAGGCTGCGGATATCGGTCCGAGAGTCCGGCGACTGATCGGGCTGCAGCCGATCCGGCTCAATGCGAGCGGTGCAAACCATAATCGAGGGCCCCCGGGCTGCAGCTCGTTGAGCAGCATGGGAGTGAGCTCGTCATAACGCACGCCGTCAATGCGGCCTGTCGCGTGCGGATCACAAGCTCTGGATAGACCTTGGCGACTTCTTCGGCGATTAAGCCGTAGCGCAGCGTGCCGGTTGGATCGGACTTGTACTGAAAAGTTACTAGCTGACCGTCACGGTCTGGGTACCCTGCGTGCCGATGCGGATCGTATCGCTGTCGCCCGCCTCGCCCTGATTGTCAATGTCGATGTTGTTACTGCCCGTCGTCAGGGCAACGTTGTAGGTGCCGCTCGTCTGATGGTAGGGCGCGTCAAACCCGGAGGCGGTGTTGTTGCTGCCGGTCGTGTTCGCATAGAGCGCCTCCCAGCCGACCGGGTGTTGTAGTTGCCGTTGCCCACACTCAGTGCGCCGTATCCGACGGCCACATTGTCGTGTCCAGTCGAGTTGGCAAGAAGTGCACTTGCGCCAACGGCGGTATTGGTGCTTCCCGAGGTGTTCGAGTTTAGCGCCTGCCAACCAATCGCGGTGTTGAAGCTGCCATTGTTCCCGTACAGGGCACCCTGCCCCACAGCAACGTTTTCGCCGCCAGTCGAGTTACCCGTCAGCGCCGAGGATCCGACGGCTGTGTTCCGGTCGCCGTTCGTGTTGGTCGTCAATGCTTGCCATCCGACCGCGGTATTACTGGAGCCCGTCGTGTCGCCCATCATGGTCTGCCATCCGGCCGCCGTGGCTGGGACTTCCATCGGCTGATTGATCGGCGCGCTCTGGAAATGAGTCGGGCGCCGGCCTGCGGCCGCCCGGTGCGGCGCATCTCAACGCAACAGAGTTCCCATTCAAGTCTTAGTACCAGAATCGGAACCGAATCCCGCCCCTTCCCCGCCTGTGGCTAGAATTGGCCTGTGGCTAGAATCGGGGGATACGCCGGATGAAGTGCTTTCTCCAGCCTCCCCGGTTAGAAAATGTGTTCACCCGAGCCGCTGATTCAACTCGATACCGTCGAAACCGATTGACCGTCAGTACCCGATGAGCGGGGGTCGGGGGCGGTGGATCCACTGTTGGAGCGTCTGGCGACGCCATTGCCGAGTGGCGTAGTCGATGAGTAGTTGAGGTACGGGGTCGCCCAGCACGATCAAGCGCTGCAGCATCATCGCGAGGTCGACGTCAGCGATTGACCAGTCGCCGAAGAGGTTGTCGTTACGTCCGTCGAGCAACCTCAGTGCCGCCGAGAATAGCTTGTCGGCGGCCTCGCGCGCCTGTGCCGAGAGGGCCGGGCGCGTGGCGCCGTTGAATACGACAAACGTTGGTCGCTCGTCGCGAATCGGCATGAGGTCGCTTCGCACCCAGGCTTGCACTTGGCGCGCTCGCGCGCGGTCATGCGAATCAGTGGGGTAAAGACGCGTACCGGGGAAGGTCTCGTCGATGTACTCGCAGATGGCGGAGGACTTCGATAGCGAGAAGTCGTCGTGGACGAGCGTCGGGACTCGTCGGGTGATCGAAGTCTGGGCGAAGTCGAGCCGTTGATTGGCGCGGGCAGCTAAATCCACGGTTTCGATATCGAACGTCAGGCCCTTCTCGAGCAGGCTCACGAAAGCAACCAGGGCGTAGGGGCTAGCAAAATTGGCGTCGACGTATAGGAGCATCCGAGGTGCCTCGTGCAATCGTTCGGAATGAACAATTTGAGCGGAAATTGTAGTCATCTCCTCCGGGCTTGTCGTCGACGAGTCATTCAGATTTTCTAATCGGTCCTCTAGTTGTTCTGCGCGTGGACATCGCGACGCACAATTCTATGATGGCATTCGGTGGATGCAAAAGCGCTTAGCGGCTGGCGGGTATTCTCGAGACAAGTGTTTCGTCGATCCATTGAGGCCAACTTGCCCAGGTCTCCCGAATGAAATGGGTACCATCTGCCCGCTTAGGACCCGCTTTTAATGGTCGGGTGACAGGATTTAAACCTGCGACTCCTACGTCCCGAACGTGCAGGGAGCAGCCCCAGGTCGAGCGCCGCCTTTCAATAATCAATGACTGTGTCATATTACTAGTTATTATGACGGTAACGGATCGACCTATATGGCCAGCAAGCGTAGCGCGGCTCACGAAAGTGTGCGGGTTTATCGGGCGAAGATGAAGCAACAGGGGTTTCGGCAAATCAGCATTTGGGTTCCGGACACCAAGTCGGCGAAGTTTCGCAAGGAATGCCGGCGTCAATCGCGGCTAGCGAGTGCGGCCGATCAATCGGCGCAGTTGCACAATTTGCTCGACATTGCCGCGGGTTCCGTGGAAGGCTGGACTTGAAGCGTGGCGACATCGTGACGATAACGGCGCCGGGGTATTACGGGAAGCCTCGGCCGGCCTTGATCATCCAAGCAGATGTTTTCAACGATATTCACGCCAGTATTACGGTCGTGCCGCTGACCAGTACGATTGTCAATGCACCGCTGTTTCGCATCACTCTCGATCCGAGTCGGCAAAATGGTCTTAGTCGGGTGTCACAGATTATGGTCGATAAGGTGCTGACGTTGCCACGCGAAAAAATCGGCAAGCGGGTGGGCCGTCTAGGTAATACCCTGATAATTCGAGTCGGACGCGCCCTCTCCGTTTGGCTGGGGATGTCATAGGAATCAATGGTCGGGGTGACAGGATTTAAACCTGCGACTCCTACGTCCCGAACGTAAACAAACCCGCTTGCACATGACTCGATTAGTAGATCCGTCAATAGGTTAGCACGCAACAGAGCTCAACTAAACCCAGGTGGAAGTGGCATCCGTTGGCACCGATTGCTTAACCGTGGACGAAATGTGAAAAGCGTCGCGCTAGAGGCTTGCCAAGAAATCCGCCACGGTTTGGATGACAATGCCATTGGAAAGATGGGGCTTATTCATGGCCGCCCCAAAATGCTTAAGGTCACCGGTCAGGAGGTGGGTCGCTCTGGCAGCTCGGGCTGCGAGAAAGATGGGCTCGTCTTTTTCGGGCAGACGAATCGGAATTGGCGATGGTCCCGGCTGCGCAACTCGCGTGAGCCCTCGAACAAGCGTTTTCAGGCGCGCTTCGCAATGGGGATATTTAGCGGTGATATTTCGTTGCGCTTCCTCGATGGCGTGGGCACTTGCCAGGAGAATCCACGCGCTCTGGCCCGGGGCGTCGAAGAGGAAGGCCGCCTTGCCGTCAGGATTATGAGCGGCCGTGAACAGCTCATTGGCGTCGAGGAATAGCCGGTACACGGGTGCGATTTACACCCGTCGTGGCTTGAGCTTTGCTTTGAGCTGGGTTCGTTCACCGGGCCGGAAGACATCAGCCTTATCCCACGCTGCGATTTCAGCGTCCGAATAGACCTCGGTCTCAACCACGACCGCGGGGGTCAACACGATCTTGCCTTCCCGCTCCTCGGCGGTGACCAGAGTGTTCCCGCTCAAGCCCAAGGCGCGACGCATGGCAGCGGGCAACGTAATCTGACCACGGGAGGAAACGACGAGGTTTTCTTTCAGAGGTTGCTTCATTGAGGTTATCCGCATTACGGTAATTCAGTAATCCTGCTGTTCCGTCATTCTGGCATATTTCCCCGGCTTCGAAAACACATGCGATAAATACAGTTATCGCATGTATATACTGCTTCGTGATAGGCTTTGGGGATGGAATTAGCCAATTCGGACCCTGAATTGGATCTCCGGCCGGTTACGCCCCAACCGCTGCTCGAAGGTCCTCTCGCAGCCTTGCTCGAATGGCAGGCGATGGCAGAGGGCGCGTATTCGGCGAATACGCTCCGGGCTCAGAAGGCGGATGGGGCTATTTTCCAGGCGTTCTGCGAAGGGCGGGGGGAGCCGTATCTGCCGGCGGAGGCGACGACGATTCGCGCGTTCATCGCTACCCAAGTCAAGGCCGGCAAGAAGCCGGCCACCGTGAAGCGCTATGTGGCGACCATTGCGCGGGTGCACGTCGCGGCGGGTCTATTGAATCCTTGCTCGAGTGAGGCGGTGCGGCTGGGCTTAAAAAAGATGGGGCGGGAGACATCCGCCCGTCAGGATCAGGCTCACCCTCTGTGTTGGAAAGAGATCAAAGAGTTTATCGACGGCGCGGGTGAGAGCCTGCGCGCCGACCGAGAGCGGGCCATGCTGTGCGTGGCGTATGAGACCCTCGCGCGGCGTGGGGAGTTGGTGGCCCTCGAGGTTCGTGATGTCGACCTTCATCCGGACGGCACGGGTCAGGCGCTCATTCGCCGGGGTAAGACGGATGCGGAGGGGCAGGGAAGGGTCGCGTACCTGTCACGGGAGACCGTGAAATGGCTGAAGGTGTGGCTGGCGCATGCGGGGATCAGTGAGGGACCGTTATTTCGCCGGTTGATCGGGAGAGATCAGATCGGTGGCGCTCTGAATCCGGGCAGCATCGCGCCGATTTTCAAACGCGTGGCGCAGTGGATCGGGATGCCGGAGAGGTTCGTCGATCAGGTCAGTGGGCACTCCACCCGAGTGGGCGCCGCGCAGGATCTTGCGGAGCTGGACATCGACTTGGCGGCGATTACCCAGGCCGGCGGGTGGAAGTCGCCGCGGATGCCGCTGCAGTATGCGGAGAAGATCAATGCGGGGAGATCGGGGATGGCGAGGGCAGCGGCCACAACCGGCCGCGACGAAACGGCCTCGGATAAAACTCACCCCTAAGCTGGGACCGTCAGTTTTTGCAGGGAGCGGACGAATGTATGCAAATTAGGGAACTTCTGGCGTAGGGTTGGCTCAATCTAAAGGTCAGCGCGATCGATATTGGTCGTCTGAACGTAGAAGGATCGCATTGCCGTGACCGCTAACGCTCAGGAACGCACCGGCTCATTTGGACTGGGATTGTTGGTCGTTTTTTTCATCGAACTCGAAATTCTCTTTTTTTGCGGACAACTGGTTCGGATTGTAAGAGAAGGCCTGCATGGGGGATTCTTAAGCAATAGTGGAAATATTTTCGCATGCTACGGGTTCGCGCTCGCTGCTGTAGTTATGGCAGAGCCCGCACATAGAAGGTTGGGTGTAAGACCGCTTGCCGTCGCAACAGTTGTGGTGGCCGCAGTGATTAAAATTGCCGGTATTGACAATTTCATTCCATAATATCCGTCGACACCGGCCCCCAATGAACTTGCGACGTAATTTCAGCGCCAATTCATTGATTTACTTGATGCATGAATTCCAATCCCCGTCGAAATCGAGACCAAAGGCATTTCGCGCAAACGGCTACGATTTGCGTCCATTTTGTGACTCGTACTCGGTGACATTGGGACAGTAGTGAGCCAATCCGAATGATTCAAATCACGCAATCAAGTCGCTAAAATGGCTTAGCGTGCGCAAACGCGCGAATCGCGTCTTTGGCTCAACCACGGCGATATCTAGCAAGGGGGCGTCAATGTCGAACGACAAGAAACCGCCGAGCGCGATCCCGGGCACGGCGTTCCCGACCGCGCCCACCAAGACGCAGGAGGAGCGAGCGAAAGAGGGAACGCCCCCGCCAGCGCAGCCGCCGAGCAAGGACCATCCCAAGAAGGTCTAGAGGTCGCTGGCATACCGGGGCGGCCCGTATGTTTTAGCGGGTGTAGACTTGCTGCCGGTTCGTTCCATGAAGGGGCCCGCAGCATGTTCGGAGACGTAAAAACCCCGCCGACACCTACGGAGGAACAGGCGCTCGATTTCATCACCGAGAGGCTGCGCGGAGGTGAGGACGTAGGTATGAACAACTACGAGGTCTATCTCTCCGTTATCGTTGACCGATATGTTCGCGCGCGAATAACCGTTCCCCCCGGAATCGGCATTCAGAACCACGTAGAGGCGCTAATGGGGCCCTTTTTCGATGCCGCGTGGTCGCTCTGTCGACTTGGAGTGCTCCGACCCGGACCTAGGCCGGGGCGAAGTCACACCTT
>Ga0182012_10001876_pt1 | contig 22916 bp, 20 predicted proteins | sample 612S2SmetaG_FD_120486 | JGI IMG/M metagenome (GOLD analysis project Ga0182012, IMG submission 120486) | Permafrost microbial communities from Stordalen Mire, Sweden - 612S2S metaG | ecosystem: Environmental > Terrestrial > Soil > Wetlands > Permafrost | place: Sweden: Stordalen | collected... | reverse complement strand
GATTCCCCGCGCGGTAGTGGAAAAGTTCGGCCTTCCGATCACGGCGACTTCGGCCAATTTGCAGGGAGCATCGGAGTGTACCCATGCGGCTTGCGTGCGCGACCAGATCGGCGACCGGATTCCACTCATCGTCGATGGCGGTCCCACGGGCCGCGCGCAGCCCACGACGATCGTCGATCTGTCCATCGGTCCCGGGCGCTGGGAGATTCTGCGCGAGGGCGCGATTCCCACCCATGAGATCGTAATGGCCCTGGAACGGTAAAGCCCGATAGACTCTCCGCCCACTTCGCGTGTGGATCAATCAGGTTCCGCGAATGGGGTTAAGATAGGGCGCAGGATGAGTACGCAGAACAAGCCGAGCAAGCAGAACAAGCCGAGCAAGCAAAACGAGAAACCGTTGCTGCTTGTGGCAGTGTGCGTGTTTTTTGCGTTGCTGATCGGGTCGTCCTTCTGGTGCCGCTGGGTCTACGTCCAGATCGAGCATTATGCAAACATCGATCAAGCGGCTCCTGCCGACGCCATCTGCATCTTCGGCGCTGCGGAGTATGACGGCCGGCCCTCGCCGGTGTTTCGCGCCCGTCTCGATCATGCGCTTGAGCTGTACCGGCGCGGCATCGCTCCAATATTGATCTCGCTCGGCGGCAATGGCGGCGACCGGTTCAATGAGGGCGCGGTTGGCCGCGACTATCTCATTGGCATGGGCGTTCCCGAGCAATCCATCATTGCCGAAACCGAAAGCCGGAACACGGAAGAATCCGCTCGCCGCATTGCGGTGATCGCCGCCGCCAATGGATTTCGGCGGCTGGTGATTGTCAGCGATGGGACGCATCTGTTCCGCATCCACGAGATCTGCGCCGCCGACGGGCTAGACGTGCTGACGTCGCCCCGGCCGAAGCCCGCTGTCGAGGATCCGAAGCTGAATGCCGAGCGGCTGGCGCATGAGATTGCCAGCTACACGGCGTGGCGGATGCATTTGCACTGAGATTGTGAGGGTTTGTTGGCGCTTTTTCACTCTATCTGCAAGGTACGTGTTTTAAGCGATCCAGAAGGCGCTTGCACTCCCGGCGCTCGACGAGACGCTACATTAAGGAAAAACAGGAATGCGATATCATAACGAGTATGGCAACGATCCACATTTCGGGAGCCGACGCGATCCGCGATTTCGCCGGTCTGCTCGCGCGTGTGCGTGCCGGGGCTGAGGTCGTTATCGAAGACCCCGCATCCCCAGCCGTGGTGCTGCGCGCGGATGCCGAGCGCCCTTTGCGGCGTCTTTCTGAATCACTCCGCATGGCCAAAGAGCATGGCTCAACGGCCACGTTGGACGGCGGCTTTGCCCACGATCTTGAAGCGGTCGTCAACAGTCGCGTGCCCCATCCATGAATCGCTTTTGATTCATGGGTGGGAGAGAACACATCTCATCTCGATCTATAAACAGTCAGCCCGAAAATGCTTTATACCTTGAGCGCAAGCAGCCCCATCGCGAATGCCGCCGCTACAGCGGTCGACAGAAAGTTGACCGCGTCGTTGTTCAGCAAGCCCTGCCGTTCAAGCGTTGCGCCGAGCAGGCTATCGAAAAGAAAGCCGAAGACGCCGCCCGCGCAGGCGACGAAAAACATCGCGTGCTTCCCGCCGAACGCATAAACGCCGGCAGCAGCGACCAGAGCAGCGGCGATCACTCCGGCAAGTGTCCCGGCCAGGCTCACGGCCCCATCCACGCCCGGCGCTACTGCATCAAAATTGGTAATCATGCGCGGCCGCCCGCCAAAGACCTGTCCGGCCTCGGAAGAGACGGTATCGGCAGCAGCTTCAGCCAGCGCCGCCAGGCCGGCGGTGAACAGCACCATCTGGGCAATTCCGGATTGAAGACCGTAATGCCCGAACCAATGGCTGTCGGCGATTACCGTCTGCCCCAACTCCCCAGTCACCAGCGCAGCTATGCCCAGGTTGGCGGCAATTTGTGATGCCGATCGGCCTCTGCGGGACTCGGCCGTGCCCAGGCTCTCTTTGCGCGTCCGCCCCAGCGCCGTCGTGGCAAAGGCCAGCAGGGAGACGGCAAGCACAGGCGTCAGTGCCGTGTGCCATGGCTCATACGGAACCACCAGCGTGGAAAAAATCAGGTTGCAGGCGATCACTGCCCCCGTGGCTGCTCCGGCAGGCGTGGCGGCGCGGACCTTCCAGGTAATCAGCGCCAGCAGGATGCTGAGGCTCACAGCCCAGATCGCCACCTCCCCTTGCTGCGCGGCCCACCACTGGCATTTGATGGCCGCATCGATCGTGACCAGCGGCAGCACCACGATCAGAACCAGTTTCGATTGCCACGGAAGTGAAATTTGCGTCACGCTTCATCGTACCCTTTGCCGGAGTATAGCGTCAGGCAGATTGCCGATTAGGAGGGCGACCGTTGGGGACGCAAAGTGAGCATCTGAGAAATTAAACCTGTTAGATCCTGTCCCTGAAACTCCACGATCTCGGGAGGATTCTGGTTGTAGTCGCTATATCGGATCCACATTGGTCTGACTCTGATGTAGATGAGGCCTGGCCATTTTGCGCGGGTCGGCCCGTCTGGATGCGCGGAATAGTAAATCTCCGTGACGCGCGCCAGGTCTGCTCCAGATGGCTCGTCAGCAATACCCTCATACTGGACAGTGCGCTCATCGCCCGCTACTAGCCCCATATTACAAGAGCAATGTTAGGATTGCGGCGAAGGTTTATGGCCTTTCGCGTGGTCTGTAGAGTATCAAAGACAATCTCGAATGCATCACTGATGGCAAAGCCGACAACCGCGGCCTGCGGAGCATCGCCGGAGAGTGAGGCTTGAACTGCCAAGCGATTGGATCGCAGGAATTCAAGAAGCTTCTGAGCATCCATGCGAACAGAATATCCTGATCATCCCTTGGCGGCTCAGCTGGCACAAGCTTGCAATGTGGGATGCCGTTTTATGAAGAGTGTTGCGGGCGCTGGACCTTGGGATGTTTCTGCGAGACCGGGTCCGACGAGACCGGGTCCGATTCGCGATGATGTGATGGGAGCGACAGGAGCAAACCAGTCAATATCGAACCCGACCCGCTGATTTACAATCATCAAGTAAGCAGGAAAGATGGGAATGAGGCTTTTTCTGAAGAGACATGGCAGCGGGCTGGTGAGATTCGCACAAGTGTCTGCTCTGGTGGGTGTTGCAGCTCTCATAGGAGGCTGCGGGAATAACTATCGCCCGGTGATTATTCCGGTAAACGCAAGCGGCCCGGCCGCGCAGCCAACTGCGTATCTGGTTGTGATCTCGCAGCCCTCGCCGACGACGGCGGGCGAGGCGACCATCGTCGATTATTCCGGCGACACCGTCATGGCCGAGGTGCCGATCGGCCTGTCCCCGGCTTCCTTTGCCCTGGATGCCTCAGGCTCCAATGCATACTCGCTCAACAGCGACGGAACCATCACCGGCATTCCCGTTTCCACATCCGTCCAGCAGAAGCAACTCACCATCTCGACCCTGCCCAACGGCGCCAAGCCGCTGACCATGTTCGCCACCAGCTTTTACCTCATGGTCTCCGACTTTACCAACAGCGTAGTGGACGTTTTCGCCGGCTCGCCGCAGAGCTTTCGCCTCTCCATTCCCGTCGCAACCTCGCCGGTATTCACATCCGGCAATGCCACCGGCACGACCGGGCGCCTCTACACCACGAGCCAGGGCTTTGCCGACGCCACGGGACTGCTTTGCAATACCGCGCCGCGCACGGCTCCGGCAAATGGCGCAACGACTCCGATTGAGTTGAGCAACTTTACAGCCGACCCGCAGATTCCTGTCGGCAAGTGCCCCGTGTACGGAGTGCAGACGCCAAGCCAGCAGCGGCTTTTTGTGCTCAACCGCGGCGACGACACCATTACCGTAATCAACAGCCAGACCAACGCGCTCGATAGCTGCGCGCCGTTCGTCAATCAAAACGGCCAGACGGTCAACTGCCATCCCAAGCTGCCGTTATCGCTCTCTGCCGTGACGGCAACCGGCATTACACCGCCCAACGGAACCGCCGGCATGACCAACATCGCCGGCCCGGTCTATGCCGAGTACAACCAGGCCACGAGCCAGCTTGTCGTAGCCGACTTTGACGGCGGAACCATCAGCGTGATCGACTGCAGCCTCGACGAGTTCGGCAACGACAGCTCGACATTCGGTACCACCTACACCATTGCCGTGGGCAACAACCCGGCCAGCGTGACCGCGATTTATGACGGTACGCGCGCCTACACCGCCAACCAGACCGACGGCACGGTGACCATCGTGAACCTTTCCAGCCATACGGTTGAAAAGACGCTTACAGTCGTTGGCCATCCGCGCACGGTTGTCTCGGTTGAAAACTCAGAGTACGGCAAGGTGTATGCAGTCGCGCCTGACAGCCCGTACATCACGATCATCGAAACCGAGACCGACCTCATCGACACGACGGTGTTGTTTGAAGGCAACGTCGTGGATGCCCGGACGACGAACCAGAACGGCACCAGCGGCAACGCCATCCCCACAAGCCGCATTCCGGGCTACGGCCAACCGTGCAACCTGCCGCCCGCGTTGATGACTTCGACGTTCGGAGCGAACTACACGCTGGCCAACTGTCAGGCCATTCCGTAGGGACATTCGCATTATTGATCCGGCTCTTCGAAACCCGTGCTCCGCGCCCATCCTTGCACCGATGCTCCGTGCCCCATCCTTGCGCGTTTTTGCTGGCGCAAGGGTGGGAAGCCTCAATTCGATTCAAGAGCCGAATCAATGGAAGCAAGCGAGAGGGTCATTCTCCGGTGGGGATGACCCTTTCGTAGTTTGCAGGGAGATTCAAGAAAAATGGCGGCCGCGGGAAAAACAAGACTCGATCTGCTGCTCACCGAGCGCGGCCTTGTGCCAAGCCGCGAGCGGGCCCGCGCCCTTATCCTCGCCGGCCGTGTGCTGGTAAGCGAGCAAAAGATCGACAAGCCGGGAGCCCCCGTTGCTTCGGACGCTCCCATTCGCATTCTCGGCGAGGACCAGCCTTACGTCAGCCGCGGCGGATTCAAACTGGCCGCCGCTCTGGAGCACTGGAAGATTGCCGTCGCTGGCAGGCGCTGCATCGATGTAGGCACCTCGACCGGCGGCTTTACGGACTGCCTCCTGCAACACGGCGCATCGCAAGTCACAGCCATCGATACCGGCTTCGGCCAGATTGCCATGAAACTCCGCAACGACCCCCGTGTCAGCCTGATGGAGCGGACCAATGCCCGGCTGCTTGCGCCCGGCTCGCTGGACGCAAAGGATCGGAGCGCGGAAAATTCCTTGCTCGTCATGGACGTTTCCTTCATCTCCGCCACTTTACTGCTACCGCCTATGGTTGCAGCCGCGTCCAAGCTAGTGGAGATGGTTGTTCTGGTAAAGCCCCAGTTTGAGGCGGGCCGCGGGCACGTTGGCAAGGGCGGCATCGTTCGCGATCCGCAGGCCCACCAGCTAGCCGTCAATAAGGTTGCGGATTGCGTCCGGTCTCTGGGCTGGCAGGTTGTTGGAACCATTCCCTCGCCGATCACCGGTGCCGAGGGCAACCACGAGTTTTTGATGTACGCGCGGCGGGGACTGATTTGAGGGCAAGCTTTGACTCGAGCGCATAGTCACGAGCGCTATGGACCATTCCCTACTTCCTCTTGTGCCTTAAACTGTGTACTATTTTGCTAGGAGTATCGGTTGAACGCAGTCAGGGCCCAATTCGGCAGCAATAGCCGCGACACCATGCGCTATGCGGCCGTTCTGTGCCTCGTCCTGTTGGCGCTCTTGTCCGTTGTGCAGGTCATGCACGTCCATGCGGTTGCAGCCGATGCCGACCACTGCCAGCTCTGCATCGCCATTCATTCCGTGGTGCCGTTGCTGGTCATGGCCGCCGCGCTCCTGCTGATCAAAACACAAACCTCCGGGCCGGCGCTGCAACAGGCGCGCCCTGTTGCCCGCTACTGGCAAAGTTCCTTATTTATACGTCCTCCTCCTGCCGGCCGATAGTGAATTGTTCTGGATCTGCACTCCGATCCTGTGATGTTCCGGCGTTCCAAAGCGGCTCTCCAAGCCCCCGTATTCACAGTCTGAACGATTCCTGAGCTATGCGCTGATTTTTTGAGAATTCCGCGGCAGTCCGCCCGCCAGCGGCCAGAGTCTCACGCACGATCGACCGACTATCAGGAGACGTTGAAATGACCTTCCATCCCTATACAATTGGGCGGCTTTTTATCGCCGCTGCCCTGCTAGCAGTCACGGCTGCTGCAAATGCCCAGAGCGGAGGCGCAGGCACGTTGCGAGGCACAGTCACCGATCCCTCGGGAGCAGTAATTCCCAACGCCGCCGTTCATCTGACCAACCAAATTAGCGGCCTGGACCGCACGGCGACCAGCGATGGAGCCGGCCAGTTCACCATTCCCAACGTCCCCTTCAACCCATACCGGATTCAAGTCAAGGCGGACGGGTTCGCGGCGCTGAATCAAAACATCGCGGTCAACTCCTCCGTAGGCACCACCGTGACACTTGTCATGCAGATCGCAGGCAACAGCCAGACGGTCACAGTCGAAGCCCAGGGCGACCTCATCGAAGACGACCCCACATTCCACACCGATGTAGACCGCGACCTGTTCAACAAGGTGCCGCTCGAGAGCCAGTCGTCAACACTCAGCTCTCTGGTCACGCTGACCACACCCGGCGTTTCAGCGGATTCAAACGGCCTCTTTCACGGCCTAGGCGATCATGCTTCGAACTCCTTCTCCGTCGACGGCCAGTCGATAACCGATCAGCAAAGCAAAGTCTTCTCCAACCAGTTGCCCTCGAACTCCATCCAATCCATTGAAGTCATCAGCGGCGCGCCTCCGGCCGAGTACGGCGACAAGACCAGCCTCGTAATCGTCGCCACCACCCGCTCCGGCCTGGGCGTAACCAAGCCCACGGGCAGCTTCAATGCGTCGTATGGCTCGTTCGGCTCCGCTGCCGGCGGTGTCGATCTGTCCTATGGAGGCCAGAAGTGGGGCAACTTTATCGAGACAGATTTTCTCAACACCGGCCGCTTCCTCGACCCGCCCGAGTTCACCGTCTTTCATGACAAGGGCAACGAGGAAAATGTATTCGATCGCGTGGACTACAACCTGACGCAGGTCGACTCCGTGCATCTGGATCTGAACTACAGCCGGTCATGGTTCCAGACGCCCAATGCCTTCCAAAATCTCAACGTGCAAAACGTAATTAAAGGCGGCACCAGCGCAACGCCGACATTCGCCAACGTAGGCAACACCGACCAGCGCTCGAAGATCGGCACCTTCAACATCTCCCCAACCTACACCCGCATCGTAAGCCAGTATTCGGTCTGGAATCTGGGCGCATTTGTCCGCAAGGACCTGTACAACTACTTCCCGAGTAAAAATCCGCTCGCCGATCTAGGCCCCGCGAACTTGCAGACTTCGTCGATCTCGCAAATTCGTACGCTGATGAACGCGGCCACGCACACCGACTTCACCTACGCGCGCGGCCACAACAACATCAAGATGGGCGCGCAATATGGCGACACGTTTGTGCGCGAGAGCGACACCATCGGCATTGTGGAGGCGATCTACAACGCGCCCTGCGTCGATGCGAACGGCAATCCGCTGCCCGGATACTCGAACCCTGCAAACTGCGGCGCGGCATTTGCAAATCCAAACTATATTCCAGTTCTCGCGCCATACGATCTGACCCGCAACGGCGCGAGCTACTACTACCACGGCCAGACGGATGTGAAGGAACTGGCCCTCTATATCGAAGACCAGATCAAGGCAGGGAACTGGAACTTCAACCTCGGCATTCGCGGCGACAAGTACGACGGGCTCACCAAGGCCAGCCAGGTAGAGCCGCGTGTCGGCATTGCCTATAACGTCAAGCGCACCGGCTCGGTGATGCAACTCTCCTATGCGCGCACACTGGAAACCCCGTTCAACGAAAATCTGGTTCTATCGAGCAAGGGCTGCGGAAATGCAGTGCTCGCGCCGCTGCTCAACTGCTCGCCGGGCGTTTCCAGCAACATGCAGCCCGGCTTCCGCAACGAGTTCCACGCCGGTCTCCAGCAGCAGGTAGGCAAGAACTTTGTCATCGGCGGCGAGTACATCTGGAAGTACACACACAACGCCTTCGACTTCAGCGTGCTCGGCAACACGCCCATCACCTTCCCCATCGACTGGCACAACTCGAAGATTCCCGGCTTCGCCATTCACGCCTCGGTGCCCGGCTATCACAACTTCAGCGCCTTCTTTGACACTTCTTCAGTCGCAGCCCGCTTCTTCCCGCCGCAGGTAGCCGGAGCCGGCGCAACCGTGGCGCAGGGCATCAACTATCCCTTCCGTATCGATCACGACGAAAAGTTCAACCAGACCACGCACCTCCAGTACACCATCGCGCACGGCGGCAAGTTTGTGAATGGCATCTGGGGCGGCGTGAACTGGCGCTATGACAGCGGCATGGTGGCCGGCGCAGCTCCCTGCTACAACCCGCTTACGAACGATCCCAACTCGGCCTGCGCCAACACCTCGACCACTCTGGGCGGTCAGCCGGCCGTCAACCTAAGCTCACTTACCGCCGATGAAGAGTACCAGGCCGGCCTCATCTGCAACGGCGTCGCCGCCACCCCATTTGCCGCGCTGCCAGCCGCCTGCCTCGCCTCGCAGTTTTCTTCCTCGATGCTCAGAATCCCCGCGCCGGGCACAGGAGACAACGACCACAGCCCGCAGCGCATCGCCCCGCGCGACCTATTTGACGCCTCGCTCGGCAAAAGCAATATCTTCCACCGCGACCGCTTCAAAACCGATCTCGACTTTACAGCCGTAAACATCGCCAACAAAAAAGCGCTCTACAACTTTCTGTCGACATTCAGCGGTACGCACTACGTAACGCCGCGCGCGCTCACCGCCAAGTTAACCGTGAACTTCTAAATCGCGCAGTTTTGGGAATTACATACCGAACTCTCAGGGAATCGATATCGGGGCTGACTTGCTATCGCGCAGAGCGCGGCTGACTCGCTAAATCAGAACAAGCAGATGCCCCAATCTATTCGAGAACAGAGGGGGGCAGGGCAAGTGCACTGTGGGGGAGTTATGTATATAGTTCCCGCAGTTTTGGCCCCACCGCAGGTGGTTCGATACACTGAATCTTCATGCGTCGCGTTGCTATCGTCTCCAAACCGCGCAAGGAAGAGCTCTCCGGCCTGCTCGTGGAGTTGATCGAGTGGCTGCGCAATCGCGGCTATGAACCGATCCTGGACCATGAGAGCGGCAAATACACCACCGCAGCTCCAGTCGCCAACCGCGACGATCTTCCCGCCTTTTCGCCGGAGCTGGTCATCGTGCTCGGCGGCGACGGCACGCTGCTCTCCGTCGCCCGCATCTTCGCCGCCAAAGGCACGCCCATTCTCAGCGTCAATCTTGGCTTCCTCGGTTTCCTCACCGAGGTCAAGCTGGCCGATCTCTACGCCACGCTCGAGAGCTGGTGTACCGGCACGCATAAAACCGACGAGCGCGCCATGCTCCACTCCGAGCTTTGGCGGCGCGGCATGTTGCACTCCAGTTACGAGGCGCTCAACGAAATCGTTGTCACCAAGGGAGACATCGCGCGCATGGGCGAGTTTTTGGTGGAGCTGGACGGCAAGAAAGTTGCCCGCTTCCGCGCCGACGGCGTCATCGTATCCACGCCCACCGGTTCGACCGCCTACACGCTTGCCGCCAACGGCCCCATCGTCACGCCCGACGTGGACGCCATGGTGGTCACGCCCATCTGCCCGCATCTATTGACGCTCCGTCCCATCGTAGTCCGCGGCGACGCGTCGCTCACCGTGCGCGTGGAAGGTATTCCCAACATGGCAGTCCTCACCGTGGACGGGCAGGTGGCTGTGGAACTGGAATTGAACGACGAACTGCGCTGCCACCGATCGAACTGTACTGTGAAGCTGGTGCGGCTGAGCGAGAGTGGCTTCTTCGAGGTGCTGAGGACCAAGCTCAGTTGGGGCGAATTGTAAAGGCAGGGGCTAGGGACTAGAAGCTGTTTCATAACCGGGTTTTGAAAGGGCACGGCTTCAGCCGTGCCGCTACGGATCAAAAAAATTGCGGGCTTTAGCCCCTGAGGGATGGTCCCGCAGCGATCCAAATAGATTATGAGACAGCTTCTAGGGTCGTTTGTGCTTCAGGGGCCTAGGTTGCGATGAGGTAGAACGATGATTGACTATGAGATTTCTCCCGTGGATGCCGCGGCGCTGGTAAAGGATGGCAAGGCGCGATTGATCGACGTGCGCGAACCGTGGGAGTTTGAGACGGCACGCATTGAAGGCAGCCATTTGATCCCAATGGGCGATGTTCCGGCGCGCGCGCATCAGGAGCTCGACCCCGAGGAGCGGCTCGTGGTGCTCTGCCATCATGGCGTGCGCTCCATGAACGTGACCGCATGGCTGCGCAACCAGGGCTTCGAACAGGCGCAGTCCATGCGCGGCGGCATCGATGCCTGGTCCGCCGAAGTCGATCCGACGGTAAGCCGCTACTAGCTCTCTCACCGCTTATTCTTGCGCCAATCTCCGTGCCCCATCCTTTCGCCTTTTTTCTTGCGAAAGGGTGGGAAACCTCGAAATCGAAAAACAAGATCGCACGGTCACAGACCCAGGCATCGCAGTAATACTGTTCCGCCGTCGCGATCTATACTTTCAAGTGACGATTAGAAGGGAGCACCTCGAGTGTCTTCACCCGCAGTTGATTTTGCCCGCAGCAACTACCCGCGATTTCTTGATGATTTAAAAGCGCTGCTGCGTATTCCTTCCGTCTCCACCCTGCCCGAGCACAAGGACGATTGCCGCCGCGCCGCCAATACACTGGCCGCGGAGCTGAAGCGAATCGGCATGGAAAACGTAAGGCTGATTGAAGTCACCGGGGGCCACTCCATGGTCTATGCCGACTGGCTTCATGCGGCTGCAAAGCCGACCGCGCTCATCTACGGCCACTATGACGTGCAGCCGCCCGACCCGCTCGACGAGTGGATCTCTCCGCCCTTTGAGCCCACCGAGCGCAACGGCAACCTCTACGCGCGCGGTGCAGTAGACGACAAGGGCCAGGTCATGGCGCAGGTCAAAGCGCTCGAATCGCTGTTCGCCGCCAATCATTCTCTCCCCTTGAATGTTCGCGTCCTGCTCGAAGGCGAAGAAGAAGTCGGCGGGGAGGGAATTGCGGCCTATGTTGCCTCAAAGCCCGCCGATCTCAAAGCCGACTTCGCCCTCGTCTCCGATACAGAATTATTTGCCCCCGGCCTGCCGACATTGTGCGTCGGTCTGCGAGGCATGATCTACACCGAACTCGAGGTGCGCGGCGCAAAGACCGATCTGCACTCCGGCATGTACGGCGGCGCGGCCCCCAATCCCTTCATGGCCATGGCGCACATCCTGGCCAAACTCAAAGATGAAAACGGCCACATCCTTATCCCGGGTTTTTATGACGGCATTATTCCTCCCAGCGCCGAGGAACTTGCCGCGTGGCGCAGCCTGCCCTTCGATGAGGAAGAGTACCGCAAGGCCGAAGTCGGATCGAAGCAACTCGTAGGCGAGGCGGGTTACAGCGTGCTTGAGCGCACCTGGGCGCGGCCTACGCTTGAGATTCACGGTATCCCTGGAGGATTTACCGGCGCTGGCGCAAAAACGGTCATTCCAGCCAAGGCGACGGCCAAAGTCTCCATGCGTCTGGTTCCCGGCATGACGCCGACAAAGGCCTTTGCCCAGTACAAAAGTTATGTCGAGAAGATCGCCCCGCCGGGCGTCGATGTCGAGGTCCGCCTGATTCACTCCGGCGATGCCTGCCTCATTCCGGTGGACAATCCGTACATTCAGGCCGCAACGCGCGCCTTGCACGAGGTCTGGGGCAAGGATACGGTCTTTATTCGCTCCGGCGGGTCGATTCCCATCGTTGGAGATCTGGCCCGGCACCTGGGCCTGCCCAGCGTCATGATGGGCTTCGGTCTTCCGGATGACAATCTGCACGCCCCAAACGAAAAATTTAACCTGAAAAACTTCGAACTGGGCATCATCTCATTGATTCGATTCCTGGAGGAGGTCGGGCGTTGAACAGGCCGGCCTCAGTCGCTACCAATCTGCCCATCGCGTAAGCTGTTACCAGGCAGCCATGTTTCGTTCCTTCACTCATCCCGACCCCAAGCCCGACCCGATGTCGCCGCTCGTCGCCGAACTCGACTCGCTCGCGCAGCCAGACGATGCCGCTCACACAAAGCCAGAGGCGTGGGCTGATTTCCTGATCCAGTTCAAAAACGTCTCGATCGCCTTCGACGGCCGCACCGTGCTCGACAACGTCAGCTTCGATGTCATGCGCGGGGAGACGCTCTGCATCCTGGGGCGCAGCGGCGTCGGCAAGTCGGTCGCTCTTCGCATGTTGATGGGCTTTTTAACGCCGGATTCCGGTTCGATCCTCGTAGAAGGCCATGAGATCGTAGGCATCGGCGAGGATGAGATGCGCAATATTCGCAAGCGCATCACCATGGTCTTTCAAAACGGCGCACTGTTCGACTCCATGAGCGTGCGCGAGAATGTAGCCTTTCCGCTGCGCGAGCGCGGCGGCCTGGAGGAAGATCAGATCGTTCAGGTCGTCGATCGCCTGATCGGCCTGGTAGGGGCCAAGGATGTAGTGGATGCCCTGCCCGCCAGTCTGTCCACCGGTCGCAAGCGCGCCGTGGCCATGGCCCGTGCATTGGCCGCCCAGCCAGAGATCGTGCTCTACGACGAGCCCACAACCATGGTCGATCCGCTGATCGCCCGCCGCATCGGCACCCTGATTCAGCAGTTGAAGCATCAGTTGGGATTTACCAGCATCGTCGTCACCCACGACATGCGCTTTGCCGAGCGGTTGGCCGACACGGTCTTGTTTCTCCATGAGGGTCGAGCCCAGTACTTCGGGCCCTTGGCCGGCTTCCTCAAGTCCACCGATCCCCATATCCAGCAATTCCTTACACTCGATAGCTACGTATTACCCTCGTAACTCGGCGTTCACCGTCCCGTAATACACAAGCGCCCCTTTTCAATTGTATTTAGCGGCCAACTCGGCCATTCTTGAATTGCAAGGTCGACCGCAACGCCGCGGTACGGAGGGTGTCAGTAAACCAAGGCGTACATGAAACGGCACGGACGGGCATGTTTTCCATTGAAGTCGATTGGCTGAGTCATTTATCCTGATCCCAGAGGCGGTTCGCTCAGGACCAGGTGGTTTGAAAGAAACCGGTGAGATCGAAATGAGTTCCAAGGAATCGATTCACATCCTGGCAACCCGGCGCAATTCAGCATCTTCAAACGCCGGCAACTAACTTAATCAGGATGAGGGCTTTTTCATCTTTTTCCGATCATTCGCCGTAGAGATTGATTCCTCCCCAATGTTCTTTGAATATCATGTATCTGCGGAGTTTGTATGGCGACTTCTGAATTTTGGCAAAGACTTGCGGCATCCATGACATCCGCCCAGGATGTAGAAAAGTTAACGGCCTCGGATCGGCCCTTTGCTGCCCGCGGCTCGTCAAAGATTTGGATACTGCTGGACATTTTCACCGTGTTGGCCTCGTTGACACTGGCCACCGTATACGAGTTTCACAACAGTTCCCTGGGAGCCCGCGGCCTGTGGCACGTGGCATTGGCGCATAGTCGCCCCGCGGTGATTCTTCTCGGGCTGCTGTGTTTGTATACTTTGTCTCTCGTTATATTGAGCCGCAGCATGTCCCTTTATTCGCCGAGCCGGCTTTCGGGCTATCTGCATGAGCAGCGGTTGAGCGCACAGGCCTGTTTGACAGCGGGGCTATGGCTAGCCGGTACGCTCTACCTGATACGCGACTACGATGCTCCGCGTACTGTAGTTCTGTTGACAATCATCTTTGTTTTCATCCTGCTTGCAGTGCGCCGGCTGGCCTTCCGCATCCACCTTTATCACAAGTATGAGCACGGTGTGGGTACGCGCAACGTATTGATCGTGGGTACCGGCCCAGAGGCGCAAGCGCTGCGCAAGCACTTGGACAACGTGCGTAACCTGGGATACGTGTTCAAGGGTTTCATCCATGTTCCGTCGAGCGCTGAGAACGGCCTTCAGCCGTATGCGGGCGAAGTATTGGGCACGCTGGAGTCGTTGTTCCAACATACGCGCCGGTTGTTTGTCGACGAGATATTTTTCACCACGCGCTGTGAACGCGAGGTGGTGGAGGGCGTCTTGATCGAGGCTCGCCGTTCCGGCGTAGACCTGCGGGTCGTGCCAGACTTGTATGACGGCCTGGCTTGGAACAATCCCATCGAATATGTGGGCCAGTTCCCGACTATCCCGCTGCACACCGGCACCGTGCCGGAACTGGGCCTGCACTTCAAAAGGGTATTCGATATTGTCTTTTCATCCCTTGTACTGCTGCTTCTATCGCCCATATTCCTGGCCATTGCCATCGCCATCAAGCTGGACTCGCAGGGCCCGATATTCTACTCATCAGACCGCATCGGCAAAAAGGGGCTGGTATTCAAGTGCATCAAGTTTCGCACCATGGTTCAGGATGCGGAAAAGCGCCGCGCCGACATCATGCACCTGAATGAGCGCCAGGACGTTCTATTCAAGGTGTCCAACGATCCGCGCATCACTGCTGTGGGACGCTGGCTGCGCAAACATTCCCTCGACGAACTGCCTCAGTTCTTCAATGTCCTCAAGGGCGACATGAGCGTAGTCGGCCCGCGGCCGCCGATCGCCTCCGAGGTGAAAGAGTACAAGCTGAGCCATCTGCGCCGTCTTGCTGTGATGCCGGGCATCACCGGCCTGTGGCAGGTCCAGGGCCGGCAGGATCCTTCCTTTGCCAGTTATGTGTCGATGGACATGACCTACATCGACAATTGGAGCCTTTGGCTGGACTTCAAGATTGTCCTTCGCACGGTCGCTGTAGTCCTTGTAGGCACGGGAACGTAAAGACAGCTGACAGCTGACAGCTGAAAGCTAAAACCCGTCATTTAAACTGAAGTAGTGAACCTAGCTCTTGCCCAGATCAACCCGACGGTTGGGGATTTCACCGGAAATCTGGATAAGATAGTTGCGGCCAGCAACCGCGCCGCGGCACAGGGCGCGCGGCTCACTGTATTTTCCGAGCTAGCCATCTGCGGCTACCCTCCCGCGGACTTTCTAGAGAAACCCAGCTTTCTGGCCCGCTGCCGTTCTGCCGTGGATGAACTGGCAGAGCGTACCGCTTCGCTTTCCACCGCCGTTTTAGCCGGAGTAGCCCTACCTGCCGGAAGCGAAACCGGAAAAGTTGCCTGGAATGCCGCCGTGCTTCTCGACCGCGGGAGACTGCTGCTTGAGCAGCATAAGCGCCTCTTGCCCTTCTACGATGTATTTGATGAGCAGCGCTACTTTGCGCCTTCCGGCCCGCAAAGAGTCGTCGAACTGGACGGCGTGCGCCTGGCAATCACCATCTGCGAAGACGCGTGGAACGACAAGAATTTCTGGCCGCGGCAGTTGTATACGGTCGATCCCGTGGAAGAGCTGATGCGCCAGCACCCGGCCCTGCACATCAATCTTTCCTCGTCGCCCTTCTGGCACGGAAAGCGCGCGGTTCGCCGCCAGATGCTGGCCGCCATCGCCCGCCGCGACGGCATTCCCGTGCTGATGTGCAATCAGGTGGGCGGAAACGACAGCCTGATCTTCGACGGCTCCTCGTTGGCGCTGAACGGGCGCGGAGAGCTGATTGCCCAGGCCGCATCCTTTGAAGAGGATCTGCTCCTCATCGATTCAACACATGCCCCCGCACGATCAGACCCCGAAGACGACGATACGGAAGCCGCCTACCGCGCGCTCGTGCTTGGCGCGCGTGATTACGTGCGCAAGTGCGGATTCAAGAAAATCCTGATCGGACTGAGCGGCGGCATTGGCTCGGCGCTCGTGGCCGCCATCGCCAAAGATGCCTTGGGCGCGGAGAACGTAATTGCAATCGGCATGCCCAGCCCTTACTCTTCGTCCGGCTCGATTGAAGACAGTCGCAGACTGGCCGCTAATCTCGGCATCCGTTTTGAGGTCATCGGCATCAGCGGCCTCTTTGCCGAGTACTCCTGCGCCCTCGACCCGCTCTTTCAAAACACGCACCCCGACACAACGGAAGAAAACATCCAGTCGCGCATTCGCGGCGCGCTGCTAATGGCGCTCTCCAACAAGTTCGGCGCGCTGGTGCTGACTACCGGCAACAAATCGGAGATGGCGGTAGGCTATTGCACGCTCTATGGCGACATGGTCGGCGCGCTCGCCGTCATCGGCGATCTCGTAAAGACGCGCATCTACGCCGTCTGCCGCTGGCTCAACCGCAACGGCGAAGTCATTCCCGAATCCATTCTCGAAAAGCCGCCCTCCGCCGAACTGCGCCCCGATCAAAAGGACACGGACTCGCTGCCGCCCTACGAGATTCTCGATCCAATCCTCGAAGCCTACGTCGAGCGTTATGAGACCCCGGAACAAATCTCGTCCGCGCATGGAGTTCCTCTGGACCTCGTGCAGCAAGTGGTCCGCCTAGTCGAGCGCTCCGAGTACAAGCGCCAGCAGGCCGCGCCGGTACTGAAGGTCACGTCCAAATCCTTCGGCATGGGCCGCCGCTTCCCGATCGCCGTGAAGGTGCAGGTCTAGCTTCCGATCTCCCTTAGAGCTATGATTGGGGTGATGGTAATCCGATGGAGCGCAACGCAGGACGCAATCCAATGCTCGGAGCCTTGCGAATAGGCGTGGTTTCCTTCGCCGGGGCTCTGTTTGCGACTCACACTCTCTCAGCGCTCCCTGCGATTGGCGCGCCTGCGCCTCCAATCGGTACCATCCAGCTCTTACAGGCCCCCAGGGAAGCTCGCGCCGACTGGGCAAACCTGAAGGGTAAAGTCGTCGTGCTGGAGTTCTGGGCCACATGGTGCGCTCCGTGCATTGCCGCCCTTCCCCACCTCAATCAAATCGTGGCGTCGCTTGACCCGACAAAATTTCAGTTCCTCTCGATCGACGATGAAGACCCAAAGATCGTGCAGGCATTCCTGGCCAAGAAGAAGATGGCCGGGTGGGTCGGCATCGATACTTCAGGCAGTGTCTTCAAGCGCTTCGGCGTGATGGAAAGGCCGACGACAATCATCGTTGACGGAAATGGAAGTATCGTTGCCGCAACGGACATCGATTTTGTAAATGCGACCGATTTGAAAGCCGTGGCGGCAGGCAATCGCGTTACCTTCAAGCCTGCCATGGAGATTACCAATTCAAAAAGCCCATCCACGGCAGACCCAACAAGCCATCCGTTGTTCTCTGTGTCCCTGAGCAAAGCCGCGCCAGGGGAAAAGTTTTCCCAGGCACGTCACCCTCCCACCGGAACCGATATCCTTGGCGCTGGTGCGGACCGCCTGCTGACAGAAGCCTACAGCCCAATCACCAACCGGCTCAACTTGACGAGCCCGTTGCCGGACGGGCTCTATGACCTGCGCACGGACTTCGCTGACGCTCCAGGCTCCATGACGAATTCAATCGTCCAACAAGCCGTTCTCGCTGGGCTGCATTTGCAGGTTCTGCCCAGGACGGTCACAAAGAACGCCTACATCCTCAAGGCCACCGAGACCAGCAACAAACTGCTCAGTCCAACTGTTTCGACAGGCAAGCCCATACGCGGCTACTGGAATGGAAGCCTCAGAATTGTGAAAGGAACAATGGACGACCTCTCCTTTGAACTGGCAACCGGCCTCGAAAATCCCGTGGTCAATGAGACTGGCATCGATGGCAACTTCGATATCCAGCTCAAATTTACGGAGCGAGATGTCGATAGCGTGAAGGCCGCACTCAATGCTCTAGGTTTGGAACTTGTCCAGGGGGATCAGGAGATGTCCATTACCGTGCTCGAAGTGAGCAAGCAGATGGAGAGCGCTCCGGCCCACTGACCAGGACTACCGGAATCGACGCACCCACCCAACCAGCGCACCCGCCGCCCCGCTCACCGGCACAACCGCGATGTGCCACACCAGCACATGCGCAGCCTGAAAGTTGTGACAATGCAGTTCCAGCATTCCCAGCCCTGCAAAGCTGGCCAGCGTGCCCGCAGCCAGGCCAGCCCATACAGGATTGACCGCAAAGCCGCGCCGCAGCACCAGCCAAGCCGGCGCCGCCGCAATCAAGGCAAACAGAAGCCCGGTCGCAAGACATGCAATTCCGGCGGAGAAAAACTGACTGGTTTGATAATCGCGGAACAAGAGAGCAAACAGGCCGGCCATTCCTGCGGTGACAATCAACAAGAGCGTTCCAGAACTCACAATGCGCCGGCCGCCCGGAATCATCTCCTGAACCAATCCGCTTGCCGCCGCCCAGGCCAATGCCAGCAACGCAGAAAAGATCAGCGCACGCTCCAGCCCGTCCATCTTTTCGATTCCGTCGAATCCCTTCCATGCCGCGCCCGCCACAGCAACAGCCGCGCAGATCGCAACCAGCCCAATCGACATCACCCATGTCGCCGGCAGCGGGCGCACCGGCGCGAGCGTCGGCTTGATCGACTCCGCGATCTGCCCCAGCATCTCCGCATTCAGCGCACGGGGAGCAGGCGCAGCGCTCTTCAGGGCTTCGTCAATCTGTTCATCGTTCACGACAGCCCCTCCGATCTGCCCTTGCCGGCCCTGTTTCTCTCTGCCGCGATCAGCGTCACCCGCAGCTTCTTATACGCTCGATGCGCCTTCTGCTTTACCGATCCCACCGTACAGGATGTGGCCCGCGCCACCTCCTCCAACGACAATCCCGCCACCTTCAGCATCTCAACCACTTCCCGTTCGCCGTCGGAAAGCAAAGCCAGCATCGCGGCCAGCCCATCGGACCTGTTTGCGTCCACCAACGTCGGCCCGGCAATCGTGGACATATCTTCCACGTCTTCATGGCGCGCCGTGGTGCGGGCCGTTTTACGAAAGTGATCCACGCGCACCCGCCGCGCAATTGCATAAGCCCATGGCAGCATCGGTTCGCCCGGCCGGTAGGTGTGCCTCACCCGGTGAATGCGCAGCCACGTCTCCTGCAAAAGGTCATCCGCTTCCGTACGGCTATAGAGCTGCGCCAGAAAAAACCGATGCAACTGCGGGCTCGCCGTTTCAATCAGAGCCGTGGCGGCGTCAAAATCGCCCAGTTGATATCGGGCCATGAGCGTATCGAGATTGCTGTCCGCAGGCATGAAGTGGTTGTTGCAATCTTGATGCACTACACCCGCTTCGCGCAATCCCTGCGTACTCTCCAATTCGCCGGCGAACTTGGAAAAGTTACATTGCCATGAAAGAAATTCCGGATTTAAAAAAATCTTTTGCATTTCCAGAGGCTGACCGTAACTTTTCCCCGATCCCGGCGAACTACCAACAGAAATCACGCCCCGCAACCCAGTCGAGCCGCTTCCGGCGCGTGCGGGGCGCGGCCACACTACTCAATCGAAGGAGAATCGCAATGAACTTCCCGAAATTCCAGAAGTCCAATCTGTCCCGTTCGAGTATCCTGCTCGCAGCCGTAACCCTCACCACCGCAATCGCAGCCGTCGGCGAGCAAGGCAACGGCATCCTCGTTCTCACCAGCACCAACAGCGCAACCGCCAACGCAGTCGAAGTGTTCTCGCTTATCACCGGCTCGACGCCCTCGCTCTCGCTGAGCAAGACATTGCCCACGGGCGGCAAAGGCGGCGCGGCTGGGAACGGCGGCATCCTGCAGTTTGCCGATGGCGTAGGCGCGGTGGCCAACTTCGGATCGAACACCGTCACCCAGTTGGTACGGGATAGAAATTCCATCGCCCTTGGAGCGACAATTCCATTGGCCAGCGGTTGCCTGAGCCCCGATTCGGTTGCCCTGCGCCACGATCACCTCTTCGTTGTCGGCGCAAACTGCGCTGAGAGCTTCTCCTGGCCCTACGTGCACTCCGACGGAAAGATTGTTGAGCTTCCCACAGGCGACACCTCCTCCGCGCAGATCGTGGTGGGTGAAACCTGGGCCGCCGTGACCATGAAGTCCGGCTCCGTCCTTCAACTCCCGCTCACCGAGGAGAAGGTTCTCAGCGGCAGCATTACCACCGTCTCGCTCCCCGCCGACGCAAATAATACGCCTCTCGGCGAAGCCTTCTGGGGCAACACCCTGGGCTTTATACCCGCTCACAGCGCCGATAGCTTCGCGCTCGTCAGCGATGCCGGGGTCGTCTCTCCCATCCTTGGACCCGCGCCCGCCTATCCCGTTAACGCGCCCTGCTGGGTAGCCAAGGGACCGGGCAGCGTCTGGTACACGGGCAACGCTCCAGGCGATGCCATCTCCGAGTTCTTCACTGACGACCAGGGCGGCACATTCTACAAATCCGTGCCCCTTGCCGGCTCGCCAACCGATATCACCGTGTCTGCCGATAAGCACTGGCTTGCCGTGATCTTTACCAATAAAGGCCAGGCTTATGTCGAGGTCTTCTCCATTGACGGACATGGCGATCTCACTCCGGTAGCCACCTCCGCCTCCATCAGCGTCGCTTCCTTCAACGGCGTCGCCATCAGCGAGTAGTCAACCGTACCCTTTTCGCCTTCGCCCTGCAGGCGCTTCCTGCCGGGCGGGGGCGATAGTTGAGACCGGGAATCTTCTATGAAACAACGCTTGCATACTGCGATGCCGCCGCTGACTTGCTGACTCGCTCTGCCCGACAGAGCGGGCGCTGACTCGCTGATTTTCCCACCACACGCCGTTGCTCTTTCGTTCATTCAAACTGCTGCATACCCTGAATCCTGATTCAAGGACAGGTTGTTTTCTTGCGTTGCTGCAAAGTTGTTAGGACCGTTTCTCGCTCAGAATTTATTGAAGCCGCGCAGACGGTTTTACAGCCGTCGTCATCACACATCCCCGGCAATCAGGTTCTGGTTGACCGAAATCCACGTATAACCGTTTCCTTTTTCATTCAGGTTCAGAACCCAGACCAGATAAAACACATCGGGAAATGGATTCGGAATCGAAGAATAGTTAGAGATCGGAACTTTGGTGTTGATGGCGCCCATGATATTCGGCATGATGTTATCGTGCTCCCAGCAGATCAGCACCGCGCCGCTGAGCGCGAGTACGCTTTTCACTAAATCCGGTTCTCCGCCGCCGATGGTATAGGTGGTGTTGAACTGCGGCGTGCCTTCCTTGTATTTCAGCCACGCAGCGAGAGGCGTCACTGTCTCCCATGGCCGCTGCGACTCTTTCTTCGGAGTCGGCGCATAGATGCACTGCGGCGTCTCAATCTGTGCATTGGCGGGCTTGGATTTATAAGGCGCAAAGAATGCGTTCAACGCGCCGGCCCGCTGCCATCCTTGCACGATGAGCGACTTTCCGCCTCCCGGCTCTCCGTCTTCCTGCACATCCAGCGGATCGCCGCCGTTCTTGGGCGGCTTTTCACCGTGGCGAATGATCATGATCTTGCTCGGTGGAGCTTGAGCAGCCATAGTGTTCTCCTTGTGCGCACGGGGACCGGCGTGCGCCCGGGAAAGTGAGTGCAGAATCACTCTATATCCAAAACCCGGCGTCGTGAACAAAAATCTGCCGACACATAGAAATTGAACTAGGTCTCCGACCACATGTTCATGTACCATCTCCGTGCCCCATCCTTTCGCCTTTTTTCTGGCGAAAGGGTGGGAAACCTTGAAATCGAAAAGAACAAGATCATACGGTCAAGACATGGTTCGAAACACTCCTCTGCCAAGCCCCCATTTATCCCAAAATCGAATGCCGGAGATTGCGGTTCGTCCAACCGAGGCTAGGCCCCGTCATTTAATCTATGTAGGGGAGTTTTCCCGCGAAATAAGGAGAATCGCTTGACCCGTTTGTTAGCCCGTATCGCTTGTCTTCTTGCGCTGAGTGCGCTTTCCCTCAACGCAATTCACGCCGCTGCACAGACCGAGGTCCCCGCAGCGCCCGCGCAACCGAATGCTCCAACCGCGCAGGCCGTGCCTTCCGCTCCCGCTCCGGCAGGTGCTCCCACCTTTCCCCCGCCCGACCCCAAGGACTTCACCGCCGCCGCGCCCACCAAGGAAACCATCAACACCTTCCTCACCGCCAACTGGGGCTATGATCAGGACCGCATCTGGCAGGTGCAGGCCATCCTGAAAACCGAAGTCGAAGGACTCAGCAAGGTTGTCGTCTACGTTGGCGACAAGACCGGCAAGCAGAAGCCCACCGCCCTTGAGTTCTTTGCCCTGCCGGACGGCAAGCACATCATTACCGGCGATCAGATCATGCCCTTCGGCGCGCATCCCTTCGCCGACGCCCGCGCCAAGGCCCAGGAGCGCGCCGACGGCCCCTATCGCGGAGCGGCCGCAAAGGATCTCGAACTGGTTGAGTTCTTCGATCTGCAATGTCCGCACTGCAAAGAGGCCCAGGCCAACATGGACAAGCTCGTGGCCGACTTCCCCAAGGCGCGCATCGTGGTCCAGAACTTCCCTCTGCCTTCCATTCATCCCTCAGCCATGATTGCCGCCCAATATGGCGTCTGCGTCGCTAAGCTAGCGGGCAGCACGGCCTTCTTCCAATATCAGGCAGCCGTGTTTGACGGCCAGGACGGCCTCGGCACTCCCGACGGCACCACGCTCACGCTCAACAGCGCCGTGACCAAGGCTGGGTTGGAACCGGCCAAGGTCTCCACCTGCGCCAACTCGCCTGAGACCAAGGCATCCGTCGAAGCCTCCGTCAAGCTGGCCACCGAACTCGGCATCACCGAGGTCCCGACGATCCTCGTCAACGGCCGCCCCATCCCCGGCAACGCCCCCTACGAAGTCTTGAAGCAGGTGATTCAGTATCAGGCCAAGCTGGACGGCATCGCGCAGTAAGTTCAATTCAATGCTAGTAAATTGAAACCCCTGTCCATTACGTTCCGACTAGTTCGGACCGCGATAGACGGG
>Ga0182012_10001875_pt1 | contig 22917 bp, 13 predicted proteins | sample 612S2SmetaG_FD_120486 | JGI IMG/M metagenome (GOLD analysis project Ga0182012, IMG submission 120486) | Permafrost microbial communities from Stordalen Mire, Sweden - 612S2S metaG | ecosystem: Environmental > Terrestrial > Soil > Wetlands > Permafrost | place: Sweden: Stordalen | collected... | reverse complement strand
GGCCGACATAATTGCTAGCAGCTCCAAATGTCGAATGAATGTCACAGCTACAATGTGCCCGCCACGAGGAGATAGTCGAATACCATGCCGGAATGTTCTGGTCTGTCCACGGGCTTGAGGTGTTCCAGCCGTACACATTGTAGTCCACATCGGTAAATAGGCTGATATTGCTTCCTGTACCGTTGCTCAACAATGTATTGCATCCCGAGATGATGTTGTTCTCCATGTAAATTGAGGCACCGGTGAGCCCCAATACTCCAAGGCATACGTCGCCGCTTTGCATCAAACCAAGGATCGTGTTGTTGTAGAACCTTACAGAACCCCCAGCGGAGATATAGACTATTCCGTTGTTCATCTGCGTATAGCTTGCGATGTTCCATAGATTGTTGAAGACTGTCACGTTGTTATTGACAGAGCCATTGCCTTCGATGAACAATCCGCCAGTCGAGCAAGTTCCCCAGTTTCCATCAATCAGATTGTTGTAATACTGAATGTTGTTGTTCGTCGTCGTATACGCGAAGGCGTGCAGCGAATTGTGGTGGTCAGAACACCCAGTCTGATCCCATACGGCAGTCGAGCCGAAGTGGTTATCGTGAATCAGGGCGGCGTTCATTGTGCCGTTGTTGTTATTGGAAATGTCTACCGAGGAATTGATGTTTGCGGTGACATTATTGTAAACCTGAAGCGCTGTATCGTTGCTGGTACTTGGTATGTACACAATGGCGCTCGAAGCGTAAGTAATTATGTTGTTATGTACCAGCCAAGTCCCGCTCCCGCCGCCGCCTTCAATGCCACGCACATCGCCTGTCGGATAGGCTCCATAAGCCACCGCTTGAAAGAACGGGCCAATGTTGAGGTTGCGAAATTCACAGTTAGAGCAAGTTGTTGCCACTATGCCGAAGGTCGATCCACTTGGAGTTGCGGTGCTGCTCTTGATGGTGCCGTTGCACGCTCCCTGCATCATTGAACTCCACCCGCAGGCCGTCCCACCATCCACTACGATATAGCTCAGTCCTGCGGCATTCAGGCAACCGCTCCCGCCGCAGGCCGCCGTAATTGATGCGCCAGACTCAAAGAAAATAGTAATGGGTGACCCATTCGAGCCGCTGCCTTGTGCCGTTAACGGCGTACTTATCGTCCCACACAGATGAACCGTCGTTCCAGGTCCTATCTGTGCACTTCCGCTGCCCCAGTTAGATGCCGTGTTGAACCATGACGGCGGTTGTGGACTGGTCGTGCAAACGCCCTGGGCAGTACCGGTAGGGGTGATGTAGATGTCGGTTGCCGAGCAGAACCCGGCAATGGTGCAGACACAGACAAACAAAAACAACCACAATGGAGTCCGCTTGCGTTTTACGATTTCATTGCCCGCGATGCGCACGCGTGAACGAAAAGCTATCGTCGCGTGCAGTCCTGTCATTTTTCCATACCGAACTTCACTCATCTTCAATCTCCCTACAAATCTCTTACGCCAGCCTGCACGTACCCCTGAGTGCTCTTATTCTCAATCGGCGCTCATCGCGCTGCAAGGTGCCGTGGGTACATGTACACCCGAAAACTCCATTTGGAATACCTCTCCCGCACACGGAACAATGGAAAACTCGGCTTAGGGCTTCTACTCGCGATGAAAAGGATAGCTCAGCATGGCAAGGGATGCGGCTCAGTTTCGGCTGAAGCTACGGAAAATTGAGACCCTTCCGGACGCATAAACTTGCCGGCAGGATTACCGTGTTCCGGCTGCAGGGCTAAGCCAGCCTTTCACCCGCTTGGTCAGATCTTGCGGTACGCCGAGCCAATCGTAGGCTCCGTCTAGTTTTGCGGCGAACAGTTCGGGATCGTCACAGGAGTTGATCGGCAAACGGCGCATAAACAGCCTGTCTACTTGGCCATCTTCTGTTCCAATATTGGTACATACTCCATACCTGTACCCTGTGTTCCAAAGCAGGTCCCTTAACTGATGCTTGAATGCGGTCTTCGGTTCAGGAAAGGCGTAAGGGTAGGCAAAGCAATTGATCGCGCAACCCAGCTTATCCTCAATCGCACTTTTCGATCCGGCGATTTCAAATTCGAGCTCCTGGCCTGAAAGCGTGTCCAGTCGAGGATGGGTCACCGTGTGCGAACCAAAACAGATTCCTGAGCGATGGAGTTCCTGCACTTGCCCCCAGGTCAGACACTGCTTTCCCTTGAAGTTCCTCGTTGCGTCACCAATGTACGCCGTGGGCAGAAATACGGTCGCGGTGAACCCGAATTGCATCAGGTGCGGGAAGGCATGGTCCATAAAATCCATGTAGCCATCATCGAAGGTGATTACCACCGACCGCTGCAGCGATAGTGCGGGGTCCTGCAAACGGCGGGACGCTTCCTCAAGACTCAAGCTCTGGTAGCCCCCGACGTGCAGCGCTCGAAGATGTTCTGCGAAGCGCTCGGGGCGGGTCGCGGTCCGGTAGTACGGATGAAGTCCGCCCTCGGGCTCGTCCGAGATACTGTGGTACATCAAAATCGGGATCTGCAATCGTCGCTGTGGATACCGCTTCTGCAACGGATGCATGAGGTACAGTGTTGCTAACCGATCCAGGCGCATCTTCACACCGGTTCTATCTGGCTGTGTCTGTGAGAAAGAGCTCGACGGAGAATGCAAGGTTTGTCCGCAGCACCCGTCTACAGTCAACTGGGTACTCAAGCGACTTCAACGTTATATCCATCAATCGTTACCGAAACTGACTGCTGGATCAGGTCTACCGAGATTACGAGTTTGTGTTCGCCTTTGCTTCCCGTCAGGGTACCTTCGACGCCATCCAGCGCTCCGCCCCTGATCCGAACTCGCTGGCCCACCCTGAGGAAGCCGCAACTGGTCAGGGGCAAACGGTGGTCGGTCACCGTCTGCAGGCTCTCGATCTGTGAATCCGGGATCGAAGCCGGCCGGCCGGCCGCGCCGACGAAGTGAAAGACCCCAGGGGTCTTTAGGACATCGAGCCGGGAGGTCGATTCTCCCATGCGAACAAATACATAGCAGGCGAAGATGGGACACTCCACGATCTTCGTGCGGTCACTCCAGCGATGAGCCTCGCGAACAGTGGGGACGAAGGCAGTTATGCCCTTCTGTTGCAACTCATTACCAATCCGCTTCTCGTGCCGGGCACGGGTCTGGACGGCGAACCAACGTGGAGTTTCTTCCGTCAGTTCACGGTAAGAAACCGCCGAAGAGAGCACCGGAACAGCCTGCATAGACATAGCTTCGCCCTCTGAGTCCCATGTAGACCTGTGAAAATCCCTAAAAGAGAGGTCTTTGCGGGGACTCCGCACTTCCTACTCACCCCTTGAATAGCAGTTTGGATACCAAAGCCGAGCGAACTGGCGGCCCGCCGGGACAAAAGGAAAAGACGTTGCTGCTCCAAGACAGATACCTTTATTTTCTTATACTTACATCCGATGCAATACTGCCTCTTGGCGCAATGTCGAGGTTGGGCCCGGGCCGCGCTGGCAAAAACATCTTCACATCACCCGCCAGGGGGGTGGTTGGGGCTTCGCCAAGGCGGACAATCCACGACGGGATGGGAAAAAGTTTTCACTATCAACCCGGCTAGCCAATGACGGATCCGAGTGCCCCCACATGACTTGCAGTCTCGATGCGCATTCACCCCCGGATGGGCTCCAGGGGGCCGAGATCAAGGGGTGAATGCCAACCCAAAGTGGTAAATACCCTTCCGACCATCGGCACATAGTTGCAGGATCGGGTACAAACAGCCACCTGGCGGTCAATTTCCCCCGCTTTTCGGGCATTTTTCACACCACCTTTGTAGTGCAGGCTATGGCACCACAATTGCAATTAGTCAGGATGCTACAGAGCCTGTCATGGGCGTGAGGGTATCAACGTGAAACGTGCACTTGCGATTCTGTTCTTATTGACTGCTGCGTCAGTTGCTGCGGTGGCCGCACCTCCCTACGATCCGCCGCGTTTGCCTACGGCACCACCATTTGAACCAGTACCGAATGCTGTCGCCGTGCCTGAGCCACTCAATTTGCTCATGGCTGGCGCTGCAGCACTGGTTGGCCTGCGCCTGTTGCGCAGGAAGTTCACCGTCTGATCTGCGTACCAGCGCAGTTACGGTTCCAGCTAAGGCCCCCCCGGGTAGGCGTAACAATGCTGACCGGAGGGCTTTTGTGTTTGGTTTGAGTGGATTCTTGTCCCCGCCGGCTATGCCGTATCCTTCAACTGACCGTCGGCGAACCGATCTCCGGATTCCTATGCCCGCCCGCCAAGCCGAGAGCTCGCTCGGCCTTCCGCTCGGAAATCCCCAAGGCCCAGCATAGAAGGATCTCCAGGACCAGCGCTCCCCCGAAGAACACAAAGCCGCCCTCGTGGTGCAGCCTTCCGCGCAGATAGGACGGATTGACGTGTTCGGCCAGGAGGGTCAGGGTGGCGATGCGGATTCCGTTTTTCAACAGGGCAAGCGGAAGCACCGACGCCAGCAGCACCAGTCGCCTCCAGGGCGAGCGCAGCGCGAGATAGGAAAGCACCGCCGTCAGTACCAGCAGGGCGTAACTGGAACGTATCCCGCTGCACTGCGGATCAATGATGATGCTGACCCCGGAGAGATCGAAGCGCAGGCCGACACGAGCAAACGGGACCCGCACGAGGTGAAAGAGGAGCCCGAGGACCAGAGCCGAGCCATGCTGCAGCACGTCCACGGCACGGTTCCATATCTCAATGGGCATGGGAACGGCCAGCACAAGCAGCGCTAGCGGCCATGCGGCGCGCCGGGTGGCGGCTTCTCCATAGCAGGCCAGAAACGCACCGGCCAGTGCCAGGATGAGCCCAAACAGGCTCAGGCTGATCGCGTCCGCCACGCTGCCGGCCGCCCGCGCAGCCAGGAGGGGTGTAGAGAGGCCAAGTCCGAGCACCAAGGGAAGGAATCCCCAGTGCGAAAATCCTGTTATGCAAAAAATTGCATGACGACGCTCAAAGCAGAGAAATGCCGAGATCAAGGGCACGACCCAGTAATCGGAGGCGCGATCGCCGACTCGAGACGCGCTGAGCCAGGCCTGGATGCTGCCCCACCGCAGCGCACACAGGGCGAAGCCAAGCAAAAGAAAACAAAGGTGTTCCCGGCGCAGCCACAGCGGGCGGTCTTGGCGTAGGGTCATGGGCCTGTCTTCTTCGGTTCCGGAGATCGGGTTCAGGGCTCGAGATTCTCAGCGGCTGGAGAACCCCCGGCCTGCCGATTCAGTATATTGCGCGCAAGAACTGAAACCGATCAATCCGAATCGCCAGGCCGGCCGTATCATCATTTTCATCCCGGCGTACCACGGTACCGTTGCAGAACGCGAACAGACCGCAGGACATGGTGACCTCCTTAGGGAAGGTGATCAGGAAGGCCGGGTTGTTCAGGACTTCAAACCGCCGTTTGACGTGCACGTAGATTCCGCCCGCACTGACGTCACGGGTGGTTCCACTCGACTGCATGCCCCCATCAAGCATCAGTTGCACGGGCAGCTCCATCATGTAACGCTCTGCTTGTCGTCGCTCTGGCACCAAAGTCAGCTCCCCGCGTCCCTGCGTTAAGACCTCAGCAACTTCCCGGTCCGTGCCTTTGTAGTAAGACGACCCCGCCTTTTTCCATGAGAATGCCGCCGCCTTCAAGCCAATCCACAGCCCTGGAACGTCCTGTGGCAAACCCGTGTGACGCCTCCGTGCCACCTTGAAATCCACGGAAGTACACTGACGAACCAGACGACAGGTATCAATCTGACTCTGTTCTTCTTGCATTTATCGCACCGTAATTTAGCGTTGAAATTCCCATATTCTGCTAAGTCTGCACACATCAAGATGCAACCCGCTGCACAAAGGTGAACCGGGATTCAACTTTCTTGGGTAATCGCCGAGGTCAATATTGGACACGGTTCGGCGCCCGACGACTCGATGTGACGGAAAAAAGGCGGTCCGTCCGACGGGATCTGGTTCAGGGACAAGCTAAGCAACCAATTGGACGACGATCGGCGTTTGACGAGTGCGAAGCAACCACCTGATCGCGGAGAGCTTCGGCCGTCCGTTGACGGTAACCACATGGGTAACCACATGGGAGTTCAATCCCTCGTCACGGCACGAGGGTCGAACTCCCTTCGGTATCCACCCTCCCAATACCCCCCTCAAAAAACAACTGTGACCATGGCAGCCATGGCCTGGCGAAATACTCTGCGACCATCCGGGATGGGCGTACATCCTATGCCGTGCCCCGCGTGCCTGCGCCGGGAGTGGGGTACGTCTGAGCCCCGCCCGGCGGAACGAGTGCGGCGGCCAGGGCGAGGTTCATGGAGAATCCTCTTCAGATCAAGCGCATACACCACGTGGAGTTCTGGGTGGGTAACGCGCGCCAGGCATCTTATTACTACCGCAAGGCGTTTGGCTTCTCGCAGGCGGCATATCGCGGGCAGGAGACAGGCAGCCGGCAAGTCGCCAGCTATCTGCTCACCCAGGGCAAGGCTAACCTGGTGTTGAGCACACCACTCGATGCCGCGCATCCCGCCAGCGAGCACATCCGCCTGCACGGTGACGGTGTGCATGACATTGCCTTTGAGGTGGCCGACGCCGACGCGGCCTTTGCCGCGGCCATCGAGCGCGGCGCCGAGGCCTACGAAGCTCCCCATGATGAAACGGATGAGAATGGCACGGTGCGGCGGGCGGCCATCCGCACCTATGGCGAGACGATTCACTCGCTGATCTCTCCGCACGGATATAAAGGGCCTTTTCTGCCGGGCTATCGGGAACAGAGAATCGCAGGCGAGGACGTGGGCATTCTGCGCATTGACCACATGGTGGGCAACGTCGAGATGGGGCAGATGGACCGCTGGGCGGAGTTCTACGCAAAGATCTTCGGCTTCCACCGCTACATCAGCTTTGACGACAAGGACATCTCAACCGAGTTCAGCGCGCTGATGTCCATTGTGATGAGCGACGACTCCTACTCGGTGAAGTTCCCCATCAACGAACCGGCTCCGGGGCGGCGGCGCAGCCAGATTGACGAGTATCTTGACGCTTATGGCGGACCGGGCGTGCAGCACATCGCGTTGCAGGTGAAGGACGTGCTCTCCACGGTGGACCGCTTGCAGCGCAACGGCGTGGAGTTTCTGCGCGTACCGTTGAGCTACTACGACCTGCTGCGCGATCGCGTGGGAGAGCTGGAAGAGCCACTCGAAGAGATCAAGCGGCTGGGCATCCTGGTGGACCGCGACGAGGACGGAATGCTGCTGCAGATCTTCACCCGTCCGGTGGAGGATCGCCCAACTGTCTTTTACGAGATCATCCAACGCAAGGGCAGCCGCGGCTTTGGCAAGGGAAACTTCAAGGCCCTGTTTGAGGCCATTGAGCTGGAGCAGGAGCGGCGCGGCAATTTGTAATTGCGGTGATTTTTACTTGCGGCGTGGCGGGATGATGGAGGCGCAATGAGCATGCGGCAGAAGGAACTGGCGCGGCAGGACTCTGCGAAGGACGATTTGACGCAGCTCGGCGCGGCGACGGGCGAGTTGCAGTATCAGTCTGGCTTTGGCAACGAGTTCGCCACTGAGGCCACGAAAGGCGCGCTGCCGGTGGGGCAGAACTCTCCGCAGAAGGCCCCGCTGGGACTGTACGCGGAACAGTTGAATGGCACGGCCTTCACGGCTCCCCGTGGGCAGAACCGCAGAAGCTGGGCCTATCGGATTCGTCCCAGCGTGGTGCATCCGCCCTACCAGCGTATGGACAATGGCCGGCTGCGCTCGACGCCCTTCGACGAGGTGGAGACCACTCCGAACCAGTTGCGATGGAATCCATTGCCCATGCCCGGCGTGCCTACGGATTTTGTCAGCGGGCTGGTGACGCTCGCGGGCAACGGAGACCTGAGCATGCAGAGCGGCGTGGCCATCCACATGTATGCGGCTAACCGCAGCATGCAGGGTAGCTACTTCTACAACGCCGATGGAGAACTGCTAGTGGTGCCGCAGCTAGGCCGTTTGCGCCTGCACACGGAGATGGGGCGGATGGACGTTGCACCAGGCGAAATCGCGGTCATTCCGCGGGGCATCAAGTTTCGCGTGGAGCTAGTGGACGCGACGGCACGCGGCTATGTATGCGAGAACTACGGCGCCGCTTTCCGGCTGCCGGAGCTTGGACCGATTGGCGCCAACGGGCTGGCCAACCCACGTGACTTCCTGGCGCCGGTTGCGGCCTATGAAGACATTGAGCAGCCGGTCCGCGTGACAGCCAAGTTCCAGGGCAATCTGTGGGCGGCCGAGTACGGTCACTCGCCGCTGGACGTGGTGGCATGGCATGGCAACTACACTCCGTATAAATATGACACGGCGCGCTTCAATGCCATCAACACGGTGAGCTTCGACCATCCCGACCCATCCATCTTCACGGTGCTGACCTCGCCGAGTGATACGCCAGGAACGGCGAATTGCGATTTTGTGATCTTTCCACCGCGATGGATTGTGGCTGAGCACAGCTTCCGTCCGCCGTGGTTCCATCGCAACTTTATGAACGAGTTCATGGGCCTGGTGAAGGGTGAGTACGACGCCAAGTCAGAAGGCTTTGTGCCCGGAGGCGCCAGCCTGCACAACTGCATGAGTGGGCATGGGCCGGACGCGGCGAGCTATGAGCGCTCCAGCAGCGGTGAACTGAAGCCGCAGTACCTGGCGGATACGCTGGCCTTTATGTTTGAGACGCGCTTTGTCTGCCGTCCCACGCGCTTTGCCATGGAGACCGCCGAGTTGCAGCACGAGTATTACTCCTGCTGGCAGGGGTTGAAGCGAAACTTCCCCAGGAGCTGACGTCAAGGGTCAAGAAGGATGAAGATGAACTCGCCGATCACCGTGGGCGCGGCCAAGCGCGCGCTGATGGAGGAGATGATTGACTACGCCGGGCTCTTCCCGCCGGCGGAGCTGGCCATGCTGCCGGCCGTGATGGCCTATGCGGGCTACCGCGAAGGCGAGCGCAGTTGGGCGCTGGGACGCTTTGTGCTGCCCGTGACGAGGCTCGACGAGTTTTTGAACGCGCAGGAGAATCTTGCGGGCGACGCGTGGCGGCTGAGTGGAATTCTGGGCCCTGAGGTGGAGCGCGAGTTGGAGGCCGTAGCGGAGTTTAATCGCAAGGCCGTGGGCGCGGTGATGAACACGGTGGAAGTGAAGGTGCGTGACGCCACAGAGATCAACCGGGTGCGCGAGCATCTGCCCGAGGGCGTGATCGTTTATTACGAGCCGGCGCCGGAGCTGATACACGCTCTGCTGCCCGCTGTGCTGGCCCGCGAAGGCCGGGCCAAGCTGCGCTGTGGCGGCATGGTGGAAAAGGCCATCCCTCCCGTACAAACGGTCATGGAGTTTGTGGCCTGCTGTGCCGAATTGCAGCTGCCCTTCAAGGCCACCGCCGGGTTGCATCATCCGCTGCGTGGTGTGCATCCGCTATGCGGCGCCGCAAACGCTCCCAAGGGAACGATGCATGGCTTTGTGCAGTTGTTTACGGCAGCTGCGATGGCATGGCGCGCGGTGCATGAAAGACGCCTGGTTCCGCGCGAGGCGATGACCGCCTGCCTACTGGATCGCGAATCCTCGCATTTCCGCCTGCAGGAGGAATCGCTTACATGGCGCGGCAGCGGCACGGTGCTGACCTGGAAGGCCGACGAACTGCGGCGGTTGCGCACGGAGTTTGCAATGGGCTTCGGCTCCTGTGAGTTCTACGAGCCCCTGAACGGGCTGATAGCGCTGGAGAATGCATGAGTCCACGACCGAATCATACGCACGATCCGAATGCGCGCAGCTGGGTTGCAACGGCCAACCTCGCAGGCAGCGACTTCCCAATCCAGAACCTGCCCTGCGGCGCCTTTGTGAACGGCGAAGATGGCTGCGCCACCCTGGGCGTGGCCATTGGCGACCAGGTGCTGGATCTGCGCGCGGCCATCGGCCGCGGGCTGCTGGACGGCCTGGACGAGGTGACGCGCGAGGCCTGCTGCGAGGAGCGGTGGAATTCCATGATGGGCCTGGGAGCGGCCCGCTGGAGCGCCGTCAGGCACGCGGTGTTTGCCCTGCTGGCCGAGGGCGCCGCGCGGCAGGACGAGACGCAACGCTGTCTGCTGGCGCAGAGAGAAGTCCGCATGGTGTTGCCGGCGGAGATTGGCGACTACACGGACTTTTACGCTTCGCTGCATCATGCCACCAACGTTGGCGCGCTCTTCCGGCCGGAGAATCCCCTGCTTCCCAATTACAAGTGGGTGCCCATCGGATACCACGGGCGCGCGTCGTCCATAGTGGTCAGTGACGCAGAGGTGCGCCGTCCGCATGGGCAACTGAAGCCTCCCGATGCGAAGGAGCCGCGCTTTGCGCCATCCAAGCGGCTGGACTACGAGCTTGAGGTGGGCGCCTTCGTCGGCGTGGGCAATGAGCGTGGAGAGGCCGTTCCAATCGCCCAGGCCGCCGGACGCCTGTTCGGCCTGTGCCTGTTGAACGACTGGTCGGCACGCGACGTGCAGGCCTGGGAGTATCAGCCGCTTGGGCCGTTCCTGGCAAAGAACTTTGCCACCACAATCTCACCGTGGATTGTTACCACAGAGGCGTTGGCGCCATATCGCGTGGCTGCCGTGGCGCGCGCGGAAGGCGACCCGCAGCCGCTTGAGTATCTGCGCGACGCGGAAGATGCCGCCTGCGGAAGCTTTGACGTGACGGTTGAGGCGTGGCTGCGCACGGCCCAGATGCGACAGGCCGAAAGAGATTTTCAGCGGCTGAGCCGGGGCAACCTCCGCGAGATGTACTGGAGCTTTGCGCAGATGCTGGCGCACCACAGCTCGAATGGCTGCAACCTGCGGCCGGGCGACCTGCTGGGCAGTGGCACCATCAGCGGCGCCGGGAAGGACAGCGCCGGATGCCTTCTGGAACTGACCAGGGGCGGCCAGACACCCATTGAGCTCGCCGACGGCAGCAGGCGTTGCTTCCTGGAAGATGGCGATGAGGTGGTACTGCGCGCATACTGTGAACGCGCGGGCGCGGCGCGCGTCGGCTTTGGCGAATGCCGCGGCGTGGTGCTGCCGGCGCGCTGAATCCATTCGGTTTTCCCTTCCCTTTTCCTCGCAGGACACTGAAGTTTCAACATGCGCAGGCCGATAGCACCCAATGAAGCGGCTCAGATGGTTCCCCCTCGGAGCCCGGTTTCACGCGCCTGCGCGCCATGCTCTGGGCGCAAGTGACTAGGAGCTTCCTGTGTTCCGAACTTTCAAGTTGTCCGGCAAGATCATGGGCGTCATCGCGGCAGTCATGATCGCCTCCTCGCTGGTGAGCATCTGGATTACCGACCGGCGCGTCAACCTGCAGACGGAAGAAGCTTTCCGCGACAAGGTACGGCAAATCACAGGCATGGCATCGGCCACGCGGGCATGGTTCAGCGACAACCTGGACACCATGGTTCCGACGCACGAGTTCAGCAGCATCAAGCAGGCGCCGGTGGTGGTGGCCTGGAGCGTGGCCGAGCGCTATGCCGAAGCCAATCACATGAGTTTCCGCACGCCCTCTTTGCGGCCTCGCAACCCAAAGAACCAGCCCGACGACTTCGAGCGGCGGGCGCTGGAAAGATTTGCCCAGGATCCGGAACTGAAGGAGTTCAGCGAGCGCGCCACCGTGGATGACAAGGAAGTGATGCGCTACGCGCAGCCGGTGCGGCTGACCAGCGACTGCCTGCGCTGCCACGGAGATCCGGCGGGCGGGCGCGATGTGTTTGGCAATGTAAAGGAAGGCATGAAGGCCGGAGATTTGCGCGGCGCCTTTGCCGTGACGGCCAGCACCGAACAAATGGCAAGGGACGCGCGGGCCAATGCCATGTGGCTTTTCCTGCTGAACTTTCTTGCCCTGACGGCCAGCATGCTGGGCGTGTGGTGGGCGGTGCGCAAGTTGGTGGTGCATCCTCTGCGCAGGAGCGTGGAACTGGCCAACGCCATTGCGGACAACAACCTCGCGGTGCCTGACCTTGTGGTGGAAAGCGGAGACGAGTTGGGCGAAGCCAGCGCGGCGCTGAACAAGATGAAGAACAATCTGCGCGCCGTGGTACACCAGATTGCCAGCACGGCAGAGAGCGTGGCGGCGGCCAGCGAAGAGCTTTCGGCAACTGCCGCCGAGCAGAGCCAGGCGGCGGAGACGCAGCGCTCGCAGGTGGCGCAGGTGGCCACGGCCATGCACCAGATGACGACCACCGTCGTGGAGGTGAGCGACAACAGCAACCGCGCGGCGCGGGTGGCACGGGAGAGCGCCGTCATGGCCACCGAGGGCGGCACGATTGTGGGAAGCACTCTGCACACGATGAACGTCATCAATGACGCGGTGGGCAACACCAGCCGGCAGATTGGAGAACTGGGCAAGCGCTCCAATGAGATTGGCCGCATTGCCGGAGTGATTGACGAGATTGCCGACCAGACCAACCTGCTGGCATTGAACGCCGCCATTGAGGCCGCGCGAGCGGGCGAGCAGGGACGTGGATTTGCCGTGGTGGCCGACGAGGTTCGCAAACTGGCGGAGCGCACCACGACGGCAACCAAGGAGATCGCAGGCATGATCGAGGCCATCCAGGCGGAGACGCGCTCCGCAGTGGAGGCCATGGACGCCGGAACGCGCCAGGTGCGCGAGGGCGTGACGGCCACCCAGAAGGCGGGCGACGCGCTGCAGCAGATCATCGGAAAATCGCAGGAGGTGGGAGACATGATCACCACCATCGCGACGGCGGCCACCGAACAATCCAGCACGACGGAAGAGGTGAAGAACCGCATGGAGGAAATCTCCCGGCTGGTGGAGAGCTCGACCATTGGCACGCAGCAGGCGGCCAAGGCCTGCGAGGATTTGAGCTCGCTGACACATGGATTGCACAACCTGGTGGAGCGCTTCGAGACCGGCGGCACGGCACGCCATCAGCCCTCGCATGCAAACGCAGGCGGGGGTGCGTCGGTCCACGGCGAGGAAACATTCGCGCCAGCGGCAGAGAGAGGTCGTTGGGTGCAGTAGCTAATCGCAGATATCTGAGCACAGGCAGGGCCGCTCCTTTACGGGGGCGGCTTTTCTTGCTTGCGCGGCTACTTGTGGCGCTTGCGGAGGAGCAGGTCCACGGAGAGGACGCCGTTCTGGTCGCGAATGCCCACCAGCGAGAGGTCCTTGTCGAGGTTGTACTCAAACTGAATGATCTGCTGCGCCGACTGGCTGAGGTTGGTGATGTAGGTGAGCGTGAGCTTATTGCTGACCTGCTGCTCCACGGTTACACGAGCCAACCCGGCGTTCGCCGAGCTGCCCACGTTGGGATCAATCTTGATGCGGCTGACTCCGAAGAGCTTTTGCACGCGGTTGGTGACGGTGGAGTTGAGCGCCTGTCCGATGAGCGCCGTGCTGGCACTTTCGGAGACCGAGGGCGAATACTGCGCGCTGCCCAGCATCGCCGGGTTGGCGCTCTCCTCAGCGGTGCGGCCCAGGGCGAGCAGGCTGATGATGTCACTGGTGGAGAGCGGCGGATCGGAGCGGTAGCTGGGCGTCAGGTGGTCGAGCGGTCCGTGCAGGCCGAGCGTGATGTCGTAATCGCGCACCCGGGCGGTGAGTTCGACGTCGAGCGTGGGTTCGATGCGCACCGGGTTGGTCAACGTGATGTCGCCGCGCTCCAGGCGGTACTTGGTGGCGTTGAAGTAAATCTGCCCTTCCAGCAAATTGACGCGCCCCAGCGCCACCGGGCGCGCGGCGGTACCACGAATGCGCAGGTCCACGTTGCCGCTCAGGCGGGCAAGCGTCGTCTGCACCTGCAACTCTGGAGTGGAGGCGACGCGCACGTCCAGATGAATGCCGTTGAGCGGCGAGTCTATCTGCTGCGAGCTGGGGAGGATGAGCGGGCGCATCAGGTAGCTGGCAAAGTCGAACTGCGGATTGAGACCGATACGGGTGATGGTGACGTTGCCGCTGAGCAGGGCGTTGCGCAGCGTGCCAGTCAGCGTAAGTGCAGCGTCAGCCGTGGAACTGAGTCCCTCCGGGTAGCGCAGGCGGATGTCATGCCCGCTGGCCGAGAGGTTCACGCCGAATCCCTGCGCGGGCGAGAAGGTAAGAAAGCCTCCGAACTGCAACAGCGCTCCGCCGGTGCGCGCCGTGAGCTGCTCCACCAGCAGGCGGTCCTCGTTGAAAGTGAGCGTGCCGTTAACGTCGCTGAGGCCGTTGGGAAAATCAATGTAGGCGATGGAACCATTATGCACTTCGAGGCGGCCGCTCATCGCGGGGCGTTCCATGGTGCCGCCGATGGCCAGGTTGAGGTCGGCGACGCCAGCGGAGGTCAGGCTTGGATCGGTCGTCTCCAGCAGCTTGAGGTTGATGTTGCCGGTGGCGTGAACGTCCATTCGCTGGCGGCCGGTAAGCTCGACTCGGCCGCGCACCTGCAAAAAGCGCGTGCCCTGCTCGCCGGCCACGCGGAATTGCTCGACCGAGAGGATGCCGTTGGCCAGGCGCAGTTGGATAGGTCCGTCGTTCGCCACAGCGATGCCGGCATAGCCCGTGGACCAATGCTCGGCTGTGACCTCGGCGGTGAGGTCACGGGCGTGGCGGGCTTCGCCGCTGATCTCGGCATGCAGCTTGAGCTCGCTGGGCGCGCTGTATCGCGCTGGCAGCAGTGCCTCCAGCAGCGGATTGAGATTAGCGCTGTTGGCGTCGGCCGTGAAGTGCATCGGCATCTGGTCGCGCAGGCGCACCTGTCCATCCACCCGGAAGTCGCCGAGGCTGGAGTCGGAGCGCGCGCTCACCGTCATCTCTGCGCCGTGGGTGACGGCTTCTACGTTGACGTTGCCGAGGGGCCGCGAGTTGAGCGCGAGGTTGCGCAGGCGCAGGCGTCCGTTGACGACCGGTGCCGAGGGCGTGCCGCTGCCCGTGGCCTCAAACGCGGCCTGCCCGGTCAGGCGCATACGGCTGTTCTGCAGGCCGTGCAACTGCTCCAGGCGCACCTCGGAGCCGATGAGATGGAAGCCGAACTGGCTGGTCTCCACGTTAATCGAGGCCTCGCCCGTCAACTGCATGGCGTCGCTGCGCACCACGATGTTTCGGAACTGCGCCTGCTCGGCGGCAAAGCCCAGGTCCGTGGTGGCAGAGTGAATGGCCTGTCCCCAGGCGGAGCCATTGCGCACCGCCAGGTGGCCGCTGCCGTTGAGATGTCCCTCCGTGCCACCCACCTGCACCTCGCCGCTGACCACTCCGGTGATGGGATAATCCCAGCCGCCGATGGACGCAATCTCGCTGGCGTCGGCGTTTTCCGCGCGGATGTGAGCGGCGAAGGGCTGCTGGCCATCGTAGTCGCCGTCCACCAGCGGGACGGTGACATCCAACTGGAAGCGGGCGTTGCCGTGTCGGAGCACGGCATTGCGCAAGGACTCCAGGGTGGGAGAGTACTCGACGTCACCTTCGAGATCATCCCAGTGATTGCGGAGCACCTGCGAGGCATGGACCGGGCCGTCGCCTGCGGGGCCCGCGTCACGCGCGTGCACCAGCGTGGTAAAGTCGCGCAGTTCGAGGTGACCGCTGAGCGCGGGATCAATCAGCAGGCCGTGCACCTCTCCGTGAAATTGCGCGGGGCCGCGGAACTCAATGGGCATGACCCTGGCGCGGCTGCCACGCCAGTCGGCAACCAGCGGTGCAAGCTCGGCAAAGGAGTCGCTGGTGAGGTCAATCTTGAGGTCGGAGTTGGCACTGATGCGGCCATGCACGCTGACCCGCGAAGCCGGAGTGGTAGCCTCGGCCTCCGGGAACTGCGCCGATTGGCCGAGGAAGTCCACCGTGGCGCGCACCGCGGCCGAGACCGGCAACTCGCCAGGGCGCTGGACGGGCCGCACTTTGACATCGCCATCCATCAGCGCGTGTTGCAGCCCCTCGGCCCAATGAATCTCCAGTGTTCCCGTGGCAGCGCCGCCAAGCGGAAGACTGTGCAGCGGAAGCTCCGGCTCGGAGAAGGCGGCCAGCACCTGCTTGAGTTCCAGCCCGCTGACATCGAGATGAATACGGCCATCCTGGCGTTGCGATTCCGGACCGGCGGCCAGCAGCTTGCCATGCACCGAGCCGCCCAGCGCGACGGCAAACAAGGCCGGGATGCTGAAGCGCTCGCGGTCAAGAGAGAACTCCAAGCCGCCGCTGATGTGCTGCAACTGCAGGATCGAATCACGCCACTCCATCCCTGTGCCCTGGGCGCGGCCCACGATGGCATAACCTCCGCGCCTCCGCCACACGCCCTCGCCGGTCAGTTGCACGGCGCCCGCGCGCAACTGGCGCAAGCGCATCAAGCGCCCCAGTTCGCCAAGGTCGGCCGTTGCACGATAGGAAAACTGCGCCTCCGGCGAGGCCAGCGTGGTGACGACGCCGCTCGCATCCACCGCGGAGTGGCCCTGGGTCACACGCAGGTGCGGCACGTCAACATGGTCGCGATAAAGACGGAAGGCCGCGTCGGCCGCGAGCGTGAAGGGCTCCTCGGCCTGCGGCACAAGGCGAACACTGCCCACCGTGAAGTTGCCATCGTAGTGATGGTCGGCGGAGATGTATCGCAGCACCAGGCGAATGCCTTCCGCGCGGCCATCCAGGCGAAGCGCACGATCGTTCCACACCAGCAGCCCATCGCTGATCATGGCGCGATCCACGATCATGCGCATCAGTTCCTCGGGCGTGGGCGTGGGATGGGCGCGCACCGGCTCCGGAAGGTTGGTGCTGCCGTCGCGGTTAACCACCACCCGGGCGCGCGGCTCGGTGATGACAAGCTCGCGCAGGCGAACGCCGCGGCCAAGAAGGAAGTTCCAGCGCAGCCGCATGCGCAGCTCGCGCACCTGTAACAGCGGCGGATCGGCGGCCGCCTCGCGGCCATGCAGGGTGAGGCCATCAAGCTCGTACTCGGCGCGCAACAGGTCCCAGTGGACGGATTGCAGTTCCACGCGAGCTCCGGTGGCGCGCTGCATGGCGTTGATCTGCCAGCGCCGCACGCCCTCGTGGAAGCCAACGCCCTGGGTATAGCGGACGACGCATGCGACCCCGAGCGCGAGCAGGCAGAGCACGAGCAGTAGCCAGCGCAGGGCTCGCCCACGCTGTGGCCGCGCGGTGGAGTGCTCTGCGGACTTGCTTCCGGATTTCGGTTCTTCGCGCTCGTCGCTCATCTTCTAGTGCTCACCGTGTAGTGCTCGTCATCTCCTGCTCAGGGCTTCGTGCTGGCCGGCTCGTGTTCCCCTGCCGCCGCCTGCGGCGCGCGAACGGCCTCCCAAAGAATTTGCACGTTGGCCTGCGCGCGCAACTGCTTGAGCCACTTCTCCGTCTCGTCGCTCATCTTCTGCTCACTCAGCAGCTCTTGAATCTTAGGCGCCAGCTCCTCGTAGGATTCCAGCTTGCCGCCCTTGGCGGCCACCTGCGGAGCCAGCGTCAGGTGGTAGTAGTCCTCCACCTCTTTGCGGTTGACGCGGGCCAGGGGGCGCATGCGGTCTTCGATAAAGCGCAGCACCTCAATCTGGCCCCCGACCATCTGGCGCACTTCGTCGGCGGAAAGACCGTAGCGTTTCAGTACCGCGGCCCAGGCGGCATCGTCCTGGCCGGCGCTCCAGTTGGAGCGCATCTCGGCCAGCAGCGCGGTGCACTCGGAGTCCGTGGCGGGCACAACGTTCTGCATCTGCTCGCGCACAATGCGCTGCTGCACCAGGCGCTCGAAGGCGGCTCGGCGATCGGCCTCGGTAAGTTCGGCGAGCGGGCGGTGGTTTTCCAGGGCCTCAAAGCGCATCTCTGCGTCGAGCTCGCTCCAGGTAACCAGCTTGTGGTTGACCACGGCGATGGTGCGGTCCAGCACCTGCGCGCCGGCGGAGGCCGCCACGAGAAGCAGCAGTGCAGCGAGCAGGCTTCGGACGGTCAATCGGCGGATTGTCAGTCGGCGAATCATCATCCGTTTGCTCCTCAGAAGGTCTGCCCCAGGCTGAAGTAGAAGTTGAAGTGGTGCACCTCTTCCACGTTGGGTATGGAGGTGCAGGTGCCGGTGACGCCCGAGCAGGGATCCTTCACGGGAAAGGTCGGTGGATTCAAGTTGTAGCCGAAATCCACGCGCACCGGGCCCAGTGGCGTGTGGTAGCGCACGCCCACTCCGACGGCCTGCGACATGTAGCTGAAGTCGCAGGTGGCCGTGAGGCTGAGGTCGCGGCAACTGGCCTGGTTGCGCTGGCTGAAGCGATCCAGATTCTTCCACATCTCGTTGGCAGTACCAAAGGCGTTGCCAATGTCATGGAAGAGCACGAAGCTCAGGTTGCCATGCACCAGCGCAAGCGGCACCGGAGGCAGGCGCAGTTCAATGTTGTTGACGAACATGGCGTTGCCGCCGAGCGGTGCGCCGGAGTCGGGATCGCGCGGACCCGCCTGGTTGATGGCGAAGCCGCGGTGCGAGTTGGAGCCGCCCACAAAGAAGCGCTCCGGCAGCGGAACGTAGCCGCTGGCTTTGACCTCCGTGGGGCAGGCGCCGGTGGTGGTGGAAATGGTGGAGCAGGGCGCGCCGTAGGGCATCTCCACGCCGATGCGAATGGAGCGCGCCAGCACCCAGTTGCGGCCCAGCTTGTAGTAACTGGCGTTCTGGGCAAGGATGCGACCGAAGTTTGCCTCGGAACCGAAGTAGCCGCTGGCCGCACCAAGTTCAATGGTGTTGTAGGTGCCCTTGGTGGACTCCAGCGGATTGTCACGCGTGTCACGCACGACGATGAAGCTGGGCATGCCGACGCGCACCGGCTGCGAATAGAACGGGATGAGGTCGGCGCTGAAGCCGGCCGGAAAGCTGTTCGGATCCACCTTGATGCGGCGATAGGCGAAGCGGTAGAGCAGTTGCGTGGCCTTGCTGATCTTCTCGGTGAGTTGCACCGAGCCTTCCACGCGTTCGCTGCTGTAGGTGTTCACGTCGCGCGTGTTGTCGTAAAGGCCGGTGAGTGCGAAACGCCAGTTGGGCAGGTCGAACCAGCGCGGCTGTTCAAAGGTCAGAGAGGCCCTCTTTTGCAGCAGTCCGAAGTGTGATCGGAAGATGAGCGACTGGTCGCGGCCACCCAGGTTGATGCGCGTGACGTCCAGGGTGACGCGCGGGCTGACGCCGGTTGCGCCCTGCGCCGAGCCGCCCTGCGAGACGTTCAATCCTGTCGCCGCCTCGATGCCGCCGCCGTAGTTCACCGTCCAGCGCTTTGCTTCCGTCAACTGCAGCAGCACGTCCTTGTGCGCCTCGTCGCCCTCGGGGTTCTGGATGGCGGTCTGTACCTCGTTGAAGATGCCGAGGTCGTAGAGGTTGCGCTGCGTCTGCAGGATGCGCTCCTGGCTGAGCGGCTGGCCGGGATGAATCACGATCGCGCGGTTCACAATGTGCGGCTTGGTGTGCACCACTCCATTGACCAGCACCTGGTTGACGAAGCTGGGCGGCCCCTCGTTGATTTCGAAGGTAACGTCCATCTGCGTTTTGGCGTCGTCGGCGTAATGTGCCGTGGTTTCCACCTGCACCCCGGCAAATCCGCGGTTGAAGTAGTTGTTCAGCACCACCTCGCGGTCTTCGGCAATGGTGGCTTCGGCAAAGGGCTGGCCGGGGCTGGTGTTGAGAATGCGCCGTATCTCCAACTGGCGCGCGGAGGCGGCGCCATGAAGGTTGAGCTGGCGCACCTTGACCAGCGGTCCCTCCTCGATGTGGAAGGTCACGCGCAGCCCGCCCTTCTCACCGTAGTTGTCCTCCACCTGGCTGGTGACCTTGACCTGGGGATAGCCGTTGGCCTGGTAAAGACTGCGCAAGGATTGCGCGTCGCTGGTCAGCGTCGTCTGGCTGTATCGCCCGCGCGGTTGCCTTGGCGAGCTGGCCTGCGTGGCGATGCGCTCACGCAGGGTGGCAAGCTCAAAGCGGTGGTTGCCGGTGATGACCACCGCGCGCACGCGATGCTGGTGACCGGCCTGCACCTGGTAGATGATGTGCTCGGCGTCATGCGCCGTGTCGTCTTCCTGCCGCACCTGCGCGGTGGAATCAAAGTACCCCCGCACCTGCAGGTAGTCGCGCAGGTTGCGGCGCCCCTCGTTGAGCAGATCCTCGTCCACGGCATGCTCTTCGTAAACGGGGACTAGGTGCCGCAGCTTGCGTGGGCTCAATGTGACGCCCTCGGCACGGACGTCCACCACGGGGCCGCGCTCAATCTGGAAGCTGTAATCCACCGTGTTCGTCTCCGCGTGGAAGACCGGCACACCAGCCGTGATCTGCGCGCGCAAGCGCTGCTGCTTGACGTAACGCCGGCGCAGGCGCGTGACCGCACGCGGCAGCAGGTCACCCTTCACGCGCTTCCCGGGCGCCATGCGGCAAATTGCGGCAGCCTCGTCATCCTTGAGCCCGGGATCGCCCGTCACCGTCAGATGGCCGACGTGCGCCGGTTCTCCGGCCGTGACCTGAAACTCGACATCCACCTGCTGCGTGTCTTCGTGGCGGTTGGGGTGGGCGTGCACTTCGGCCTTCCAGTAGCCGTGGTCGTGCATCAGGCGCAGGATGCGCCGCGCGCTCTCATCAAGCTTGACCTGGCTGAAGATGGCGCCAAGTTCGAGGCGTCCCATGTTGACCGCCTGCACGTCGCTGGGCCCTCCCTTGGGCAGTCCCGTGGCCGTGACCAGACCGTTGAAGTAGTTGGGCCGGGTGCGGAATTCGAGGGCGAGCGCGCCGGTGGGAAGCTCGGTGACAGCAGCCTCAATCTGTTCGAATCGCCCGCCTTCATAGAGCAGGCGCAGGCTTTGGCTCAGTGCCGCGCGGCTGAGCGGCTGGCCGGTCTTGAGGGTGATGCGGCCCAGCAGTTCGCTTTCGCGAACCGGGCTTACGCCGAGGACGCGAATGCTCTCAACCGTGTGGCCTTCAAACTGTCGGGCACTGAGGCCGGGCAGAGCAGCCTCGGAGACGTTGTCGGGGATGGCGTCGGCAATCGCCTTGGAGGTGGTGTTGGGCGCCGAGGAGGCAGCGGCATTCTGCGCCACATTCTGCGCAACATTCTGGGCAACTCCCGCGCCGAAAAAGCCCGGCAGAAGAAGAGCCAGCACCGTTCCTCGCAGCGTCCACTTCAAGCCGGCCGCCTTTGCCTTCACTCGTGTCCCCGTGCCTGCCGTGAAAAATAAGGATTGGAACTCACGCCATATTCTACGGCCTTGGAGCGCAAATCACTAATATGAAAGCATTTCCGGCTGGCGAATTTATGCCGGCGGCGCCCCTGCAAGCTGGCCTCTCCGGCTGCCTTCCTGCTACATTGACGGCAGGTCTTTCACCCCCTCCGAAAGGTTCAACGTTGCCCATGACGCAGTCCCCTGCTGCCGCCACCGCCGAGCCCGGCAAACTGTATCGCTGGCTGGTGCTCTTCTGGCTGAGCATCACCATGTTCGGCAACTACTACTTTTACGATGCGCTGGAGCCCCTGGCCGACGTGCTGCAACGGCAGTTGCACTTCACCGACCAGAACATCGGCGGGTTGAACACTGCATATTCGGTGGCCGCTCTATTCACGGTTGTGCTTGGCGGTGTGGTGGTGGATCGCCTCGGCGTGCGGCGTGCCCTGCTGATCTTCGGCTTCATCTGCCTGGGCGGCGCCTTCCTGACGGCATTAAGCCCGGTGTATTGGATCATGGCGCTGGGCCGTGGAGTCTTCGGCATGGGCGCGGAATCGCTGATTGTGGCCATTACGGCTGCGGTCGCCAAGTGGTTCAAAGGTAAAGAACTTAGCTTTGCCCTGGGGCTGAACCTGATGCTCGCGCGCTTTGGCAGTTGGCTGGCGCAGAATTCGCCCTCATGGGCGCACTCGGCCTACAACACATGGCGTGGACCCTGGCTGGTCGGCGTCTGCTTTGTAGCGCTCTGCGTGCTTGGCCCCATCGCCTACTGGATCATGGAAGCCCGCGCCGAGCGGCACTACGCGCTGGGCAAGGCCGGAGAGTCCGACAAGATCGTCTTCCAGGATGTGAAGAACTTCGGCCTCAGTTACTGGTACCTGGTGGGGCTGTGCGTCATTTTCTACTCGGCCATCTTCCCCTTTGAGACCTTCGCGGTGAAGTACTTCATGGATGCACATGGCACCAGCCGCGAGCTCGGTGGCGGTCTGTTGAGCGTGCTGACAACTTTCACGATGTTCGGTACGCCGATTGTCGGGCTTTTCAGCGATAAGATGGGCCGCCGCGCCACCATCATGTGTCTGGGCGTGCTGCTGCTGGTACCGGTCTTCCTGATGATGGGCTATACCCACGTCTCCCTGTATGTGCCGATGGCGATGCTGGGCTTTGCCTTTACCTTTGTGCCGGCGATCATCTGGCCGTCGGTGGCCTATGTCGTTCCCGCGCGCATGCTGGGCACCGCGCTGGGCCTGATGACCATGGTGCAGAACATCGGCATGGCGGGCATGAACTGGGGCCTGGGCAAGGCCAATGACGTGGCTGGAGCCAGCGCTCAGCACCCAACCGGTTATCAGCCGATGCTGCAGATCCTGACCGCCATGGGCGTGATCGGCGCCGTGCTGGCCTTCCTGCTGCGGCAGCGCGAGCTTGGCCCCAACGGACACGGCCTGGAGACGATCCGCGCCGGAGAGCACAACTAGGGCCGCGGCGCTGCTACAATCGGCCACAATGGAACACCCCGCGCACACTCCGCTGCTGGTGCTGGTCGGCTTTATGGGCGCCGGCAAGACGACGGTTGGCCGCCTGCTGGCGCAGCAGTTGCATTGCCCTTTCCATGACCTGGACGTGGAGATCGAGCGCGTGCACGGGGCCATCCCTAAGCTGTTTGAAACCTACGGCGAAAGCGGCTTCCGCGCCATTGAACATCACGCCGCGGATCAACTGCTGCCGCGCCTGCCGCGGCCAGCGGTGCTCTCGCTGGGCGGCGGAGCCTTTCTGCAGCCGGCCAACCGCGACCTGATTCGCCAG
>Ga0182012_10001874_pt1 | contig 22917 bp, 16 predicted proteins | sample 612S2SmetaG_FD_120486 | JGI IMG/M metagenome (GOLD analysis project Ga0182012, IMG submission 120486) | Permafrost microbial communities from Stordalen Mire, Sweden - 612S2S metaG | ecosystem: Environmental > Terrestrial > Soil > Wetlands > Permafrost | place: Sweden: Stordalen | collected... | reverse complement strand
GGTGTTCGAGGCGCTGCAGGTCTATCTCGGCTCGGCCTATGTGAACGACTTCAACTATCTCGGCCGCACCTACCAGGTGATCGCGCAGGCCGATGCGCCGTTCCGCATGGATAACGCCGACATCGCCCGGTTGAAGACGCGCAACGAAGCCGGCCGGATGGTGCCGATCGGCTCGGTCGCGCAGTTCAAGGATATCACCGGACCGTATCGCGTGCCGCGTTACAACCTGTATTCGGCGGCCGAAATCCAGGGCGGCGTGCTGCCCGGGACCTCCACCGGGACCGCGCTGGCGACCATGGAGCGGCTTGCCGCCGAGCATCTGCCGGATGGTTTTAGTTTCGAGTGGACCGACCTCGCCTATCAGGAAAGGCTTGCCGGCCACACAGCGATCTTCGTCTTCGCCGCCTCGGTGCTGTTCGTGTTCCTGGTGCTGGCGGCGCAATACGAGAGCTGGACGCTGCCGCTCGCGGTGGTGCTGATCGTGCCGATGTGCCTGCTGGCCGGTGTGTCCGGCCTGCTGCTGCGGGGCATGGATGTGAACATCCTGGCGCAGATCGGATTCATCGTGCTGATCGGGCTGGCGGCGAAGAACGCCATCCTGATCGTCGAATTTGCCCGTCAGGGCGAGGAGGCGGGGCTTGGCCGGATGCAGGCTGCCGTGGCCGCGGCACGAACCCGGCTCCGGCCGATCCTGATGACGTCGTTTGCCTTCATCCTGGGCGTGCTGCCGCTGATGCTGGCCAGCGGCGCCGGCGCCGAGATGCGGCAATCGCTCGGAACCGCCGTGTTCTTCGGGATGCTGGGGGTAACCGGATTCGGTTTGCTGTTCACCCCGGTGTTCTACGTCACGGTACGCGGCGGCCTGTTCGCCCGCAGGCGGAAACGGGAGGGAGTCCCAGGCGGCGTGCCCGAAGGAGCCGGCGAATGACTGGTTTGGTTCGCAACGCATCTTCTGCCGGTGCCCGGTGTTTCGGTTTGCGCGATCAGTTGCCAGCCACCAGGGAGGGAACCGCATGACGAAGATCCACTACGGGATTGTCCAACACGATGGCGGCTGGGCTTACAAGCTCGATGGCGTATTTTCCGAGCCGTTCCCCAGTCGGGCCGCAGCCCTGGCCGCGGCCAGGACCGTGGCCGCGGAGCAGCACATTGCAGGCGACACGACTCACATCGAATACCAGGACGAAGCCGGCGAATGGCACTCGGAAGAGTCGCCGGGCGATGACCGGCCCGATGCCGATGTTGTCGGCTAGCGGGTTTCGCTTCGGCGCAGCGACTGGCACCCAACAGCGGTGCGTTACGTCTTTCAAAGGAGAAGTCCATGAGCAGCCCTGTTGTCTTGATCACCGGTGCCCTTGCCGGCATCGGCCGCGCCACGGCCCTGGCCTTCGCGCATGAGGGTGCCCGCATCGTCATCTCCGGCCGTCGCGACGACACTGGCCAGGCGCTGGCTGCCGAGCTGCGCGGCATCGGCGCCGAGGCCGAATTCGTCCGTGCCGACGTGCGACACGAAGACGACGTACGCAATCTGGTCGATCGGACCGTCGCGCGCTTCGGCCGTCTGGACGTGGCTGTCAATAACGCGGGCACCGAAGGCCAGCCTGGGCCGGTCATCGAACAGACCGCCGAGAGCTACGCTGCGACGTTCGACACCAACGTGCTCGGGGTGCTGCTGAGCCTGAAGCACGAGTTGCGGGTGATGCTCCCCCAAGGGCATGGCAATATTGTCAACCTGTCGTCGGTTGCGGGACGGATCGGCGTGCCGGGCGGGTCCGTATACGTGGCCAGCAAGCATGCGGTGGAAGGGCTGACGAAATCGGCCGCTCTTGAAGCAGCGGCGTTTGGCGTGCGCGTCAATGCGGTGGCGCCCGGACCTGTCGAGACCGAGATGCTGAACCGGTTCACCGGCAGTGCCGACAGGAAGGCCAGCTTTCTTGCCGGCATCCCGGCCAAACGTGCCGGAACGCCCGAAGAGATTGCCCAGACCATCGTGTTTCTCGCATCGGACAAGGCGCCCTTCCTTACGGGCCAGTCGATCGCGGTTGACGGCGGCAAGCTGGCTTGAAGGATGTGCGTGCAGCGGCTCGCGCGGCGTAAGATTGGATGAATCGCGGTGGGCAGTGGTTGCCCCACGCGCTCGGCACAGATACGGATCACATGCCTGCGCGCGCAGCGGCAGGGACGGCTTATCCGACCTGCTCTTGAGAGCAGCCGGTGTGTCTTTGCGGCGCTAACCGCTCAGTGCCGGAAATGCCGCATCCCGGTGAACACCATTGCAACGCCTGCCGCATCCGCGGCGGCGATCACCTCGTCGTCGCGGATCGAGCCGCCTGGCTGAATCACCGCCGTCGCCCCGGCCGCGACCACCGCTTCCAGCCCGTCGGCGAACGGGAAGAACGCGTCGGAGGCAACCACGCTGCCCTGTGCCAGCGGCCTGTCCAGCCCCGCCGCCTTGGCCGCTTCGACGCTCTTCCACGCTGCGATGCGCGCCGAATCGACCCGGCTCATCTGGCCCGCGCCGACGCCGACCGTGGCAAGGTCCTTGGCATAGACGATCGCGTTCGACTTCACGTGCTTGCAAACGCGGAACGCGAACACCAGGTCCGCCAGCTCGCCCTCCGTCGGTGAGCGCTTCGTCACCACTTTCAGCGATTGCGGCGCGACGCGGCCGGCGTCCCGCGTCTGCGCCAGGAACCCGCCGGACAGGCTGCGGAATGTCAGGCCCGGCGCAGCCGGATCGGGCAGCCCGCCGGTCAGCAACAGGCGAAGGTTCTTCTTGCGCGCCAGCACTGCCTTGGCAGCGTCGTCGGCGTCCGGGGCGACGATCACCTCGGTGAAGATCGCCGCGAACTTCTCCGCGGCGGCCGCGTCCAGCCTGCGGTTCACCGCGATGATGCCGCCGAAGGCGGAGACCGGGTCGCAGCGCAGCGCCAGGTCCCAGGCGCCGGCGAGCGTCGCCGCGCTGGCCACGCCACAGGGGTTGGCGTGCTTGACGATCACCACAGTGGGCGGGTCGAACTCGGCGACGCACTCGAACGCGGCGTCGGTGTCGTTGAGGTTGTTGTACGACAGCTCCTTGCCCTGCACCTGCACCGCGGTCGCGACGCCGGGACGCGGGGCGGACCCGGTCACGTAGAAGCCAGCGTCCTGGTGCGGGTTTTCGCCATAGCGCAGCGTCTGCCGCAGGGTGCCGGCGACCGTCAGCCGCGTCGGAAAAGCCTCGCCGCGCTGCCCGGCGAACCAGGCGGCGATGGCGGCGTCGTAGGCCGCGGTGCGGGCATAGGCTTCCCCGGCCAGCACCCGGCGCAGCGCGATTGTGGTGCCGCCATGCGCGTCCAGCTCGGCCAAGACCTTCTGGTATTGGTCCGGCTCGGTCAGGACGGCGACGAAATCGTGGTTCTTCGCGGCGGCGCGGATCAGCGCCGGGCCGCCGATGTCGATGTTCTCGATGCAGTCCGCCGGGGGCGCGCCCTGCGCCACGGTGGCCTCGAACGGGTAGAGGTTCACCGCCACCAGGTCGATCGGCGCGATGCCGTGCTCCGTCATCTGTGCCAGGTGCTCGGGCAGGTCGCGCCGGCCGAGGATGCCGCCATGGATCTGCGGCACCAGCGTCTTCACGCGGCCATCGAGGATTTCGGGAAACCCGGTGTGTTCGGAGACGTCCTTGACCAGCACGCCGGCCTCGCGCAACGCCCGGGCGGAGCCGCCGGTGGACAGAATCTCAACCCCGCGCGCGGCAAGCGCCTGGGCGAACGGCACCAGCCCTGCCTTGTCCGAGACAGAGATCAGCGCGCGGCTGATTGGCACGATATCGGTCATGGCTGGACCCCTTGGTTCGGTAGCCGGGCGGGATAAACCCTGGCGGCGGCGGCGGCTAGGTCCAATTCGTACAGTTTGGTGTCGGCGCGCGCCAAGGGGTCATAGGCACGGCACCAGGGGGGTGCGTGCCGCAACGCAAAACGCGGAGCCTGCCAGGCTGCGCCAGCAACCATCCGGAAGCTGAAACCAGTTTTCCACCGGCCAGGCATTCCCGAGGTAGTCCGAAGTTTTCCCAAACACTGTCGTATTTCTCGGCACGCACAAAAACTCTTCTGATCGGCGATCATTGCGATGCAGCCGGCGCACTGTTCGGGCGCTACGACGCAATGCTGTCAACCCTCCAGGCGGGGACTATCGGCGTGTGCGTATCGTTCTGATGGCGGCGTCGCAACCCCCAACAGGTCGAGCGTCCGCTCGATCACGGCGGTCTCCTCGAACAGCGCCAGCGCCCGGTGCCGTCCCGCTTCGCCCAGCGCCGCCCGCCGCGGGGGATCGCCCGCCAGCCCGGCCAACGCCGCTGCCAGCGCCGCCGGGTCGCGCGGCGGCACCAGCAGCCCGGTCACCCCCGGCAGCACCTGCTCGCGGGTGCCAGGCAAGTCGCTGGCCACCACCGGCAGGCCGGTCAGCATCGCCTCGATGACGGACATCGGCAGCCCCTCGTAGTAGCTGGGAAGGGCGAAAATATCGGCCGCGGCGAGCAGCGCCGGGATGTCGCGGCGATAGCCCAGCCGGCGCAGCCTGGGACCGAGCCCGGCGGCGTCCAGCAGCGCGGCGATGTCCTCGCCGCGATCCGACTCCAGCCGCTCGCCCACCACCCAAAGCTCTGCATCCGGCACGGAACGCATGGCGGCGGCCAGCTCAAGATAGCCCTTCGGCCGCACAAGGCGGGAGACCGCGACCACCACGACCCGGTCGGGCGGCGTGCCCAGATCGGCGCGAATGCGCTCCCGCGCCGGCGGGTCCGGCCGGAACAATGCGGCGCTGCGGCCATTGCCCACGGCGACCGCACGCCGGCAAATCCCCAGCCGATGCGCATCCCGCGCCTCGTTGGCCGAGACCGTCAGGAACACGTCGGTCATCGGGCCGGCGATCCATTCCATCAGCAGGCCGGTGCCGCGCCGTGTCCAGCCACCCGCCTGGTTGAACAGAAAGCCGTGGCACGTGTAACCGACCCGGCGCACCCCGGCGACCCGCGCCGCCGCCCGCGCAAGAAAACCGCTGATCGGCATATGCGCATGCACCAGGTCGGGCCGCTCGGCCCGAAAGATGCGGACCAACGCCAGAAAGGCCCGCACATGAGCCAGCGGCGACACCCGGCGGGCGAACGGCACAGCAATGATACGGAACCCTTCGGCCCGTATGTCGTCGAGCAGCGCGCCCTCGGCGCACATCCCCACGACCTCGTGCCCCTGCGCCCGCAACGCTCGCATCAACGGCAACAGAAAATGCCGCAACGAAAAATCCACGTTGGTGATTTCGATGATTTTCAGCGGACGGAAGACGGAAGACGGAGCACAGACACCGAAGCCCCGACCGGCGGGGCCGTCCTCCGTCTTCCGTCCTCCGTCGTCCGTTATCCGACCTTGCTGATTGCCCATTTGACCTGCTGGGGGCCGTCCGGGTAGCCGGTCAGCACCACCTGTTCGCTGCGGCGCGGGTCGAGGCCGCCGAGATAGATGCTTTCCTCCAGCGTGAGCTGCGCGCCGTCGGCCCGAAGCCGCCAGCCGCCGCCAGAACGCAGTCGCAGCAGCACCGCCTCGCCATCCTGCTGCAGGCTGGCGCTGACATCGGGATGCAAGTGGAAGCGCAGCGCGTAGGGCTGCGGCATCGGCGCTTCGACGATGTCCTCGCCGCGGATGTCCTCGCCGCTTTCCGCCACGTACAGCCGACGGCGGTGCACGGCACCGAACGGCCTGCTCCAGCCGTCATGACTGGCCTCCAGCCAATGCGCGCCGTTCGCCTCCTGGCGCTGCACCTCCACGGTGACCGGGCGGCGGCCAAGCCCCTCGGGCGTGATCTCGGAGCTGCTGGTATCGGCGATCACCAGGGTGGAATGCGCCGCCGTTGCCCGCATCGCGTCGCGCCACTCGGGAGGACCCGCCGGAAAGGCGCCGCAGTTCACGATCATACGGTCGCGGCCGATCGACAGTTCCATGGACAGGGTGCCGGCATGGGCATTGCGGTCCAGGCCGGCTTGCGGCGGCGCCCCGCAATCGACGATCAGCAGGCTGCGCCCGGCCTGCAGGCGCTGGAAGCCGCCGTCGGGGAGCGACGACGGCCCGCGCCCGCCACGCCCGGCCTGGCTCAGCACCAGATCGACCAGCGTGGCACTCTCCTCCTTGCTGCCGTTGAACAGCGCTACCCCGCCGTCGCCGTGGCGCAGCACCCGCAGCGCCGGCGCCATGCGTTCGATCGCGTTGGCCAACACCGCCGGCGGCTGCACCTGGGCACCCTGCAGCAGCGCGCGTATCTCGGTCAGGTCCTGCAACGCGGCGAGCTGCGCGGCAGGGCCGCGCTCGGCATGGCAGCCATCGGGCAGCACCTGGCGGCCGATCTCCTGCGGCAGGAACCGAAGCGCGCGCGTCAGAAAGACGCCATGCTCGGGCAGCGCGACGGCGGCGGCGATCAGGCCCTTCAGGGCGGTCAGCGCGCGTGCGTCCAGCTCCTCGGCTGGCAGCGCGGCGGACAGGAAGCGGGCATCGGCGACGAGACGCCCCATCAGCCGCTGCCGGAACACGTCGTCGGCGGTGGCGGCAAAGAAATCGTAATGGCCGAGCCAGGCGGCGATGCGCGCCCCGGCCACGTCCGGCCGATGCGCCAGCGACTGGCCACCGGCCGAGGTCTCGATCCAGTCGGCGACCAGGGCGCGGGCACGGAGCCGGGCCGCGTCGGTGCCGAGCGCGCGCAGGTCGCGCAGCCAGGCGAACCCGTGCGCCGCGGCGCGCAGCGGTTCGGAGCCGCCGATATCGCCCCAGCCGCCGGGCTTCAGCGGCCACGCCGCGCCGCCGACCTCCAGATCGCCCCTGAGCAGCAGCGCGCCGCGGGTGGGGTCGCCGGGCCAGGGATCGCGCACCGGCAGGGCGGGCGCGTCCGGCACCCGCCCCATGCGCAGGCTGGGAAGGCGCGCGAACGCGCGGCGAGCGTCGCGCAGCCAGCGGCTGGTCCCGCTCATTCGGTTCGCTCCCATGACGGCCCCGCCGCGGTGCGAGCCGGGGCGACGGCCGAGGCGGCCCCGGGCGCGAGCGTGCCATTTCGGCAGGCCGCCGGCGATGCCCAGGCGCCCCCACCGCGCGCCCAAGGGGCAATCGGCGATACGCCGCCCAGGCCGCCGCGCGGCACCGCACGCTTCGGCCGTCGCGAGGCAGGGGAGGATTGGCTGGCGAATCCGGGCGGCACACTGTTCACCCGGACGATTTCGATCAAATCGAGCGGCGGCGCAACGCCTGAGACCGCCGGTAACGCCGTTTCGCAAGTGTCCCGCCCGCCATGAGACCAGGCCGAGAGCGGCATGCGGGCCGCATCTCCTGCCTCGGCGCCCGCTTTGTCGGGGCGGAACGGTCCAGAGAATCGACGGCCGCTCGCTGGTGCCAACACCTATCGGCTTCGACCTCATCAGAAGCGCCGGCGTTTCCTGCCCTCGCCAGTCAATCCGCACTGTCGGGCTGGCGGCCAGGCGATACCGCCCAGGGCAAGCGCAGAGCCACGGCCCCGAAAATCTCGAACTGCTACCGCCTTGCTGCCGGAGCCGGGAAATCTCCCGATTCACGCGATCGCATTCTTGCTCCTCCTCAGCGTCTGCCGGTGACGGAGGTCTGCGCCGCGGTCCTGGACAGGCGCGTCTCTGGGGTCTTCACGCACCGCGGACGGCGGACGGTATCGCCAAGCCCAGCGCGCCAGGCGCCGGGTCGAGTTCGCCCTCCCATTTGGCAACGACCGCAGTCGCGATGCTATTGCCCAGGACATTCGTCACCGTTCGGCCCATGTCGAGGAACTGATCGACCCCCATGATCAGCAGCACGCCAGCCTCCGGCAGGTTGAACATGGGGATGGTCGCCGCAATCACGACCAGCGACGCGCGCGGCACCCCGGCGATTCCCTTGCTGGTCACCATCATCACCAGAAGCAGCGTCAACTGCTGGCCGAACGACAGGTGGATACCGTAGGCCTGCGCGATGAACAGCGTCGCGAAGGCCTGGTACATCATCGAGCCGTCGAGGTTGAAGGAATAGCCGAGCGGCAGCACGAACCCGGTCACGCGGTCGCGCACGCCGAATTTCTCGAGCTGCTCCATCGTTTTCGGATAGGCCGCCTCGCTGCTCGCGGTCGAAAAGGCCACAAGCATCGGCTCGCGGATCAGACGCAGCAGCGTGCCCATCGGCTTTCCGAGCACCAGCCGTCCGGCCGCGAACAGCCCGCACCACAGCAGCAACAGGCCGAAATAGAACGAGCCGACGAACTTGCCATAGGTCAGCAGCACGCCAAGCCCCTGCACCGTGACCACCGAGGCGATCGCCGCGAACACACCGAACGGGGCGAAGCGCATCACGTAATCGGTGATTCGTAACATCACGTGCACAAGTTCCGCGAGCGACTGCACCAGCGTCTGCCCGGCCTCATCCTTGAACGACGCAAGCGCGACGCCGAAAAAGACCGAGAATACCAGGATCTGCAGGATCTCGTTCTGCGCCATCGCCTGGATCGCGCTGGTTGGAAATGCGTGGGTGATGAAGTCCTTCAGGTTCAGCCCCCCGGTCGCGAGATGCGTCGCGGCATCCTCGGCAGGGCGCACCAGCTCGAGGTTGGCACCGGGGGCCAGGATGTTTGCCAGCACCATGCCGAGCAGCAGCGAGAACAGGGAGGCGGTGATGAACCAGGCAAGCGCCTTGACCGCGATGCGCCCGACCGCGCCGGTGTCTCCCAGGCTCGCGATTCCCGACACCAGTGTTGCGAACACCAGCGGCGCGATGATCATCTTGATCAGCCGCAGGAAGACATCGGTGATGATCGACAAATAGCCGGCTATCGACTTCGCCGTCTCGGCATCCGGCGCGAATTGGTGGCACAGAAAGCCGACCAGGATCCCCAGCACCAGGGCGGCCATGATCCAGTTGGTCAGCCGGTTCGACTTTTTCCCCGGGCCGATAGGTTTCATGAACGCGTCTCCTCGTGCGCGATCCGCTGCTACTCGCGCGCTGCAATGGGTTGCGGCCGGGTCAGCACCTCTGGCCGGAGAATCTCGTCGAGTTGCTCCTTCGACAGCAGCCCGCGTTCCAGCACCACGTCGTAGACCCGCCGTCCCGACCGGTGCGCCTCCTGCGCCACCGCGGTCGCGTTGGCGTAGCCGATATAGGGATTGAGCGCGGTGACGATGCCGATCGAACCCTCCACGCTCGCTCGCATTGCCTCGCGATTGGCGGTGATGCCGCGAACGCAGCGCTCCTCCAGGGTGAGGCATCCCTGCCGCAGGTGCGTAATGCTCTTGAACAGACTGTGGGCGATGATCGGTTCGAACGCATTGAGCTGAAGCTGGCCGGCTTCCGCCGCGAAACTCACTGTCACGTCGTTGCCGATCACCTCGAAGGCGATCTGGTTGACGACCTCGGGGATCACCGGGTTGACTTTGCCCGGCATGATCGACGATCCCGCCTGCATCGCCGGCAGGTTGATCTCCCCCAATCCCGCCCGCGGCCCGCTGGAGAGCAGCCGCAGATCGTTGCAGGTTTTCGACAGCTTGACGGCGACGCGCTTCAGCACGCCCGAGAGCTGGACGAAGGCGCCGCAATCCTGCGTTGCCTCGATCAGATTGGGCGACGTCACCAGCGGAATTCCGGTGATCTCCGACAGCCGGCGACATATCAGGCCGGCATACTCGGGATGGGCGGTGATGCCGGTGCCGATCGCCGTCGCGCCCATGTTGATCTCGCGGATCAGCATGGCCGCCTCCTTCAACCGCTCCTCGTCCTCGCCGAGCATGACGGCGTAGGTGCTGAACTCCTGGCCCAGCGTCATCGGCACGGCGTCCTGCAACTGGGTGCGCCCCATCTTCAGGACGTCCTTGAATTCCTCGGCCTTTGCCTCGAATCTGCGGCGCAGCAGCGCCATCGCGTCCACCAGCCGGAAAATGCCGAGATAGGTCGCGACCTTCAGCGCCGTCGGATAGACGTCGTTGGTGCTCTGGCTCATGTTGACGTGTTCGTTGGGATGCAGGAACTGGTACTCGCCCCGTTGATGGCCCATGAGCTCCAGCGCACGGTTGGCGATGACCTCGTTGGCGTTCATATTGGTGGAGGTGCCGGCGCCGCCCTGAATCACGTCAACCACGAATTGGTCGTGCAGCCGGCCCGCTCGGACCTCATCGCAGGCATGGACAATGGCGTCGCGCCGCTCCTGGTTCAGCAACGTCAACTCGTGGTTTGCCATTGCCGCGGCCTGCTTGATGCTGGCGAGCGCCCGCACGAGATCGGGGTAGATGGCGATTGTCGTGCGCGTGATCGGAAAATTCTCCAGCGCGCGCAGCGTGTGGATGCCGTAATAGCAACTGGCCGGAACGTCCCGTTCGCCGAGCAGGTCGTGTTCGAGCCGCGTCTCTGGTGTGGACATGATTTTGGTTCCTCGGGGTAACGATGCCTGTTACGCGAACCTCGGCCTCCGATAGCCAACTTCGCCCCGATAGCCAGAAAGTACACGAATCAACCAATCCGGGCAATCGGCACTGATTGCCGTCAGTCGGCAGAAAGCAAATTTCTGCGAACGCTCTGGTCACGGCTTGACCCCGCCATGGGTCGCCACGGCGCTGAGCGGCCTTGCCCAGCCAAGCACGCTAACTCAGACCCGCCTTGTCATCCTGCCGCTTAGGTAGGCGAGGGCAAAAACCCTGCGCACGCTGCGCGGCCAAGTCCGGACGACGCCGGCCGCCTGGGCAAGGCCGCCTTCCAGCGCGCCGGGGGCATTGACCGGGACGGGCACGATTTCCTGGTCTAGCACCAGCTTGCTGCGCGAAGGCGGCGAAGCATGCTCGATCATGTAGGATCGCGAGACCATCGTTCACCCCGCATCGGTCAGATCGGATGCACCCCCCAAACGCGCCAGCGCATTGAAAGTTGCCGACAAACTGGACACCGGCCACGGCGTTGCCGCCGCCGACGGCACCCAATTCACCGTAATGTGAGCGGTTCGCGCGCGCTGATTTGGGGATCGGTGAACGCTGGTTCACGTTTGAATGTGCGCCGCGGTCCATCCAATCGGAGAAACCAGCAACGCGCGGCCGAGCAAGGGGCAACGCGCCGCGACCGGCAAAGCGCAAAGACCTTCCCATTCACCAATACCGCTGAGACCCGCGCTTCATCGAGACCGGCGCAAGCGGGCCAGGCCGTCGCCACAATTGATTGCGGCGGCGGCATAAATCGCCGGTCTCGTCTTTCATAGGAAAGGCTGACCAATGGCTGGCACCAAGACTGATTTCGGCGTAGCAGCGGAAGCTGAAACGGCGCGCGCCGCACTCGTGCTCGACCCGACCGCGCGGAAGTTCGCCGACATGTTGGCCGCGTCGTCAGGGCCGCCGATTTACAACATGACGCCCGAGGCCGCTCGAGGTGTGCTCGACGCGTTGCAATCCGGCCCTATTGCGCAGCTTCCGGCCGACGTCGAAACGCTCACCCTTCCCGTCGGGCCGACCGGAAAGACCGATGTGCATGTCGTGCGTCCCCAGGGCGCAACGGGCCAGTTGCCGGTCATTGTCTACTTCCACGGCGGCGGTTGGATTTTGGGCAATTTCAAAACGCACGAGCGTCTTATCCGCGCTATCGCCAACGGTGCGCAGGCGGCAGTTGTCTTCGTCGACTATACCCCCTCCCCGGAGGCCAAATACCCGGTGGCGATCGAGCAAGACTATGCTGTAACGAAATACGTCGCGGAGCATGGCCAGGATTTCAATGTCGACTCCTCACGCCTGGCGATTGCCGGCGATAGTGTCGGGGGAAATATGGTCGCGGTGGTGAGTCTGCTGGCCAAGGAACGCAAGACGCCAAGGATCGCCTTCCAGGTCATGTTCTACCCGGTCACCGACGCCCATCTGGGCCATGACAGCTACGAGACATTTGCCGACGGCCCATGGCTTAGCCGACCTGCAATGAAATGGTTCTGGGATGCCTATCTTCCTGGACCGGCGGCGCTCACGGACATTCACATCTCGCCACTCAACGCTTCGATCGACGAGCTGCGGGGCCTGCCGCCGGCACTGCTTATCACCGATGAAAATGACGTTCTCCGCGACGAGGGCGAGGCTTACGCACGCAAGCTCATGCAGGCCGGCGTGCCCACCGTCGCCACACGCTATAACGGCATGGTGCACGACTTCGTCATGCTGAATGCGCTCGCTGACGCACAGCCAACCAGGTCCGCCGTTCGGCAGGCCACCGAAGCGCTGCGGTCGGCGTTGGAAACGTAGGGCTTGGCGCCGGCGTCCGTTCCACCCGCGCCGGCACTTGGTGTCGAACCCAGTGGGGCCATCCTGATGGTTCTCACTGTCTGATCGGGCCGCAACAGCCCGGCGGATCGTCGCTATGTCACGATCCGCCGGGTGTCGAACAGCACGTCGCCACCGACGATGGCGCATCGCGGCCTGCCGGCCGTTTGCGGTCCATACCGATCCACGCCTCCCCGGGGGATGCGCCCACGCAAGCACCGCCCGCGCGAGACGCCATCAAGTCCATCCGCCTGCGCAGCCGGCTCGCGCAGGCGGATGGAATCGGGTTCAATCGCCGGTGTCATGGGCGTCCTGGAAGCAGCAGACATCGCGCTGGTGCTGGCGGTCGACGGTTCCGCCAGCGTCACCTTCGAGGAGTTCGGCCTGATCTGCGGCGGCATGGCCGCGGCGCTGCGCGATCCGGCGATCATCGCGGGGCTGACGCAAGGCCCCGCGCGGGGCAGTCTCGCGGCGCTGCTGCTGTGGTCCGGCGCCGGGGCGCAGGCGGTCATGGTGGGCTGGACCCGCCTCGGCGGCGAGGCCGACGTGCTAGCCTTCGCCGATGCGGTGGACAACATGCCGCGCAGCGTGCGTCCCGGGCTGACGGCAATCGGCGAAGCGCTGCTCGGCGCGCTGACGATGTTGTCCCATGCGCCGGCGAGCGCGCGGCGCAGCGTGGTGAACGTGATTGGCGACGGCCGATCGAATGACGGCATCGCCCCCGGTCCGGTCCGCGATCGCATGGCCGATGCGGGTATCACCATCAACGGCCTGTGCATCCTGCACGAGGAGCCGGACCTGCTGCAGTTCTATGCCACAGAGGTGATCGGCGGACCCGATGCCTTCGCGGTCACCTGCACCGATTATGCCGACTTCGCTGCGGCGATGCGACGCAAGCTGACCCAGGAGCTGGGGCTTCCCGTCGCCTGAAACGCCGGGGTCCGCCAGCAATTTGCCGAGGTGGTCGCAACCGCCGATTGCCCGCACGGTTTGTGCGGGGCGGCCGCTGGCGGCTGCGTAGGGTCAACACGCATGCCGGCGGCCTGCCGGCCGATAGGGGTCGGCATGGCACGTGATACGGACCATCGCAGCAGCGTCGGATCAGCCTCGGAGCCCGACCTTGTCGCCGGGCGGTCGGCGGATGCCGCGCCGGAGCAGTCCGAGCGCATGCCGCTGCCCACCGACCCGCACACCATCTTCCTGGGCGGCCTGTTCTTCCTCGCGGTGGTGGCGGCGCTCTACCTCGCTGCCTCGCTGGTCCTGCCAGTCGTTCTCGCCATCGTGCTGAAGCTACTGCTGCAGCCGCTGGTGCGGATGCTGGACGACATCGGCGTGCCGCGTGGCCTGGGTGCGCTGGCGGCGGTGGTGCTGGTGATGCTGGTGCTGGGCGGGCTGGTCAGCGCGCTCAGCGGGCCGGCGACAGACTGGGCGCGCAGGCTGCCCGAGGCGCTGCCGAAGCTGGAAAACGAGGTGGCAATCCTGCGCGGGCCGATCGGCATGGCGCGCGCGACGCTGGCGCAATTGCAAAATCTCGGCAGCGGCAGCGGCGAGTTGCCGCACGCCACGCTGCTGAGCGCAGTGTTCAGCGGCACGGCAAGCGTTGCCGCCGGCATGATCACCACGCTGGTCGTGTTGTTCTACCTGCTCGTCAACGGCGAGACCTTCCTGCGCCGGGCGGTCGAGATCCTGCCGCGCTTCGCCGAAAAGCGGCAGGCGGTCGAGATCTCGATCCATATCGAGCGGAACATCTCCGCCTACCTGATCACCGTCATGCTGATCAACATCGTGGTCGGGCTGCTAACGGCGGTGGTGATGTGGGCGACCGGCGTCAGCAACCCGCTGCTGTGGGGCGTCATCGCGTTCCTGCTGAATTTCGTGCCGATCCTGGGGCCGGTCGTCGGCATGGCGGTGTTCCTGATGGCGAGCGTTCTGACCTTCGGCGCGACCTGGTGGGCGGTGGTGCCGGTGGGACTCTATTTCGGCATTCACGTGTTGGAAGGCGAGTTCATGACGCCCATGGTCCTGGCGAAGCGGTTCACCATCAATCCGGTGGCGGTGATCCTGGCGCTGATGTTCTGGTACTGGATGTGGGGGGTGCCGGGCGCAATCCTGGCGTTCCCGATGCTGGCGATCGCCAAGGCGATCTGCGACAACCTGCTGCCGCTGCGGGCCTTGGGACACCTCCTGGAGGGGTGAGCGCCCTGCAATCAGCGGGCGGTTTCAGGGTTCATGGCTGCACCTCCTCAGCGCGCGCGATCCGGTCCACAACAGGCGCATGGGTGAGTGCGATTCGCCGGGTCGAAGAACAGGTGGGGACATGCGCCGGGCATGAATCCCCGTTGGATCGTGCGAACCGGACGGCTGGTGCTCACGCCTGTGGGCGGCGCCGACCTTGCCGACCTGCAGGCGCTGAAGGGCGACCCTCGGGTGTTCGCGGTCATGCTCGGGGGAGTCCGGGGCATCGCCCAGACCACTTGCGAACTGGCGGAGGAGGTCGCCGCCTGGGGCGCAAAGGGGTTCGGCATCTGGTCGGCGCGCGAGCGCGAAGGCGGCGCTTTCGCCGGCATCGCCGGCCTGATGCAACGCCCGGACGGCCGCGGTATCTCGTTGCGGTTCGCGCTCTGGCCGGAGGCGCAGGGCCGCGGCCTGGCGCGGGAGGCCGCCGGCGCCGCGCTGCGCTACGGCCACGAACAGGTGGGGCTCCGTCGAATCATCGCGGTGTCACGGATGAGCAACTTTGGCTCACGCGAAGTGCTGGGCGGGATCGGCATGCGCGAGTGCGACCGCTTCGAGCGCGACGGCCACATGATGCTGGTGTTCGAGAGCATCCTTCAGCCGCCGCCATGGTGAAACGTTGCGGCCGAACCAAGCGAGGGCGGTAACGGCACGGGCCGGGCATTGACGCTAAGTTGCATTCCCGGCGGATAGGCGCAACACTCTCCGCCATTGGGGCAAGCCGCACCGCAGCGGCGGATGGCGCTTCCTGATCCGGCCTACGGTTCCGCCCCATTGTTCCGGTGCGCGAGTCACAACTCGTCCAGCGCCTAGATTGCCCGCGCCGTTCTATTGACAATGATTCTGCCGCCGCGAACGATGCTCGTTGCAGCGGGAGGATGGGGGCGTGGAGTCGCACGAGGTCTGCGACCTGCTGATCATCGGCGGCGGCATCAACGGCGTCGGCATCGCGCGCGATGCCGCGGGCCGTGGTTTGAGCGTCACGCTGGTCGAACAGGACGACCTGGCCAATTACACGTCATCGTCAAGCACGAAGCTCATTCACGGCGGCCTGCGATATCTCGAGTATTACGCGTTCCACCTCGTGCGCGAGGCGCTGATGGAACGCGAGCGTCTGTTGCGCTGTGCACCGCACATCGTTTGGCCGTTGCGCTTCGTCTTGCCCTGCAGCCGGGGCGGCAGGCCTGCCTGGATGCTGCGCCTCGGGCTGTTCATCTACGACCATCTCGGCGGCCGGCAGACGCTGCCGCCCTCGCTGTCGGTCCGCCTGCCGAACGCGTTCGGTTCGGCGCTGCGGCCGGACGTTTCCCGCGTCTTTGTCTATTCGGATTGCTGGGTGCAGGACAGTCGCCTTGTCGTGCTCAATGCCCGCGACGCAGCCGAGCACGGTGCGCACATTCACACCCGGACACGCCTGATTGCGGCCGAACGGCGGAACGGGCTGTGGCACGCGACCGTCGAGCATCGGCCCTCCGGCGAGCGTCAGGAACTGCGGGCGCGCATCCTGGTAAACGCAGCCGGCCCCTGGGTGAGCGAAGTGCTGACCAGCCGTCTTCACGTCAGCACCGGCAAGCATGTCAGACTGGTCAAGGGCAGTCACATCGTCACGCGGCGGCTGTACGACGGCGAGCACGCCTACATCCTGCAAAACCCCGACAAGCGCATCGTGTTTGCGATTCCGTACGAGGGCGCGTTCACCCTGATCGGCACCACCGATGTCCCGTGGCAGGGGGCTCCGGGGCCGGTGCGGATCGATGCAGACGAAACCAATTATTTGTGCGAAAGCGTCAGCCGATGGTTCGCTGATCCGGTCACGCCGGCGGACGTGGTGTGGTCGTACTCCGGCGTGCGCCCGCTCTACGACGATGCCGCCGGCGACGCCGCCGCGGTGACCCGCGAATACGTGCTCGACCTCGACACCTCCGGCGGCGGGGGTACCGAGCGAAACGCCCCGCTGCTGTCGGTGTTCGGCGGCAAGATCACCACCTATCGCCGCTTGGCCGAACACGCCCTGGAAAAACTGGCGCCGCTTCTGCCGCAGCGGAACGCCCCTTGGACCGGGCGGGCGCCGCTGCCCGGCGGCGACATGGCCGATGCCGATTTCGGGCGCTTCCTGGCGGAGCTGCAGCGCGCCCGTCCGTTCCTGCCGGCGCCGCTCGCGCACCGGCTGGCGCGGGCATACGGGACTCGTGTCGACCGGCTGCTCGGCAACGCCACGCGAGTCGCCGATCTTGGCGAGGATCTCGGCGGCGGTCTCAGCGAAGCGGAGGTCGATTACCTGGTGCGCGAGGAGTGGGCGCAGACGCCGGACGACATCTTGTGGCGCCGCTCCAGGCTCGGCCTGCACGCGCCGGCGGATACGGCTGCCCGGCTTGCGGCAAGACTCGGACACGTTCCGCTCCAGGCTGCGTACGGGGACTGGCATAAGTTTGCTGCGGCGAACGGGAGAAAATTCGGATGACACGCTATGTCGGCGCGATCGACCAGGGCACCACCAGCACGCGGTTCATCGTGTTCGATCGCCAGGGTGCCGTCATCTCGGTGGCGCAGAAGGAGCACCAGCAGATCTACCCCAAGCCGGGCTGGGTCGAGCACAATGCCGCGGAAATCTGGACCAACACCCGAGAGGTCGTCGCCGACGCGCTGATCCGCGCCGACCTGCGCCCGACCGACCTGCAGGCGGTCGGCATCACCAACCAGCGCGAGACCACGCTGTTGTGGGACCGCAGGACCGGGCGGCCATTGCACAACGCGCTGGTGTGGCAGGATACCCGCGTTGACACGCTGGTCGCGGAGTACAGCAAGGACGGCGGCCAGAACCGCTTTCGCGAGCGCACCGGCCTGCCGCTGGCGAGCTATTTCAGCGGGCTGAAGCTGCAGTGGCTGCTGGACAGCGTCGATGGCGCGCGCGCCCAGGCCGAGGCTGGCGACGCACTGTTCGGCAACATCGACACCTGGGTACTGTGGAACCTGACCGGGGGCGCCGATGGCGGGCTGCACATGACCGACGTGACCAACGCCAGCCGGACCCAACTGATGAACCTGGCCACGCTGGCCTGGGATGACGAGATGCTGGCGAGCTTCCGTATCCCGAGCGCCTGCCTGCCCACCATCGCGCCGTCCTCGCAGGTTTATGGCATGGCCCGGTTGGAACTCGCCGGCGTGCCGGTGGCGGGCATCCTCGGCGACCAGCAGGCGGCGCTGGTCGGGCAGACCTGCTTCGAGGCGGGCGAAGCGAAGAACACCTATGGCACAGGCTGCTTCCTGCTGATGAACACCGGCGAGAAACTGGTTCAGTCGAAGCATGGGCTGGTCACGACAATCGGCTACAAGTTCGGCGACGCGAAGCCCGCTTACGCGCTGGAGGGCTCGATCGCGATCACCGGGGCGCTGGTGCAATGGCTGCGCGACAACCTGCGCATCATCGGCACCGCGCCGGAGATCGAAGCCGCCGCTGCCTCGGTGCCCGACAACGGCGATGTCTATATCGTGCCAGCGTTCTCCGGCCTGTATGCGCCGTATTGGCAGGAGAGCGCGCGCGGGGTCATCGCCGGGCTCACGCGCTTCGCCAATCGCGGCCATATCTGCCGCGCCGCACTGGAGGCCACCGCCTATCAGACGCGCGATGTCATCGAGGCGATGGAGAAGGACAGCGGCATCGCGATCCGCGAACTGCGCACCGACGGCGGCATGGTGGGCAACAACGTGCTGATGCAGTTCCAGGCCGATATTCTCGGAACGCACGTGGTGCGGCCCTTGGTCACCGAGACAACGTCGCTGGGCGCCGCCTACGCCGCCGGTCTCGCCACCGGCGTCTGGTCGAGCACCTCGGACCTGGTGTCCAACTGGGGCGTCGGCAAGACCTGGACGCCGAACATGCCGGAACAGAAGCGGGAGGCGTACTACGCCTCCTGGCAGAAGGCGGTATCGCGCGCGTTCAACTGGGTGACGTGAGTCCTGCTGCCCGGAATCGCGTAGCGATCCCTGCCTCGGCGCGGTCGCTTCTGGCGGGCATCCGGCATCAACGGTCTGGGCTTCATCGGAGGATCGTCGTGAAGAAACTCATCAATGCGCCGGACGCCGTCGTCGCCGAAGCGCTGCAAGGCTTCGCGCTGGCGCATGCCGGTCTGGTGCGGGTCCACGCCGATCCCGCGTTCATCGTTCGCGCCGATGCGCCGGTCGCGGGGAAGGTGGCGCTGGTCTCCGGCGGCGGCAGCGGCCACGAGCCCATGCACGGCGGCTATGTCGGGCACGGCATGCTCGACGCCGCCTGCCCCGGAGCCGTGTTCACCAGCCCGACGCCGGACCAGATTCTGGCAGCGACGCAGGCGGTGAACGGCGGCGCCGGCGTGCTGCACATCGTCAAGAACTATACCGGGGACGTGCTGAACTTCGACATGGCCGCCGAGCTGGCGCGCGGCGAGGACATCCCGGTCGAGGCAGTGGTGATCAACGACGACGTGGCGGTGCAGGACAGCCTGTACACCGCCGGCAGGCGTGGCGTCGCCACCACCGTGCTGGCCGAGAAGATCTGCGGCGCGGCGGCCGAGGCCGGGCAGGATCTGGCGTCGGTGGCGGCGCTGTGCCGCCGGGTCAACGGCAACGGCCGCACGATGGGCATGGCGCTGACCGCCTGCACCGTGCCGCATGCCGGCAAGCCCTCGTTCGAGCTGGGCGAAACCGAAATGGAGATCGGCATCGGCATCCACGGCGAGCCCGGCCGGCGCCGCGTTCCAATCGAGCCCGCCGACCGCGTCGCGGAATTGCTGCTGGAGCCGGTGCTCGCCGACCTGCCGTACCGGCGCGGCGACGAGGTGCTGCTGTTCGTCAACGGCATGGGCGGCACGCCGCTGATCGAGCTGTACATCGTCTACCGCAAGGCGCATGCACTCTGCCTGGCTCACGGCCTGACGGTGTCGCGCAGCTTGGTCGGGTCGTACATCACCAGCTTTGAGATGGCCGGCACGTCGATCACGCTGCTGAAGCTGGACGACGAGATGCGGCGCCTGTGGGATGCGCCGGTCCAGACCGCGGCGTTGCGCTGGGGACGGTGAGAACGACACCATGGACAGCATCGACGGCACCTTGATCCGGGCCTGGCTGCTGCGCGCCGCTTCGGTGCTCGAAGCGCAGAAGGGGTACCTCACCGAGTTGGACGCGCCGATCGGCGACAGCGACCACGGGGAGAACATGGCGCGCGGCTTCCGGGCGGTGGCGGCGAAGCTGGATGGCTGGACCAGCGCCGATATCGCGACGCTGCTGAAGGGCGTGGCGATGACGCTGATCTCGACGGTCGGTGGCGCGAGCGGACCGTTATACGGCACGCTGTTCCTGGGGGCGGCCGGACCGGCGGCGGGGCGGGACGCGCTCGATCTGGCGGCCTGGACCGCATGCCTGCAAGCGGGCGTTGCCGGCGTGCGTGCGCGCGGCAAGGCGGCGCCAGGCGACAAGACCATGGTGGATGCGCTGCTGCCGGCGGTGGCGGCCTTGCAGGAAAGCCCCGGCTACCCGCTGCCGGAAGCCCTGGCGCGCTCCGCGGCGGCAGCCGAGGCAGCAGCGGTCGCCACGATCCCGTTGCTCGCCCGCAAGGGTCGCGCCAGCTACCTGGGCGAGCGCAGCGTCGGCCATCAGGACCCCGGCGCGACCTCTGCCGGCATGCTGTTGCGAGCCCTCGCCGACGCCGCTGCATGAGCGGAAAGGTGCCCGGCCTGGTGCTGGTCTCGCACAGCCGGGCATTGGCGGAGGCGGTCCGCACGCTGGTGCAGCAGATGACCGGCGATCGCGTGCCGATCGCCATCGCCGCCGGTGCTGGCGAGGACGGGGCGCTGCTGGGCACCGACGCCACCGCGATCGCTGCGGCGATCGAGACGGCGGCGGCCGGGCCGGCGGGCGCGCTGGTGCTGATGGACCTCGGCAGCGCGGTGCTCAGCGCCGGTCTGGCGCTCGACCTGATCGATCCGGGGTTGCGCGCGCGGGTGAGGCTGTCCCCCGGGCCGCTGGTGGAGGGCGCGGTGGCGGCCGGCGCACGGGCCGCCGCCGGGGCCACGCTGGACGAGATCGCCGCCGAAGCCGCCGCCGGCCTGGCAGGCAAACTGACTGAATTGGGCGAGCCACCCGGCATCCCAATGCCCGACACGGCGACGCCCGGCACTGCGCCGCCCGTCATCGAGCCGCCCGGTATTGGCGCCGCGGTGCGCGGCGGTACGCCGCCCGAGGCCACGCCGCACGCAACGCCGCCGACCGCCGCTGCGGCCCACGCCGGCCCCCTTGCCCTGGCACCGCCCACCGCCCCCCCGCGCGCCGACGCCGCCGGCCAGACCGCGATCGCCGACCCGCACGGGTTGCATGCACGGCCGGCGGCGTCTCTGGTGATGCTCGCCGGCGGCTTCTCCGCCCATATCCGGATCGCCAATGCCACCACCGGCGCCGGACCGGTATCGGCCGACAGCGTCGTTGCGCTGTCGTCGCTCGGCGTGCATGGCGGCCACCTTGTGCGCGTGGAGGCGAGCGGTCCGGACGCAAAACAGGCCGTCGCGGCGGTGATCGGCCTGCTCCGTCGCAAGGCGGCAGCGCCACCGCCGCTGCGGGCCGTGGAGACGCCGGCCGAGACCGGGGTCGGGTTGCCGACGGTAGCCGGCTTCGCGATCGGGCCGATTTTCCGCCTGCAGCGCCGATGCGCGCTGAGCGCCCCAGCCATGACGGACGCCGACCCGGCCACCGAAGCGGCCAGGCTCGAACGCGCCGTCGCGGCGGCTGCCGGAACCATGCAGGCCACGCGGGACGGCGCTGGCATCTTCGAGGCCCATCTCGCGCTTCTGCGTGATCCCGCCTTGCTCGGCCGCGCCCGCACGCTGATCGCCGCCGAGGGTCTGGACGCCGCCACGGCATGGCGCCGCGCCGTCGAAGCCGCCGCCGCCATCTATGCCGGGCTGGACGATCCGTATCAGCGCGCCCGCGCAACCGACGTGCACGATGTGGGCGATGCCGTGCTTGCGGCGCTCGTCGGCCGCACCGCCGCCGTGTTGCCAGATCGCGAACCGTGCGTGTTGGTGGCCAACGACCTCGCGCCGTCCGAGGCGGTGCGGCTCGACCCGGCGATCGTGCTCGGGGTGATCGACCGCGCCGGCGCGGCGACCTCGCACGCCGCCATCCTGCTGCGTGCCGCCGGCATCCCGGCGGTGAGCGGCGCTGCTTCCCTGGTGCCGGCCGAGGGCGGGACCGTCGCGGCATTGGATGGCGGCACCGGCGAGGTATGGATCGACCCCGCGCCGGCGATCGAACAGGCGATCCGGCAACGCGAGGCGGCGTGGCGAGCCGCCAGGCCGCCGCCCTTCGCCGGCGGGCCAGCCGTCACCCGCGACGGACAACGCGTGGCGCTGCTGGCCAATGTCTCCGGCCCGGCGGATTCCCGGGCCGCCCGCACGGCCGGCGCCGACGGGATCGGCCTGATGCGCACGGAAATGCTGTTCCTCGATCGTGCCGCCGCACCGGACGAAGCGGAGCAGGCGGCGTTGGTGGCGGCGACGCTTGCCCCGTTCCGGGGTCTGCCGGTCGTGGTGCGAACCCTGGATTCCGGCGGTGACAAGCCGCTGCCCACCCTTCCCATGCCGGCCGAGGCCAACCCCTATCTCGGCATTCGCGGCATCCGCCTGTGTCTGGCGCGGCCGGAGTTGCTTCGGACCCAGTTGCGCGCCCTGCTGCTCGCCGGTTGCGGCCACGATCTGCACGTCATGTTTCCGATGGTGGCGACGCTGGACGAGGTGCAGCGCGCCCGTGTGCTGCTTGAGGTCGCGCACGATGGGCTGTCAGCGGAAGGCCGGCCGCATGCCTGGCCGGTGAAGGTGGGCGCGATGATCGAAGTGCCGGCGGCGGCGCTCACCGCCTGCGTGCTGGCGCGGGTCTGCGACTTCTTCTCCATCGGCACCAACGACCTCACGCAGTACACGCTGGCGGCCGAACGCGGCAATCCGGGTCTGCAGGACCTCGCCGACCCCGCGCACCCGGCCGTGCTGCGGCTGGTCCAGGCGGTGGTGGCGGCCGGACGGCCGGTGGCGGTATGCGGCGAGGCCGCCGCCGACCCCGAGGTCGCCGCGTTGCTGCTGGCGCTCGGCGTGTCGGACCTCAGCATGGGGCCGGCTTCGCTGGGATCGATCCGAGCCGCCCTCGCTATGCTGTCGGTCGAACGGGCGCGCGAGGCTGTTCCCGCGGCTCTGGCGGCAGCGTCCGCGTCGGAGGCGCGGGCGGCGATCCGGGCGGCCTGGGACACCTGACATTTCCCCGATGCTCACGATCGCAAGGGCACAGCGTCCGTAGCCGTGGTATGCTCGTTCCCTCGATCGATTCGCGCTTCGTGAGCGCTGCACCGTAATCAATGCGCCGTCAATAGCTTGGAGGCCAGT